>Ga0105049_10000013_pt1 | contig 166684 bp, 150 predicted proteins | sample MAT06_FD_78087 | JGI IMG/M metagenome (GOLD analysis project Ga0105049, IMG submission 78087) | Freshwater microbial communities from Lake Fryxell liftoff mats and glacier meltwater in Antarctica - MAT-06 | ecosystem: Environmental > Aquatic > Freshwater > Ice > Liftoff microbial mat | place...
CCCTTTACTATTCTTAGAAAGTTCACAAACAGTTGTTGTATCAGATTCAAAATGGAAGGATAATGTTTTTTTCATTACTTTACTTTAACGTAAATATAGGGTTTCATTTTCTCGAATTTTTTTAGTCCAATACCTTTTACATTTTGAATTTCTTCAATAGAATTAAAAGGATGTTGTTTTCGAAATTCTATAATCTTTATGGCAGTTTTTTCACCAATATTTGGTAAGGTAATTAGTTGACTTTGAGATGAAGTATTTAGATTTAACTTTTTCGAAGGTAACTCTTTTTTAGTATAACTAGTATATAATCCTAATTTTTTCGTTGAATCATTTGAAGATATTTCGATTTTACTTTCCAAAGATGCGAATGTTTCATTATCTAAAGGCATTTCTGTTGAATCTACACTTTCTTCCAGAGTTGTATTCGCACTCACAGTGAGATTGAAATTCGTATCTGAAATTGTAGCTTTTTCTAAAGAATCTACTAACTGTTCAAACTTTAGTCGTGATAGATCGTACTGTTTATTAGTAAAATCTAAAGAAGATAAAAAATACCCAATTAGAAGAATTCCAAATACTGTAAAAGTAATTCTTTGTTCACTTTTAGAAACATGGAAAATATCGGATAACTTCTCTGAGATTTTTTTCATATTCTGCTAAAACAAAGCTTCTTTAACTTTATCGAAAAAATCCTTTTTTCCTTTTGTATTTTCTTTTTGTTCAGGAACGAAATGTTTAGAATGTTGAAGTTCTTTTAAAGTTGATTTTTCTTTAGATGTAAGGTTAGTTGGAACAAAAATATTTACTCGAATTAGTTGATCACCCTTACCATACGAATTCAAATTTGGAATTCCTTTATCTTTCATTTGAAGAATAGTTCCAGGTTGTGTTCCAGCTTCAATTTTTAAAAGTGCAGGTGTGTCTAAAGTAGGAACTTCCACTTCAGTACCTAATGTTGCATCTATAAAAGAAATAGTTAAATCAAAAACTACGTCGTTTTCTTCGCGAATGAAATACTTATGTTCTTTTTCTTCTATAATTACAATAATATCTCCAGGATCACCGCCACGTTTTCCAGCATTACCTTGACTACGTAGATGAATGTAATTACCGTTCATAACTCCAGCCGGAACGCTGAATTTAGTATTCGTTTCTTCAGAATTTCTACCTTCACCACTACATTCTTGACAACGGTCTTTTATAGTTTTTCCACTTCCATTACAAGTTGGGCAAGAAGTGATATTGACAAATTGTCCAAAGACCGAACGGCTAACTTGCCGGATTTCTCCTTGTCCTTTACATGTGTTACAAGTAGCATATCCAGAACCAGTTTTTGCACCACTACCAGTACAAGCTGTACAAGGAACTTGTTTTTTTACTTTAATAGTTTTTTCAACACCTGTTGCAATTTCTTCTAAAGTTAATAGTAGGCGGATTTTAATATCAGATCCGGGTTCACCAACAGGTTTTGAAGAACGTCGGTTTCGTCCACCACCACCACCAAAGAAATCACCGAATACATCTCCAAAAGAAGAAAATATATCGTCATAGGATGCATTACTTTGAGCACCAAATCCTGAATTAACACCTTGAAAACCAAATTGGTCATATCTTTGACGTTTAGTTGTATCAGATAAGACTTCGTAGGCTTCAGTAGCTTCTTTGAATTTATCTTCAGCTTCTTTGTTATCAGGATTTCTATCAGGATGAAATTGAAGAGCAAGTTTCCTGTATGCTGACTTGATTGTATCTATTGAGGAGTCTTTTGAAACACCTAAGACTTCATAAAAATCTTTTTTCATTTATTGTTTTCCTGAAGAAGTGATTACTTTAGAATGACGTAGAACTTTCTCACGAAGTAAATACCCTTTTTGTAATTCTTGAACAATGTTTCCATCGACAATTGTGTTGGAAGGTGTTAACATTATTGCTTCATGAAAATCTACATCGAATGGAGTATTTGTTACAATTTCAATTGGTTTTACACCAACTTCTTCAAATGTTTTATTAGTTTTAGATTGAATTAATTTCATACCTTCAAAAAAAGCAACAAAATCTTTAGTTTTGTTTGTAGTTGAAATTGCTACTTCTAAATCATCTAATAAAGGAAGTAGTTTTGCAAGTAATTTTTCATTTGCATATTCTACTATATCTTGTTTTTCCTTTATTGTTCTTTTTCTAAAGTTTTCTAATTCAGCTGTTTTACGAAGTGAAAGATCTTTCAAATCCTCAATTTCTTTTTCTAACAATTGAATTTTTTTAGCTGAATCTATTTCATCAGAAATACTTTCAACATTTTGATGAACAGAAGAATCTTCTGTTTGTTCTTTCTTGTTTGACATTTCGTTTATTGCTTCGTTTTTTAAGTATGTGTTTCGAAAGTTTTTTAAATCCATATTTTTAAAATCCTTTGACGAATTGAGTTGGAAATAAATGTTTATTTCGAAATGGTTTGTGATACTACTTTCAAAATTGAAAGTAATTTAGAATAATTCATTCTTTTTGGTCCAATTAACCCAATAGAACCTTGTGCATCTCCTACTGTGTAGGAACTAACTAACATTGAATAATCATCGAACTTTTGATTACCAATTTCTGTTCCGATTAATATTGTTGAATCATTTTCCTTTTCTTCAATACTATCTATTAAATGAACAATTATGTCCTCATTTTCGATTAACTCAATAACTCCTTTAATACTAGAAATATTTTCATATTCTGGTAAGTCAATAAGTTTATTTGCTCCCGAGATTATAATATTCGAATCATTAGTTCTATAAACTTCAAATATGGAATCTATAGAATTTACAAATAATCGCACCAATGGATGATTGTTAATCGATGTTTCGGTAATTATAGAAGAAAAATGAGTTCGTAAATAATTTAAAGTTTTACCACTAATTTTCTCATTTATTATTGACGTTAAATTTTGAATATTATCAAAACTAATTTCAGAATCTGTTTCTAAGGTTAATGTTCGGACATAACGAGAATCTAAAGCTAATACTACTATAATTCGTGTTGAAGAAAGTTGGAAAATTTCTACTTTCTGAACCACAATATCTACCAAATGTGGAATTCTGACAATACTTAAACAATTTGAAAGAGTCGATAAAATTGACGAAACATCCTTTAAAAAATCATTTTTTTCTGGTATGATTGAATGAACTATTTTATTTATTTCTATCGACGATAAAGTTTCTTCCGTCATCAAAGAATCTACATATAATCTATACCCTTTATCGGTTGGTATTCTGCCACTCGAAATATGAGCATGTCGAATTAACTCTTTGTCTTGTAAATCCGACATAACGTTTCTTATCGTGGCAGGGCTTAAACTTTCTTCTTCAGAAAACGATTTAGACAAATATCGTGAACCCACAGGTGAAGCGTTTAAAATATAGGAATATACTAAGTTGCGAAGTATGTTTTTTTCACGCTCGGATAGATTGTTTTGATCAGAAATAGTTCGGTGTATCATGTATCTAAATTACGTAAGCAAATATTTATGGTACTTTACCGTATTTTGAAGTCTTTTATTCACTATTGTTCGACGTAAAACTCGATGTAGAATTTTATGAGCTTAGATATAGAAAATACTAATATACTACTTTCAAAAACTCTTCGTATCAACGAACTATTCTTTTCTATTCAAGGAGAAGGAACCAGAAGTGGTTTACCCTGTGTTTTTATTCGATTACATGGTTGTAAATTACGTTGTTCATATTGCGACACTCCGTATGCATTAGATAAAAACAATGGCGGAAAAACGATGGATTTGAAATCTATTGAAGAGTATATTGATTCAATTCCAACTGATTTTATAGAATTTACTGGTGGAGAACCATTAGAGCAAGAAAATGTTTTTGAGTTTTTCACGTATCTACTAGACAAAGGTAAAACAATTGCTGTCGAAACTGCAGGGCATATACTTTTAGATTCTGTTGACAAACGTGTGATTAAAATTGTGGATATTAAATGTCCTAGTTCTACAATGACAAAATTCAACAAATTTGAGAACTTCAAATTTATAGACACTAAGGACGAAGTTAAATTTGTAATAGGCAATGACGAAGATTTTGAATTCGCTCTAAATGTTTGTTCCGAGTTTGACCTTTTTAATAAAACATCAGTTTTGTTTTCTCCAGTTTTTGGAACAATGAATTATCAGAATCTTGCCGAAAAAATTTTGAAAACTGGTAAAAAAATTCGATTTCAAATTCAACTTCATAAATATATTTGGGACCCCTCAACTAGAGGTGTTTAATAATTAAATCGTTACTATGAAACTACTATACATTTTAATGTTACTTTTGTTTGGAATTACAAATGTTACAAGCGTAACTTCTCAAACTTTAGTTAAAAAGAATATTCTAATAGAAGAATTCACTTCTGCTACTTGTAAACCTTGTAAAACAGCAGGACCAATTTTGGCTAAAATTGTGCAACCATTGAAAGATGTTTATTCTGTTAGATATCACATTAAATTTCCACCTGCTGATGATCCTATATTTTTACAAAACCCTATTGGAATTGGGGATCGTGCAACTTATTATAAAGTTAGTTCTGGAATACCAAAAGTTCAAATAAATGGAATAGTTTCTGCAAATCCAGCAATTGAAAGTAGAGTAAATGATTCTGTTAATACTCAACGAGATAAAATGACTCCTGTTTCACTTTCGGTTTTACAAGAACCAGATGGTGATTCAATAAAAGTAACAGTAAAAGTACGAACCTCACAAGTTTTACCTACAAATTCAAAGTTATACATAGCTATTAATTGTAGAAGAACATATCTTCCTAAATTACCATTTACTTTATTTGGTTCAAACGAGAAAGATGAGTTTGAAGATGCATTTATGGAAATGCTTCCTAATGGTGGCATTCCATTAAACCTTGTAGTAAACGTAGAACAAACTATCATTCGAAATTACAAACCAAAAGTTAACGAATACTGGCCCTTTGATATGACATATCCAGTTGCATTTGTTCAAAACATAGATAGTAAGGAAGTTTTCCAAAGTGCTACAGATTATAAGGAAACAAAAACAGAAATTACTGGAGACAATAATAAATATTTTAAAGTTAACCCTAATGGGAGTGTTTCTCGAACTTTTTCTGTTAAAAACCCCAATGAAGACCCATTAGATGTTAGAATCGTTTTAGATACTGCGGGTACTCCGATGCCAATAGGTTGGAACTTTAGTTCAAATCCTGAAATACAGACAATTGGATCGGGTTCTGTTAAAGATTTTAATGTAACAATTCAATCAACCAACGATACTGCATATTTTAAGAGAATTAAAGTTTTTGCGTATGGAATTTCGAATAAAATCGATATTCCTTCAAGTGAATACTTTTATATTCTTTCAACAAATGCTAAAAACTGTTTATATACTATTGGTGAACAATCTTTAGATACGATTCTTTTAAATGATTTATCTAGCACATCTAAATATCATAAAGAAACAATTTCAATGCCTTTTGTTGACTCGTTGCTAACTAATTATCCTGCAAAAGATTTTGAGATTTCAATATTTGCTCTTCACGGAGGAACTATTTTAAAGCAAACTAGTAGAAGCGGAATCCCTTTAGCTTCTCTTTCAGATAAAACCGATAACTTCATTAATACTATTGTTGATATTTATAATAACAATAAAAAAGTATTCTTAATAGCACCAAGAGCTACTTGGTGGGCATTATCTGAAGATGTAGCCGCAGCAGATGGAAAGGTTACCTTAGTACGTAATTTTTTAATGAATACAATTGGAATTTCATTAAAAGAGAGTTTAGCAAGGTCGACAAATAATTTCCCAGATACATTCTCCGTTACAGGTGTTACTAACTCTATTTATTTTTCAGATGTAAGTAGTCGTTTAAATACTAGTCCATCTTCATTTACTTCTTTTAGTGATATTTTAACTTTGAACCCTGGTTCTAAATCTGTACCGTTGTTGTATTCTGATTTCAACAAAACTAATTTAGTTGGAGTTGGAATGACAGATAATGCTTCTAAAATATTTATGTTCACTGTTTCACCAGATGCTTGGGTGTTAAACAGAAACGATAGAAAACTATTTGTAAATCGAGCTATGGATTGGTTAAATGGTTTTGAACCATCGCCAAATACAGTTTTAGGAATTTCAAATGTAACTGAATTGAATTTAGGTGAAGTTCTAACTACAACACCTCGAAATTTTGAAATTTCTTTAAAAACTACTCCAACTGCAACAATTAAACTTACGGCAATTAAAAACACAAATTCTGCTTTTGTTTATGACAATACTTTTTTGTCAAGTCTCCCAGCAGAAATTTCTTCGCCTACATTTTCATTAAAAGGAGTATTTTCTCCAACAAAAGAACAAGATTACAAAGACACAGTTTCTCTATATTCTGATGCTTTAAATTCTGTTTTTACAATTATTGTAACAGGTAAAGGGAAAGTTAATACTTCTGTTCAAGAAAATATAGTTGTTTCGAAATCAAAAGTACTACAAATTCAAAAAAGAATATTTGAGATAAGTTCAGAAGAGTTATTAAAATTGGTAGAAGTATTTGATATCAATGGACAAAAAGTTTTTCAAACAGAACTTTCAGGTCTACATCAACGAATTGAATTACCACAAGCTTTAATTTCAGGTACATACTTTTTGAATATTACGTTTGAAAATTCCACTAAGCAAAATCATAAAATTTTACTCGTACAATAACTATGAATTTAGAACCACAAAGTGTTTCTACATTAACAAATGAAATCAAAGAGATTCTGGAATCCCAGTTTCTCTTTGTTTTTGTTAAGGGAGAAGTTTCAAATTATAAAATTCACTCTTCTGGACATACCTACTTTACCCTAAAGGATGCGACAGCGGCAGTTAATTGTATAATATGGAAGAATACACTCCGTGCTCCCAAAATCAATGATGGTGACGTTGTAACTATCCAAGGTAGACTTTCGTTATATCCTTCAAGTGGAGGATATAGAATTGTTTGTTCAAATATTGAAAAATTTGGAGTTGGAGATTTCTATAGAGAATTTCTTCTTCGAAAACAACGTTTATTTGAACAAGGTTATTTTGATGAAGAAATCAAGAAACCAATTCCCTTCTATCCAAAAGTGATTGGAATAATTACTTCTGAAACAGGTGCTGTACTTCAAGACATCATTGTAACACTGCAAAGACGGTATCCATTGGTTACAGTCATTCTCCGTCCAAGTTTAGTTCAAGGTACTACTGCAGTAGCAGAAATAGTATCCGCAATTTTAGATCTTCAAAAGTATTCAAAAACCCCAGATTTAATTATTCTTGCTCGAGGCGGCGGATCTATTGAAGATTTATGGTGCTTTAATGCAGAATCTGTTGCAAATGCAATTTATAATTGTCCAATTCCGATTATATCTGCAATTGGACACGAAACTGATACAACAATTGCCGATTTAGTTGCCGACAAACGTGCAAACACTCCAACAGCAGCAGCAGAATTAGCAACTCCAATAACTTTAGCTTCAATTTCTGACAATTTGTATTTCTTAGAAGAAAGAATGTTTGATACAGTTGAAGAAAAAGTGGAATCAATTAGATCAATTATTGAAAACTCAGTAAGTTCATCCCTACTTTCATTGTTGCGTTCAAATTGTACGCAAGTTCAATTAGAACTTAACTCTAAAGAAAATTCCATTCTAAACTTTGTTAAAAACAAAGAACAGAAAATACTTCATAAAATAGTGAATATTGAATCAACATTAAAAGTGTCCGATCCTAATTTGCCATTTCATCGAGGATTTGCTATCATTCGAAGAAACAATAAAATAGTGGAAATAAACGAGAAGTTATTGATTGATGATGAGATTGAAATAGAACGTTTACATTTTACAGACAAAGGAAATATTACCAATGGCAAAAAACAATGAGAATACTAATTCTATTGAACAAAAACTACTTCATTTAGATACGATTGTTCAAAAACTTGAATCCAAAGATACCTCGTTAAATGATTCTATTGAGCTTTTTAAAGAAGCGTCTATACTAATTGTAGATTGTAGAAAAATTGTATCAAATGCTACTTTGGAAATTGAAACTATTGCAAAAGTATTACGAAAAGATTCATAGTAAATGAAAGTTCAAGAACACATTGCTAAAATAAGTTGGACAGCCAGTTCAAAACTGCTTATTATACTTTATGGATTTATCCAAATTCTGCAAATACGTTCTTTGCCAGTATATGAATATGGTTTGTATTCTTTATTGATATCAATTCAAACTTGGATATTTATCATTTCAGATTCTTCTGCTTTGTTGTCTATTATACAATTTGGTTCAAATGAAAAAGATAGACCAAAAGTAAATTTAATCGTACTTTTTCTCCATATTGGGATTTCTTTGGGCATTCCAATTATGTTTTTTCTTTTAAAAGGACCATTAGTTTTTCTTTTAAAAGAACCTGGAATTGAACAAGTTGCTAACTTATTAATACCCTTTTGTATTCTCTTTATTCCAAGAACGTATTGTTATAGATTGTTAGTACGAGATATGAATATGAAGGGCGTTTTTTGGGTAGATTTTGCTTGGTTAGGTACAATGACAGTGGTGACGATTTATTTACTGATAAATCAATCATTGTCAACATTAAACGAAATGGTTATTATCAACTACTTTGGGGCTGGCGTAAGTTCTATTGTGGGAATTTTCATTTGTTGGAAACAATTAAAATTTTCAACTAAGGGCTCTATATCCTCAAGTAATATTATTCGGTTTTCCCTATCTCAAGCCCTTGCTTCTGGTTTCGGAAACGTTATTCGTCAATTAGATGTATTTATAGTTCAATTCTATTTCTCTTCTGTAATTGTAGGTATTTACAATGCAGCAAAAACATTATATAGAACCTACGAAACAGGCTATGATGCAGCCTTGATATTGCTTTATCCAAGTTCTGTACGTCTCATTGCAGAAAATAGATTAGAAGATTTGAAGATTTTATTTACAAAAGCAATTGCACTTTCATTTTTCCCGATACTAGTAGTTGTGATTGCAGTTTCTACAGGATTTTTTGATTTTTCTATTCGTTTCCTTTTCAAAGGAGAAGAATATGTACAAGCAATTCCCTATTTCAATTTATTATCCTTAGCCGTAATTGCTATGCCATTAGCATTCTTTTCTGTAGTTATTGTAGCCTTACGTGATATAAAAACACAGTTAACTGCTATTCTTATATCTACAGTAATTTCGACAGCTACGTTAGTGCTAATAGGTAAACTTAGGATTCCTGAGTTGATTCCTTTAGGAACTATTATGTATTTTGTCATATTCGGATTGTTTAGTTATTTCTATTTTAGTAAAAAATTCAATTTAACGTTAAAAGAAATTTTGTTAGAAATACCGACAATTTTCAAAAAGTTAGTTAAGACTGTTTTAAAGTGATAAAGAAGTAATGAAGCTAATTTATAGATATTTATTTGTTCAGTTATTGCAAACGTTTTTCTTTGCACTTTTTGCGTTATCTATTATTTTCTTAGTGGTCAATCTATTAGAAAATTTAGACTCATTTTTAGATCAAAAAGTTCCTACCAAAACAGTAATAATCTATTATACTAGTCAATTTCCTGAAATATTAAAATTGTTAACACCAATTGCAATGTTGTTAGGATGTTTGTTTAGCGTTGGAAAACTATCGAATCAAAATGAAATAATTGCAATGAGAACAGGTGGTATGTCTACCTTCAATTTATTGTTTCCTTTTTTGTTATGGGGGATGTCAGTTTCTTGTTTACAATTATATTTAAGTACTGATTTTATTCCAAATTCTACAAAGAAGAAAATGCAGATTGAAAGAACATATTTGAAGAAAAATACAGTATCAAAGCAATATTATAATCTAAGTTTTCGAGAAAACAAATCAACGAACATTCTCTTTCAATTTTATGATTCTGAAGCAAAATCTGGTTCAAATTTTTCTATTGAATATTTTACACCCCCTCCCAATGTACGAATCAAAACAAGGTATGACGCCGAATTTGTACAGTGGGATACTATCTCAAATTCTTGGAAAATGTTCGGAAAGGTGATAAGAAGAGATTTTGATACAACTGTTCATACTACAATTCAAAGACCCATGTTGTTTCCTTCGAACATAACCAATGATAAGTTAGTGAGACTACAATTAACTTTAGCGGAATTGACTTTTGAAGAGTTAGAAGAATATATTCATCTCACAGAATTGGGTGGAAAAAAAGTCGATGCACTTTGGATAGACTATTACGGACAACAAGCTTTTCCATTTGCTAATTTAATTGTTGTTATATTTGCAGTACCATTTGCAGCAGTTCGAAAAAAAGGCGGAATTGCTGTAGAAATTGCAACTGCTATGGTAACTTGTTTCCTCTATATGGCTTTTTCAAAGATTAGTCAGTCAATAGGAGCATCATTACAATTACAACATCATTTGGTAGCCTGGTTTTCAAATGGCTTGTTTTTTGTTATAGGTCTTATTAATATTCAAAGATTGAAATAAATATTATGAAAACAATTGAAAACTTATCTTCCTTGGAAGGTCGTAAATCGTTAAAACAGTTGTTTACTGAATTGCGATACGAAAAACAACTTTCGTCAATTTCTACCATTACAATACTTTGGAGAATTTGTACGCAGGAACGAGATATTAGTAAATTTTCTAAAAAATTTGGAACAATAGTTCACCCGTTGGGGTTTTGGTCGGGAACAACTTTGTGGTTACAAGAAATAATTTCGAGATATTATAATGCAACTTTTTCATCATTTGTATATTTAGGTGCTGCATTACTATTAGTCTTGATTGGATTTAGAAGAATATCAGATTCTGTTTCAGATACTTTTGTTATTGGTGGGATTGTACTTGAAGCGTTGTTATTGGTGATAGTGTTTATACTAATGTTGTTTTCACCAACAGAAGACGGTTCAGAAGGCGATCTTTCCGAAGACGAGACAAAAGATCTACTAACTGATATTGGAGAAATAGCCACAGATTTTTCTAACGCTACAGTAAAACTTGACAGAATATCATCGGAACTTTCCTCATTAGTAATTACAAATGAAATTTTATCGAATAAAATTCAACGTTTAATAGAAACGAACCAACTTGCTGTTGCACCTAATAACGATTTGTTAGGCACAATGAGAGAAAACAACAAAGTAGTAATGGAATTGTCAGTAAATATTGCTGATTTTATCGAATCACTTCGTCAGTTAAAACAAGAAGAAGTTGCTATAAATGTTCGTCAAGAATTAGAAAAATACTTAACGACAGCTATTTCTAAATAATTATGAAGATTGTTAAGAACCGAAAAAGCGTTGAGATTTACTTTATTCTTTATTTAATAGCTTTAGTACTATTGTTGCCAGATAAGAAATCACCTATTGGATTTCAAACCAATAGTACTCCTCAAAATGCTCCTATAATATTAGAAAAAAATAATTTAAATTTTCGTTTTGAAATTGTAAACGAAAAAGTTATCGTTCGTTCGTTCGATTCAACAAATACTATTTATATTCCATCTGGATTACGAAACAAAGAAGTTCAATTCATTATAGAAGATGCTTATACAAGCGAGAAGGTGCTCTTTACGACCGTCTCAAACATTTATTCAAATGTATTTGTTGTAAAAAAAATCGAAGAAGAAAACAAAATCTTTTTTCAATGGAAACCCATTTTTGAAAAGAATATTCGTTCAAGAACATTAACAGTAAAAGTTACAGTTCAAGAAACTAATTCTACCACATTACGTGAAGTCCTTGAATCACAGTTTTCAATTAACATTGTAAATGAATCTGAAAAGAATATTCGTTTTACCTCAAATGATTCAATAAATAGAATAAATCCTTTACTTTCCACATCGATATTAAACCCTCAGCAAAATTATATCTTTAATAACACAAAAAGCAATGATCAGTTAATATTAGTTCCGTTAGAACAAGTTATATCTGCATCTGCCGGGAGTGTTTGGAAAAATAAAATTAACTCATTTGGAGGAGGTTCACTATATTCTTATTCAATTTCTGCATTTACTTCTAATGGCAACCCAGTTAAAATACTTTCAATAGATTCTAATTCAGTACAATTACAAGGGATTGTCCCTTCAATTGGAGAAAATTCTATAACTATTCGGTTACGAAACAAGAGCAATTCAGATACTGTTAGTGCTTCTTTCAAAGTTCGTTCAATGTCCTTACTTCAACCAGAATTTCAAGAAAGTATCTTTGCTGATCAAAAGTATGTAATTAACCCTAATTTCCCTTCTACAGAAGGTTTGATAGCATCAACCTTGTTAAAATCAGAAGGAAGAATATTAGAAGAAAAAATCGGCGGGAATTTATATTATTCAGTAAATGAAGACTATATAGGAAAAACGATAGTTATTGAACGATATATCAATAATCAAAAAGTTAATCCCGATTATTACATAAAAGTACTTCCATTTAAAAATCCTCAAATTGAAGATATTCGAAAACAAAATGGATCGTATATTGTTACAGTTGAAGCGTTCGGAAAATTGAGTGGTAAGGAAAACAAAATAGATAAAATCGTTTCCTCGACTGGTGAACAAGTGAATTTTGAAGAAAAATTTGGTAACAGAATTAGAGAAAATGAAAAGGTTCGTCAAATATTAGAAATCCCTTTCCAAAGAAATACGAACTTTCCACATTCAATAAAAGTAATAGATTTACGAGGTAATTCATCGGAATTACGAACCTTACCATAAGTTTTTGCTTAAGATTTACATTTTTTCTAGCACTAGTGTATTGTTTCCAAGATTTTTTTCGTAATTTTACACTGAAGTAATTTTTATAACATTGATATCTTTTCTGGAGTTTACAAAGAATGGCAAAGAAAAAGTACAATACGGGCATCCAACATTATCTACTCTTTTTGATAATTATAGGAAGTTTTTCCTACTTATTTTATGATACAATTATCCCTAACGCAGTAAGATCTGCAGTTGTTTCATTGTTCGGACCTCGAGAAGGTGGTTTGCATATTATTGATGGAGTGTATGCAGAACCTGCTAAAGAACCAGCCAAAGGTTCAAGCCACAGTATGTCCTTAGCAGCTGGTGAAACGTTAAAAAATGCTATTAAAACTGAATATATTTTTGACTTTTCTTCTAAGGTTCGTTACTCTGATGTTGATGGTTACGATAAAGCTTCAAATGAGTTTATTCTTAAAGCTCCAGGGCTAGGTGAAAATGCAATTATACTTGAAGCTCCGTTAGCATTTTCAATATTATCTATTCTAATTAGTGGGATTTTAGCCATACTAATTACAATGATACTCCCTACTTCGATAGGATTATTTTCGAACAAGATTGAACGAGAAATTCATCATACTGGTACTAAAATTAGACTTCAAACTGGTTTTTCCGATGAAACAGTTAATGTTTTAACACTTCCTACTAATGAATTAAATAATCAAGATAGAGATTATATTGAAACGCACTTTCAAAGAGTTTGGGATCGTACCCAACCACCAATGGAAGAACTTGATTCACGGAAAAGAGTTGGTTTACATGACTTGTTTTCTGAAGAAACTAATATGTCAGAATTCCGAGATTTAATTCTCTACGATAGAATTCATGAAACATTTTCAAATTCAGTTAAACGTGAAATAGTAGATACTAAAGATGCTCGCTCTTATTCAAAAAATAAACTACTTTTCCATATTGGATTACGTTTATATATGACTCACCATTTTACTCATCAGTATTCTAATAACGTTACTGGAGCTGCCTATTTAGGAGCAGCAATGCTAATCGTTATTATTGGTGTTCGAGGTCTAAAGTTTATTCCTGCAACCAAACCTTCTCTTATTCTTGCCGCACTTTCCCTTGAAGGATTTCTTCTTGCGTTATTAGGTTTTGCCCTTCTTTACACTACTGAAGAAGAACCAATGGATAACATTATGAAGAAAGTTGAAGATGCTTCACGTGGTCAATTAGAAATTCTTAAAGAACAACAAAAAGATATGCACAAAATGGCTAGTGTACTTGTTGAAGGTACAGTTCAGTTGGTTGAAGATCGTGTATCTCGAGCAATTAAAGAGTATTTCTCTTCAAATCCTGCATTAGAAAAACGTGTAGGGGAAGAAATTGCTTCAAAAATTTTCCAAGGTTTACGCGGTGCTCAAGAAGCAAAGTAATCCTAACCTTGATTTCTATAAAAGCCATATCAAATGATATGGCTTTTTTTTTTGAAATAATTCCTCTATTCATTCGATTTAATAGAAACTATATTCTTTAACTGTTGTGATAATTATGTACCGCTTTTTCTTTGTCTTTGTGCTGTTTTTCATAACAATACATTCACTATTTAGTACTACTTTTACTTCTAATAAAAAGGGGTTAAATGCACAAATTGCTATACCCATTTCTTTAGATTCTGAATTTCATCCAATAGTAACGCATTCAAGAAGTAATCATAAATATTTAGTATCTTTCGATTATTTCGATTTACCCATACAATTTGTAACTGTTCGTTTTTCAAATCCGATACTATTAGATACTATTGGGTTAGGTACATTTGAAATTCAAGATACTACATATAAATTACTTCAATCTGGGACTTTACGCACTTTTCCAATAAAATCATTTGTTCTTTCTCCTATTCAATATTCAGGAATTGGAACTCAAGTTACATTGTATCAAAAAATTGATATTAGTTTAGAATATACATCCGAACTTAAAGAGTTAGATATTTCCGATAAATATTCAAATTCAATATTTCAGTTAATTGCAAATTATCCATTCATTCCAACTAAAAACAATCTGAATTTTTCTAAAGTTCAGTATGCCTATAGTTCTGGTAATTCAGTGAAAATTCTTACTAAAAAAGATGATATAGTTTCAGTTTCTTTTAAAGATATTTTACAGTATAATCCAAAATTTGAAGGGAAGAATATTTCAACAATATTCTTATATCATAATAATACTGAGCAATTCTGTAAGATTGGAAGTACAGATTCAATAATTGATCAAAATGATGTATTGTATTTTTTAGGAAAACGACCCATTGGTGAACAAGAATGGGTAGATAAACAACGTGATCAATATGCTCATTCAGAAGCATTCTTTCTTAGTTATGAAGACCGAAGAAATGAAAATTCTCAATTTTCAAAGTTAAATCAATCGTATCTTACTCAAGAAGAAGTAACTTCAGTATATGTAGAACAAGTATTTGAAGACTATAAAGAATATTTTCCCGGTTTTTTACGATTTCCCGGACCCAGAGATGATTTATCGTTGTATCCATCTACAAGAACTCCAGGAGAGGCTCAATATACTTCCTTGCTATCCACCTTCAATAAAGATAATCCTGCTTCTTATGAGCATTCTATCTATTTTGTACCTTCTTTAGATATCACAGATAGCCTTCAAGTACTTGCTTCCTTTATTGGTTTGAATGACATTCACACTTTTTCTACTCCTCAATTGCGAATTGAACCAAATCATAAAGCTGTCTTCCAAGGGTTTAAGGATACTATTATAGAGGAATATTCTGCTCAAATAGAAAAGATATTACCCATTCAGTTAAACTATGAAAATAGTTATTTTGGAAAAAATTCTTTTAAAATGCTCTCTGGAATGCCAGAATCTTTAAATCAGTTTATGGGTGTTACAGATTGGCAAGCAGTAAATAAAATTACATTAAAAGGAAAGGTTCAACCATTTACTTTTACTTCTACGTTTGCATTTACTTCACAAAAATCAACAATCCCTAAATCGTTACTTGTATCTGGATTTAGTAATTCTGAAATAGCAGTTCTTGATTCAAATAATAATAGTTTTGAAATTTTTTCTGGTGTCCCAGGTATCCAAGTATTGGTTTCTGCTTCTCATAATGAAATTCAAAGTATTTTAGATGATTCTTTAATGATTACCAACGATAATTTCCTATTTACAACTATATCAAAAGATGCTAATTCAAAAGAAATTCTTACCTTTCAAACTATTTCATTACAGCAAGTAAATTCCTTTTTAACAAATCCATCATTGGAATATGTAATTATTGCAGGTAAAAACACTTCAAATCTACCTTCTGATTTAAAATCATTTTTATCAATTCAGAACGATAATCAGACTTTTGCAATAGAATTTAAAAATCAAGTCAGAATAAATTCAGTTGTTTCTTCAAATATGGCTTCTTATTCTGAATTCATTAAACATCCAAACGGTAAGAAGTATCAAGTTGCTCTTAAAATTCCTTCAGATTCAGAATCTAAATATTATCTGTCAGAAATTTCTAACAACAACTCTTCCATAGTAGATTCTGTTCAACATTTTACTTTGCGTGATAACTCTAATAAGGCTAACTATCTAATTATTTCACATCAAAACTTTTTAGCACAATCTGAAGAATTAGCTCAGTTTCACAAAGATTCTAAAAATGTACTCACCAAAATTGTTGATGTTGAACAAATATATAATGAGTTTTCTTTTGGGAAAAAATCTCCGTATGCAATTAGAAATTTTCTAAACCTTACACTTCAAATTTGGGAAAAAGCTCCTACCTATGTTACTCTTTTTGGAGATGCTTCTAATGATCCAAATAAATATATTCCACGTTCAGTAAAAACTGATTTTGTTCCAACCTTTGGAAGACCGTCATCTGATTTTTGGTATGTATTTTCCGATTCTTCTCGCTTTAGAACAAACTTTTATATTGGTAGAATTCCTGCACAATCTTCAGAAGAAGCGTCGAATTATGTTTCAAAAGTAAAACAATATGCTAATGTTCCAAACCAACAATGGTTAAAAAGTACACATATTATTACTGGTGGTTTTAACAAACAAGAATTAGATTTTAATAAAGCCACAAGTGCAAGGATTTCTGATTATATTTCTGGTCTTGTTTTCTGTGGTCAACATAAATCTGTAATTAGAGAGTTAGAATCGAACGAAACCAGTTATTTCAGGCAACAAGCCGATACCATATTACGAAATTTGAATAATGGTGTTTTAATGAATTTCTATATTGCTCACGGTGCCTCGGATGTGTTTCAAATTGCTGGGTGGGAAGTAGAAAGACTTAAAAATTTTGGGAAATACTTTATGTTGTTTACTGGTGCTTGTCAAACCGGTAATTTTTCAAACAGCGAAAACTCTTGCAGAAATGAAACCTATTTAGTTGCTAAAGATAAAGGAAGTATAGTATCTACTGGAATTACTGGTTGGGGTGAACTTAGTACTGAAGCAAAAATTCCGACAACAATGATTCAATATCTGATGTTTGACAGTGATGGCACTTGGGGATCAGTGTTTTACAAAGCTAAAAATTTAAATAACTTTCTTGATTCAAAATTAGATTCATTTGATATTTCCCTAACACATCAATTTCCTATGGCTTTTCATTCATTAATGCAACACACATTTTTGGGTGATCCAATGGTTTCAATTCCATTAAGTAAAACAACTGATTATATATTGACAGATTTAGAAATTGAAACTCCCATTTTGGCAACAACTGATTCAATTGCCATTCTAAAAGGATTCATTTTCAATAAAGGTTTTAATAAAATCCCACCCGAAATTATCACTTTAATTATTACTACTGTTTCCGATGACACTACTCGTTCTGATACACTTTCGTTTCAAACTCGTTGTGAAGCCATAGAGTTTAGAAAAGAATTACCATTTTATGGTTCAATTGGAAATTACAAGGTGTACTGTAAGATAGAAACAAGAAATGCGAAAGAATTTAGTAGTAATAATTTAGATTCTATAACTTTTTCAGTTTTCAATTTAGGAGCTATTGCTTTAGATCCTTCTCCTTTTTGGAACTTACGTTCCAATGCTCCTAATTACCGCTTCTATATTCCTAATAGTTCAGATTCAATGACAATTAGTTGTGTAATATCTAAGTATTTAGATTTCTCTAATCTTTCAAAAGAGTTTATATTTTCTGAGAATAATCAAACCGAAAAAGGGAATTTTATAATTTCGAAAAACTTTGTAACTTGGTCTCCTGAAAAAAAATTAGAAGTTGAAACATTATATGAGTTAGAAATTAATGTAACAAGAGGAAATTCCGAAGAAACATTGCCAATAAAGATTCCTTTTTATACTTCTAACACTATGAATAATAGCGTTGAATTAAACATAAATACTCAGTCCTTTCAATTTGTTTCGAATAGCAAAACATTAGAAAAAAGCAATCAAAGTTACAAACTTCCAAACAAGAATGTACCTATTCAATTACTTTCTAATGGAAAATATATCAATAGTCAAGGAACAGTTGTTCGATATAGACAAATTAATATCAATGATTATCCAATCGTTCCTTTGGTAAATAACAGAGCAATTTCAATTGCAACAATGAAAGATACAGATTCGACAATCTCTAATCTTGTCGAATTTGATTTTTATAAAGATTCTGAAGATACTTCAGCATTTACACGATTTAGAACATTTTTAGATACCACTGATACAAATACTTATATTTTCTTAGTTGTTTCTGATGATAATTTTAGTGGCTTTTTAACAAAAGAATCTACCGATATTCGGTCGATGGATTCACTTAGAACACTTTTGAATAGTTTTGGATCAAGGTTGATTGATTCTATTACATTACCAGGAACTTCTTTTGTTCTTATGGGAAAAAAAGGTTGGAAACCAGGACAAGGAATTGAAAAAATTGGAATTGGTGAAGATACAATATCAATATCTACAAATCTGAGAATACAAGGAAAATCAGGAATTATTACTCTTCCGTCTTTTGGACCAGTATCACAATGGATTGAAGCAAATTCAGTTATAAAAAATAGAAATTCCTATATTCTTAACGAAAAGTTTTATAGTAAAAGTTTTGGCAATACTACAGAATTTTCTACAATTCGCAACGGAGATACCGTACAATTAGATGTATCACAGCCATCCCTACTTTCAAATCCATTTATAACTTCTTCAATTGAAGTGGAATCAAATCAAAATTTACTTAATGACTCAATAGTCGTTTCAAGTTATTTTCATTCATTTTTACCATTTACTGAAACTTCAGTTACTACTTCATTTGGAAATTCTGGACCTATAATGCGTGGTGATTCTTTAACGTTAAATCATACTATTGAAAACCATATGTTTCGTGATTCCAATTCTGTCTATGAAATTACTTTTTCAGTAAGAACTGAAGATAACGTAGAAGTATTTAAAACATCAAATTTAATAGAATCATTACTCCCAAATCAATCACTTACTGTAGAAATGACCGTTCCTACTTTAAACTTTTCTGGGAATTTAAAGGGCGTAACTACACTGTTTCCCTTAAACAAAAAAGAATTTTTTGAGTTTAATAACACATTTGTTAATAGCATTGGGACATTCGAAGACAAAGTAAAACCGACCATAAAAATATATATGGACGATAAGGAAGTAAAGAGTGGTTCTGTTGTTGGTAATAGACCAATGGTTAGAGTTGAAATTTCAGATAATTCATCACTACCATTAACATCATCACAACAACGAATTAGAATAAATTCAAAAATAATAACTCAGAATAATGTAGAACAATATTCACTTCGTTCAATTCAGAATCTTGGAAACAATACCTTGATTTTTGAATTCCTTTCAGATATTCTTCAATTTGGAGAAGTAATTTTACAAGTTTTTGCCGAAGACGGTAGCACGAATAAAGATACTTCATACTTTTCAGTTTTTAGAGAAAAAAATTCTTCTATTAGTAATATATTGGTATTCCCACAACCAATTACTAACAATGCAACTCTTCAATTCTTCTATAGTGGTTCAGAATTGTTTGCTCAATGTTCAATAGAAATTTATAATTCTTTAGGTCAGAAAATTGCCGTTCAAAATGAAAAAATCCAATTAGGGGAAAACAGAATTCAACTCAATTTACGAGATACCGAATTGAATTCCTTACCAATAGGGACATATTTTTTTACGCTTTCTTTAGTTGATATTTTTGTACTCAATAAACCTTTTGGTACTTTTGTAATTATTCGCTAATAAAACAACCGTATATGAAACTCTTACTTTCTTGTTTAATTCTTTTACTTTCGTTTTCGACGGCAAAATCTCAATGGGCAATGATGAAGTCCGATGCAGATTCACTCATTAGATTAGGTACTCAAAATATCTATAACGTACAGTTTACACAAGCTTCCAACAACTTTAAAAAAGTAATAGAAATGTACCCTGAACACCCAGCAGGTTATTTCTTAGATGCCATGATTGATTGGTGGAAAATGACGTTGGAAACCAATAATAAAAATGTATATGATAATTCATTTTTGAAAAAAGTTGAGAAAGTTATTGAAGTATGTGATAAGATACTCGATAAAAATGAGTTTGATATAACTGGATTGTTCTTTAAGGGTGGAGCTTTGGGTTATAGAGGGCGCTATTATGCTTCTCGAGAAAAATGGATACCTGCTGCAAACGACGGAAGAGCTGCATTAGACATCCTTATTAAAACACAAAAACTTGCACCTAATAATCATGATATTTTATTAGGAACCGGTATTTACAACTATTTTGCAGCTGCATTACCAGAAAAAGAACCTGTTTTGAAAACTGTTTTATACTTTTTACCCAGTGGAGACAAAGTTATCGGTATAAAGCAATTGATTTCGGCATCTCAGAATTCAAGATACGCCCAAACTGAAGCAAAAGTAGTGTTGTTGCAAGTATATTACCAATTTGAAAAAAATCCTCAAGAAGCTCTAAAAGTAGCAACTGAATTAAATACGAAATATCCTAATAATCCTTATTTCCATAGATACTTAGGAAGAATTAATGTTCAAATGGGTTATATGCAACAAGCTGAAGAAATTTGGAAGGATGTCTTAGAAAAATTTAAAGCCAAAAAATATGCTTACGATACTTATACTGCTCGAGAAGCACTTTATTATGTAGGGCTTTCTTTATTGTGGAATGGATCTTATGAAGAGTCGTTACAGTACTATTATAAATGCGATGAAGCATCTAGAAAGTTAGATCAAGATCCTTCTGGGTTTATGGTTAAAACTAATCTAAAAATTGGTAATCTTTGCGATATTTTAGGCAAAAGAGATGAAGCTATAAAACAATACAACAAGGTTTTGTCTTGGTCATCGGTACAAAATTCTCACGAAGATGCACGTAAATATATCTTAACACCGTACAACAAGTAATTTAAGAATGAAACTATATTTCCATTCTTTAAATGGTGTATTTAAACTTTTATTGATAGCAGGAATTTGTTGTTTTTCGTTTTCAACATCTTTTGCTCAATGGGTTTTTTCTCAACGAGAAACAGATTCAATTATTAAAATTACATTCGAAAATATTTACAGTGTAGAATTTGACAAAGCTTCAAAGAACACACATATACTTATGTCGGCTTTTCCAGAACATCCATCAGGTTATTTTTTAGATGCCTTATTACTTTGGTGGAAAATGGTTTTGGAACCAACAAATCCAGATTTTAAAGATGTTTTTTTAGAACGATTGCAAAAAACAATCGATGTTTCAGAAAAAATTCTTTCTGTAAAACAAAATTCACCAATGGCACTTTTTTTCAAAGGTGGTGCTTATGGTTATAGAGGAAGGTATTATTCAAATAAAGGAGTTTGGAATAAGGCTACTGCAGATGTGAAGATTGCATTTGAAACATTAAATGAAGTGAAAAGACTTGCTCCAAACAACCATGATGTAATGTTAGGAACTGGACTTTATAATTATTTTTTAGATGTACTTCCAGAAGAATATCCAGTTTTATCAGTATTATTATATTTATTTCCTAAAGGAGATAAACAATTAGGAATACTTCAATTAAAATCGGCAGCAGAACATTCAAAATATTCTATAACTGAGGCGAAATTTACCCTCCTACAAATTTATGCAAATTTAGAACAACGTCCTAAAGATGCTTTAATGATTGCAGAAGATTTGTTTTCAAGATATCCTAATAATCCAGTTTTTCATCGCTATATTGCCAAAAGTAATTATTCACTTTCAAACGTATTTCAAGCAGAACAAATGTGGAAAGAAGTGATAATGAATTACAAGAAACAAAAAACAGGATACGACATTCAACTTGTTCGAGAAGCGTTGTTCTATGTTGGTGAATTACTTTTTTTACAAGAAGAATATGGTTCATCAATGCGATACTTTTTAAAATGTGATGAAGCTTCCCAAAGAATTGATGGAACTTATTCAAAATTTCGTAGTTTAGCAATAATTAGGATTGGTAATATTTATGATATATTGTTTGAACGACAAACAGCAATTGGCTATTATTCGAAGGTACTTTCATGGGACAATAACGATAGTTCTCACGAATTAGCTAAAAAGTTCTTAGTATTTCCATTCCGACTTGTCCAAAATGTAAATGATGAAAATGAATAGATCAACATTTCTGTCTCTTCTCCTTAGTTCTTCCGTAGCGTTACCATCAATAAATGCTTTTCAAAATTCAGATATGAAAAATTCTTCAATTCGAAAACCTAAAGGATTAAAAATAGGATCTACTGTTGCAATAACTGCACCTGCAGGAGCTTCTACTCTTTCTGAAATTAATTCTGGACTAGAATTCTTTCAATCAATGGGGGTGAAGGTTGTGATTGGTAATACAGTGCGAACTGGATCATATTTTGGTTATTTATCTGCTCCTGATAAATTAAGAGCAAATGAATTTATGGATTTTATAAAAGATCCTTCTATTGACGCCATAGTCTGTGCAAGAGGTGGATATGGTGTAATGAGAATGCTACCATTTCTAGATTTTCAAATTATTCGAGATAACCCAAAGATTATTATGGGGTTTTCAGACATTACGGCACTTGCAACGGCAGTTTTTAACAATTCTGGTTTAGTAAACTTTCACGGTCCTGTAGCATCATCAACTTTTAATAACTTTACAATAGATTCTCTGAAAAAAACTCTATTTTTAAGTAAAGCTAATCCATTTGAAATAACACCGTATTTAGAACCAAGTAGTATCGTTCTCGCAAGTGGTACAGCAGAAGGAAGGTTAGTAGGTGGTAACCTTTCAATGTTAGTTGCTACAATGGGAACACCCTATGAGTTAAACACAAAAGATTCAATTCTCTTTATTGAAGAAATTTTAGAAGAACCCTACAGAGTTGACAGAATGATTACACAGCTTTTATTAGGTGGAAAATTAGATGACTGTAATGGAATTATTATGGGTAACTTTACAAAGTGTGAGGCTACTTCAAAATCTGCTTCATTTAAAGCACAGTTTTCTCTTCGAGAAGTGTTAGAAGACAGGTTTAATCATTTAACTGTCCCAGTTTTATATGGCTTTCCATTTGGTCACATTTTAGAAAAGCTTACTTTACCTTATGGTATAAAGGCGAGAATATCTACGAGTGAAAAATCATTAACATTATTAGAATCTCCAGTCATTTATGAGTATTAAAGAATTATATCTCCAACGTGATAAAGTATTTCGTTATATTGATTCACAGAAAAAATTTCGTATTTCGTACATTCAATGTAAAAATGTAGTTAAAACTGCATCTCAACGACATAATTTAGATGAAATTGCAACCTTTTTCTTAGGGAAAGTTATTATTGCAACTTCATTAATTGCCAGTATGTTAAAAGGTGAAGAACGTATTTCTCTTGACTTAAAAAGTAATGGAATGTTTTCACAGATTTATGCTGAATCAAATAAAGTTGGAGAGATAAGAGGCTTTGTGGTTGGAAACAAAAATTTTGATTCTACAATTACCACTTTAAATGACTTTCTGGGTAATGGAACTGTTACCGTTTCGAAAATGCTTTATGGTAAATTTGAACCAGTTATTGGTATTACTGAGTTAAAAAACACATCTATCGAACAAGAAATTGTTCGCTATTTGTTGACTTCAGAACAAATTGATACTGCATTACTTTCTGATATTAATTTCGACACTTCTTCTGATCTTCAGTTGCTAAATGCTTCTGGAATTTTAATTGAAATGTTACCGAACGCTGATCAAACTGAAATATTTGTATTAGAAACTCAAGTTGAAACATTACTACCTTTACATACTTATTCTATTTCTGCAAAAGATCCTATTGAAGTTTTGTCAAAAATATTAGAACTAGAATTAGAATTAATTGAAGTAATTCCAATAGATTTTTACTGCAGGTGTTCTTTTGAAAAGTTCAAATCACAATTGATTACTCTAGGGAAAGAACAAATCCTTGAAATGAAAAATTCTCAACATAATGAGTTGATTTGCCATTATTGTAATGAACACTATTACCTTTCAAGTGAAGATTTTAAATCGTTATTAGACTATTTTTCTATACAAAATAATTAAGGTTTGCTATGAAATCATTGTTCAATGTATCTATTTTCGTAAGTATTTTATTTATAGTTTCTTGTGCTGGAAAACCGAAAGTTGATCCAGATCCCGTAAAAGAAGTTAAAAAATATACTTTTGCTGATGCTTCTATTCAGTATTCTATTGACTATCCTTCAAATTGGTTATTAAAAGAAATTCCTGGCCAAACTGTAAGAGCTTTTTCTAACCCAAATGTTGTTGAACGATTTATTAAATTTAACGACGATGGTGCTTCAGGAGCAGAGATTGAATATAGTATTCAAAAAATGTCCGATAGAACATTGGAACAAGTTATGGATGAATCAAAAATATTTGAAGCTTCTTTGTATACTAAACCAGAAGAAGTAACTTTTCAAGGTAAAGCTGGAAAAAAAATAACTTACACATTCGATTTAAGTGATGGAAAATTCTTCGGTGAAAAATACTTTTTTGTTGTAGATTCGAATACAGTAGCTATTGTTGAATTTGCAGCCTTTGGATCTACTTTTGATTCTTATAAGGAACTTTATACAAATGTTTTAAAGACCATTGAATTTCCTGTAAAATTAGAAAAAAAAGGTCCTGATACTATTATAGTTGCGAATGAAGTTGAAGTTCCTTCAAGTAACTTCAGATCATTTATTGGAAACGGTTTTACAATTTCTTACCCAGACAATTTCGTAAATAACCGTTCAAAAACTGGTGGTGCAGAAAGTTCGATTAATTTTATCAATAATCGTACTGGGAGAGTAGATTGTAATATTCAAGTAGATGTTTTTGATGCATCTAAGCAAAACAATTTAGATAAAATAGTTGCTGACAATAAAGTAAAATATAGAGCTTCGAATCCTACACAAACAACTTTGGGCGGGAATAAAGCATTTATGATGAATTATAGTTTCCAAAAAGATGTTGGTTCACGAGTTTACTTTTCTGTTAAGAATAACAAATTATATAGACTAACTATAAACTGGTTTAGACCTAATGAATCAGATTATTTGCCGTTGTTTGTTAAAAGCATTGAATCTTTCAAATTCAGTTAAATTCAATATTCACTTCTATAAAAAAAGCCTCAGTAATGAGGCTTTTTTTATAGAAAATTTTGGTAAATACACTATTGAATTTACTAAACAGAAATTTAAATTGTACTAGAAAAATTTCATTTCTTATATTTGTGAAATCCTACTGAATAGCAAGATTCAAAATTATGAATTGTAAAGGAAAAAATGAGCATCTCTAACATTAAACAAATTAATCAATATTATTCCGATATAGAGGAAAAACTCAATAATTCAACTGTTCCAAATTATGAAGTTTTAGAAAACCTTCAATCTATTGAAAACAAAAGTGTTTTTGGTGAATTTCAAAAGAACACAGAACAATATTCTTATTATGTAAGTATTTCTCATTATCTTATTGGTTATTTTTACTTCTTACATTCACACTATAACAAAACAATTGAATATTGTACCTTAGCACAAAAGAGCTTTCCAATATCTGATCATTATTATTCCAAATGTTCAATATTGATTGGAAGATCGTACAGTAAAATTGGAGATCTAGAAAAAGCTTTGTTTTGGTTAGATACCTCATTAGAATATTTTGAATCTATAAATAATGAAGTTGAAGTAGCAATAGTTAAATCATTTATTGGTGAAATCCATTTAGAATTAGGTGACTATGTTACCTCGTTAACAATACAAATGGAATGTTTGGAAATTGTTGAAAAGAATAAGAAATTTCTTCAGTATTATTCTATTTTATCTAAGATTGGATTACTGTATTTTACTATGGGCGATGATGATTCTGCTGAAAAAAATTATTTAGAAGTATTAGATTACACAAAGAAAATCAAATCTCCTGCTTTACGTGGAGAAACTTTACTACAACTTGCAAATTTATATCTTAAGCAAGAGAAGACCTCTGAGGTTAGTATAGAACTTTTAGAAGCATTAGAACTCTATAGAAATGAGAACAACAAAATTGGTCAAGGGCAAACATTAGAAAGCCTTGGTTCGTATTATATTGTTGTTGACAACTTTAATTTGTCATTTGAAAGTTTTTCTAAGTCTATAGATATCTTTTGGGATTTGGGAGATAGAAAGGGTATTGCTAGAGTGCTTAATAATCTTTCTAAACTATATTTAATTAAAGAATATCAAGACTTTTCTGTAGAACAAGCTATATTACATTGTAAAGAATCTTTACAACTTTCTGAAGTTATTCATGCGTTAAAATTACAAGCAGAATCTCATAGTATTCTTGCACAGTGTTATGAACATTTTGAAGAGTTTAAGCTAGCTTACAAACATGTGCTTCTGTTTCAAAAAATAGAAAAAGAAGTTATGAACGATGAAATATCTAGAAAAACTAAGAATATTCAACTTAAACATGAAATTGAAAACAAACAACGTGAAATGGAACTTCACAAACAAGAAGCTGAAATATATCGATTGAAAAATGTAGAATTAGAATCTGCGTATTCTGAAATTACACGTCAGCAGGATGTTTTACATAAACAAGCTACAGAAATTGAACTGGCTAACTCAGAATTGAACGAGATTAATATTCAATTACAGGAAGCGAATAATATGACAGATAAACTGTTGTTAAATGTTCTTCCAGCTAAAATTGCTAAAAGACTCCTTAATAACGAAAGTCCTATTGCTGATTATTTTAAACAAACAACTGTATTGTTTGCAGATTTAGCTGGTTTCACAAAACTTTCTTCATTAGTATCTCCAAATCATATTGTTGAAATATTAAACACCATATTTTATGAATTCGATTTGTTAACTGAAAAATATGGATTGGAAAAGATTAAAACAATTGGCGATAACTATATGTGTGTTGGAGGAGTTCCAGAAGAAGATGCAAATCATGCAAATTCTATAGCATTGTTTTCTTTAGATATACTTTTAGTAATTGAAAAATATGCACTAATTTTTAATGAACCACTTTCTCTTAGAATCGGATTTAATTCAGGCGATGTAGTTGCTGGAGTTATTGGTAAAAATAAATTTGTGTACGATCTCTGGGGTGATACTGTTAATACAGCATCTAGGATGGAATCTTATGGTGAAATACATAAAATTCAAGTTTCTGAATCGAGTTATGAGCTGTTAAAAGATGCTTTTGATTTTGTAACCAGAAGTCCAATCGAAGTTAAAGGAAAAGGTTCAATGCAGACATATTTTTTAGTGGGTAAAAAATGAGATTCCTTTTGACGATTTTACTTTTTGCACTATTGTCTATTCCATTACTTTCTCAGGAAATTTCATTTATTGAAAACAATGGATTTTCTAAAGAAGAATGGAAATATGTTGTTCGACATTCGAAAGCATCTATTTATTTCTATGATTCATATTTTGTAATTCAAACAATTCAGAAAATTGACGATTCTGTTTTTGTTGAAAATATTCCAATTTATTTTGAAAATAAAAATGCTTTTATCTCAGTAAGTGAAAATTCTCAAACAGCAACTAAAACGTATCGATACTCGGAGTCAACAATTCCCTCAATCTCATCACAGTATGAGTCAATAGTTTACAAAAATGTTAAAAATAATGTCGATTGTAGATTCTTTATTTGGGATAATACTCTTCGTTTTGATTTTGTAGTTTCCGATAAATCTGTCACCTTAATTTCTTTAAAAACAAGTCCTGATTCAAAATTCCTAATTGCTAACAATCAGATATCTTTAACAACAGTTAATAAGAATTCTGTTGTTTTAAAAGATATAACTTTGTTAGAATCTAAAAATACTACTTTACAATATCAAGTCTCTAAAAGTAAAAACGAGTTAATTTTTACTTTAAAAAATAACTCTGATTTTGCTATTATTGACCCCACTTTTTCCTTTGCTTCTTTACTCGGTGGTGCTTCTTCTGAATATATTTATGATGTAAAAATTACCGACAACAACAAGTTATATGCAGTCGGATACACAACCTCCTTAGATTTCCCAACAACAATTGGTTCATATAAAACTGCTACAAATAATGCTGATGTTTTTGTCTATGCTATAGATTTAGTGAGTAACACAGTTCTATTTTCGACATTTATTGGAGGAACTAATTCTGAGACTGGATACGGAATTGATGTTACTCCAAGTTCAGTTATAATATGTGGACAAACAAATTCTTTAAATTTCCCTGTAACTCCTGGTGCATTTTCAACAGTTTTTAATGGTGGAAGTCAAGATGGTTTCGTTGCAGGTTTGTCATTAATGGGCAATACCTTACAATTCGCAAGTTATATAGGTGGATCAGATATTGATCAATTGTCAAAAGTAGCAGTTAATAATCAAGGAGATATTGTAACTTGTGGATTTAGTCGGTCTACAAATTTTCCTATTGGTTCAAATCCTTTCCAGTTTTTGAAAAGTGGTGGAAATGATGCTGTTATTGTTACACTTTCTCCAACTGCTGCAAGCTTGTTCGGAGGTACTTTTTTAGGTGGATCAAATGATGATAAAATCTCTAACCTTTCAATTTCTTCCACAAACGATATTGTTGTAATCGGTACAACTGCTTCATTAAATTTCCCCCTACAACAACCAATGTATTCTGTGTATAATGGTGGACTTTCAGACGCTTTTGTTTCAAGATTTACTCCAAATTTATCAAACTTAATATTCTCAACATATTTTGGTGGAAATTCAAACGATATTGGTACTTCAGTTTCGTTTGATTCACAAAACAACATAATCATTGGAGGAACTACGAATTCTAATAATTTACCATTAGTGAATGAATTCTTTTCGGTAAATCAAGGTGGAAATGATGTCTTTATTGCTAAAATACTTCCAAATAGGACCCTAGATTTTTCTACCTATTATGGTGGAAAAACTAATGACAATTTAGAAGATTTAGAAGTAAATTTGGCGGGGAACATATATATAACAGGCTTTACAAATTCTAATAATTTACCCTTAACAACCGACGCTCTATATCCCATATATAAAGGAAGTGGAGATATCTTTATTTCTAAGTTATATAAAAGTGGTCAAAGTATTCTTTATTCTTCATATTATGGAGATATATTTCAAGATGTTTCAACGTCGTTATCAATTAATACTGCTGGTACAATTGCATTAGGTGGGTATACACAATCAAATTCAATCAAAACAATAAATGCCATTGATTCTACTTACAACGGTGGATTATTCGATGCTCTCCTTTTAACATTGTTTTTACCAGATGTTAGCACTTCTATTACTACTGATTCTGTGAAGGAATCTTATTGTAGGGGAGTTTACGATTCTGTTAGTTTCTCATTTCAAGGTGGTTTTGATAGAAATAACACTTTCTTTGTAGAAATATCTGACTCAATAGGCAGTTTTTCAAATTCAAGAGTTTTAGGCGCTCTTCAAAGTCCTAATCCGAAGAAAATATCACTTTTTATACCTTTTGATCTTCCGTATGGAAATCTATACAAAATCCGGGTTCGTTCAACTTCACCAGTTGTAATAGGAACCGCGACGCAACATACTATTAGAGTTAATATAAATCCGATTGTAAATGCTGGATTAGATACAGTTATTTGTAAAGGATTTTCTGTAGAATTAGGAAAAGAGTTAACTGATTTTCCAACTATTCATTGGTTTTCAACAGATACCGTAACAAGTAATATTCCATTGAAAAACATCGTTGTATCACCTACTAAAACTACTAAATATTGGGTAAGAGTTGTAGATTCTAATGGATGTTCAGCTACTGACTCAATTCAAATTTCAGTTCAAAACCCACCAATATCATTTGTCCAAAAGAATATTTCAAAATGTAAATTTGATACTATTTTGATTACTATCCCAGATTCACTTACTATCTTTTCTGTCGAACCAATAGGTAGTGCCTCAATTGTTGGAGATAGTGTTATAAAAATTTATTCTGAAATCAATCAAACTATTTCTTTCACTATTCTGAATATAAACAATGGTTGCAATTTAAAGGACACTTTAAATATTTCTATTTCAGATCCTGAACAAATTATATTTTCAAAAGAAGAAATAATATTTCCTGAAAAACAAGAGTGTGAAAAGTATGTAATAGAATACATAAATTTAACTACATCAAGTATAAATCCAGTTCTAATTGATTCAGTGGAATTTGGAGATAATTCATTTTCTTTTGATTCTTTACAACAGAAAACTACTTTGAAAGGAGTTTTAATATCAAAAACATCACCATTAATTCTACCTGTATACTTCCTTGGAAATTCAAATACAAATTCAAAAATTAGAGTATTTTCTTCAAAGTGTGTTTCAACTGATTCAATTATAATATCAGCATCAGTTGATTTAAATTCAGTTTTTGTTCAACCTATCGTTTCTATTACTACAGAATTAAATTGTAGTAATAATATCACAAATAATATTTACTCTATTTTCCTAAACAACAATACTAATAGTAGAAAAATAATCACTATTGATACTGTTAATATTTCTACTATTAAGTTTCTTAAATTGAATTATACTCTTGATAGCAAAGACAGTATATTGCTACTTTTTGAGATCAAAGATTCTAAAATATCTTCATCCGATACAATAACAATATTAATATCAGATTCAATTTGTAATAAAGATTATAGAATAATATTAACAAATAATGTTGTTGACAAAAGAAATGAATATTCATTTAGAGATTTCAAAATAGACACTTCACTATGTGTTGTTGATACAATCTTTTTAAATATTCCTATCGAAAAAGTACTTCGTAACATTGAAAAAATAGATACATTGGTGTTGTTGAATCTACCAAATACCGTTTCACTAAATAGTAATAATTCAACACTAAACTTGTTATCTTTAAAGGATGTTAATTCCATACAGTTAAGTATCCTCACTAAAAATAATATTGATACAAGTTATATAATTACTGGGGTGTTGCTACCTTGTTTTGATACAATAACTATAGCTCTAAATATTAGAATTCTACAGAACAATCCAAACTTATTTATTAATTCTAAATCTTCTTATATTACTACTACTGATACAATTATATATCGTATTATTTTTGATACTTTGTATATTGCTGACTTGAAATCACTCAATATTTCTACACTAGGTATAAATAATATATCTTTTTATCAAGATTCTATCAATTCAATTAGAATTCCAATATCAAGAGTTAATCTAAATTCAATGGATACTTTATTTTTTACTTGGGGTGATAGTTGTAATTTTATACATTCTATCCCATTTACAAGTAATAAAGATCACATTATCTATATGTTAGATTCAAAATCTGCCTTACCTGGAGATACCGTTCAGTATAATTTGAGCTCTTTTTTAACTTCAAGTAAAGGTACTTTTGTAGACACAATTTCAATTTCTACTAATAAATATCTTCTTTATCCATTGGACTTTTCTCCTAGATTTATAAATAACCAAGTAATATTTTCATTTCCAATTACTGTTTTAAATTCAACTAATTCTATTAAATCTATTCGCTTTTTAGCCCTTTTGGGAGACACTTCATTTGCACATTTGACTATCAGTTCTAAAGGACAGATATCTACTAATTATAGTAATGGTACCTTTACCAGTTTGCCTGTTTGTACTGAAAAAGAAGTTTTAATTACTGAAGTGATAAAATATATATCCATCTTAATATATTTTGATAATGATTCTCAAAAACATATTTATCCAGTGAGTTCGAATACAGATATTATTCAATTTGAAATGTATACAATGTTAGGTCAGAAAATACCTTTAAAAAGTATTGATGTAAACAATAATGAGTATTCTATTCAACCATTAATTAGTAATATATCACGTTGTTTTTTAATAGTCAGAACTCCTTTTTCATCATATTTACTTCCCATTTATCGATGAAACTCATAATATTCTTTATATTTCTATTCCCTGTTATAGCGTTTTGTCAATCATCAATAGGAGTGAATATTGGCTATCAAAACAGCCTCTATTTTAATACCTATTCAAAAGTCTTAGATATTCCTTCTTGTTGTAAAGAATATATAAATCCCATTTCAAATTCTATTTCTTTTGGATTATTTCACACAGCTATACTAAATCAAAATCTATCTTTAATTTCAACCTTTCAATATTCTTCAATAACACCAACATCAATTGTAAATATTAGTTATCCTGTTCTTATTAATAACAAGTTACAAACTGTTGATTTTGAGTATACCTCAAAGTTCTCCTTTAGTCAAATTGCTTTATCATCTGGAATAGAATATATTATTTCCAATGCTTTTTCTATTGGATCAAGGGTTGGTTTGGTTTCAGAATTTGATACAAAATATAGTCAAAATGAAAATATATTGACAGAAGGTGTTCAATATAAAAATCCAGATTTTGAGTCAGTTTCAAATCGTACTATATCTAGCTTTGTAGTTAAACCCACATTAGTAGCATTTGTACATTATAAATATCCTATGAATAGAAATTATTCTATTGTTAGTAGGTTGGATGTAGCAACTGTTTTAGGGAACAATTCTATTCCAATTAACAGAAGTAATCTACAAACTAGATTACTTCTCGGTATAGAGTATTATTTTATAAATACTTCAAAAGATAATCCATTAAACCCAAATAATGAAAAAGAATAAAATACTACTATTAGGTAGTGGAGAATTAGGCAAAGAATTTGTTATTGCTGCTCAAAGAATGGGTCAGTATGTTATTGCAATTGATAGATATTTAGGGGCTCCTGCAATGCACGTAGCTGATGAATCCTTTGTTATTGATATGCATAATGAACAAGAATTATCAGCAATTATCAAAGATCATTCTCCAGATTACATAGTACCAGAAATTGAAGCAATAAATACAGAATTTTTGAAAAAAATAGAACAGTTGGGAACTATAGTTGTCCCTTCAGCGAATGCTGTGAGCCTAACAATGGACAGAAAAGGGATACGAAAACTTGCATCTGATACTTTAGGGATTAGAACATCTAAATTTTCTTTTGCTACCTCAATGCTAGGTTTAGAAATGGCTTCAAAAACCGTTGGATTCCCTGCTGTTATAAAACCAACTATGTCTTCATCAGGAAAAGGACAAAGTACCGTTTACACATTTGAAGAGTTAGCTCCAGCTTGGGAAAAAGCAATATCAGAATCTAGAGGAAAATCTGTAGAAGTAATTATGGAAGAATTTATTCATTTTACATCTGAAATTACTTTGTTAACAGTATCTCAAAAAAATGGAGAGATTATATTTTGTCCTCCAATTGGGCATACTCAAAAAAATGGTGATTATGTTGATAGTTGGCAGCCACACCCAATGTCAAATGAACAGTTACAACAAGCACAAGATATTTCTAGAAAAATAGTATCTGCTCTTACTGGATTTGGAATTTGGGGAGTAGAGTTTTTTCTTACAAAGGATGAAGTAATATTTTCAGAACTTTCTCCTCGTCCACACGATACCGGAATGGTTACCTTAGCAGGAACTCAAACTTTGAATGAATTCGAATTACATCTCAGAGCTATCTTAGGATTACCAATTCCAAAAATAGAATTAATTCGTAAAGGAGCTTCATCGGTGGTTTTATCTTTAGAATATTCAGATTATGAACCAATATATCATAATGTTGAAAAAGCATTAGAAATGCCAAATAGTTCTATTAGAATATTTAAAAAACCATCAACCGGTAAAAATAGAAGAATGGCAGTAGCAATAGTTCACGAAGGTGTAAGTGAAAATTTAACAATCGAGGAATTAATTCTAAAAGCAAAATCTGTTGCAAACTTGGTAACTTTAGAGTATCAAAAGTAACGCAACATTATTAGTTATAATGTTGCGTATGTAATTAAAGTATGTATACATGGGGTACCAACGTACAGATTTAGTAACAATAGTAACAAAATAGTATCATTTTCTGACTATAAAGTAACAGCCCACTAAAATCGGAATTACACTAAGTATCTGACCCATATTCAAAACCATACTATTTTCAAAAAAAGATTGATTTACTTTGAAGTATTCAATGAAAAATCTCGAACTAAAAGTAAGAACTAAAAACAGTCCTAAATATTTTCCATTTTTTGCGAATACTTTATTTCTGGTGAGAGTAAAGAGTAGTACAAATATTACAAAGTAAGCAATAGCCTCATAAACTTGCGTTGGATGTCTCGGCAATTCATCCACTGATTTGAAAATAACTCCATAATCACTTCCAGTAGGTTTTCCATATATTTCGGAATTGAATAAGTTTCCTATACGAATCAATACAGCTGAAGAGGCTGCAATTACGCTTAATTTATCTAAAGTATTTAATAAAGAATACTCTTTATACTTTAATGTAAACAGCCAAGTAGCGACAATAATTCCAATCATTCCACCGTGAGAGGCTAAACCACCCTTCCAAACAGCAATAATTTCTAACGGGTTATGAAAATAATACTGTGGTTCATAAAAGAAACAATGTCCTAATCTTGCTCCAATAACGGTTCCTAAGATTAAATAAATTGAAAATGTATCTAATTTATCTGTTGGTATATTTTCTTTTTTAAACATATATTTCATCAAGGCATACGATGAATAAAATGCAATTGAAAATAAAAGACCATACCATCTGATTTCAACAGATCCGATAGTAAAAAGCGTTGGACTAATTTCCCATGTTATAGCCATATAATATTTAATCTATAAAAATGTACAAGATGATAATTTACGTATTAGAATGATAGTTAAATAAAATGGTAGTAATAATATACTGCCATTAACTTTGTCGTATTTAATTATATATTTAAGTTAGTAGTAATAATATTATGATATATATATATTATTTATCTACTATTAAATTTATATTCTTCTCAAAATATTTCTGCAACTCTGGTATTGTAAAAGAATCACTGATAGTATGAAAACCAATGGCACTTCTTACTAGACTACTCATATAAGATCCAACATTCAAGGTTGTCCCAAAATCTCTGGCTATAGAACGAATATATGTTCCTTTTTCACAAGATATTGTAAGATTTACGAAAGAAGTAGAAATATTATCTAATATAATTGAGTTAACTATCACAGAACGAGGTGGAATATCTACTTCAATCCCCTTTCTTGCTAAAGCGTAAGATCTTTTACCATTAATATGGACTGCTGAATATTGTGGTGGTACTTGTTTGAATTCTCCCAAAAAATGGGAAAGTGAATTAACGATATCATTTCGAGAAATATGTTCTGTAGAAGTAATATTTAACTCATCACCTTCAGAATCATTGGTAACGGTAGTTGCACCAATTTTAAATTGAGCTTTGTATTCTTTTGGCATATTTTGAATATATGGTAATTTCTTAGTATATTTACCAACAGCACAAATTAGTAACCCAGTAGCTAGTGGATCGAGAGTTCCACCATGACCAATCTTTTTGGTTTTAAAAATTGATCGTAACTTTGCCACAACATCAAAACTCGTCCAACCAGATTCTTTGTTTATTAGTACAAAACAGTTCGAACAATCTCCCAACTGGGCGTTTTTTTTCAAAATATTCAAATTTTCCAACTTTTTATTCACTTTTAGGTATTGTAGCGAGTAATTTATCTATTGCTTCAATTTTATCTAATGTATCATCGTAGAAGAATCGTAGTTCTGGAATGAAACGGAGCTTAACATCGTTACCTACAAGTTTACGAATTTTACCTTTTTCTAATTCTAAAAAAGGTTTAATTTTATTCCATATATCTTCATTTTGAACAGAAACATATATTTTTGCTATTTGTAAATCTGGTGACATAATTACATCTGAAACGGACACAAACTCTTTAGTATATTCCTTAAGAATAGGAATCATAATTTCTGTAACTGATCTTTTAACTACACTGGATACTTTTAGTGTTCTATGATTCATAATATAATATTGAGAGTAAGTAAATTTTATATTTTTAACTTTAAAAGAGACGATGGAAGTTCTTTCAAAGTCTTTTCAGATATGAATTCTAAATTCCCAACGGTAGAAAAACTACTAGAACGTAAAACTCCAAGTGTTGTATATGTTCGTTTTAAATATAGACCTTCTAGTGAATAATAAACATTATATTCAATTGAATACATATTTTTTGTTTTTCCATATTCTGTTTTAATTTTAACAGTAGAATCTATTCCAATAATATTTTTAACATCTACCCAATTTGAAGGATTTGATTTAAATGAATTTAGAAAATATAGTTGTAAATCTGTATCTACTTTCTTTTCATTTTCAAGTTGATTAATCGTAAATATTGAACCTTTTGGACAGCCTTCAGCTATAGTAGTATAGTATTTCCAGTTATCATTACTTTTCATTTTAACATATGCTACAGTAACTCTACAACTACTTATACTAAATGTAGTAGGTAAGGAATAAATAAAAGAACGTGAAGCCTTGTTGAAAAAATCTGGAATTAAAGAATCTTTCGTTTTTGTATTGTAGAGAGGTACAATTCCTAATTCCCAAGGATACTCGCTTTCTGTTAATTGAGAAATGTATTTTATTTCAAGAATATTATTAGATACAATATCAGATTTCACCTTATTCAAAGAAGGAAATGTTGTAGAAAAGAGTGTTACTGGTACTAAGTATAATAGTAAAATAATTTTGGATTTCATATATTAGGTATAGTTATAATGGGTAAAGTATTTAATGCATTTGTCTTTTTCTCATCAATAATAGAGGCATATATCTGAGTAGTTTTTAAATCTTTATGATTTAAAAGTTTTGAAATAGTATATATATCTACATTCTTCGTTAACAAAAGTGTAGCAAAGGTATGTCTTGCAACATGAAAGGTGAGTTTCTTTTTGATTCCGGCAACTTTAGCCCATTTTTCTAAATTTCTCTCAACATTCGATATATCCGGCAATGTAAACAAAAATTCATTATTAGAAGCATAATTTAAAAATACCTTCATTGATTCTGTTAATGGAATGTATTGTATTGACGATGTCTTCTTATTTCGTAAAACTATATGATTATTTTCATAATCAATATTATTTGTTTGTAATTGATTTATATCTGAAAATCGTAACCCACATAAACAAGAAAACAAGAAAGCTTTTTTGACATTTTCATTTACACAATGTGATTTTGAAAGTAATACAATTTCGTTTTCAGACAAATATGTTCTTTTAGTTTCTACACCTTGTATTTTCCTAACAATATTTAGATCAATATTTTTTAGATATTTTTTTGACTTTAAAAATCTTACAAATTGTAAAAATAATGTGTAGTAAGTTTTAGCACTATTTGGAGCAATTGTATTAAGTAAATATTGGACAAATTTGTTGATTGATTCAATTGTTATATCTTCAATTGAATTGAATAATAAACTTCTTTTTATGTGATGTTCTAAAGAAGAAAAGCTGGATTTTGACTCTGTAGAAGTTTTAGTATTTTTCAATTCTAGAATAAAACTTAAAAGCGACTGTTGAGAAGTGGTTTGTACTTGAAAAATATCAGAATTGTTAAATAGCTCAACATTCAATTCTGCAATTTTAGCATTTGCAAATGCTAAAACTTCTCTATTATGCTTTCGTTCTTCTTTTGTTCTTGGAAGAGAAAAGATATGACATTTTAGAAATTTATACTGGTGTTTTTTGTGGATATAAATATCTAAATAAAGACTTTTTCTATTATCTTTAAGTTCTTTGTAGCGAAGTTTTATACTCATACAAGTCCTTAAAAAAGGAAAAAGACAACTGTTTTACGGTTGTCTTTTTCAATTCGATTAACTATGATATTCTAAAGTTTCTTTAAAGAAAGGATCTTTATAAGCGAGGGCATTCTTTTTAGCAAATTGCATTGACACTACAAAGAGGAACAAACCTACCATCATTACCCAAGGTACTATTTCTTGCCAGCTAAAATGGAAAGACGATCCATGAATAGCTGGGAAAATAATCCAAGCTAAGTCAATAAAATGACTAATTAGAATGATACAAGATGCAATAATCAACATAGTTTTTTTACGCTTAACATCTTGTCGAAGTAACAGCATAAATGGAACAACAAAGTGCAATGCTATGTTTAGGTATCCTAGTATTTCCCAACCATTAGAAAGCCTAGATGTAAAGTAAATTGTTTCTTCAGGCATATTTGCATACCAAATTAAGAAGTATTGAGAGAAAGCAATATATGTCCAAAATACAGTAAAAGCAAACATTAGCTTTCCTAAGTCATGATAGTGTTCTTCCCTAATTGCATTCTTTAAGTATCCACCTTCTTTAAGTGCAATTGTAAATAAAGTAATCAATGCAATTGTTGATACAAAATGACCTGCAAAACAATATATTCCCCAAATTGTTGAAAACCAATGTGGTTCTAAACTCATCAACAAGTCAAAAGAAAAGAATGTAATAGTTATTGCATAAATAATCGCAAAAGGAGCAGCTCTTTTTAAATTCTTTTTAGTTGGTCCAAAATCTTCAGCTGTATCTTGTTTAAAAGAATTACCAACTATAAATTTGTACATCCAATACCACAACACAACATAAATTGCTATTCGAATGGTAAAAAAAGTAGAGTTTAAATATGCAGATTTTTGTGCAATTATATAATCATCTGCGGGTGCATGCATCCAATGATGATATAAATGACCCATACCTGCTATTATTGGAATAAACCCAATAACAAGGTATGGAATGAAACCTGCAAACATTTCTGGAATTCTTCTAATTCCTGTACTCCATCCAGCACGTGCTAAGAATTGGAGAGTAGAAAAAAAGACAGCCGTAACTGTAATTCCTGCTACATAAACAAACCCAAGTAAATAAGCTGCTAAAAATCGTTCTAAATCTAATATTGCGGCTATAACCGAACCAGTCACTCCAACAACAATCATTACGATAGCAATCATTTGGAGTTTTTTATGGAATTGAGTTCCCTTTAAGATAATAGGTTCAAAATTACCCATTTTATTCTCCCTTAGATGAAGTTGATAAAGTTAATTGTGTATTTGAATTTGGCTTCAAACCACTTTTTTCTTGCATTGTTCGAATATAATGAATTACTGCCCAGCGATCAATTTCAGATAATTTATCTGCATATTTAGGCATAACGCCTTGTCCAGCAGATATAATATGAAATATTCTGCCATCACTATAATCTGTTGCTTTTTGAACTACTAAAGAAGGAGGAGGCGCAAACCCTTTTTTAACAACTAGACCTTGGCCTTTTCCATCTGTGCCATGACATGGTACACAAAAAGTTGTATATTTATTTTTTCCTCTTGCTAAAACAAAATCATTTTTAACAAGCGTATTTTCATACAAAGAATCTGCAGATGATACTTCACTCATTTTTAACTTATAACTAGTACCTTCAATAGGAATTGTACCTTCAACTGGTTTTCTCGATGTGGAACGATCTGCAAAGAAAGAAGTTCCTTGTTGAGTTTTAGCCTTAAATTGGTTGTCCATATCACCGTTAAATTGTAAAGGTGGTTTTTCTGAAAACCAAGAAATTTCAGCAGATAAAACCATGGCAACAAAAAAGACAAATGGAATTGCCAGTATTGTTACAAGAATTATCTTTCCGTTTATTTTCGATTTATTTTCCATTAGTCTTTTAATCTTTTTAAAATTATTAATCGTTTCTTGGTTCAACAACTCTTACATCTTTTGCACCCAATTGCTCCAATAGCATCATTGTTCCATCATTTGTATATCGTGGATCTTCTGAAGAAATAGCGACAACAAAAGTGTCGTCAACAGCCTTTTGAAATCCTTGATCATGCTGAAATGGCATGTGCCATGTTGGTAATTTACAAAGGTAAAATACACCGGCAATAGTTGCAAGAGCTGTACATAATATTGTCAATTCAAAATCTATTGGAACAGAAAATTCCCATCCAAAAAACGGTTTACCACCTATGTTTAACTTATAATCAACTGCACCTGTATAAAACTGTAAGAACAGAGCATTTGTTAGCCCAAAAATAGCTCCTCCAAATGAAATATATGGAAGAATAGTTCTTTTAATTCCCATTGCTCCGTCCAAACCATGTACAGGATATGGAGTAAAAATATCAAATTTTCTAAATCCGGAATCACGAATTTTTTCAGCAGCGTGTAGTAGTGCATTTGGATCTTTAAAGTTACCCATAACTACTGTAGATGTACCTATACTCATATTCTTGTTTTCCTCGATTTAATGTTGTTCGTGTTGATGATGTGGTTGAGCATTTGGTAAAATTGCTTTAATTTCAGATATTGCTATAATAGGAATAAACTTCGAAAACAATAAAAATAAAGTTAAAAATATACCAAAAGTCCCAGCAAATATTGAAACTTCAACCCAAGTTGGTGAGTAATACCCCCAAGAACCAGGTAAGAAATCGTGGTGTAATGATGTAGAAATAATTGTAAATCGTTCGAACCACATTCCTATATTTACAAATATTGATATTATAAACATAAGAGGAATATTTCTTCTTAGTTTCTTAAACCAAAAAACTTGTGGTGAGACTACGTTACATGTAAACATTGCCCAATAAGACCAAGCGTAATCACCAGTTGCTCTATTAATAAATACTGATAACTCGTAAGGATTTCCAGAATACCATGCTATAAAAAATTCCATAGTATACGCATACCCAACCATCATACCAGTTGTGAGAATAATTTTATTCATATTCTCAAAGTGTTTTAATGTAATATAGTCTTTTAAATCTAATATTTCTCTTGTGATTATAAGTAAGGTCATAACCATTGCAAAACCAGAGAATACAGCTCCCGCTACGAAGTATGGTGGAAAGATTGTAGTATGCCATCCGGGTAAAACTGATACGGCAAAGTCAAAGGATACAATAGTATGTACTGATAATACTAATGGAGTTGAAATACCTGCTAAAATCATATAGGCAACTTCATAATGATGCCAAGCTCTGTTTGAACCAGTCCAACCAAGTGATGCTATCCAATATGATAATTTTTTAATTGGACCTGAAACATAGTTTCTAATAGTTGCCAAATCAGGAATTAATCCTAGAAACCAAAACAAAGCAGAAACTGTAAAATAAGTACTAACTGCGAACACATCCCAAAGCAATGGAGACCTAAAATTTACCCACATTTGCATTTGATTCGGGTAAGGTAATAACCAATATACTGCTAACCAAGGTCTTCCTGTATGTAATAGTGGAAAAATCAAGGCACAAATAACGGCAAATATTGTCATCGCCTCAGCTGCACGATTAATTGCAGTTCTCCATTTTTGTCTAAACAAATAGAGTATTGCAGAAATCAAAGTTCCAGCATGACCAATTCCAATCCAGAATACAAAATTTGTAATGTCCCAACCCCAACCAACTGGGTTATTTAGTCCCCAAACACCAATCCCAGTGGCGATAGTATACACAATTGTCAATAGACCCCATCCAGCAATTGATGCTGTAGCTCCTATTGCAAGTAGAAATTTCATATTCATTGGAGAATCTGTAATTCCAGCAATCTTATCTGTAATATCGTGTACACTTGGATTTCCGAGTACTAATGGATCTCGCAATTCATCTGACAAAGCAGGAGTATTATCTCCTAATGATTTTTGCTGTAAGTGCGAGACTACTTTTTGATCTTCAATAGCCATTGTAAAAATATCCTTATTTTTTAATTTACTTATTAATGTTTGCTTGATTTATTTTGAGCATCAATAGCATCAGATTGTCCATTTCTAACTCTTGCAAGATAAGATATTGAAGGTCTGGTATTTAGTTCTTGTAATACAAGGAAACTTCTTTCATTTTGTCGTGTAGTTGATACTTTACTCTTAGAATCGTTTAGATCACCAAAAACTATTGCTCCTGTTGGACAAACACTTTGACAAGCAGTTACTACACCCCCATCAGGAACTCTTGAATGTCCTTGATCTTTAGCGTGATATTTTGAAGCATTAATAATTTGGACACAGAAAGTACATTTTTCCATTATACCTCTCATACGAACTGTTACTTCAGGATTAAAGACAAAATCTAATGGAGATCTAGTTTCAGTATGATAGTTTAAAAAGTTAAATCTACGAACTTTATAAGGGCAATTGTTTAAACAATATCTTGTTCCAACACAACGATTATATGTCATTTCATTAAGACCTTCAGGACTATGTGTTGTAGCAGCTACTGGACAAACATTTTCGCAAGGCGCATTTTCACAGTGTTGACACAACATAGGTTGTAAAGAAGTTTGAGGATTTTCTGGATCACCAGAATAATATCTATCTAAACGAATCCATTGCATTTCTCTACCAGTTATTACCTCTTTTTTACCAACTACAGGAATGTTATTCTCAGATTGACAAGCAACAATACAAGCACTACATCCGGTACAAGTATTTAAATCAATAGTCATTCCCCAGCGATGCCCTTTATACTCGTAATTGTCAACAATATTTAAAGGAATTAGAAATTTATCTTTTCCTTTTGTTCCTATATCTGGTGCATGCATTTTCATAGATGCATCAACTTCTTTTTGCCCATTTTTATAAATGTCTAAAGTAAGTTCTTTAACGATATCATTTCTTCTTCCCCCTGGGAAAGTTGGATCATCTAGAGAATGATGTGATTGAGTTGATGCAATTTTTTCTCTTCTTCCAGTTTTTACTACATTCTTAATAGTAAAATAACCAAGTTGAGAATTATCTTTTAATAATTTATAAGCATTAGAACCAATATTTTGTAAAACGATACCACCAGTTAACCTACCATACCCAGTGGTTGTAGATATTACATTATCAGCTTGTCCCGGTTGAATCCAAACCGGAGCTTCTAAATTTCCTGTTTCTGTTTCAATTCTTAAAACTTCATTTTGAGTTACATTTAACTCTTTGGCAGTATTTTGGGAAATAGATAGAACATTCCCCCACGTTACTTTCGTAACTGGATCAGCTAGTTCTTGCAACCAACCATTATTTGCATTTGAACCGTCTACGATAGACAAAGATGGCAAGACACATCCAATGTATTTTGAAGATATTTTTTGCGTTGAAGAAATTGACGTTAACTCTGTTAGATTTGGTTGTACATCAATATCATTTTGAACAACTTGATTAAATATGCCTTCTTTCAAAACAGTTTCCCATTTTGCTTTAAATGTGTCGGGAGATAAACCTAGTCCATTTTCCCAAGTTTTCTGAACAAAATCGTGAGATTTAATTTCACTAAAAGATTCAGAATTAATTGATGTAAATAATTTTAGATAAAAATCTAAAATACTTAACGAACTTTCAGCTAAAGGTGCTATTAAGGGTTGTTGAATAAGTAAATTACTTAAAAAATTACTTGTATCGCCCCAAGATTCCAATGAATGAGCTAAGGGAATACTGATTGTAGAAATTTTTGCCGTTTCGTCTTCGTACAAACTAACAGCAAATTTATTCTCCACTTTTGCAATTAAGTCTTTAAGATTCTGTGGTGCAGAATATTCAGGGTTAACGTTACAAAATATTATAGTTTCTACTTTATTAGCAGATAAATCTGTAATAAACTCTTGAATTCTATTTGTAGATTGTTTCGAAACTGGAGAAGTATGATTAGGATTCAAAGGTTTACCAACAGCAATTGAACCTACTAAATAATTTAAAGCAATTCCTATTTTTTGAGAAGTTTCTGATAAATGAGAACCAACTAGAATTGCAGATGAATCACCGTTTTTAACTAATTCTTTTGCAACTACTTTTGCTTTTATTAAAATTTCACCAGAAAGTGAAGAAGTTACATTAAAAGGAACGGATGCTTTAACAGCAGAAACTTCTTTTAATACAGCAGAAAGAAAATCTTCTATTTGATTCGGAGAAATTTTGATTCTTTCATCTGAGTTAATACCCGTTAAAGACATTGTAGATTCTACAACAACTAACTTAGACATTGTAGGTTTTGCAAAACTAACTTCTCTTGTTTTAGATAAATTTCCTGAATGGTAATTAGAATTAGAATCGATTCCAAGAATATCTGATTCAATACAAAGTACGTATTGAGCTTTTGATATATCAGGAACGATTTCTCCATCTATTGAAAATATTTTCGAATATAATGAAGATGCTGTATAAGAATAATTTGGATCGTATTGAACAAATTTAACTTGTGGATACTTCGATTCAACATCTTTTTCGAAACGAGTTAACGAAGGAGAAGAATGTTTTTCAGTAAGAAAACGTACTTCTTTTCCAGAGGTCAAAGTATTTTTAATTTTTTCACCAATTGAATACAAAGCAACTTGAGTAGACGCATCGCCTCTGTTAACCCTAGAACTACGAATTCTATCAGGATCATATAATGACAAGATAGAAGCAATAGCTTGAGTTGAAGCTGCACCAAAAGAAGTTTTATCTAATTTATTTCCCATTACTCGTAAAGGGCGTCCATCTAAGGATTTCACAATTACTGAAGTGGCAACTCCAGAAAGTGCAAACGATGTTGCGTAATGAAGTGGCATACCAGGAGTTTGGTATTCAACCGCTTGAGTTGTTGGGACTAATTTATGATCAGGACGACGACAAGCAGTAGCCGTTACAGCCATTGAAGCTGACAACAACGCCAGAAAACTTCTTCGAGATACATTGTCGTTTATCTGAACTGGTTTATCATAATTTTCGGAAAATTCTTGTGTCGGTACAGAAGATTCTGTTTGTAACTCGTCAAGACTTTTCCAGTATTTTTTCCGATTGTTTTCAAACATAGTAGACATAGGTTTATTTACAATTCTTTCTAATTAGTGATGACAAGCAGAACAATTTTCCGGACCAAATCCTGCATGTTTTGGAGTTGGTATACCAACAACAATTGGTTTTGGTACATCAGTTTCGTATTGTCCAAACTGAGGATTTGTAATTGGTCTTGAAACAGCTAGTTTATATTTTCCAGTTTCTTTATTTACAGCGTAATTTGAATCAATTCCAGTAAATATACCAGAAATTGGTCTTGCAGGAACGATATATTGTTCTGGATTACGGTGACAATCAAGACACCAACCCATACTTAATCTTTTTTCTTGGTGGACAACTCCCATTGTTTCTACTTGACCATGGCAAGAAGCACAATCAATCATTGCACGAATATGTCGTGAATGATTAAAATGAGCATAACCGGGTAAATAGTGGATTCTCTTCCATTCGATAGGAGTATTGTTTTCATAACTTTCTTTCACAAGTTTAATTTTAGGGCTGTCAGATTTAACAACACTATGGCAATTCATACAAGTGGAAGTACTAGGAACTGGCGAATGTGATGATTGTTCAACACCAGTATGGCAATACATACAACTAATTTCTAAATCTCCAGCATGAAGCTTATGAGAAAATGGAACAGGTTGTTCAGGACGGTATCCTCTGTCAGCAACCCTATTATTAAAACCAAAATACCCTGTAAGAAAAAGACAACCAATAGCTACTGTAGCCAGTAAACCACCGATTTTTATTTTCTTTTCTAATTTGTTACTAAAGTACATAGATGTATCCGAAAATTATTCAAATCTAAATTATTGTTTTTTGGAGTTTTTTATAACCAAAAACGTGATAGAACCTATAAGAGCAATTGGAACCAAAATCAAAAGGAAAATACTATAATTATATGCATCTCCTATTAGAGCTAGAGTTGGATCTTGTGCATACGCATTTTTACAATTTGGACAGGCATAAACCGCCGTTGTTAGTGCAAACATACTAAAAAGTACTTTTAAAATAAAGTTAATCATTTTATTGAGGGAAAAATTTATATAACATAAGATAAACTAAGACTCCTGTTACTGAAACATATAACCAAACTGGTAAAGTTATCCTAGCTATTTTTTTGTGCATTACAATATTCATTTTCAACCCTCTAAACAACGTTATGACTGCCAAAAATGGAACAGTTATAGCAAGGATTAGATGACTTATTAATAATACAAAGTAACTGATTTTCCAAAATCCATCACCTTTAAAAGTAGTATTAAAAGTACCTGTAGTAGTAAATAAATGATATTTATGCAAAAGATAACAGGTTAAAAACAAAATAGAAATTATAAAGGCAGAAATCATTGTAATCTTGTGTTGCTTGATTTTTTTTTGTTTTATAAACGAAAAACCAAGAACTAACAAAACTGCAGAAATACAATTAAGAATTGCATTTATAAGGGGTAATTCAGCTAAATTCATTTTGTATCAATTGATTTTAAATCTATTTTTAATTTATCTACAGCTTTGGAATCTAACCCATCGTAATATCCTCTAATTTTAGCATTTTTATCTACTAAAATATAACGGGTACTATGAACCATTGGAGATTCGATATCTCCAACCATAAAGTTGTTTACGGCTATGGACCTCAAACTATCAGGGTTTGTTCTAATGAAAAACCATGAATTTTTTTTGTATGAAAAACTTTTTGAGTACTCTAAAAGTTTACTTTCTGTATCTGTTTCAGGATCGACAGTTATTGCTACAAAACGAACTGGAATATTAAGTTCAGAAATCAACGTTTCAGTTTGTTTATTTATAATTGGACAAGGTCCTTTACAAGTAGTAAACATAAAATAAACTACTGTAGGAATATCCTTCATATCTGAAGTAGAAAAATCTTTCGATTCAGAAGTTTTAGCACTAAAATAATTGACAGTTTTAATCACTGGCAAGATTATCACAGAATCAATATTTTTTGACTCAGTAGTGCTACTAACTTTCTTTTCAGAACAAGAAGCAAGTAATAATAAACATAATAAAACACTTAAATTACGGACCAAGAACATTTAAAGCAAAGGTTAATACTAAAAATAGAAACACTGGGACAATTACCATAAATCGAAGATACGGATGGTCGAATTTTAAATGCATAAAAATATACATAACCATCAATACTTTAATAATTGCAATTACGATACCGATTCCAATATGAAGAGTATCGCCAGCTTTGCCCCAACTTTCTGGAAAGTGCAAGACAGCAGCAATTACTGTTAAGGCTGTTAATGCCATAAGGCCAAAGAATACTTTGAAATATTCTTTTTTAGTTTCTGCATCAGTCAAATGAGCCATTTTTTATCTCTTAAGATTAATGAATTGGTGGAACATACGAAGTTGGAAACATAAGATAAAGTACTGGAAATAAGAAAATCCAAACTAAATCTACAAAGTGCCAATACAATCCTAAAACTTCTACTCTTAAATGATTATGATAACCTTTTTTAGTAAAAGAGCGCATAAGCATCCAGACCATAGGGATTATACCTCCAACTACGTGCAATCCGTGGAAGCCAGTAGTTAAGAAATAGTATGAATAGAACAAGTCAGTCCAAGGATAAATATGGTGAGAAAACTTAGATGTATATTCTATGTACTTTACTATAAGAAAGGTAAAAGAACAAAGAATAGTAAGGGCCATAAACAATTGAAAATTTCGTTTATTACCTTTTTCAATAGCTAATACTGAAAATGCCATTGTTAAAGATGAACAAATAAGAACAACCGTATTCAACAATGCTAACCATTTGTTCAATGCTTGTGCTGAATTAGTAAAAAGTTCAATATTTGCATTCCGTAATACAATGAAGGAACCGAAAAATCCGGTAAAAAACATAATCTCAGAAGCAAGAAACACCCACATAGCAAGTTTGCCATGTGGTATCCCACTTACTGGTTCATGATCGAGTACAAGTCCTGACATAAGTGTATACCGTTTTATTTAAGTAATTTATCAATTAACAAGAGGAAAAATATCGACATCAAATATATATAAGAAGTTAGGAGTAATTTTCTTGCAACTACCTTACTTCTATTTCGAATAAATTGAATTGTACGATATATAAAATATAAGCCAAGTAACGTTGATGTACATAAGAAAAGTAACGTTGATAGATCAAAGTAATAAAAGGAAACTGTAGTTGTTAGCAATAAAATGGCATATAATAACGATTTGTACGAAACATTTTTTCCTGTTGAATCAACTACTGAATCTAAGATGAAACCACCTTTTTCATAATCTTCTTTATATAACCAAGAAAGAGAATAAAAATGAGGAAGTTGCCAAAAGAATAACACCAAAAAAATTAATATACCGGCAATTCCAAATGAGTTTGTTACGGCGGTATATCCACCTAATGCTGGTATTGCTCCAGGAATTGCACCAATAACTGTTGAAAATGTTGTTTTTCTCTTTAAAGGTGTATAAATACCTATATAGGTTAATGTTGTTACTATTGCTAAAGAAAAAGTTAGAGAGTTAATTAGAAAGACAAAATACAAACCAATAATGGAAATACAAATTCCAAAAATTAATCCTTGAGATGGGTGAAGGAGACCATTAACTAAAGGTCTTTGTTCCGTTCTTGTCATCTTTGAATCAAATTCTCTTTCAACATAATGATTTAATGCACAACTACCAGCACTTACAAAAGTAGTACCTATAATTGTAAAGAGAAAATGTAGTAAGCCTTCTAAAGTTGAAAAATGAGTAGACACAGAAGTTAAACCTAGAAAATACCCTACTGTCGTTGAAAACACTACCATTTTAGTAATGCCAGGTTTCGACAATTCATAATAAGAAGCAATCTTAGATTGTTTCTTAGATATGGCAATATCAATTGCCATTGTAGTTGTAAATTCTAAATTATGTGTTGTACTTGTCATTTTTAGATAGATGAAGAGACTTTATTTAGATAATAAAGTCTCTAAGAATAATTTAGTGTTGAGATACTGATTCATTTTCAGGAATTGTCTGTTCTATTTCAACTTCACCAGGTGCTAACCATTGAGGATGGAAATCATCACTACGTTCTGGGTTTGAAAATTCATATGGTCCTCTGTATACTCTTACTGGTGTTAAAAAATTACCATGTGGAGGTGGAGAGGGTGCATGCCATTCTAAGGTATTTGCATTCCAAGGGTTTTTGGGAGCTTTGGGTCCCCAAATAAGCGAATAGAATATGTTTGCAAATAAAATTAATTGAGAAAACCCAAGAATAATTGCCATTATAGTAATAAATTCGTTCCAAGGTTGAAATGGCTTTAAGAAATCATAAACGTTAGGATCATGAATTCTTCTCATATGACCACCAACACCAAGAATATGCATTGGGTAAAATGTCAAGTTAAAGAATGTAAATGTCCAAAAGAAGTGTCTACGACCCCAAGTTTCATTAAGCATTTTGCCATATAATTTAGGGAACCAATAATAAATTCCTGCAAAAATACCAAATAAAGAACCACCAAATAATACATAATGTATATGTGCAACAATAAAATAAGTATCGTGTATATATATATCAACAGGAGCTGAAGCCATGAATACACCTGATAAACCACCTATTATAAAAGTTGCAAGAAATCCAAGAGCCATCAGATTCGCAGAAGTGTATCTAATACTACCTCTCCATAGAGTTCCTAACCAATTAAATACTTTAATTGCAGAAGGAACAGCTATTACGATGGTAGAGAGCATAAAAGTTGTACCTAATAATGGATTCATTCCAGATTGGAACATGTGATGCCCCCAAACAATGAAACCAAGAAAAGCAATTGCTATTGTGGCAAATATCATTGCTTTATAACCATAAACAGGTTTTCTAGCAAAAGTTGATAGAACATCAGAAACTACACCAAATATTGGTAGAATCATAATGTAAACTGCTGGATGAGAATAAAACCAGAATAGATGTTGAAACAATATTGGTTGTCCACCACCAGAATGTTTCATTCCATTAGCAAATGGGGAAGATACAGTAAGGTTATCGGGCATAAAGAAAGAAGTATGAAGTACATTGTCAAAAAACAACATACTAACTGCAGCAGCTAAGACTGGAGTTCCTAATACCATTATTACAGAAGTAATGAAGATTGCCCATACTGAAAGGGGCATATCAAACATTTTCATTCCAGGCGCTCTTTTATTTATAACAGTTGTTACATAGTTCATTCCACCCAAAATAGAGGAGAAACCAACCAAGAAAACAGAAATAATCCATAATGTTTGCCCCAGCCCTCCGGTGACGCTTAAAGGTGGATATCCTGTCCAACCAGCAGCCCCGGCTCCTCCTTGAACAAAAAAACCAGCAGATGCAACAATCCCTGCAAGAAAATACAACCAAAATGATAGTAAATTGATAAATGGTAGAGCCATATCATCGGTTCCTATCATCAAAGGTATACATAGGTTTCCAAATAAACCGACTGCTAAAGGAATAATGACAAAAAATATCATTACAGAAGCATGCATAGTAGTCAATTGAATAAATAATCCTGGTTGGATAACTCCATTAGAAGCAATTAATTCTGGCAAAAACTGACCAATCAAAGGCACTGCTTCTCCCGGATATGCCAATTGCCATCGTAGTAATAAAGCTAATGCTCCTCCTACTAACAAAAAGAATAGAGCTGAAGTCATAAACTGCTTAGCAACCATCTTATGATCAGTAGAAAAAATGTATTTAGTAATAAAGGATTGTTTGTGATGCTCATGGTGATCATGTTCAGCATGAACATGATGATGTTTTTCAGAAACTATAACGGTGTTTGACATGTAAAATCCTATTTTGAAATTATTTACGTTATTTTTTAATTGAAGTTGAGTCTGTTGTAGCAACAGTAGTTACAGTTGAATCGATTTTCTTAGGAGAAGTTCCAAATGAAATACCTAATTTTTTTGCAGATTCATTCGTAAGCCACTTTTCAAAATCAGTTTGTGAAAGCATATTTACTTCACCTCTCATATTATAATGCCCGGAACCACAAAGTTCAGCACAAGCTAATTCATATTTTCCAATCTTTGTTCCATTAAACCAAACTTTAATCCATTGGCCAGGGACAGCATCTTGTTTTACTCTAAAATTTGGTAAAAAGTAACTATGTAAAACATCTGAAGATGAAAGACCTACAACTATATTTCGATTGATAGGAAAAGAGAAGACTCCATCTTTTACTACATCATCTTTGCCAGCTTTGTCAGCAGAGTCAATTCCAAACCTATTAGAAGTACTCATTTGATTTCTATCTTGTTTACCAAATGTTCCATCTGGACCTGGGTATCGACAAGTCCAACCATATTGATATCCCATAACTTGGACTTCAACATCAGGAATAGGAACTTTCTTTTCATATTTAGTTTTCTCCCACATTCCATCAGAATAAATACCAATTGCAGCAAAGAGAATTGTAGGAAGTAAAGTCCAAGTTAACTCAACAAGGTTGTTTCCGTGATAAAAATATGCCTTGACATTTGGTTTTTGTCTATACTTTATCATAAACACTATTAGAATACCATAGGTCAAAAAGAAGATACCTAACGATATATAATATATGAATGCGAATAAATCATCTAGTTCTTTTCCAAATGTAGAGACATTTTCTGGGAACCATCTTAACATATCAAACATGCCTAGTAGTTCTGTAAGCGAGGGTATTGCTGCTAATATCATTTGAGTCCTTTAAAATTTAAAGTGGTTTTGTTAGATCTGATTCTGAATAAGAAGTTGCTTGAGCAGCTGTTTTCTCACGAACTGTTTTCACAACATCTTCAGTTACTGCAGTTCCTGTATTTCCCCATTGTGAACGTGAATACGTTAGTACATCAGCAATTTCAAGATCATTCAGAATGTCTTTATGAGGAGTCATAGCTCCATTATACGTTAGGCCTTCTCGAACTATTTGGCCTTGAATTCCATGAAGAACGATTCTAATAGAAATTGTTGCTTCAGAGTTGAGCAACTTGGAAGCTACAAGCGGAGGATATGATCCGGGTAAACCCTTCCCATTTGTTTGATGACATGCTGCACATTTTGATTTAAATACCTTTTCACCAGTTAGTTCAGCTACAACTCCACCTTTTGGCGGAGGATTTGGATCTACCCATTGTGGTTCATCACTAGGTTTCACAAAGAATCCTTTTACATTACAACTTGTAAAAGAAGCGACAATTAAAAAAGAAATTAGTAAGGAGTACGTAATCTTCATAGTAAAGCTATAGTATAATATTCCTATTTAGTTGTACGAATGTACGTATTAATACGTTATTTTACAAATTTAGTGATTAAAAAAAGCACTTTTATTGCTGAGTTTATTTAATACTAACTAACATATATCTTGTTTAAATTGTTCCAGAATAGGTTTTAAATGTACGATTGTTTGGTTATTGGTGGTGGAATTTCTGGAATTTCTACATTATATAACGTTTCAAAATATAGTAATAATATTCTATTGTTAGAATCTCGTCCGTTTTTAGGTGGAAGAGCTCGTTCTTTCGTTGATACCATTTCAGGTGATGAAATCGATAATGGTCAACATATTCTAATGAATTGTTATGATAATTTTCTTCAGTTACTTGAAAATCTTGGTACAAGACGTTTAGTTATAACCCAAAACAGAATGAAAGTTCCTTTTCTTTCTAAAAATAGAAACTCAAAAAAAGGATATGAAGTTCATTTCCTTAAACAACAATTTTTTTCCAATAAGTTGGGAACTCTCGTTGGGCTGTTATCTTATTCAGCTTTTTCTATCCTAGAAAAGTATTCATTGATTGTGTTTATGTTGGGGCTAAAGATTTTTCCACCCAAAAGTTGTGAAACAGTACTTCAATACCTAAAAAGGCGGAATGTAGTTCAGAAACTGATAGATTTTTTGTTTGAACCAATTACATTAGCAACTTTAAATACTCCTGTTGAAAAAGCATCAGCAACTTTATTGTCGACCGTTCTCCAATTAGCTTTGTTAAGTGGGGGAAATAGGTCTTCATTTGTAATTCCAAAAACTGGTTTGTCGCATTTATTTTCTAAATCTTCAATACTTCAAGAATACTCCAAAACTTCAACAACAATTACTACAATTGAAAGAATTGAAGACTATTTTGTTGCATCTGATTCAAAGAATAACACTTATTATACAAAATCTATAGTACTAGCAACAACAATTTCTGCAACAAAAAGATTTCTATCTCAATTAGGATCTGAACATTCACTAAATGAAGTAGATTCACCAATTACTTCAGTATATATCTGGTTTGATTCTGAAGTTTTAACTGAAATAGATGAACCATTTTTCGGATTAATTGGAACTGTTTCCCAATGGATTTTTAATAAATACAAAATTGAAGTTCCAACAACTTCGTTCGCAAAAAGTTTAGTAACAATTGTTATTAGTGCTAGTGATAATTTGTCTGATTTGACTAAAGATGAAATTGTATTATTACTTTATAGTGAACTTTCTGTTTTGTTTCCATCAATAAAATCATCCTCAATGCTTCATAGTGTTGTAATTAAAGAAAAAAAAGCTACATTTTTAGCCACACCAAGTTTTGAGGCTGTCCGTTTAGATACTTCTACTAAAGTAAAGGGCGTTTTTTTGGCAGGTGATTGGACAAACACCTCGTTACCTGCAACATTAGAAGGTGCTACATTGAGTGGAATTAAAGCTGCTAATAATGTTGTTTCATTTTTAAAAGAAATATGATTTCATATATTTTAATCACTGGTGCTTCGGGAGGAATTGGTGAACAATTTGCGAAAATTCTTGCTCAAAGGGGTAGGAATTTAATTCTAGTTTCAAGAAATAAAGATACTTTAGAAAAAGTAGCGGCACCTTTACGAGAACAATACAATGTTTTTATACATTGTTTGGACTATGATTTGTCTAAAGATGGCACACCTGAAGAATTGTTTTCAATAGTTCATTCAAATATGTGGAATGTTGAAGTTTTAATTAATAACGCAGGTTATGGCTTAAACGGATTGTTTTCCTCACATAATTTACACGAAGAACGAGCTTTGTTACAATGTAATATCGAGGCGTTAGTATCATTGTGTTCCCTGTTCAGCGGACCAATGATTCAAAGAAGAAAAGGCGGGATACTCAATATTGCATCAACTGCAGCATATACAGGAATTCCCTATTTAGCAAGTTATGCTGCATCTAAAGCATTTGTGAAGAATTTTTCGATTGCTCTACATTCGGAACTTAAACCCTTTGGTGTTACTGTTACATGCTGTTGCCCTGGGGGAACAGCAACTAATTTCTTTCATCGTGCTAAAGTGGATAGGTCAACAATTACATTTCCACTGCAAACACCAGAAATTGTAGCCTTCAACGCACTTCAGGGTCTGGAACAGCAAAAAGCACTTGTCATTTCCGGATGGTATAATTATGTTATGGTTTTGTTAACGAGAATTTTACCTGAACAATTTAATGCTTTTGTCAGTGAAAAAATATTTAAACCAAAAAATTTATGAAATCAATACAATTATGTGGTCTTGGTAATGGACTTGTCGATTTAGAAATTAAAGTTACTAGTGAACAATTACAAGAATTAGGAATTCAAAAAGGAACAATGACCTTAGTTTCTGAACAAGAACAACAAGAACTTTTACAAAAACTATCCCATTCAACTCCGTTCCGATGTTCTGGTGGATCTGTTGCTAATTCTATTATAGCGTTTAGTGCTTTAGGAGGCAAAGGAGCACAAAAAACGATTTTAGGAAATGACGATTTTGGGATATTTTATGAAAAAGAATTCCTAGATTTAGGAATTCATATTGATGCAAAGAAGATAAATGATCAGGATACTGGTACTTGTGCAGTTTTAATTACCGAAGACGCAGAAAGAACTTTATTTACTTCATTAGGTGTAAATTCCACTTATAGCACTAAAGACATAGTTGAATCAACTATTGCCGATAGTGAATGGCTCTATATTGAAGGGTACAAATTTTCAGAGCCTTCTGGAATTGAATCTATTTTTCATTCTATTGAAATTGCAAAAAAGAATAAAACTAAAATTGCACTTTCTTTTTCTGATACATTTGTTGTCAATTTCTTTCATGATCCCGTTTCTGAAGCTCTTAAATCTACCGATTTTCTATTTTGTAATGAAACAGAAGCTGAAGCATTTACGAACAATTCTAATTATGAAGAAAATTTTGATAGACTAAGTTCATTGGTCAAGAATTTAGCAATTACACAGGGAAAAAAGGGATCAAGAATTAAATGGAATGGGCAAATTGAAAATTTCAATGCAGTCGATGTTACTGCAATTGATACAACTGGGGCTGGAGATATGTATGCGGGAGCACTATTTTATGGTGTCTTGAATAATTTAACATTACAACAAAGTGGTAAATTAGCTTCGTATGCTTCTGCTCAAATTGTATCACAAATGGGCGCTCGTTACAAGGGAAACATTAAGAATTTTCTACAACACATTGACTAATTTAGGATCTTGAATGAAATATATTGCACTTTTTCTGTTACTTTTTTCTACTTATCAACTTTCGGCACAATCTTCAATAACGTATACAGAGTTTAAAAAAGCACTTTTAAATTACTACGAAGAAGATATGATTTCAGATTTGATAAAACTAAAACCCGAATTGGAATCTTCACAATTTTGGTCTTGGGATGTAGGCGATTTTTCAGGAGATGGTTACCCTGATTTGGCTTTCGTAACAAAGGATAAAGCTGTAAGTGGTAAAAATTTAACTGTTACCTTAGTTGTTGATATTGATGGATACCTTGTAAAAGTTAAAGAATTTAAAGAAAAATATGTGGAATTACCTTTAGAAGTTGGAATTGCCATAAAAGAAAACACCGTCTATGTTACCAATAAAATCAAACAATTTCATTGGAATATAACTGGTTGGTTTGTAGAAAACGGAATATTCAAACAACGAACTAAGTATAGAACCGAAAAGTATACATCTTCAGTTACAAAAGAATCTTTTATCGATTATTCAAAAAACCTTGCTGAAGAAAGAATCGTCCATTCTTCTAGTGGTAAGATTTCACAAATTAATAAAATAAACTATTATCCATTATTTCCTGAATACTACGAGTATCAATCAGGAATTCAAGAAAAACGTGAATTTAAAACTATAAATAATGTCCAAAGTGGAGCATATTATTGGAAAGGGAAAGAGGATTGTTCTTTTCAAATTCAATTAACAAAAAAAGAAGATTTTCTATTTGCAACTCTTGAAGTTAGTGACGATTCTTTAGTAACTGGATCTCGATATGGAACAGAGGATATGGTTACTATAGATTTTTATAGTTATGAAAATAATGATGAAGGAATTTTACGACAGTTTTTTTCAAATCTCAATAAAAGTACAATTCAAACAAAACCAATTAAATCTAAAAAAGTACAATTCACTTGTAAATTAGGCGATTTTGAAACTACAAAAGCATATATCGAAACTCCTACTTCCACAGAAGCTACAGTAGATGTTATCCGTACGAATATAGGTTATGTACTTTATTGCAAAATACCATTTTCTGAGTTTATTAAGGATTTTTCTAAAAGTTCTGAAATTGGTTTTTCAATTTCTGTTCAAGATGCTGATTCGGATTTACATACAGAAGATGTCAGTATACTTAACACAGAAGAATATGATGATAAAACGAAAATATCCTCATTACTTTTAAAGTCTTTCCCAGAAATTAACCAAAATTCTATCAATTTATTTCAAACTTCTGTAATTTCAAATCTAAAAAAATACGGATACTAATTTCTAAATAATGGTTTAAATGGAGCTCACCCATAAGAATAGTTTTATCAAAGTTATTTCTACTATGTTCATGATAATTCATTTATTTGGCGAATTGAACAGTATAAATAATTTCAACAAAGAATCAATTACATCAATAGTTTGGCAACAAAAATCTGCTGAATCAAAAGCCTTATATTATCAAGGGTATGAAATAGCAAAAATACGATTGATTCAAATTAGGAACGAAAAACCTACCCTTGGTAATTTAGCTGTTGTTTTGGATATTGATGAAACTGTCTTAGATAATTCACCATTTCAAGCCTCATTAGCATATTCATACTTAGAATATAATCAAAACAAATGGTACGATTGGACAAATGCTAAACGTGCTGAGTTACTTCCAGGAGTAGAACGATTTTTTACTGTTGCTGATTCTCTAGGATTCGAGATTATACTAATTTCGAATAGAGATGCTTCTGAAAGAGACGTTACTTTTGAAAACCTAGCTAGATATAACTTGAAGGGTCTAAAGAAAGAAAATATATTTTTACGTGAATATGAATCTGGAAAAGAATCAAGGAGAAATTCTGTATCTGAAAACTATAGCATTGAATTATTATTAGGTGATAACCTAGGAGATTTTAATGAGATATTTGATGATAAAGATTCTGATTCTCGAGTTGAAAATGTTCGAAAACTTGCAGATCAATTTGGTCAAAAATATATAATTTTCCCAAATCCTATGTATGGAACGTGGGAAAATTCGCTATATTCTAATATTCCTGACACTAAAACATCTAAATTAAAATCAGAAATTCGGAAAAAAACGTTAGACCGATTTAAAACTGAAAAGTAAAATCTTATAATAGTATATTTTTTTCATTAAGTTGTTTGTTTTCTGACTTATTGAAAATAAATCCAAAAATTCCACCACAAATCCCACCGAAGATATGAGCGAATTGAGAAATAGTATCATTTTGAAAAGAGTTAGCTACTTCTTTTCCTATATACAAAACTACAATAAGTAAAAAAGTTACAGGAATTCTACCAGACTTAATGTTTGCAAAGGAACTAAGCAAAATAAGCATAAACACTATTCCACTTGCACCTAACAACGTCATATTCATAAACAACATCGTAATAAGTCCCGTTAAAACTGCAGTGATTCCAATCATCTCTGCCATTAGTCTCGATCCATATTTTTCTTCTAATAAAGGTCCAATTAGAAGAATAAATGAAAAGTTCGACACTAAATGCCCCCAATCAGCATGTCCAATTACGTGAGAAAACAATCTAAAATAAGAAATTGGATTCCACAATGACATTGAAGATGAAACTGTAAAGAAATTACTAATTAAAAAATGTGCAGTGATATAGTCTATTGCTAATACAACGGTACAAACTAAAGTAAAAGTTAGGATTACAGGCGAGTTATACTGTATTTTCATTTTAACGCTTTGTAGGATGTGGAACTAATGCAGTTGGTACAATTTTAGAAGCTGGTTCAATATGGGAAATTTGGTCGTCGAAGAAAATATGAGCACCAAAGGCTTCTAAAACTTTAGATTTGCTCAAACCACCCATAAAAAATGTTTCGTTTATCTTTATATTCCATTCTCTGAGTGTCCGAATTACTCGCTCGTGTACATTTGAATCACGAGCAGTAATAAGGGCGGTTCTGATTAACTCTGTATCTTTAGGTAATAACATCTGAACAACTCCTAATTGTTGTAAAAATGGTGCAAATGGTCCTTTAGGTAAGGGTATTTTTGCATTCGAGCGTTCATGTTCTATGAATCGATCTATTCCTTCGATTTGAAATATGTTTTCTGATTCTTCTGAAAATAAGACAGCATCCCCATCGAAAGCTATTCTAATTTGATTTAAAGGATATTGTGGCTTTAGATGAAAGGGAAAGATCATTGCTGAGGCAAATCCAGAATCAATAGCTCCTTGAACATCTTCTAAATGAGCAGAAAGAAATAAATCTATATTAAAAGCTTGTAAATATGGAGCTAATGGTGCACCTGTTGTGAATGCTGCTCTTGTAATATCGAGGTTGTAATGAGAAACAGAATTTAAAAGTCTAAGACTAATTTCAGAACTATTTCTTGACATTATTACTACATCAACTAAACGTTGATTCGCCACATAAGAATTGAGTTTCAGTAATGATTCTACTAAATAGAAACCTGTTCCTTTTTCTAAAATTACTTCTTCGTTTTGAATTTGGAAATCTTTATAGATTTCAGCTCCTTCATTTTCGAAAATATCATTTTCTTTTGAAAGATTAAACAAAGCTCTTGAAGATATCCCAATTACTAATATTGGAGCAGAATCTTTCATAAAATTATTTAAGCCCAGGCTTCAATTTACGAACGATAATTGGGACTACTTCAAATACTGTTGATGCTGGTTTAAACAAATTAACAGCCTTATTATTTGGGTCTTGTAGGCGTAAAGTTGTATCATAAATGTAAGCGTTAATAAGAAGTCTGTCGTTTTGCATATTGAAAGTACCAGATACTATTTTATCGGAACCTAATATTTCAGCAGCTTTCCACATTGTTGCTTCATAATTTGGATGTGTTTCACCTTCTTTTAAAGAGTTGATAGATTTTTCAACTTCTTCATTTGATATTAGTTTAATTCCCAAATCTTTTGCAATTTTTTCAATTTCAACATAAATTGAATCTGAAAGTTTAGTAGAATAAATATCTAAATTAATATTTCCATCCATATTTCTAAATGGCAGAACTGCAACAGATGTTTGCGAAAAACCAGTAATTGAAGTAGAAATTAGAAGAAAAATTCCTAATAGTATTATTTTCATTTTTTACTCTATAATTGATTTAACATTTGTGAACATGGAAAGTAGCTTTTCTTTCATTGGAATAATATCTTCCATTTTCATCTCTTTACATTCAGCCATCATTTCAACTCCTATTACTGCCATATCATCTAGTCCAAATTGAAGACAGGAGCCTTTTAAAGTATGACCTAATCTATACATTTCATTGAAGTTTGAATCAGCAACATATTGATCGAAGTTTTCATTTAACTGATTTATCCAATCGTCAATAAATTCTGGTAACAATTCTCTTATAAACGGATCTTCTGGTAATTGCATACTTTTTCAGTTAATTATTTAAAAAAAGTGAAGAAAGCTGTAAGCCGAATTCTGTCTTCTTCTAAAAATAGAAGGAGGCAATTATTTGTCTAGGAAGAATGTTACCAATCTTCTCAAGCAGCCTACCCAAATACTACATACACGAACAATGTATCCACTTTAAAAGTGAAGTATTTATATTTGGCTTTGCTCCATATGGGGTTTACAATGCCACAATTGTTACCAATTGTGCGGTAAGCTCTTACCTCACCATTTCACCCTTACCTTAACAATTTAAGGCGGTATATTTTCTGTTGCACTTTCCGTCAACTTTAGGAAAACCCATTGTTGCCCGGCTGTTAGCCGGCATACTGTTCTTTGGAGTTCAGACTTTCCTCAACAGAATAAATCTATTGCAATTGCCCGCTTTCCCCACCATTATCGAATAACCATTGAAATTCTTTATTCTTAGAGTCCATAGCTTTATTGGCTAATGAATCTGCAATGGAATTATATTCACGAAGTATATGTGTAAAAGAAATTGGAATCTTAATTTCCGATTTCAACTGAACAACACTTTTATGTAATTGTTGTAGCGTTTCATTTTTTACTTTATACTCACCATTTATTTGCTTCGTTACTAATTCAGAATCTAAAAACACTTCAACTTTTGTTGCAAAACTACATCGTTTTTTTACTAATTGTAATAAGCGATATACTGCAAAATATTCAGAATAATTATTCGTTTTTTCCTGAATATATTCGTAATATGTAGCTACAGGAGTTGTATCTACAGTACAAATATATACACCTATTCCCGCAGGTCCTGGGTTACCTCTGGCTCCGCCATCAGAATATGCTCGAAGTACCATTCTTAAGAGTTTTCTTCTGGAAGTAAAATTCTTCCACATCCTTCACACATAAATATTTCTTGTTTTTTACGAATTTCAACCATTACCTGTGGTGGAACAGAACGAAAACATCCTGAACAAGAACCTCTTTTTAGTGGAACTGCTGCATCGGGATGGAATGTACGTACTCGTTCATACATTGACAATACATCATTATCACATTGTTTTACTAAATCTGTTCTTTCTTTTTCTAAAGTTGAAAGTTCATCGTTTTGATCTCCAAAAAGTGCTTTTAATTCACTTTCTTTGTCTTGTAACAATTGAAGAGCAATTGAATAATCATTTTCTTGAACTTTCAAAATAGAACCAAGATTTTCTTCTTTCACAACAGAAGTTCGCAATTCATTTTGAATTACTTCTTTGTTTTCTTTGAATGCTGCAATTTCTTTCGTCATTGCATCATATTCTTTGTTATTTCTTACAGCAGATTGTTGATCTGCAAAATGAATCTCTTTATCGTTAATTTCTAGAAGAGTTATGTGAGCATTTGATCGAAATGTTAATAAATCTTCTATCAAAGTTTCTGTTTGAGTTTTAATATCTAACTGTTCGCGAACTTTTTGTTCTAAAGTCCGAACTTCCGAAGGTAATTCTCCAAGCTCTTCTTGCATTTCAAATAATTCAACATCAATTTCTGAAAGTCGAGCGAGTAAATCTAATTGTTGGTGCATAAATAGAATACGTTTGTTTATTTTCTTTGTTTACATACAAATATACATAAAAAACATACGTTACTAAGGAATAGTTATTTTGAAATTACTCCTTTCAATTTTTTCAATTATTCTAATGACTTATCTACTTTTCGTTGTTTTAGTCTTTTTTACTAGTTTCAATGTATTATTTTCACAAAGTAAAGGCGAATCTCAGAATGAAAATTCTTTGCAGGATAGTGTTTTTATTTTTACTTCAGTTCGTCCTTTATTAGGAGATTCTGTAACAGTTAATAATGAAATATTCCACTTCATTGAGTTATCACTTTCTGATAATGGGTACGGCTTTGGATATTATCTTACGAAGAATATTAATTCCATTTTAACTGTCACTGGTTCTGTATTTTTTTCAGGTGCAAGAAACACCGATGAGCTAGAATATTACGATCCATTTAATGGACACTTTTTTATTCCAAATAAAATTAATAGATTATATATGCTCCCAGTAACTTTTGGAGCTAGATTGAATTTATTTCCGGAGGAGTTATCTAAAGATTTCCAACCTTTTGTTCAAGCTTCGATTGGGGGTAACTTCATACTCTCTAACCCATATTCTTTAGGTTTTTTAGAAGCATGGAATGAAGCATCTGTTTACATTAGACCAGTATTTTCACTAGGATTTGGTTCTAGCTTTTCAAATAGAATACGACCATTAGAAATTTCAGTTCGGTATCAATACTCTCCTTTTGGTGGAGAAGGGCTTGAAAGTATTCTCAGAAACCCTATTTCAAATTTTGGTGGATTATACATTGCATTAGGTATTTCCATTTAATTGAAAATTTTTCTTACAACTATATTTTAACTATTATGAAACAAATCTATACATTTGTTATTGCGTTGTTTTTAATTTCTGGAGTTCTTTCTGCAGATATTGGCGATTCAACAAACGTACAAGTTTTCGATAAATACCTTTTTACTTGGTATGGTTCTCAAATTCGTTCTGCAAACTTTTCAGACCAAACGAAATCATATAATAGAATTTTAATGAGGTATAAAATTACCTGCCCTACCCCTGCTTGCGGGGAATGGGATTATACTACGAATATCTATTTGCGTGACAAATTAGGTTCGTTAGATTCTACTCTAACAGAAGCTATTTCTTTCGATGTGAACGGAAAAAAAGTTGAAACTTTTTATTATACAAATGAAGCAAAGTATAAAACTTTCTACAATAGTACCGAAAGAATTACTGATTCTGCATTTGTAGTTCCAAGTAAGCTTCGTTTTTTTAGAAATATAAATACTCCTTTTACACCAACAGATTCAGTAATAGTTTTCGAAGGTAATTTTACTAATTATTACTATTCTCAATTTGGTGGATTACGGGATTCAGTTAAGGTTGGTTTTGATTCGAGTATAACGGTTCAAATATCACAACGATATAAATCTTTTGAAAAATTTAGAGAAATTGAAATTGGAAGAGTCATTACTCCGTATGGATTTTGGTTTGCTCCTGGAAGAGAATTTTATTGGGATATTGATGTAACTGATTACGCTCCTTTGCTAAAAAACAACGTTGATATTAGAACATTTTATGATGGGTGGTCTCAAGGCTCTTTATTTTCTTTAGATTTTATATTTATTGAAGGAATTCCTTATAGAACTGTAAATTCAGTTGATGTTCTATATTCTGGTAATCCAACTTATGGAGATCCAGCAAACCCACCTGAAAATGTACTTATTCCATACAGATTTAAACCTGAACCTACGAAACACTCTTTTTTGAGAGTTTTGAATACTGGTCATGGATTTGGAGGAACTGAAAATGCCGCCGAGTTTTCAGATAAAACACATTCAATACATATTAACAAAACTGAACGATATGCTCATCGTTTATGGAACGATGACTGTGGTCAAAACCCCGTGTATCCTCAAGCCGGAACGTGGTATTATAACAGAGCTGGTTGGTGCCCAGGACAAGATGTAAAACCAAAAGATTTTGCAATCCATCCATTTTACAACGGTACTGATTCCGTTGAAGTTCAATACAAGTTAGAACCTTTTGTAAATGCTAATTTAGGTTCAAGAGCTTCGTATATTATTCAAACTCAGTTAATCCAAACATCACCACCAACATTTGCTAAAAATGTAGAAGTTACTACAATAGTTCAACCAACTACCGATTTTCAGTTTTCACGCAAAAACCCAATTTGTGCAAATTCACAACCTAAAATTAAAGTAAAAAACTTCGGAAGTGAAACAGTTACTTCTATGATTGTTGAATATGGATTAGAAACAAACAAAAGAATTGAACAATGGACAGGAGAATTGAAATATCTAGAAGAAATAGAAATCGAACTACCGACTGTAAATTTAGGACTCCAGAATGATGTTTTTTTTGCAACTGTTATAACTGTAAATAATGAACAAGATGAATACATTCAAAACAATACTAAACGAACAAAATTCACCCTTCCAAATGTATATTCAGGTGCTATTGCCTTAGCTTTACAAACTGACGATGTTCCAAATTCAATTTTTGATGGTGTAATTAATGGAATCCGCTACCAAATTGTTTCTGATTTAGGGAGTGTTCTTTATGAAAAAGGTGGATTTTCTGATAATTCTTTAGTTAGAGATACTTTTAGCTTACAACCTGGATGTTACTATTTCATTATTTATGATGAAGGCTTTTCTGATGGTTTAATTCCAATTTTTCAAGGGTCTACTCGAGGAGCATTTACTCTGCGTGATCAAACTGGGAATATGTTATTTTCTGCACTTTCAAGTGGAGGAAACAATTTAGCAAGTTTTGGTTCACAAGAAATTATTCCATTCACTATTGGAACTTCAACTGGAATTATTGATAACACCTTTGAAAAAGTTAGAGGATTATTTATTTCACCTAACCCAAGTACTTCTAATGTATCTATTTCTTGGAAAGATTTAACTTTGAAAGAAGATGCAACTGTAACAATTCGTAACTTACAAGGTCAACAAATGTTTGCAAAAAAGGTTACATCAGTTCAACATCAACATATTGATTTAGATATTCGTACTTTCCCAATAGGCACATATTATGTTTCTATTTTAACTGGATCTATAGAGTTATATGATGAGTTTGTCGTAACAAAATGACATCGATTTTCCACTAAACTAGTATGCTAATCTATAGAAAAATAGGTTAGCATTTTTTTTTACAATCTAAAATCGTTATGTTTTTACTATAAAGCAGTAAAAATTTTCTATCTTTGCGATAAATGGGGTACTGTAGTTACACTAACAAGGCATTAGAAATATGAATAAAGCAGTAATAATGGCAGGTGGTTTTGGGACTCGTTTACGACCGTTAACGATGACTTCTCCAAAACCGATGGTTCCTGTTGCGAATAAGCCTATGATGCACCATATTGTTAATTTGTTAAAACAACATGGCGTTCAAGATGTTGTATCCTTACTTTATTTCCAACCTGACAAGATTAAAGACTACTTTAAAGATGGTTCTGAATTTGGTATTTCTATGAAATATGTTGCTGCAGAAGCTGATTACGGTACCGCTGGAAGTGTAAAAAATGCTTATCAACATTTAACTGATCGTTTTATAATTATTTCTGGTGACGTTCTAACCGATTTTGATATTACAAAAGCATTAGAATACCATGACAAACAAAAATCGATGGCGACTATTCTTTTAACAAGAGTAACGAATCCAATTCAATTTGGGATAGTTATGACTGAAGAAGACGGAAGAATTACTCGATTTTTAGAAAAACCATCGTGGGGTCAAGTATTTTCAGATACGATAAATACTGGAATTTATATTTTAGAACCAGAAGTTCTCGATTTAATTCCGTATCAAAAAGATTTTGATTTTAGTAAAGATTTATTTCCATTGATGTTGAGAAACAATTTACCCCTGTATGGATTTACTTGTGAAGGTTATTGGAGAGATATTGGTAATTTAAATGAATATCAACAAGCTTCTTTAGATATATTAAATAAAACAGTTGCAATTGAAAATGTAGGGACAGAAATTCGTCCGGGTGTATTTGTTGGTTCAAATTGTTCAATTGGTGATCAGGTAGAGTTTATTGGTGGGAGCATTATTGGTAACAATGTAGTCATTGAAAATGGTTCTTCGGTTGTAACTTCAATTATTGGTGATAGTTGTTTACTCAAAAGTGGTAGTAGGGTTACTAGATCGGTAATTTGGAGTAATGCTATTATTGGTTCATTTGCAACGGTTACAGAAGATGTTCTTTGTCACAATATCATTATTGGAGATTCTGCTATTGTAAGTGAAAATGTTTTTATAGCCGATAATTGCACCATAGGTGAAAATTCTCACTTACATTCCAATATAAAATTATGGCCTAATAAGGTAGTTGAACCAGGAGCTATTTTAAATCATAGTTTAGTTCACGAAGAAAAATGGATTCGAGAATTATTTAATGAAGCTAGAATTACTGGACTTTCTAATATTGATGTTGTTCCAGAATTTGCCTCAAAATTAGGAGTAGCAATAGGAAATGCATTTGGTTTATCTGGAACTATTCTCGCTTCTCGCGATGGATCAAATGCTTCTAGGATGATTAAAAGATCCATAACTTCTGGTTTACTTTCAACTGGAATTATTATTAACGATCTTCAAACTACTTCAATTCCTCAAACAAGACAAGAGCTAACTACAGGAAATTACGTTGGAGGATTACATGTACGAACTTCTCCTAGAAATCCTCAAAATATTGATATTATTTTATTCAATGCCGATGGAAGAGATATCCAACTTTCTCGTGCAAAACAAATAGAACGATTTTACTATGGTGAAGATATCAGAAGAGCTCCATTCGATAAAATTGGAACAATTATTTATCCTGAAAGAACGTTAGAAACCTATATTGGTCGTTTTTTAAGTAAAATTGACACTGCTTCGATTATAGAAAGAAACTTCAAAATTGTTATTGATTATTCGTATGGTTTAGGTTCTGGAATTTTCCCTTCAATTTTAGGTAGGTTAAATTGTTCTTCCCTTTCGATGAACAATTTTATCGATTCAAATCGTTATACACAAACTTCTGACCAAAGGGACAAACACACACTTATTACGGTTTTACGTTCGCTTCAAGGATATGAATTAGGTTTTCAATTAGACCCAGGTGTTGAACGACTTTCAATATTAGACGAAGAAGGAAATTGGATTGAAAATATGCGTTTACTAACTGTAATTACTGCATTATTTTTAGAAACCCATAAACACTTAGAACCGTACACAATTGCTGTTCCGGTTCAAGCAAGTTCCGAAATAGATCTGATAGCAGGAAATTATAATGTTGAAGTAATTAGAATTAAAAACTCTCATTCTGCTATGATGGAAGCCACGCATAACACTGAAATTCTATTTTTAGGTGGCACTCGTGGTGGATTTATTTTTCCTGAATTTATGTTTGCTGCTGATAGTATGTTTACTATTGCAATGATTTTAGAAATGATTACAAAAATCAATGTATCATTAGCAACATTTAATTCTCAATTGCCAAAACGTGAAATTGTCCATAAATCCGTCTTAATTCCTTGGGAATCAAAGGGTACTGTTATGAGAAAAGCTATGCAATATACTCATGGACTAAAAAGAGTTCTTGTAGATGGTGTAAAAGTGTTTCTAGACAATAGCAGCGTTATCTTATATCCCGAGCGAGAATTAGCATCTTTTGCAGTATTAGCAGAATCAGATTCCTTAGAAACTGCTCAATCGTACTGTGAAGAGTACGTTTCTCTTATAAATGATTGGATCGCACCTTAAATTAAAATAGTAGCAAATGAAAATCACAGATATTCTTACTAAAGACCAAATTTTACTCAATATTAATCTTTCAACTAAAGAAGAAGCAATTAATACCTTAGTTCTTGAGGCAGAAAAAAGTGGTAATCTCGTAAATACCTCTGCTGTTTTGTCTGCTATATTAGAACGTGAAAATATTATGTCTACTGGCATTGGAAACGGATTTGCTTTGCCACATTGTAAGACAAGTGGTATATCTCAGACAATGGGAGTAGTTGCATTACTAAAAACTCCATTAGAATTTGAAGCATTAGATAATAATCCAGTAACGGTGATTTTTTTACTGCTCAGCACCGATAATTCTGTTGGAAATCATCTAAAACTTTTAAGTAGAATTTCTAGAATAATGAACAATACAGAATTTAGAAAAAAATTACTTACTGCTAAAGATCAAAGTGAAGCTTTTTCGATGTTTTTGGAAGAAGAAAATGAGAAAATGCCTTTATGAAGCAGACAATCAGAGGCACAAAAGATATTTTTTACCCTGAAATTGATTTATGGGTTTTTCTTGAAACTACTGCTCGGAAAATATTTTCACAATACAATTATTTAGAAATACGAACTCCCTTATTGGAATACACCGAAGTTTTTCAACGAGCAATTGGCGAAGGTACAGATGTTGTTGGAAAAGAGATGTATACTTTTTTAGATCGGGGAGATACTTCAATTACTTTACGTCCTGAATTTACCGCTGGTGTTATTCGTTCTGCTATTCAACACGATTTTGTACAAAATTCGCTACAAAAACTATTCTACTTTGGTCCTATTTTTCGTTATGAACGACCACAAAAAGGACGTCAACGTCAGTTTCACCAATTGGGAGTTGAAATTATTGGTTTCGATTCTGTAAAATCTGATGTTGAGATAATTATTTTGACTGATTTGTTTCTAAAATCTATTGGAATTTCGACACATACATTTAAAATAAACTCCTTAGGGTCGAAAGAATCTCGAATAGAGTTTTCTAAAACTTTAGTTTCATATTTAGAAACCGTTAAATCTGAACTAACTGAAGATTCGCAGCGTCGACTAAAAACAAACCCACTTCGAATTCTAGATTCTAAATCGCCTAAAGATAAAGAGTTGTTAACGAATGCTCCAAAACTTCAAGATTTTATAACCCCTGAAGATAATCAACGATTCGAAAATATTAAAAATACCTTAGAAAGTCTTTCGATACCTTTTAAAGTGTCTGAAAATTTAGTGAGAGGATTAGACTATTATTCGCATTTCGTTTTCGAAATTACTGGGTCAAACTTAGGAAGTCAAGATTCACTCGGCGGCGGAGGTAGGTACAATTCAATGTTTGAAGAATTTGGTGCAAAAAACACACCTTGTATTGGAGTTTCTTTAGGAATTGAACGTTTGATTTTAGAATTAGAAGGTCAAAACAAGAAATTTGAAAAAGTAAAGTCCATTTATATTCTAATTTCAAACCAAGAATATTACAAACAAGCAGTAAGCTTACAAACTAAAATAATTACAAATACGGATTTTACAGTTTTTTTCGACTTAACTGAAAAATCATTTAAAAATCAAATGAAAGAAGCTAACAAATTTGCTGCTGATTTTGTAATTATTTTAGGAGATGAGGAAATTTCTGCTTCTACTGTTTCAATTAAAAATATGCAAAATTCAGAACAAACAACTATTCCAATTTCATCGGTTCTTCAATATTTTAACTCAGTAGTATGATTTTTCAAAATCCAGAATACTCAATAGAAATTATTCAAAATGGAAATTTTGTTGTAGTTACTATTTCAACGATTCGTCTTTTTTCAAGTTTCTTTTATGATATTGTTGTAGATATGAAAAGATCACCTTCAAAAGTAGTTTATACTTTAAAAGGACTTTCTATTTCAAAATCTATTCAAAATTCAGATGGTCCCGCTACTTACCGCGATAGTATACTTATTCCAATTGATGAAACGACTGAAATAACAATAGAACTTAAGAATACAGTGTATATTTGTCTAGCAAAAAATAAAAGTGGAACAATAGATTTAGAACAGATATCCAAATAGATGAAAAATAGAATAACAAAATTACTCTATACAATCATAGAATCATTGAACAAATGGCAAGTAAAAATTTTACTTGCTTTTTTGTCATTCTTTGTAATTTCAGTCTTGTTGTTTTATGCCAAAACTTTGGTAGATGAGTTGATTGAACGAGAACGGCAAAATGTAATATTTTATGCGGATGTTATAGAACATTATGCAAAATTGCCGAATAGTAATTCCGATGATTTGTTATTCTTTGTTGATAGAATTCCTACTATTGTGTCTTTCCCAATGATATTCACAAACGAATATGACATTCCAAACTATCCTTACCTTCAGTTTAGTTTGAATATTCCAATCGATTCTACGCAATCCGATTCTATAACAAAACAAATGTTACTATCGGAAATTGCTACTATGCGAGCTACCTATAATCCTATTACTATAAAGGACAATAACAGAAAAATAATTTCAAAAATCTTCTTCACTCACTCAGAATTAGTAAATTCGCTTCGGTTGTTACCCTATATAGAACTTATTATAGTAATTTCGTTTGTATTTTTGGGATATGTCGCTTTTTCTTATTTACGAAGAAGTGAGCAATCGAGAGTATGGGTAGGAATGGCAAAAGAGGCTGCTCATCAATTGGGAACACCACTGTCGAGCCTACTTGCTTGGTTAGAGATTTTAAAGCAATCTCGTGATGAAGATGATTTATTTGAAGCTACATTACTGGAGATGGAACGTGATATTGCCAGATTAAACACCATTGCAATCCGATTTTCTAAAATTGGTTCTAAACCTGAATTAAAAGAAGAAAATGTTTCTCAAATTTTCACCGAAGTAGTAGACTATTATCAAAAAAGAATTCCAGGTGTTAAAGATATTCAATTTGAAAAAACTATTCAAGAAAATGTTTGTGGATTTGCAAACCACGATCTCTTATCTTGGGTTTTTGAAAATCTCTGTAAAAACGCAATTGAAGCCATTGAAAAAAAACAAGGGAAAATTTGGGTTTCTTTAACCAAGGTCAATAATAAAGCAGTTATAGTTTTTGCTGATTCTGGTAAAGGAATGACTTCTTCTGTTAAACGACAAGCGTTTAATCCCGGTTTTTCTACCAAAAAACGTGGTTGGGGAATTGGATTAAGTCTTTCTAAACGAATTATAGAAGAATACCACAAGGGCAAAATCATTATCAAAGATTCGTCACCAAATAAAGGGACTACCTTTTTTATGGAAATCCCTTTAGTTAATCAAATTGGATTAGATAGTTAGTCAGATTCTAATTTTTCGTAATCTTCCTCAGGATATTTCCTTTTAAATCTATTTCGTAAATGTTACATTGAGGAGAATTGTACGGATGCACACTGACTATGATTGTGTTCTGAGGTGTAAAAGCTATGGGATTTCCAAATTTCATATACATACAATGTTGAAAGCGAGTATTGATTTTCGTAATTCTCCTGACCCTGCCATCCATTTGTCAACTTCAATTACCCACAATTCTTCGTGCCTGAAATTCTGAGGAATGGTGTCTTTTGCATCCTCAAAATTCGTAAAAGTTACTAGCATAACAATATACTTATTATCAAACGAAATTGCTGGGTTGCTTGATCTTCTGTACTGTAATGTATCAAACAAATATAAATAATTGTTGTTGATGAGTTAGTATTTTTGTGTGTTTGAGTTAGGGAAATTATAATTTACAAAAAATCGAAGTTTAATATCATTGCTGATGACTGTAAATGCTTCAATCCCTATTTGTTCTAACTTATCTGTTTGAAGATAGTATTTGTAATGTACACCCTCATATCTTATAAAAAATACATCATTCCCTAATGATGATTCCGATAGCCACTTTACGTTGTTCATACCTAAACCACTTTTTATGATTGCTCCACTTTTTCCTAATTCACTCGGTGTAATTAGTTGAAGTTTTTTAGTTTGTATGTTGAAAGTAAAGAGATTATCTCTCAATATAAACTCTTTTTTATCTCCTACAGTATCTACTACCGAAAAGGTAGTAAATACTAAGATATTACTATTATATGGATTACATTCAAAATTATGTTTCAAAACAATAGATCTAAATTGAGTTAGTATAGTGCTATCATAGTCCATTGATAGTTCATTCCCCCCAATAAACATATATTCACCAGTTAAATTATTAACTATCCTACGATTAACTAATAATTGTGAGCCTTGTATATCTTTATCAATCGATATTCTTTTCAAATATACTTTTTCCCTGTATATCAAGTATTTGCAAGGCACTTTGAAATAGATATTTCAAACAATAGAAACCATTTAAGGTTTTCTTAGAATTTTTAAATTGATGGTGAAGGTGTAGGATTTAAATTAACACACGAATTTAATTTCACATTACAAAATATATCGTAATACAATTTTTTATGGGTTGTTAAGGAGAGAAGGGCTTTCTAAGATTGGGGGTTTTGCTTGTGATTTAGATTTTTTTTGAACTTCTACAGTTGAAACAAGGATACTTGGAGAAGATGCAGAAACAGGAACATTCCCAGATTCAGCTCCACATATTCCGTTGAATATACCAAGATCATCACCAGTGGTTACTATATTTTGGAATGTAGTTAATGGTGTTCCTATCATATCAACACCTCGAACTAATTCGTCGGGTCTTCCATCTTCATAGATTTTGTAAACAACTAAGGGTTGAACAGTGAATGAATTTGGAATTGTTCGAGAAGTAAAGGTAAACCCACCAGATATTTCTACAAAATATAATCCGTACTCTTTATTTTGTTCCTTACATTCTTTGCGGAGTAAATCTTTCAATTCTTTAACGGAAACTGTATTTCTCGAACGAACAATAAGGTTCGACTGACGTGAAACAGGTACATATCCCATTTGCTTTCTACCGTGTCCATTAGAAACGGGAAAACCTTCTATGGGTGAACGGGACATCAAAAACTCTTTAAATATTCCATTTTCTACAGCAACCACTTTTTTCCCTTTTACACCTTGGTCGTCGTAGGTAACATACCCATGAACTTCTCTACCTTCAAGAAATTTTATAGTTGGATCGAAAACTACATCAATAAAATCTGGAAGAATTGGTTTACCGACAAAACCTTTGAACGTTTGCGAAGAATTGGGGTCTTTTTGTCTATGACCTTCAACACGATGACCGAATATTTCGTGAAAGAATACTCCAGAAGCTTCTCCAGAAAGTATAGCAGGACCTGAATAAGTGTCTGTTAAAGGTGCTTTCTTCAATTCTGCTAATAATATTGCCATAGAATCAATTGTTGCTACAAGTGTTTCTTTTGAAGGCAAAGAACCTGTAGTGTGAGCAAAAAACGACCGGAACAAAGGTAAAACCATTCCATCGTCTGCTTTAGTAGAAGCAATTATGAATACTCGATAAGAACCTTCTGACCATGAAAGTTTTGAACCTTCAGAATTAACAAAATACTTGGTAGTAAATTCCGATTGAAAATACACCTTTGAATTTGTAATAAACGGATATATTTTAAATCGTTCAGAAGCAAATCGAATTACATCTTGCGTGTTATTTGGAATTGAAGGAGTTGTGAAAGTGTTTGAATAGTCAACAAGTGCTTGTTCGTTCGAAAAATCTGCAGATGAATCTTCGTCAGATACTTTCACTGCGATATTTGTTTTTACCTTAAGGTATTGTTCTTCGGCTGCTTTAAAAGCTTTGTCGGTGTTATACCAAAGTAATGTTTTAATTGCTTTGGGATTTTCAGTCAAAGGCATAGGAACCGCTAAACCTTTCGAAGCTGTGAAATTAATTCTGTTTCCACGTATTGTATGAGTATTATCTAATTGATAATTACCTACACGAACATCAATGTCTAAAAAACGTTCTTGAATTTTTTCATCATCTTCTAATTTTCCTAAGGATCCAGCAATAGAAGTTGCTGTACGATCAGTGATCATATATGATATAAAAAACGGAGCTTGTTTCTGAGAAGACAATTCTTTCATAGAACGAAGTAATTCCTCGTTCATGGTCGTTATTAACGTATTTTCTTGTGAAAAAACAGTTATTGAAATAGAAAAGAAAGTCAAAAGAAATACAGAATAGAGTAGTTGCTTCATTAAAAGGGTGACACTTTTTTGATAATAGTTAAATCAGGTGCTAATTCATAGTAGAATGGAATTCCTGTTGGAATATTCAAGTTGAGAATTTCTTCTTTTGAAAGATGTTCAATTGTTGCAACTAATGCTCTCAATGAATTACCGTGAGCAACAACTAAAACATTTTTACCTTGTTGAATGTATGGTAAAATTTCTGTTTGAAAATAAGGTAAAACTCTGTCTTGAGTCATTTCAAGAGACTCACCATTTGGAGGAGGAATATCGTAACTTCTTCTCCAAATGTGAACTTGTTCAACACCATGAATTTTTGCAGTTTCTTCTTTGTTTAAACCTTGCAAATCTCCATAATGGCGTTCATTTAAGGCTTGATTTTCAAAAGTTGGTAGATCAGTTTTCTTAGCAATTTCAAGTGCTATAGAGGCAGTTCGTTTCGCTCTTTTTAAAACGGAAGTAAAAACAACATCAATTGGTAATTCACTTAAAAGTTTACCAGATGATCTGGCTTCATTTTCACCTTGTTCCGATAAATCTACATCTACCCAGCCTGTGAATTTATTTTCTAAATTCCATATAGATTGACCGTGACGTAACAATATAAGTAATGACATAGTTATTTTAGGATTGATTTGGTTGACAAAGTTCCATTAACACACCATTGGTAGATTTTGGATGTAAGAATGCAATTTGCATATCGTGAGCACCATTGGTTGGAATTTGATTAATAAGTTGTATACCGTCAAGAGAGAGTTTGGATAAATCTTTTTGAAGTGAATCACTTTCAAATGCAATATGATGAATTCCTTCACCACGTTTTTCTAAAAACTTAGAAATTGGAGAAGACTCATTTATAGGAGCAGTTAACTCTATGAGAATTCCATTTAAAGGAAATGAGGCTATTTCAACAGATTGTTCTAATACTGTTTCTCTATGAAAAGATTCAACACCAAAAATTGTTTGGAATGTTTTCATACTTTCTTCAAGGTTTTTTACCGCAATACCAATATGGTTGATGCCTTTAATCATTTTTTCTTTTAAGAAATATAGCTTCTAAATTCTTTCGTTCTTCTTCGGTATTGATTCCTGATATCTCAATTGAATTGTTATGAATTAATGCACCTACAGAAAGACTTTTTTGTCGAAATATTTTCACTAAATCTGTAAGATAAAATTCACCTTGAGCATTAGAATTTTGAATTATTTCTAATAAAGAAAACAAATGTTTATGTTCAATACAGTAAATACCAGAATTAATTTCAGTTATCAATTTTTCTGAGTCGCTTGCATCTTTTTCTTCTACAATACTTAGGAAATCTCCATTTTCATTACGAACTAGTCGACCATATCCTTTTGGGTTTTCTAAAATAGTAGAAATCAAAGTTAATTGAAAGGAATTTTTTGAATGAAATGAAAGTAATGTAGTTAATGTTTCAGCTTGGATAAGTGGGACATCACCTGATAAGATTACCACAAGTCCGTTCTTATCAAAAGTAGCTAAAGCAGTTTCAGCTTGTTGAGCAGCGTGACCTGTCCCCAATTGTTCTACTTGAACAACGCATTGAATGGTAGAGTTATTATAAGATTGAACAAAATCTTGGACTAATTCTTTTTTATGGCCAACAACGACAACGGTAAATTGAGAATCAATTTTAGTCGAGACATCTAAAACATATCCTAATAATGGTTTAGAATTTAAAGTAGCTAAAACTTTTGGTAAGTTGGGGTTATTCATTCGTTTCCCCATCCCAGCTGCCAAAATTATAGTAGCAATTTTAGTATGATCAGACATTCTTTTTAATTTTTATGGAAACGATGTGCTTGAACTGAGTGAGATGTTTCAATGATAGAATTTGTTTCATCAACTAATACAATTGTTGGTTGATGTTTAAGAGCTTCTTCATTTGAAAGTGTTGTGTATGAAATTATAATAATTCTATCGCCGACTTGCCCCTTACGAGCAGCTGCTCCATTTAAACAAATAACTCTAGAACCACGTTCACCCTTTATAACATATGTTTCGAAACGCTCACCATTATTAATGTTTACCACAGAAACCTTTTCATATTCTAAAAGGTCTGCATTTTCCATTAAATCTTCATCGATAGAAAGACTACCTTCGTAATGAAGTTCCGCTTCAGTTATAGTAGCTCTATGTATTTTTGACTTGAACATTATTCTGTTCATTGTATACTTTGCTTAAATAGTATTTAATATTACAGTTTATTGACGTTTTGTAAGAAAATTCATTTGAGAAAGGGTTTTTCTTAGGTAAACTTCTTTTTTAATGCTTTCTTTGTTTCTTCATCATCATTCAGTTCTTGAATTGACTTTTCGGTATCTAAAACTTCTTTTTCAAGACCTAATTCTTTAGCAAAATTCGTTTTTTCAAATGAGTTTTCAGGAATATCTGTATCGTGTAGATTAGAAATTGTTTCTTCTTTTTTAAGAAATATTTGTTCTTTCAAATTCTCTGCAAAATCTATTTTCCCTTTCATAGTCGACATATTCAATGGGGCTATATCTTGTATACTCTTTAAGAATTCATCTTGTTGATTTGGGAATTGTACTTTTTCTTTACGTTCAATTTCAACTATTTTAGAACGTTCGATTTCTTCCATTTCTTCTGTCGAAGGTTCAGAAATTTCTTCTTTTTGAGCTTCCTCAAATTTTCTTAGTTCGTTTTGTTCATATTCAGCAATAATTTCTTGATACTCTGATAAGGTTTCGTCTTCATCCTTCAACACTTCATCGAAATGTAAGCCAACATTTTGAGAGTTTTCAACTTCTTTTTCTTCAACGTTCTTAACCTTCTTTTTAGGGAAAAGACTTTTTCTAAATATAACTATGCTACCAAGAATTAACACAACTAATGAACCTAAAACTATCGTTTGAGTTGAAGGTTTAAAAGCTTGAAGGGGAGGGCGTTGTATTTTAGTGATAATTTGTTGTAATGTATCTGGAACTGAGGCTATTGAACTTGAAGAGTCAGTTCCTTTTGGTGTAGAGTTGGTATCGAAAGTTCTTGAAAGTTCAACCGCTAAACTATCTAATTGTATAGGAATCTTAAATTTCCCTATATCGTTGTCAAAGAGAATATTTTTTATACCTGTTCTTAGTTCAAATTGTTCTAAGTATAAATTTGCTATTTCTTTGTTATGAGTTTTAAACAACAAATAAACCATTGCAAAATTGTCGGGGTGTACAGATTTGTTTTCGATACCTTTTAAAGCATATTCCAAAGAAAAGGCATAGTTTTTTTTATTCAACTCTTCTTTTGCTCGGACAACATTAACTTCGGAATTACCTAACGAATATGCAGAATCGAAATATTTCTTTGCTAAATCTGGTAATTTATCGGTCAAAGATAGTATACCTGTTCTATAAACATCTTCTGAATTAGAAATTTTATCCCATTGAAAAACTTCTAAATATAGCGATTTTGAAAAACCTAAGTTAGAAATGGTAAATCCATTTTTTGAATTTAACTGAACTCTAACAATTGTATTGCTTGCGCGTTCTTCAATTGAGCATTCTCGAATAACAGCCGACAAAAATGAATACGTTTTTTTAGAAGTATTTCTAGAAACATTCTGAAGTTCTACGGTTATGAGAGTTTTATCTTCGGAAAGGGTATATAGAATTGATTCAGGAACATCATCGAAATGGAGAACAACACCTCTTGGAGAAACTAAATGTACATCCGTTAGAACACTTTGTGAAAAAATGACTGATGAAGTAAATATGAAAACAAATAAACAGAAGATCCATTTCATTGTTCTCTACGAATAATAATTGAACGAAGATCTTTAATTATTTGAGTATGAATTTGACATACTCTTGATTCAGTAATATTTAAAACTAAGCCTATTTCTTTGAAAGTAATTTCCTCATAATAGTAGAGGGTAATAATAATACGTTTTTTTTCAGGTAAACTTTTAATATAATCTGTTACAAAGGTTTTTCTTTCTGAATCAATTAAAGTATCAATAATATTAACTTGAGAAGGATCGGGTATTTGACCTATCAGATCAAAAACATCATCTTCATCAGTACTCCTATAGTACGAAGCAGAATCATCCATTGACATTGTTTCTAAGGCAGAAGCTGCAGCTGAAAGATACCCTTGAAATTCTGCTTTTGTAACCCCAAGTTTAACTCTAATTTCATCTAAGGATACTTCTCTTTGTTGGATACTTCTAAGATTGTCTTGTGTATAAAGAAAATCTTGAGCTTTTTTTCGAACTCCACGAGAGAGTTTATCTAATTTTCGTAATTCATCTAAAATAGTTCCTTTTATACGAGGAACTGCAAAAGTTTCAAATTTTGTACCCAATTCTGGTTGGTATCTTTTAATACAATCATCTAAGGCAAGTATACCATAATGAAGAAAATCTCTTTCGACAAGTATTGAATTTGAAGAAAGTGTCATTGAATTAATTACATATTTTATTAACCAAAGATAATGATTCATTAACTGTTGTTTCACATCAATTCCTTGATATGAGTGAAATGTATTCCACAACAAATTCAATTGTTCTTCAGTGTGTAAATTTTTTGCCATAAAAATCAAAATCTGTTAAAGATTTACAAGGTTTTATTTGTTCCTTCACTTGCAATTCTGGCTGCTTCTTCTAAACGTTTTCTTTCTTCTTCGTATCGAACTTTTGCTTCTTCAATATTCTGTAAAGTTTTTTCATATTGTTCATCAAAATAAACCCTTTCTTCACGTTCTTTATTTGAATTAAATATAGAAACAACTATAACAATAATAACTCCTCCTGAAATAGCAAAAATCGTAAACACGAAAAATGCTCGAAATATCATATTAAAGATATCTCCAATTGGGTTATTGAAATAAAAGATAAAAAATGAAACAATTCCAGCTAACATACTCACTTGAAAAAGAGTAGAAATAGGGTAATCTGTCATTTCCTTTTTTTCGAGTTCTTTTTGAGAAAGTTCTACGTTCTTTTTTTCTTTTGCCATTGTTTCTTTTGCTGACCAATTGATGTATTTGCAAGTAAACGGATATTGTTTTTTCCAAATATACGAGAAATTATCTCGATTGAACGGGAATTAACTTTAAATGGTACTAAAGAGGAGACAAAACACTTAACTATTTGGTCGTTTTCAGTACAAATAAATTCAACTTCAGAATAATCTTTTACATCTTCAAATTCAAGTTGAAACTGTTGAATTTTTAATATACTTTCATCTTCTATTGGTAATGTAATTCGTATTGATTTAATATGCGTAGTAATTGCTTCTTCTAAAGTTTGGATTTGAGAAACCTTAATTTTTGCCGTTTCTTCATTAAAATCAAACTCACCTTTTACAAATATTAATGCCCCTACTTCAATTTTCTCACCAAATTTTTCGTAAAAATCTGCCCATACAACAAGTTCTACTTTGCCATACATATCTTCCAATGTAGGAAAAGCAATTGTTCTGTTCGATCTATCAATTCTTGTTCTATTTTCTGTAATTAAACCACAAACTTGTACCATTTTTCCATGATAAGATTCGTCAATTTTATCGAAGGTAAAGGTTGAAAGTGCGTGATGTTCGAGTATATATCTACCCATTGGGTGACCAGAAATATAAAAGTTTAGAAACTCTTTTTCTTTTTGTAGTCTTTCTAATTCCGACCATTCAGAAACTACAGGCAACGATGGCTCAGAAATAGACATTGATTCAATATCATCTCCAAATAGAGATTCCATTGTTTCTTCTTTTGAGGCTGAAAGTGTTTTTGCGTATTCTAATGCTATTTCAATTCCAGCGAAAAGTTCAGCTCTACTTCCTTTTTCTAAACAATCTAATGCTCCTGAACATATTAATGCTTCCAAGCCTCTTTTATTTAAGGCTTTAGAATCAACTTTTGACACGAAATCAAAAAGCGAATCAAAGTGTTTGGCTTCTCTTGCTTGAACTATAGAATCAACAACACCAGATCCAACATTTTTTATAGCAGATAGACCAAAAACTATTTTACTACCTACAACTGTAAATGCAGAATAAGATTTATTGATGTTTGGAGGAATGACAGTAAATCCAAATTTCTTTGCTTCTTCAATAAGTAAAACAACTTTTTTAAGATCGTTTAGTTCTGCAGACATATTCGCAGCTAAAAATTCAGCAGTAAAATGAGTTTTTAAATATGCAGTTTGAAACGCCAAATACGAATATGCTAATGAGTGCGATTTATTGAATCCATAACTTGCAAATTTTAGGATCAAATTAAATATATCAATTGCTAGAGATTCTCTTATTCCATTATTTGCCGCACCAGAAGTAAATTGTGCTTTGAGAGTATTCATAGACTTTTCATCTTTTTTACCCATTGCACGACGCATAATATCTGATTGGGCAAGACTAAAACCAGCAAGATCTCTTACCAATTGCATTACTTGTTCTTGGTAAACAATTACTCCATAAGTGGTTTTTAGTGACGTTTCCATTAATGGATGCAAGTAAGAAATACTTTTTTTTCCTTGTTTCCTATCAATAAATTCTGGAATATTTTCCATAGGCCCAGGTCTATACAAAGCATTCATCGCAGTTAGTTCTTCTATATTCTGAGGCTTTAACTTACGTAAATACGATTGCATTCCATCAGATTCAAATTGAAATATTGCTAATGTATCACCATTTCCAATCATTTCGTAGGTTTTAACATCGTCGTAATCAATAGAATCAATATCTAAATCTATAGAATGATTAGCCTTAATCATTTCCAAAGTATTATCAATAATAGAAAGTGTTCGAAGACCCAAGAAGTCCATTTTAAGTAGACCCGCTTCTTCTAAATCCTTCATAGTATATTGAGTTGAAGGATCAGAATCTGGAGCTTTATACAAAGGGACGAAATCCGTAATATCGCTTGGAGCGATAACAATTCCAGCAGCATGAACGGAAGAATTTCTTGCAAACCCTTCTAAGGTTTTAGAATATTCTATCCATTCTTTAAAACGAGAATCGTTATGGTTTTTTAGCCAATTCATATCAGGTAAATTCATTGCTTCTGCAATAGGCATTACTTTTCCTAATGTTGTAGGAATACATTTCGTTGCCTTATTTACTTGGTCAAGAGGAATTCCCAACACCCTACCTACATCTTTTAAAACAGCTTTTGATGATAAAGTATTAAATGTAATAATTTGGGCTACAGAATTAGCACCATATTTTTCTTTTACGTATGTAATAACTCGATCTCGTTTGTCATCAGAAAAATCGATGTCAATATCGGGCATTGAAACTCGATCAGGGTTTAGAAATCGTTCAAAGAGTAAATCGTGTTTCATAGGATCGACGTTAATGATTTTCAACGCGTATGCAACCAATGAACCTGCGGCAGAACCTCTACCCGGACCAACCCGAACACCCAAATCTCTTGCAGCCTGAATCAAATCTTGTACAATTAAAAAATATGAAGAATAATCCATTTTAATAATTACATCTAACTCGAACTCAATTCGTTCTTTTAGGGATTCAGTAATTTCAGAATAGCGTTCTTCCATTCCTAAATAAGTAATTTCTCGTAAGTATTCATTATCATCTATTGCTGTAGAAGTTGGTGGAATCTTGAAAATTGGCATGTGGATACCAGTTTTTAAATCTACATCACATTTTGCGGCAATTTCCATAGAATTTTCAATAGCACCAGGATACGAAGAGAATAATTCAATCATTTGCTGTTGCGATTTCAAATACATTTCAGGTACGCCGTATCGTAGTTTATTTACATCGAAAGTACCACCATTTGAAGAATTACTATTTTGAATATGGAGAAGCACGTTATGAGGTAAAGCGTCTGCTTTTGTAATGTAATGTGCATCGTTAGATGCAACAAGTTTAATGGAAAGATCTTTCGCAATTTTGGGAATTTTTTCAAGAATTAAACCATCTAAAGTTAACTCATGGTTCTGTAACTCTAAATAAAAATCGTCACCAAAAACATGTTTATACCATTTTGCAGTGCGAACGGCTTCGTCCATATCACCAGCAACAATATGCGCATTCACTACTCCTGCTAAACAAGCCGACATAGCAATCAAGCCTTCGGAGTATTGTTCAAGAAGATCAGTATCAATTCGAGGTTTATAATAGAATCCTTCTGTATAGCCTAAAGAAACTAATTTCATTAGGTTTTTATAACCTACATTATTCTTTGCTAAAAGAACTAAGTGAAAATAATTTCTTTTTTTGACACCAGCTTTTCTATTGTCTTTATCGAATCTAGACCCATTTGCTATATACACTTCGCAACCTAAAATTGGTTTTATACCAGCTTTTCTAGCTTGTTTGTAGAAATCATAGCACCCAAACATAACTCCATGATCGGTTAATGCAATAGCTTCTTGTCCATCTTCGATAGCCGCTTTTATAAGTTTCTCGGGAGTACAAGCTCCGTCTAAAAGTGAATAGTGAGTATGGTTATGGAGATGTGTAAATTGAGCCATATTATTTCTTAGGTGGTAATTCCTTAAAGCCTTTATCTAAGGAACTTTCAATTGCAGATTTTGCCATAGCACCGAACATAGAAAGATGAATTGTAACTTCAATTTCATTTTCTAATAAAGTTACTGTCCCATTTCCAAATTTAGAATCGATAGTCAAAACATCTCCATCCCAAACTTTTGAATTAATTAATGGAGCAAGTTCTTGACGTGATAACACTTTCGTATTTATATATTTCTTTAATTCTTCTTTCGAAGCTTTTGTTTCGAATTTTTTACTTATTGTTGACATAGTATTTTTAGATAATTAATCTCTTTTACAAATTTTTAGATAATTTAGGATGTAAGCTGATACGAATATTGATTTTCTTTTGACCTTCACTAAGATTCGAAGAAACAACCAGCTGAACCTGTCCAAGGGAGTGTGTTATATCGTACACCCATCATTTCTCCACTTCCACTTCTTGTTAATGAAGAAACAGGTAAAGGATTTTCCCATTCTGGTAGCCAAATCAACATAACCCTAATTTCAACTTTATTCATTCCAAAAGGTGTATAAATACAAGGGTCGTATTTGATTTTTTCTTGAATTATATAGTTTTTACGTTCTTCTATTGGTATTATTGAAACATCTTGTTCAGTAGGATTAATAATAACACCTCTACCTGCAAATGAAAACAATGGTTTTAACACAAATTTTGTAAAATCAACTTCCATAGTTTCAATTGTATTCAAAAAGTAAGATTTTGGAACAGAAATATGATCAAAAAAAGGTAATGAATATTTACTAATCAAAAAATACCAATTTGGATGTCCAGCCCATTCAACATCATAGTCCGTATTCCATTGAATAGGAATACTTGCATTTTGTTGTTCTAACTCATCGATTATTGTTCTATTGAAAATTCTTTTAATTTGAATTTTCTTTCCATTATTCTCGTAAAAAAGTTGCTTTTCTTGAACAATAAGTTCTTCAATATTGATAGACTTGATGCCAATAAGTTTTTCTAAGGCATAAAAATCAGGTTTAGTTTTTTGTTCTTCTGGTCGTAACTCTAATAACACTACTTCTTCTGAAGTATACTTTCCACAGATTGAGTTTCTGAGAAGTTCGATAAAATTTCCATTTTGTAGTGAACTAAAATAACTACTAAATTTTTCGGGTAAACTATAAAAGTTCTTAGCAGCATTAGCATAAAAATGTTGATAACCAAACAAAGATGGAAAACCTTGTAATTCTACAAGTTTAGGTTCATATTCTCCACTTATTGGATCTTTAGTTACTGCAAAATCAACTACGGAAAACAAAGGCTTTTTCGATTGATTTGGTACAATATATTTATCTTGTAACAACTGTTTGGTGTTTTCTAAATACTTATCCGAACTACATTGGTGCAGTAATTCAATTGAATATTGTTCTAATTTTAATTTAAACTCTTTAGATACAAAAATTGGCATTTCACTAATTTTAAATTCAATAGGACAATCTAATTGTCTACTAATCTCTAATCGTAAAATTTCTATGTCTTGATCTTTAAATTTTTCAGCAAATTCGCGTTGTATGATTGGAAGCATTTGGATTAAAATTCTAAATAAAAATAGATAGATACTTCAAAAATAAAAATTTCTTCGTATTTTTACAGAGAAATGAAAAAGTTATGAAGAAAATACTCCAACAAAAAGCGACTCAATACCTTCTAGTAATAAGCGGATTCCTATCTGTATTTGTATTATTAGTGTTTATTCTCGATTCAATAGTGTTACCATTAGTTGTTTCTAGAAATGATACTATCGTTGTACCAAATGTAGAGAATATAAATGCTGAAGAAGCAAAGGAAACAATTATTAAATCAGGGTTAATCGTTCAAGGTATTACTGAACAATATAACGAAAAAATTCCAGCTGGAGTTGTAATTACTCAACTTCCATTTGGTGGAACCAAAGTAAAAGAAGGTAGACGAATCTACATAACAGTTAGTAAGGGCAAAGAAACCTTACGTATGCCGTTTTTGGTTGGGAAATCAATTCGTGAAGCAAGAGTTGAGCTAATACGTTTAGGGCTTAACAACTCAACGGAACGCTATGAATTTAATGAATCTGTGAACGAAAACTATGTACTTGCTCAAAATTACCCATCAGGTCAAATTGTTAACCCAAATGATGTCATTTCAATTGTAATAAGCAAAGGTTCTTCTTCTTCGTTGGTAGTACCCTCAATAATGGATTTAACCCGTGAAGATGCTGAAAAGTTGTTAGCACAATATGATTTAATTATAGGTGATATAATCTTCCAAAAGAATGAGACCTATGAACCGGGATACATAATTGTACAACACCCCCCCGCAGGAACAAAAGTAGCTCCAAATACTAAGATTAACGTTACAATATCGAGTTAGTAACAATTTGTTTTGGAAGTGTTATAACAAAGGTTGTTCCTTCTCCAACTATACTTTTAATTTCAATAGTGCCACCATGAAGATCAACAAACGATTTTACTATCGGCATTCCTAACCCAGTTCCTTTTTCACCATCAGTACCTAAACGCTGATGATCACCAAATTTTTCATACAATTTTGGTAAATCTTCAGGCGATATTCCAATTCCAGTATCTTGTACTTCAAATATGTTATTTTCTTCACGTTGATAATGTTTTAAGTATACATATCCATTTTCTGGAGTAAATTTAATTGCGTTTGAAATTAAATTATTAAAAATCTGCTTCATTTTAGGAACATCACAATGTATCAATTGAAGTTCATCTTCTTGAAGTAATTCTAAACTGATACTTTTATGTTTCGCTAATTGGAAAAAGATATTCTTTACAGTTTTAAAAATCTCTTTAACAGGTTCTTCAGTCAACTTCAATTTGTGTTGTTCTCCTGATTCAATCTTCGCAATATCTAACAAATCATTTACTAAACTAATTAAGTGACTTGAAGTTGAAAATATTACTTCAGACAGTTGACGAACAAATTCTACATCAATAGGCTCTTGGGCATCTTTTAAAAGTTCAGATAATCCAACTATACCGGAAAGAGGCGAACGCAAATCATGTGAAACAATTCCCATTAATCTATCTTTTTCACTATTCAGTTTTTCTAATTGTTGGGTATGTAATTGCCGTTGAATTTCTAAATCGTGAGTTCTTATATGTAGTTTTACACGTGCTAGGACTTCAGCTTCTTGAAATGGTTTAGTTATATAGTCTACTCCGCCAACTTCTAAGGCTTTCACTTTTTTGTCGGTATCGTGTAAAGCACTTAAGAAAATTACAGGGATTGATCGAAGATTATCTTGTGCTTTGATTTTTTCACAAACTTCATAACCATCCATATCAGGCATCATTACATCTAACAATATTAAATTTGGTTGTCTTCTTTCTAAAATTCCTAATGCGGAAGTTCCTGAGAAAGCTGGAATTACATTATATCCTGCACTACGAAGAATTTGCGATACCACCGTAACATTTTGTTCTGTATCGTCGACAACTAAGATAGTTTGTTTAATTGATGTTGTTGAATTCATTTAAGGAATTAATAATGTAAAGAAAACTAAACAATGATCAGATATTTTGCGTTTCAATTTTGAATTTGTCAGAGCATTATGATTAAACATTTGTATACTATTTTCAACAATAGTTGTTTTTAATTTTGAAGGTACGATTAAGTGGTCTATAGATTTTTTTTTGGTGTACAAACAACTATATTGATTCTTTGTTACAACATCAGAGCTAAGTTTTTTTTCAATTTTATATAAGTTTCCATTCTCAGAATATTCTTCATTAAAATCACCAATCAATATTGAATTTGATTTCCCATGACCTTGTATCCATTTTAAGAGTTCTTCAACTTGTTTACTCCTTACTTCTGGAGCGTTTTTAAAATCCTTAGATTTTTTAGAATTGGATTTCAAATGTAAAGTAATCACTTCTATATCTTTGTTTTGAACTTTTAACTTAAGATATATAGCTGGTCTGTTATAATGATTTTTATCTGAATTAGAAAGATTTACAAACTGAACATCCAATTTTGAAAACGAATTCTTATATAGGATAGCAGTCTTGAGCAAATTATTAGAGGTAGGATCAATTACAAATGAATAAGAATTTTTACAGTTTTTTAATACTTTTTGGAGAGCTATAGTGTCTTCGACTTCTTGAATAGCTAATATATCACAATCGATGGTAGAAATAATTTGAGAAATAGCTTTATAATCATCATCATTTCGAATAATGGTATCATTTTCACCATTACCGAGCCATTCTATATTGAAAGTACCTATTCTTACCTTTGTTTCTTGTGAATAAAGATTTATACTAAAGAGAATAACTGTATACACCATAAAAAGCAATTTTCTAAGCATTACTATTTCAATAAAATGTGATATAGAACGAGTTTATAAAGTATATTTTGAAATACGAGAAAAACTGAATTCTTAATTTCAATCATCCTAAAATAACTATAATTTACTAATATCCTAATTGAACAAATTTGAAAACTAATTTATTTCCTGTTGTAATAGCTTCTAGTACTGGTGGACCTTCAATCTTAACAGAGTTTCTTTCTAATTGCACTTCAAATGTCTTAAAGTTCAATACCTCATTTTGTATTGTACAACACGGACCACAATGGATGTTGGAAAGGTTTTCAAATCGTTTGGAAACTATTTTAGATAGAAAAGTTGTAATCGTAGATAAATCTATTCCTTTCGAACCTTGCACTATTTATATTGCACCAGGAAACTTTCATATATGTTTTGAATCAGAAAATATACTAACTACGAACGATGGACCAGATGAAAACTTTGTAAAGCCTTCAGCGGATCCATTATTTTTTTCTGTTGCAAAATATTATCGAAAATATGCTACAGGAATTGTTCTAAGTGGATTAGGATATGATGGAACCAAAGGAGCAAAAGAAATCAAGAGAATGGGAGGTACTATTTTCGTACAAACTCCTGAATCTGCGGTTGCACCATCTATGCCAGAATCCATAATTCGAGCTGAACTTCAAAATTTAACAGTAGCGATTAAAGATATGCCAAAAGTGTTAGACTTACATATTAAAATGTTACTTCAAAAATCTAACGAAAACCAAAGAGAGCTTTTGTAATATAAAAAGCTATTTGAGGATTTTCTTTTAGTCTTCTCGTTGAATATCCATACCAGTCTTTTCCAAAGGGAATATACACTCTCATGGTATGACCACTTTGAACTATTTTCTTTCTTTCATCTTCCTTCACACCTAGCAACATCTGAAATTCATACTCATTTTTCGAATACCCTTTAGTAGCAATATCTTTAGAACAGTAGTCTAACAACAGTTCGTCGTGTGTGGCTAAACAAGTATTGGCACCATTTTCAATCAATAAATGATACAACTTTTTAAAATTTGTTCTGATTTCTTCTGGATCTTTAAAAACAATATCTGAAGATTCAACATAAATCCCTTTACAAAGTCGGACTGATGGTTTGTATTCAAGTATTGATTCTATATCCAAAACACTTCTTTTTAAATATGCTTGAATGACAAAACCTATATTGGTGAATCCTAAATCTCTAATTCTTTTATAAATCGTTAAAGTTTTTGAAGTATATGGAGAATTTTCCATATCCAATCGAACAAATATTCCTTTTTCTTTAGCTATATAAAGGATTTGTAGTAGGTTCTCAAAACAATACTCTTCATCAATATCTAGACCAATTGATGTGAGCTTTATACTTATGTAACTTTTTAAATTATTTTCCTTTACTGCGTAGAGTAATTTCGTAATTAATGATTTTTCAACATTAACTTGTTCTTTCAAGGTTTTGAATTCTCCAAGTAAATCTATAGTTGCAAGAATACCATTTTTTTCTAAGTTTTTAGCAACTCGAATTGCATCATCTATAGTTTCCCCAGCAATATACCGTTGCGATATTTTTTTTACAATGCTTTTTGGTATTAAAGGCATTGTCCCTACAATTAGAGAATTGAGTATTGACACAGTTTTTTAAAATTTACAAAATAAAGGCGAATACGATGTAAAAAATCATATTCGCCAAAAATATAGTTTATTAAAGCAAGTATTATTTTACAACTGTTAACTGTTTAACGGTTGTATATGAACCATAACGTGCTATAACGTAATATGTTCCAGTTGCAAAACCTTGTAATGGTACAGAAACAGTATTGATTCCAATTAATGGTTTTGGTAAGAATATTTTCACTAATTCTTCACCTTTAACGGAAGTAAGGGTCAAATCTAATTGAGCTGAAGGAATTTCATTAAATAAAGAAACACTTACGTTTGCTCGGTCTTTAGCAGGGTTAGGAACTATTTCTTGGATTGAAAAGATAGATTCAGCATCTGTGATATCACCAACTGATGTCGGAACACAATTTGCAAATACTACACCATCTATTGTTTTTAAAACATTTCCTAAATTTGCACCAGCAGTTCGATTCGTAAATTCAATTTTGCCTGTATTTGTAACAGCAACACCACTTGGAACATTCCATTTTAAAGTACCTAATGAAGATACCACATTTAATCCACCAGCCATATTTTTGAAATTACTACCATCATCATTATATTGAACACGAACTCTTCCAATAAAGTGTGATTCCCAATTTATATCGTTTGTAAAACCAATGCAAACAGTATCGCCTAGTAATGGTTTCATCAAAGTAATTGTAGGAACACCAAGAGCAAAGTCAATTGTCTGAGAAATCATACCCGGGTTTTCAGCATCAGTTAATCTAATTTTTCCATTAGAAATTGTCAATGCCGGTACATTCCAATCAAAAGAGTTTTTCGATGTAACTGCTATCAATAGTACCCAAGTAGTTCCATTAAAAAATTCTACTTTACAATTTTCTATATTTTTCGTAGACCAAGTAATTTGCACAAGATCTCCTTGACCAAATTCTTCTCCACCTTTAGGATTAGTTAGTGATAGTTCTTGTGATTGTATTGAAAAAGTAGCCATTGAAATATCATTTATGTTCGGATCAGTTGCATCGGAAATACGAATAAGTCCATTGTCAGAATTTACATCAGGTAAAATCCAAAGATAGCCATTGTTTCTACCAGAAACTGCAGGAACATTATTTTGTATTAATTCCCAAGTACTACCATTATTTGTAGAATATTCTAATTTTACAGTAGTTACAGTTGAAGTATATGCCCATTTTAAATTTGCAGAACCGGCAAGTACTTGAGGTTGATTTTGGTCATTTCTGTATCCTAAAGGAAAAGTTAGAGCTACTAATTTATTTGGCTCACTAATGCAACGGGATCCAGATGTTCCAACTTTACCCATTACATGATCACGGATTCTTTTTGCTACACGAGGAGTAAAAATCAATTTCATTGAACTTTCGTATCTCAAATGGCAGTAACTCATAATCTCTGGTTCTGCTGGTTTTCTAAATAAGTTAATATTACTATAACAAGCATCCCCAGTCCCTAATGGATCAATGTTTTGAGCTACATCAACTACACAGGTATCAATTGGTGGAACATATCCAGTTATGTTATTATCACAATTGTGTGTGTGTGAAGAACCTAAAGAATGTCCAGTTTCGTGAGAAACAACCATTACATCCCAAGTGTAAGCTCTTGTAGGATAAACATTTTCAAATTGAGAAGTTATAGTAACTCCACTAACTGCATAGCCTTGATTAGTCCCACAAACTCCTTGAAGACGTGCAATTCCACCAGCGGCAACACCACCACTATTGTTTGTGAAGAATGTCATTAAATGAGCAACATCACGTTGAACATTTGATTTAGTACCATTCCAAATTTGTGTAAATTTATTTAACAATGTCCCAATGTTGATTTCACTATCGTAAGGATCAGTGTCAGGATCAAGAATATTCAGATGTACAATTTTAAAACGAATATTCAATTGTTCTTGGTAAATATAATTTGCCATTGACCAAATAGTATTTACATATCGAGTAATTCTTTCTATATTTCCACCAAAACGTGAGTATAATCTTCCATCAACTTCTACAGCCATTTCAACTTCTAACAATTTAGAATAATCTGCCATACTATGTTCAGTATTTTTCTTGTCTCGACGTTCAATAATTTCTTTAACTTCTTCTTCTGAAATGTCATTTAACGGTGTACAATTATAAGATGTTTCTTGACCAATTAAACGGAAATCTTTTTCAGGTGTTATGTAGTGTGTTTTGAACGATAGTTTCGTTGTTTCACCATCATTATTAGGACTTATTATATGGCGAGCTCCATCAACTTCAATAAAACCTATCATTAATCCATCAGTCAAAGTCAAGAAAACTTTTGAATCATTTTTTCCTTGAACATACCCTTTGTAAACTTCCATTTGAGGTACTGGAATTTTAATTACACCATTTTTAGAATCGTAGTTAATCGTAGTAAAATCATCCATTACTGTTGTACCTTTTTCAAGTACAATTGTTCCCATCTCACGTAATGATATTGGAAAATTTGATAACTCAATATTTGAAACGCCCTCAAAAGAATTAGACATTTCAGTTGAGGAAACTATAAATTCTTGAACTCTGGCAGTAGAAGCTAAAAACTCTTTAGTTTTATCTACTTGGAGGAATTTAGTAGCAGATAGCTTCTTTGTGTTATCTGCAAATCCAATTGAGGTTGCAAAACAAAAAAGTAAAAATAAAGTAAGTATGTTTTTCATTGTAAAACCCATCTATATTAATGATGAAAATTTGCGTTCTAATTCTTTTGTAACAAACGAATGAATTTCTTCGATAGTTTTGTTTCCAGAAATTGAGAGAATTCGGTTTGGATCGTTTTTTTGAAGTTCAATATATCCATTTCGGACTTTGTCAAAAAAATCTTCACCTAAGGATTCAAATCTATCTAATTTTTTTGTGCTAGAAACTAAACGGTTTACAGCATCTGTAAAACACATATCTATGTAAAAAGTTACAGAAGGTACTAATTGGTTTACTGAAAATTTCAACAATTGTTGTATTACGTCTAAATCAATGCCTCTTCCGTATCCCTGATAAGCCAAAGTAGAATCGGAAAATCTATCTAAGACAACTATAGTATCAGTTTCTAACAATGGAATTAGTTTTGTAGTAATTAAGTGATTCCTTGCTGCTAAAAATAATAACAGTTCTGTTTTATCACTTAGTTCCTCAGAACCTTTGGTAAGTAAAATAGTTCGAATCTTTTCTGTAATGATAGTACCACCAGGTTCTCGAAAAGTAGCAACTTTTTTTCCTTTCATACGCAACCATTCAGCAAGTAAATCTACCTGAGTACTTTTTCCTGAACCATCTATACCTTCAAATGTAATAACCATTTAGTGTTTGAAATGTCGTATACCGGTAAACATCATAGTAATCGAATGTTCGTTAGCAGCAGCAATTACTTCATCATCTCGTTTTGAACCACCTGGTTGAATTACCGACGTAGCACCAGCTTCAATTGCTTGTAACAAACCATCTGCAAAAGGAAAAAAGGCATCAGAAGCAACAGCAGAACCCTTTAAGGATATTCCAGCTTCTTTTGCTTTGGAAACTGCAGTTCTTGCTGAATCTACTCTCGACATTTGACCAGCACCAATTGCTAAACTTCGGTCGAATGTAGCATAAACTACTGCATTTGATTTGACGTGTTTTGCAATTTTTAACGAATAAATCATTGAAGCTATTTCTTGCTCTGAAGGTTCTCTGTTCGTTACACATCGAAATTCATCTGGATTATAAAGGATAGCATCTACATCTTGGACCATTATTCCACCAGAAACCGATTTAATTTCACGTTTATTGATTTTTTGCAATAATGAATAATCAACCGTAACAATCCTTCTATCTTTCTTTTTTGCAAGATATTCTAATGCTTCTACTGTATAACCTGGAGCTATAAGAATTTCTAAAAACAACGAGTGTATTTTTTCTGCAAATTCTTTATTCACTACTTTATTTACTGACATTATTCCACCAAATGGCGAAACAACATCAGTTGCGAAAGCCTTTTCGAATGCTTCAATTAAGTTGTTACTTGAACCTACTCCACATGGATTATTATGCTTAACAATTACACAAGTTGGTTCTTCAAATTCTGCACAAAGTTTCGCAGCAGAATCTGCATCTATTATGTTGTTATATGATAAATCTTTTCCGTGATGTTTTTTAAATATGGAAGAAAATTCCCCATACAATGTTGCATTTTGGTGACCATTTTCACCATAACGCAGTGGAAAATCTTCTTTAAATCCTAAGACCTTTGTTGATTGATCAGAATTAGTTGCTTTCGATTCGAAATATGCACTAATTTTGCTATCGTAATATGCAGTATGAGTAAATGCTTCTTTTGCTAATTCTAAACGATAGTCTTCTGGAACACTTGATTTAGATTGAAAATAAGATAAAAATTCTTTGTATTGTTTTGGACTTGTTAAAATAGTTGTCCACAAGTAATTTTTCGCAGAAGCACGCACCATTGAAGGTCCGCCTATGTCAATATTTTCAATTATGTCTTCGTGATTTGAAGAAACTTTTTTTAATGTTTCTTCGAACGGGTAAAGATTGACAATAACTAATTCAATTGGTTCTATAGAATGTTCTTTTAGTGCAGAATTGTGATGTTCTAATGACTGGTTTGCTAAAATTCCTCCATATATATTAGGATGTAAAGTTTTAACTCTTCCGTCTAAAATTTCAGGAAAATTAGTTATTGTTTGCAGTGGTGTAACGACAATTCCATTTTCGCGGAGGTAAGTAGCAGTTCCACCAGTTGAAATAATTTCAACTCCGTTTGATTTTAATATTTTTGCAACTTCGAGTAAACCCGATTTATCTGAAACGCTAAGTAAGGCACGATGTATTTGAAGATCCATTAGGTCAAAATTTTATGTATAATCTACAAAGATACTAAAGTTATTTCTTGTTTCTAAATTTTTACTTATTCCTTATTACTCTAAAAGAATATATTCTAAACCTTTCTGTTGGGCTAAGATTGTAAAAATTAAATTGAGTTGTGAAAAATCCGCTATTGTACCAAGATCCACCTTTCAATAATTTTGTATCTCCATGAGGGAATACCCAATCATTACACCATTCCCAAACATTTCCATGAACATCGTACAAACCGAAGTCGTTCGCCATTTTACGTTTCACTTTTTGTACAAATGTTGTGTTACCACAATACCATGCTACTTTATCTAAAAGTGGATCAACTGGTGTACAATCTTTATTTTCTAATGTCCCATTAAACAAATCTGTTACTGCACCATTTAATGTATATCTTTTCCATTCAGTTTCAAAAGGCATTCTAAATCCTTTTGATTGAAAGTCATATTGAATTGTGTCTGCTACCCAATTATAGAAGGGAGAAAATCCTTTTGAAATTGACAAAGCATTACAAAATTCAACCGCATCGTACCAGCTTACCTTTTCGATAGGATACTGCTCACCAATTACTTCTGATCTGTTTTCGGTCATTACGGAATTCCACAATTTTTGTGTTACTTCTGCTGTACTTACCCACAACGAATCATCGATTAGTACCATCTCTGGTAATGTTTCCGGAACAATCTCTATTGGTACATTTACTTGATACAACTTCCCACTTGAAGTTGTACTTGCAACAGAAAGTGTACTATTTTCAGTACCTGAAGTGAATTCAACGTTTGTTTTTGATGTGATTACCGTATCTTTGTAGATTAATGAGCCAATTGATACTTTTAGTGAGATATTGGTATTTGAATCTATTGGTTCAATCGTAATGGAATTTTTACTGTTTTGGTGTGATTGTATTTTTTGAATAAACAATCGAAAAACTGGTTCTTGTTGAGGAGTTTGTGGTGATGTTGTGTCGCAACTTTGAGTAATTAGAATTATAGTAATTAGTGAAAGTGATAGATATAATTTGTATATTTTTTTCATTTGGTTCTTTTCCTAACTATAGATTTATGAAGCGAATTGGTTTTTTCGGTGGTTCCTTTAATCCTATTCACATTGCTCACACTATTCATGCAATGTATTTTGTTGAGCAATTGAAATTGGATCACTGTGTTTTTATACCGACGTATAAATCCCCTTTTAAAGTGAATGAACCTAAAACTATTGAAGATGTTGACCGCGTTCGTATGATTGAACTTGCTATTAGAGACAACCCTATTTTTTCAATTGATGACTTTGAAATTAAACAACAACAGGTTTCATTCACTATCAATACTGTCAAGCATTTAAAGTCTAGATACCCTGATTGCCAATTATATTTACTTATTGGTGAAGATCAGTCCAGATTTTTTCATTCGTGGAATCTTTGGAACGAAATTGTAGATAACGTACAACTTTGTATCACCCGACGAGCATTGAAAGAAGTAATTTTAGACACTGATTATTATAAAAAATTGACTTCAACAGACCAACGTCCTCCTATTTGGATTAACGCTCCGTTTATTGATATTTCTTCAACAGAAATTCGTCATCGGATAGCAACAAATAGGTCGATTAGTAATTTGGTTCACCCTGAAGTTGAACGGTATATTAACGTGAAAGGTTTTTATACGGTATGAAACAGTTTTTTCGATATGCTATATTAATTTCAGTTTCAGTACTAATGATTATTCCTTTAGCAATGATGATTGTATTATCGTTAAAAACTACCCCTGAACAATACGATTCTGTTTTTGATATTTTAACATCACCTTTTACAATTGCAAATTATTCAGAAGCATTTTCTTCGGATAACTTTTTGATTTATTTTCTAAATTCTACCTTTGTTGCAACTGTAATTACTGCAGCTAACTTATTGTTTTGTTATACTTCTGGGTATGTTTTTGCAAGGAAATTACGATCAAAAAAAACTTCGTGGTTGTTTGGTTCTGTCTTGTTGGTATTGTTTATACCCGCACAAGTAATAATGATTCCATTGTATAAAATGATGGCACTGTTTGGGTGGTTAAATTCGTACGCTGCCCTGATAATTCCTTGGTTAGTATCTCCATTTGGTATTTTTTTAGTGAAGCAATATATCGAGTCCGTACCAAAAGAATTAGAAGAAGCAGCTCGTATTGATGGTGCTTCTGAATTGAGGATTATTTTCCGAATTGTGTTTCCTCTGTGCAAGCCCATTTTGTCCGTTTTGATTGTATATATATTCCTTTTTCATTGGAATTCTTTTTTGTTCCCATTCTTGTTTGTTTCTGATACAAACGTACGCACATTACCAGTTGGTTTAGCCTTCTATTTAGGAAAACAGTCAATCGATTGGGGACATTTAATGGCTGGTGCAGGAATTTCTTCCTTACCTGTCTTACTTTTGTTTTTGTTTTTTCAAAAACAAATCATCCAATCGCTCACATCTGGTGCTTTAAAAGAATAATTTAATAATAATTTATATCCCATTCCTCGTCCTTGAGTATTACTTTTATTAATTTATTTCAAATTTTAAAAGATTATTTACAATTATGTACAAACGTTCACGTTTGTTAAACTGTACGGCGTAAGTAAATAATTTGCAACAAGCCTACGGTTAGAATATAGATTTACTATGTTCAGCTAACACTAAATGAAAGGTCATTATTATGACTAAGTACTTAAACACCTCTGTAAAAGTTGGGAAAGAATCCGCAACTGAATTGTCGAAATTCAACGTTACCAAACAAGAAGAAACTAACGTTGATGGCCGTATCGTTGGAGAATACTACAAGTATTCGCCAAAAGAAATGCAATTAGAAGTTGATTGGAAACATTCTAAAGTTCCCGCTAATTTCCAAAAAGAGTTCGAAAACAAGCACAAGTTAGAGTGCTAAACCGAAGCAAATGTAAAAGGCTCCTATACTAATAGGAGCCTTTTTTCTTTTAGTGCTAAATCTTTATAATATTTACATTGATTAAACCTATTTTAGATAGTCTTAAAACACAAAACCACCATACCGGAGTATCGTGGTTTTATGCTTTTCTTTTTTTTGTACGCAGCTTCAGTTAAGAAACCACTTTTTGTACCATTAAGGTATCGATTAACTATTCTAACTATTGTAAAAATCAACATTTACAAAAAGAAACCACTGTATTTCTACAATGGTTTCTTAAGTTGAACCATGAAAACATTCAGTTACCGCTTTTGTCTTTTTGTGTTTCATTTTCGTTTGTCATTTTCATTTATTCTCCAAATAATTTACAGTTTTTTGTAATCTATCTAAATCTTTCAAGTCCGCCGTCTCATACCATTCGAGTTAATCATAAACCATTGCATCGTCGAATGACAATGTTCCTGCTGCAAATATATCTTTCAGTTGTTTAGTATAAATCGGCATATAAACAACGTTCTTTTACAACTTTTCACTATAACCCATACATTAACCCGCCATCTTCGATTCTGTCTCGTAACATTTCTTGGATAAAGAATTGTTTTTCTTCTTCTGTTGGCAAACTTTCTAAATGGTCTAAACTTGCTTTTGTGAAGTATTCATCTTCTATTCAGAACATAAAAATGTCAGAATCATATTTGCCAAATGATTAAAAACCTTCATTACTTTTGCGTTCAATGATAGTCTCCTGTTTTTATGATTTTAAAGAATTATACTACAAAAACAATACTTTAATTATCATTGAATGACAATAGAGAAAATGAAGTTGTTTTATAAAAAAGAAGAAATTAGAAAAATTTTCTTAATAAAAAACCTCACCCAATCCCTAAGTCTTTAAGGCAAAGAGGAGGGCAGTTTTTTGATACTTTCTAAAGTTTACTTACAATCTATCGTAGGCAGATTTTACGAGGTTGTCGATAGTTTTTTGAGTAAAATAATGTTGGGTTTGAAAACCAGTAGCAAGGAGAATATCCATATGAAAAACGACAAATTCACACACAATGGTTTTTTCGGAAAGTTTTAAAACTCGGGTAGTTATTGAAATGATAGCACCCAGCGGAGCCATACCCTTGTGGGTGATTTCAATTCCACCACCAAGTGCGTTTTCGTCTTCGTCGAAGTACGGTTCAATGGTTTTCCTAGCACATAATTCTACGTGGTAACATAACCAAAAAGTTGAATACACCGGATGAATAACAGTTTCTTCAAACGAAGCGAGCATTTCTTCCGTTACCAAGATTTCAAGGGTATTTGAGCCATTGATTATTTTTTGTTTCATACTAAATTCAATAAAAACAGTTACCTTTGCAGAATGAAAAAGATACTTCGATCCTTACCACTTCTCCTTGTATGTATAACAAATGTACTATTTTCTCACCAGCCAAGTCCAATTTTGATGGATTTGGGATTCACCTGGCAAGATAAATTATACCATGTAGGTGCATTTATCGTATTGGGAATTTCTGCAATGTATGCACTTTCTTCTTGGAAAATGCCAACGATGTATAGAATTCTAAGCATACTTTTTTTTGGGGCTTTTTGGGGAATGATGGACGAAATACACCAAAGTTTTATACCGAATAGAACCGCAGCCGTCGACGATTGGATAGCAGATTTGATTGGAATTTCCATTTCACTCCTATTTATAAGATATTTTTACCCAAAAGAGAACAACAATGAGCTTTCAGCTTCTTAAAACTGATTCTGAAACGGATGCTCGCTTAGGAGTAGTAACAACAGCACACGGCGATATAACTACGCCTATTTTTATGCCTGTTGGAACACAAGGCACCGTTAAAACCTTAACACCGAAGAATTTAAATGATGCTGGTTCTGAAATTATACTTTCAAACACATATCATTTGTATTTACGCCCTACGAGGGAAGTTTTGGAAAATGCTGGTGGACTTCATAAGTTTATGCAATGGGAAAAACCAATATTAACTGATAGTGGTGGGTTTCAGGTATTTTCGTTAAAAGAACTAACAAAAATGTTTTCGTATGGTGTAGAATTTCGATCGCATATCGATGGTTCAAAACATTTGTTTACTCCTGAATTAGTTGTTGATATTCAGCGATCAATTGGTTCAGATATTATGATGGTTTTAGACGAATGTCCTCCAAATCCATCGACAAAAGAATATGTAAAAAAAAGTATAGCTTTAACAACATCGTGGGCAAAAAAATCAAGAGAACATTTCCATAACACTCAAGGTATGTATGGATTTGAACAATTGCAATTTGGAATTGGTCAAGGTAGCACCTACCCTACTTTAAGAAAAGAATCAATAGAACAATTATGTGAAATTGGTTTCGATGGTTATGCAATTGGTGGCTTAGCAGTTGGAGAATCCACAGAAGAAATGTATTCGATATTAGACGGCGTTTTACCGCACTATCCTAAAGATTTCCCTCGTTATTTAATGGGTGTTGGTACACCAGCAAACATTTTGCGTGCTATTCAAAAGGGGGTTGATATGTTCGATTGTGTTATGCCTACCAGAAACGCACGTAACGGGACTATCTTTACAACAACCGGAAAAGTAAATATTCGAAATAGTCAGTATAAAATGAATTTGAAACCCATAGATGAAGGATTGGGAGATATCTACAGTAATTCATTTTCGTTGTCGTATCTACGACATTTATTTATAAGTGGTGAAACCTTAGGTTTGCATTTGGCAACAATGCAGAACATTTCTTTTTATATGTGGTTAGTTCGAACTGCAAAAGAAAAAATAAGTAACGGAACCTTCCGTCAATGGTCAAATAATTTTATAGAGACCTATTATCCAGAAAAAATCAAATGATAATAATGAACGCATTTATGTTGATGTCGCCTTCAGGCGGAGCAGGTGGACAAGCCGCTGACCCAGTGCAAAGTTTAATAACAACCTTAGTAATGTTTGGTGCAGTAATTGGAATAATGTATTTTATGATGATTCGCCCTCAACAAAAAAGATCAAAAGAAGCAAAATTACTCTTAGCATCAATGAGTAAAGGCGATAAAGTAATAACATCATCAGGAATCCATGGAAGTATTGTGGAACTAGATGACAAGACTGTAACGTTACTAGTATCTGAGAACGCACGAATTAAGTTCGAAAAAGTATCCGTAATATCAATACTTAATAAGAACAATAAATAATTCACTATACTAACCCATTGAATGTAGGCACCAATGGTGCCTTTTTTTGTATGAAAACACAACTAAACACAATTGCGGAAGCAATAGAAGATTTAAAAGCAGGAAAAATCATAGTAGTAGTCGACGATGAAGATCGCGAAAACGAAGGTGATGTTGTCTGTGCTGCTGAATTTTGCACACCAGAAATGGTAAATTTTATGAAAATTCACGCTCGTGGATTAATTTGTACACCTGTAACAAAACAACGAGCAAGAGAATTAGAATTAGATTCTATGGTAAGTTCTAACACCGCTTTACACGGTACAGGATTTACAGTATCAATAGATTATATTCACGGTACAAGTACTGGGATATCTACACACGATATGTCTGAAACAATAAAAGCATTAACGCTGAATAATGTTAAAGCAGAAGATTTCGGTCGCCCCGGACACGTGTTCCCTTTGATAGCTATGGAAGAAGGGGTTTTGCGTCGAGCCGGGCATACTGAAGCAGTTGTAGATTTGCTAACATTAGCAAAATTAAATCCTGCTGGTGTACTTTGCGAAATACTAAATGAAGACGGAACAATGGCACGATTACCAGATTTATTAGTATTTGCTAAAAAACATTCTATGAAAATAGTTTCAGTAAGAGATTTGATAGCATATCGTTTATCACAAGAAACATTGATTACGGAAGTAGCTACGTCTACATTACCAACGGAATTTGGTGAATTTACCATAAAGGTATTTCGCAATAATGTAGATTCAAACGAACACGTGGCATTGATAAAAGGGAACATAAATTCTCTTGAACCAACATTGGTTCGAGTTCATTCTGAATGTTTGACAGGAGATGTGTTTGGTTCTCGACGTTGCGACTGCGGACCACAATTACACAAAGCGATGGAAATTATTTCTAAAATGGAAATTGGTGTTTTACTCTATATGCGCCAAGAAGGTCGTGGAATAGGACTATTGAATAAAATAAAAGCGTATTCACTTCAAGATACTGGTTTAGATACCGTAGAGGCGAATACACATTTAGGATTTAAACCAGATGCACGAGATTATGGAATAGGTGCACAAATACTAAAAAGTTTAGGTATATCACAAATGAGATTACTGACAAATAACCCTACAAAAAGGGTTGGATTAGAAAGTTACGGATTAACCGTAGTTGAACGACTTCCTTTAGAGATAGAACCCGTAGAATCGAACCGAGAATACCTCGTAACAAAAAAAGAAAAAATGGGACATATCCTTTCGAATATTTAGATTCCGAAAAATATCATATATTTGTACTGGCCGCTGCCCAATACATGTATTGAGACAGCGGTTTATTTCTAATAACAACAATAACAAAAACCCAAAAGGGGAACCCAATGAGTGACGCAGTTTATATAACAAGAGATCGACTTTTAGAAATGGAAGCCGAACTTCACGAATTAAAAGTTAATACAAGAAAAGAGATTGCTCAAAAGATTGCCGATGCACGTTCGCATGGCGATTTGTCGGAAAATGCTGATTACGATGCTGCAAAACATGAACAAGAATTATTAGAAATGAGAATTTCTAGAATACAAACCGCATTGTCGAAAGCTCAAGTAATTGAAGCCAGCGATTTCCCCGATGATAAAATATATATCCTTTCAAAAGTTACTTTGCAAAATGTAAAGAATAATAAAAAATTCGACTATATGTTAGTAAGCCCGGAAGAAGCAGATTTTGAACAAAATAAAATCTCGGTATCTTCACCATTAGGAAAAGCCTTATTAGGTAAATTTTTAGATGAAACTATTTCCGTAAATGTACCCGCAGGTATTGTTGAATACAAAATTCTAAAAATATCGAAGTGATTAAACCTTAAAAGTATTATGACAGTCTAATTGAGAAATAATCAATTGCAAAACTATGAAAACGACTGTTTTGAGTTCAATACAAGATATTGACGTTTTTGAATCCTTAGACAACGGAGATGTCAATAGAGCAGCAACTTTGTTTGTTAGGAAATATCAAAAGTATGTATACTCTATAGCACTTCGATATTTAAAAAACGAACAAGACGCAGAAGATGCTGCTCAAGAAACCTTTATTAGGGCAATTCGCTATATACATTCTTTCCGTCGCGACAGTAGTCTTTCTACTTGGCTTTATACTATAACGCATAGTATTTGTTCTACGATGAGTAGAAAAAAGAAAATTCAAAGGTTTTTTGGTTTTGATTCAGAAGTATCATTAGAAGAATTAATGATTGAAGAATCCACAACAGACATGATACTTCAAAATGAAGATTTTGAAAAAGAATTTCAAAAAATACTTCAAAAACTACCCGTAAAACAACGAGAAACATTTGCACTTCGGTATTTTGATGACCTTACTTACGATGAAATCTCTAAAATTCTCGGAACTAGTGTTGGCGGATTAAAAGCAAATTATTTTCAAGCTGTAAAGAAACTTTCAGTATTACTAAAAGATTCAGAATTACTTTCTCACTATTTTACGAAAGACAATGAATAACCAATATACAAGAGAATGGATTGAAGAAAATCTTCCTGATTTTTGTTTTGGAAGATTGTCAAAAGAAGAAGAATCCATTTTTTTAGGTGAGGTATCAAAGTATCCAGATCTAGTTGATGAAGTATCAAACGTAAATAATTTGTTTTCTACTTTAGATAAAATTGATACTCGTGCTTCGTATGATTCTAAGTTGAAAAATTTATCGGTTAAAGTTTTAGAATCGTATTCTTATACGCAAAAAAACTATTTTAGCCGACCGTCATTTATGGCAATAGTTTCTGCGTGTGTTATTGGTATTGTTATTTTTGGTTATTATACGTATTTAGTTCCGGAAACACAAACTACTTCCAACATTGTAACTTCAAATTCTAAAGTTTTTCTTCCTCAAGAAATACAATTACCAACTGAAGAAGTATTAAATCAATCTGATAAACAAACATTATTGGCACTCGATGATTTAGAAGAAGAGTTAATCACTTCTTCAATTCAAAAATTAGAACCAAAAACTGCCTTTGCACTGACAACCTCAACCCCTTTAGCATTACCAACAAATTCTTTGAAATCGTTGGAAGAAAATGATATTGTTGACCTACTAACTACCTTAGAAAATGAAGATTTTTCTTTCTAATATACTTTTATTTCTATTTGTTTTCTCTTTTTCATTTGCACAAGAAGAGCATAATCAGCCTTCAAATAAAGCAATGGAACGTATTCAACAAATTCGAAAAATTAAACTTATTGAAGTTTTAGATCTTGATGAAGGAACTGCTGAAAAGTTCTTTTTTAAGGACAATCAAAACGGTAAAAAATTCGAAATGTTACGACGTGAAATTGATATAATTACTAACGAATTAGATAAATCATTGCGTGAAGGTCAACAGAATGATATTCGTAAAAAAAGTGATATTATGTTTAATAAAATGACAGAGTTAATGACTGTTCATATCGATAGATTGAAAAGTGCAAAACAAATATTACCAGAAGAAAAATTTGCTAAATATTTGGTGTTTGAATCGAAGTTTCGTAAAGAAATTGAGATGTTTTTAATTCGTAAAGAAAAAAGGTTTGAACGCAAACGTGAACGGCGCTAAAAGTTAGATTCGTCTCTCCATTTTATAATTTTCCATTCGTCAGCAGAACGATTTCTCCCTAATCTGAAGTTCGCTCTACCATCGATACGAACAACGTCTGTAGCGGAAAAGATTATAGTTAAAGTAAAACCTCGAGAAATGTCTTTCACTAAAGAATCTCCAATATCTATAACAATATTATTCCATGTTAAATCTAAGCTTTGTGACGCTTGGAAAAGCCCAAAAGTAGAGATCATATCTTGATCTTTGCCCCAAGTGACATCTATTCCTTTGTCATAATTCCTATAAATGAAAGTAAATTCTGGAGCTAACAATCGTCCATAGCTTATTGTATCTTTGAAGTTATATGAGTATCGAAAATTAGTAAAAATTGCTTCAGTAGTAAATTGATCTTGTAATCCAATATAATCAACAGGTTGATCAAACAAACGAGGTGCAAAAGGATTACAACTCAAAAAAATAGTTGAAGTAAAAATAAGGACAATAAAATATTTCAAAACTGTATGTTTCATTACGTTAATTTGAAAATTGACCTTTTAAAATTGACCAAGTAGACAAAGTTGAATCAATTCCAGGATTCCGCGAATCAATCCAACGAGAAATACCCCACAATCCATTTCCAATTTGAGAAATTGTTAACCTCATTGAACCTACATAATTCTTTTCAAAGGCAGTTACAACCGTTGGAACAGATACTAAATAATCTGAAACATACACTGCTGAATCAGGAAGTAAAATATCGAATCGTGAATTTGATAGGGTTAATAACAGTTTAGAATTTTGTTCTAAACGTGAAACCATAGACAAAAATGCGGTTCGTTCATTATTGGTATTCCATTTCGCAAACAAATCAGAATAACGAGCATTTGCCTCAGCGGAAGGAGAAAACTGAAAAGTTAAATTTTTGTTTATTGATGTATCGGTAAAACAAAGTACATAGTTTTCAGCGTTATTATCAGAAAAAGCATTCTGCAAATTAGAAACAACTATATCTGGAGTAGTTGGAGGTTTAAAACCAAGCCCACTACTCGATGGATCTTCTGGAATTCTAGTTGCAAACCAACTACAACTTTGTAAAGCAACTATACAGAAAAATACTAAAATATAACGATACATTTCGAATTTAAACGTCATTAGATTTGATTGATAGTATTCATACACGAATATAAAAATACATTATGGTAAAAATCAAATACTTAATGGGAATTTTAATCGGTTCCTTTGGATTGTTGTATATGTTGTTTGGTAGTGCTGCCTTTGCAAAAGACGACGAACCTCAAAACGCACTAATTACTTATGGAGTCGGAATTACTCATCTTGTTGTTGCCGCTGGTCTTTTACTTTCAAGTTATATTGAACATAGAAAAACTTCTGTAAAAAAGAAAGAAGAAGTTTTTCAGTATTTTGTAAAATCAAAGTTAGGTGAAATACCTTTGTTTCAATTTGCAGAACTTACCGATCTTACAGTTGAAAAAGCTCAACATTTTCTCGAAGAAAAGTCATCTACAGTTATGAGTTATACACAAATAAATCAACTCGGTGAGTTAACATATTGTTTTTCATCACAAAAAGTAGAGGGGTGATATTATGTTGAAAATCATTATCATTGTTATTATTGTACTAGAATTTAGTTTATTAGGGTTTTGGTTCTATTCTGGATCTGAGCTGTTAACAAAAACGAAAGTCCCTGTTACTATACTCAAAAAAGATGAATTATTTGGAACAGAAATTGAAGAAACAATTTTAAAAGACAAATTTGTTCTTGGTTTAGATTATGCAGGTCCAGGAATTGGTGTTCTTGGAATTGCTGGAGTAGTCTCTATACTGTTCTACCGTCGAGAACAAAAGAGAAAAGCTAAATAATTTTAACAAATTGTAACTTTTTTTCTGGTTCAGTTGTTACAAATACAGTTTATAACAAATTTAGGAAAACTATGCATTTACATTTTTTCAAAGTTCTTATTCTTTCGATGGTATTATTCTCTTCAGTTGAATTGTTTTCAAGCTCGGGTGGAATAGCAGGTTCATTAATCTACCAAACAGGTTGTGCAACTTGCCATGGTTCTGCAAATTCAGCAACAACTGTTGAAATAAAAGGGAACAACAAGGTAAAAGCACAAGGAACTTTACATTTAACTGCAATTGTTAAAAATTCAACAGAATCTGCTGCAGGTTTAAATATTACTTTTTTAAGTGAATCGAATCTAATAACCCCTGGGTTAGCTGTGAAACCAAATGAAGGGCTACTGTTACGACAAAACCAATTAGTTCATTTAGGCCCAAAAGATATGTCCTTTGGGTCTTCTCGATTTGAATTTACTGTAACGGCTCCACAAACTCCTGGAATCTATAAAATTATTGCAAGTGGAAATGCTGTTAATTCAAATGGTAATTCAAATGGTGATCAATGGAATAAATCGGAAGAATTTGTCATAACTGTTCTTGATACTGATGAACCATTCTTGACTATCAATAATACAAATTTAGACTGTGGTCATATTGAAAGTGGTTTAAATAAATCTGTTACTTTTGAGGATGTGATTACAAATAATTCATCATCTAAAGAAATTACAATTATAGGAATGGAAACTGAAGGATTAAACGGCACTACATTAGACGAGTTTACTGTAACTTCCCCTAACACTTCGTTGCCTTTTGCAATTCAACCTGGTAATTCGTTATCTATTTCTGTACTTTTTAAACCAAATTCTAATTTGCTTCGAGAAGCTGAAGTTAGATTTCTTACATCAAATGCAGTTGGAACAATTCCTCCAATTCGGATATTTGGCAATAATCCGGCAACTTCAGTGCAAAAAAGCAGCAATCTTAATTTACTTTCTTTAAATCAAAATCCAGTTTCTTCCTTGGCAACTTTTTCAATTTCTTCATTGAAGAATGAAATTAACACTACTTTCGAAATTGTAGATGTCCAAGGAAATGTAGTGTTTATAAAAAACTTTACAGACTTATCAAATGATATATATCTTAATTGGAATACATCGCAGAATGGAACATATTTTGCAATTTTAAAGAATGGGAATCAAGTTTTATCCACTTTGAAGTTTCAAGTTTTCAAATAAACTATTGATGATATTTGAATTATAAAAGCGAGTTCCTCTACTCGCTTTTTTTGTTTCTGAAAAGAACTATGAATTGTGAAGTGAATGTGTTATTTTTGATGCATTGTTTTTTAGAAGAAGTAAATTTCAATGAAAATATCTTTAGAGTAGCTACAAATGAAATATTTCATAATCTTACTTTGTATTCTGCTTTCAAGCTCACTTTTATATTCAAGTAGTACTAGAAAATATGGACTATAAAATATGGACCAGAAATATTCACAACTGGTTGTGGAAACTGTCATGGAGCATTATCACATTCGATAAAAGTGAAAATTGTTGGAAACAATATGGTTTAAATTGGAAAAACTTTAACTCTTACTGCAATTGTTAGTAATCCCACAAATATGCTGCGGGTGTTAACTTTACTTATTATAATGAGAACAATGAAATACTCAGCGGTTTATCGCCAATTCAAAATGAAGGGATACGATTAGTTGAAAATCAGTTATCCCATATATTTCCGACATATTTGTCTTTATATACGACAAGTTTTTCATTTAATGTTACTGCACCATCAGTACCAAGGAGACATAAGATTCGTGCAATTGGAAATGCTGTTAATTTTGATACCTTTCCAGAAGAAGATAACTGGAATCAATCTGACGATTTTGAAATTGAAGCTGTAGAATACTCAGAATCTCATTTAACTATTAACAATACTGAGTTAAATTGTTTGTATATATTATTAGGTGAAGGGAAAACAGTTGTTTTTAATAACGATTTTGAAAATAAGACTTTGGAATCAATTTTCTTTTATATTCGGCTTTGTAGGAGTCGATGTAACCTTGAAAGAAGAAACTTCTATCGAATCACCTATGTTTGTCTCACCCGCACTGTTATTCCCGAATGAAAAATATTCAGTAACTGTTAAATTTTCTCCTTCTCTAAATTACAAAAGATTCAGTACTATTAAAAATTCATAGTGGTGAGGCTATCGGGACAATTCCAACTATAACCACTTTTAGAAACGATCCTACAACTCGGATTTTTGAAAGTAGTACCAATTCTTTCATTTCATTAAATCAAAATCCCTCAACATCCAATTTATCAATTACCATTGATTCTCAAAAGTTTTCTAATATGAATTATGTTATATTTGATGTTAATGCAAACGTCTAATCTGAATAGGGTTTAAATTACAACAATCAATTTTCGAATATTGTATGGAATCCCAAAACAATCTAGGACATATTTTGCAGTACTTAAAGATAAAAATTCTATAGTTTCAACATTGAAATTTCAAGTGAATCAATAAGTTTTTCAAATAACTTCACGTATAGTTATTTTGCACATCTTACCTTTTTTATCAGTATAAACACCCATTTTTCATTAAAATGAGTGTTAATTGAATTTAATGTGTTATTTTAGTAAATGAACAATATTTCTGAATAATTTCGGGTAAAACTATGAAACTACGTCTTTTACTTTTAGTGATATCACTACTGGGGTTACAATTTTCGACTACATTTGCCACAGGTGATGGCTTTACGGGTCCAACAGTTTGGCAAACTGGCTGTGGAACTTGCCATGGTTCTCAAAATGCAAATACTACAATTACAATAGAAGGGACCAATACTGTAGTAACAAGTGGAACAATACTATTAAAAGCAGTTGTCACAAATGCTTCTCCATCCCTAACTGTGGGTGGAATAAATATAACCGCTCTTAATCAAATGAATGTAATACAACCTGGATTACAAGTTGTACCTGGTTCTGGTTTGAAATTAGTTAGTAACCAGTTAACTCACTCTGCTTTTAAACCAATTAATCAAGGTGTTATTGAATATGATTTTGAATTTGTTGCTCCTGCTACTACAGGTTCAGTTTTGTTACGAGTTGCTGCTTGTATGAACGTAAGCGATGCAAATGCTTCTAACTTTGACCAATGGAGTAGTACGGCTAACCCATTTATTATTACAATCATTGAAAACACCCAACCAAATTTTCTTCTAAAACAAAGTTCACTGAATTTTGGGACTGTTGGTGTTGGTTCAAACAAAGTGCAAACTTTGAGTGGTGTTATTAAAAACACAGGAAATTCGCCACTAACTATATCAACTTCAAATTTTACTGGAGATAATTCTGGTGAGTTTAAAATTGCACCAAATGGTTTACCAGATTCTCCTATTGCTCCTGGAGATTCAGCAGATGTTATTTTAGAATTCAAACCAACCGGAAGTGGTGTCAGAACTGCTATTTTCTCTATAAATTCAAATGCACAAGGTGGACCAAGAAATATTGCTTTATCAGGTATCGGAAAACTTCCTGCTATATTAGTAATAAATGGAACCCAGTTTGTCGTTGGAAACGCTAATGTTAGTAAAACAGTTACAAAACAATTTGTTGGTTTTATAAAAAATACCGGTGAAGAAGCTTTAAATGTTACCGCTATTGGTTTTAGTGGAAATGACGAAACTATGTTTGGAATTACTGGTGGGAATGCACCATTTACTATTCTTCCAAGTGATTCTCATGCGATTTCAGTGACCTTTACTCCTACCTCAAAAGGAAATAAATCGACATTTCTTGCCATTGCTGCTAACGTAGAAGCTCCTCCTGCAGATTTAGTTTTTACTGGTGTAGGAACTGAACCAAGCTTGAAAGTTACACCTACAACATTCGATTTTGGTAATGTTTCTATTAGTGAAACATCTACTCAGTCTATAAATAATGCGTTTACAAATACTGGAAATGGACCTGCAAGTATTAGTGGATTTACATTGAATGGTGGAACTTCTTCAAGTTTTAATGTTTTAACACCTTCGCCAATAGTTATTGACAATGGTGCAATGTTACCATTTGTAGTTTCATTTACTCCAACCGTTACTGGAGATTTTATGGATACAATCAATGTAATTTCCGACAACCCAACTCCTGTTACATTGATTGTAAAAGGAAAAGGAGTTCAAGCCGGTGCAATAACTCTTTCTTCAAGTCAAATTACATTTGGTGAAGTTGTTGTTGGTCAAAATTTAGAATTAGCATTAACGATTAGAAACAGTAGTTCTAATCCATGTGAAGTTACTGGAGCTACTGTTAATGGTTCTTCAGCATTTTCTGTAACTATGCCACCAGTACCTCCAATAATTCCTGCAATGGATTCAATAACTATCAATATTAATTTTGAACCAACAGCTGAAGGTGTGGTATCGGCAAATGTTACTGCTACTATTCCGTGTGATCAAAATTCTCCATTTACCCTTACTGTTACAGGAACAGGAAAACTTCCCTCATCAGTAATTACAGATAAAAACAATTCCTTTGTATCTGTTACTCCAAACCCAATTGAAGTTAATGCTATTATTGCCATTAATTCCAACGAACCGTTGAAAAATGGATCGGTTTCAATTTATGATTATCAAGGTAGAGAAATATATTCTATCTCTATTCCTGAAAACAACCAACATTTTTCTTTTAATTGGAATACTACCGATAATCGAAACAATGTAATTTCGTCAGGGATGTATTCCTTAGTAGTTCGAGATCAATTGAACGTTCGTTTCGTTAAATCTATCTCGGTTATTAAATAAATCCTTCTCAAGATTTTTTCTCAAAGGAGGCTTTGTAAGCCTCCTTTTTTATTATATACCTATGAACCAAACTCCTTTTAAAAAACGAACTAAAACGTGTGGCGAATTACGCACAGAACAAATAAATGAAATTGTTATTCTCAATGGATGGGTCAATTCCGTTCGGAATTTTGGAAGTATATATTTTATTGATATTCGAGATAGATATGGAATTACTCAAGCAGTTATTGATGCTATTCATTCACCTGAATTAGTGGAAAAGGCTAAAACGCTTCGTTCAGAATTTGTTATTTCTGTTACCGGACTTTTACGTAAAAGGGAAAACCCAAACAAAGTAATACCCACTGGAGAAGTTGAAGTTGAAGTTACTGATCTTACGATTTTAAACGAATCAAAAGCTTTACCTTTTGAAATTTCTGACACAGCTACTGCTACTGAAGAAACTAGATTGCGTTTGCGATATTTGGATTTACGGAGACCTTCAATACAGCAGAATTTTATTATGAGAAATAAGGTCTATCAAATTGTGCATTCTTATTTTGCTGAACAAAACTTTATAGAATTTGAAACTCCTATTTTAACGAAATCAACTCCTGAAGGTGCAAGAGATTACTTAGTACCAAGTAGAGTTCAAAAAGGGAAATTCTATGCTTTACCGCAATCTCCACAGTTGTACAAACAAATTCTTATGATTTCTGGATATGATAGATATATGCAAATTGTGAAGTGTTTTCGTGACGAAGATTTACGTGCAGATAGACAGCCAGAATTTACACAAATAGATGTTGAAATGTCCTTCATTGACGAAACGGATATTCAAAAACTAACTGAAAAATTAGTAATAAGACTTTGGAAAGAGCTAAAAGGTATTGAACTTCAACCATCGTTTCCAATGATAACGTACAAAGATGCCTATGAACGTTATGGTTCCGACAAACCCGATTTACGTTTTGGTTTAGAATTACAAACAATTTCTCCACTTCTAACATCTACTGGTTTTTCGGTATTTGAGACTGTTCTTGAAAACAAAGGTTCGATTGCATCTATTGTTGTTGAAAATGGTGCTACTTTTAGTAGAAAAGAAATAGATGAATTAACAGAAACCGTAAAAACTCACGGTGCAAAAGGATTATCATGGATCAAAGTTTCAAATGAGGGAGTTAATTCTCCCTTAGAAAAAGTACTTGGACTTGAAAAATTACAAGAAATTTGTACGTTCCTATCTGCTCCTGAAGATTCAATAGTATTTATTGTTGCTGATAGTTACGACGTAACGTATAAATCGCTTGGAGCGTTACGATTACAGCTTGCTCATAAAACGGGAATTTTTGCTGAAATTGAAAATACGTTTCATTTTTCTTGGGTAATTGATTTCCCATTGTTAGAATTTTCGGAAGAAGACAAAAGATGGGTTGCTCGACACCATCCTTTTACGTCTCCAAAGGAAGATCATATAGAACTACTTACTACTGAACCAGAACAAGCCTTAGCACGCGCTTATGACTTAGTAATCAATGGATATGAAGTTGCTGGTGGAAGTATCAGAATTCATAAAAATGAACTTCAACAAACAATATTTTCGTTATTAGGAATCTCTGCAGAAGAAGCAGAGTCTAAATTTGGATTTCTACTCGACGCTCTTCAGTTCGGAGCTCCTCCTCACGGAGGAATTGCTTTTGGATTAGATAGATTAGTAATGATTCTGTGTGGAACAACCAACATACGTGATGTTGTTGCATTTCCTAAAACCACAGCTGGGATTTCTTTAATGGATAAATCTCCATCTGAAGTTGACGATAAACAACTAAAAGAACTTTCTATAGCAAAAACCGTGTAAAACTAAAAAAGGCAGTGAATTCCTGCCTTTTTTTTACTGTTATTTTGTAATGACAAACTTTCGGAAAATTGGTTTAGGTGAATTAAGTACAAACGTATATACACCGTTCGGCAAAGAAGATACATCAAATATAAATCCATCTGAACCTTCAGGTATTACTCCAGTTTGTACTACAATTCCGTCAACTGTAAACACTACAAATTCTAATGAAGATTCAAATTGAGGATGTACAGAATTTATAGTCCATTGAAACGAAAGAGCATCAAAGTTATAACACAATACTCCATTTCGTTTCATAAAACACTTATATTCCATTTTTTGTTTTTAATGCCATGTAAGTGGAATATCTAAACATATTGTATGTTTTTCTGTTGTAACTCCACCACAATATAAATGAGAGTATTTGTGTGGTATCGTCTTACATTCTTCACAAGTCGGATTTTGTACATCAATTGGTTCATCTGCAAAGGAAGAAACATATGTATAAATAATCTGACCATTTAATATCGGTCCTGTACAGTTAAATTTACAACACAACATATACATATATGTATGTACATAATTCCAAATTTTTTTTCACTTTATCTTGATAAGTAAGAAAATATACGAAGAATTTAAAATGTAAATTATATTGAATTAACGCATTGACTAAACAACATTCTTGAATTCTTGACATTTTTCAAGGAAAATGTTGTCAATTCAAAAATTTTCAGTATCTTTGTACGATTTTTCGAATAAACCAACTGATATCCAATGAAAAGAACATACCAACCCAGCAAGAGAAAACGTGTGAACAAACATGGTTTTCGTCACAGAATGTCAACAAAAAGTGGTAGAAAAGTATTAGCGCTTCGTCGTGCTAAAGGACGTTACAAGTTAACTGTAAGCGATAAATAGGATGAAAATTCGATCTCTGAAGGGATCTAGTTCTTTTCAATATTTAGTTTCTAACGGGAAGAAAGTTCGTTATAATAGTCTTCTTATTATTGCTGATTATAAAGAAGGCTCCCCTTATGTTGAGTTCGGAATTTCTGTTAAAAAAAAAGTGCCCGCAGAGCCGTTTTACGAAATAGAATAAAACGACTTTTGCGGGTTTGCTTTGTTAAACAATTTCAAAGCATTTTTGAACCAAAGGAAAATGAAACACCAGTTTATAACCGTTTTCTTTTTGTTTGGACTGCAGAAAACCAACATCCTGGCTTAGTTAGAATTGAAACGGTTCAAACGGCGTTAGAAGCTTGTTTGAAAAAACTACTTCTTAAAAGAAGTGACCAACAATGAAATTTCTAGCATTATTACTAATAAAGGGATACAAACGTCTTTTGTCTCCATTGCTTCCAAACTCTTGTAGGTTTTACCCTACTTGTTCAGAATATTCAAGACAAGCTATTGAAAAATATGGTGTTTTGAAAGGAAGTAAGTTAAGTATTGTTCGTATTTCGAAATGTCAACCTTTCCATAAGGGAGGTATTGATGAAGTTCCATAAAATTGAAAGTTATTCCCTTGGATAAAAAATCGCTACTTGGTATAGGTCTCATTTTCGCTATTGTTGTTGGATGGATGATGTATATGTCCTTTTCAACAAGACCAGACGCACCAACAAAACCCCAGCTAACAGAAAATAAATCAAAAGTAAACGATAGTACCAAAATAGTTACCTTAGAAGATAAAATTCTTACAAGTACTATTCCTGATTCAGTATTAAAAACTCTTTCCGATTCTGCTAAAACATCGTTAAAAGAAACAATTGCTAAAGAAAACAAATTTGGTAAATTACTTTCTCCCTATACTACAGCTCCTGAAAAACTTATTTCCATTGAAACCGACAACTATATAGTTTTTGTTAGTTCAAAAGGTGGAACGTTTAAATATTTCACACTGAAAAATTTCAAACCTTGGTTCGGAATCGATTCTACAAAACTCCGTTCACAATTGATACGTGAAAACTCTCGTCAATTTTACGAAGTATTTACAACCATCGAAGGTAAAGTAGTAAGAACAAAGGATATTGATTTCCAACTTTCTACTCCCAAAAAATTAAAAGTTTCAGGATCTGATTCAGTTGAACTCGTTGCTACTTTAACTATGGAAAATGGCGCAATAATTAAAAAGAGTTTTAAATTTTACGGCGATAAATACGGCATTAACCAAACAATTGATGTTGTAGATTTTGATAAGGTAATTGCGAACCAAAAGATTGATTTTGCTTGGGAAAATGGATTAAATTACCAAGAACGCAATTCTGTTGATGAATCGAATGCTTCTGTAGCAATGGCAAATATGAATGGTTCTATTGAAGAACTTGATGCTTCTGATTTGAATCAAAAGAAACAATCAAGTGCTACAGGAACAATTAACTTTTTGGCTGTAAAATCGAAATATTTTCTTGCTGCAATTGTAGATAACTCTCCAAATTCAGAAGCAACTGTTTATTTAGAAGGAATTAGAACTTCCGCTCCAAATGAAGGAATGATTGAAACCTACGATGTTTCACTAAGAGTTCCTTATAGAGGTAGCAAACAATCGTATAATCATACATTATATGTTGGTCCTATAGATTATGATATTGTTAAGGAATATGGCTTAGAATCTACTGTAAATCTTGGATGGAAATTTGTAGTTCGCCCCATTGGCGAATACTTTATGCTTCCAATTATTAATTTCATCTATAAATATATTGGTAATTTTGGTATAGCAATTATTTTATTTTCAGTGTTGATAAAAATTCTCTTGTATCCTTTATCGATTGGTCAAATGCAGTCCGCAGTAAAAATGCAATTGTTACAACCAGAATCAGCCAAGATTCGCGAAAAGTATAAAGATAGTATGCAAGAGCAACAAAAAGCAATGATGGCACTCTACCGCGAGTATGGTGTTAATCCAATGGGTGGATGTTTGCCTATGGTATTACAAATGCCAATTTTATATGCATTATGGGCTGTACTTTCTGCTGCAATTGATCTACGTCAGGCTGATTTTATATTTTGGATTCACGATTTATCGATTCCAGATGTAATTTTACATTTACCATTTAGAATACCTCTATTAAATATAGATCAATTTTCAGGTTTGGCGTTGTTAATGGGTGCCACGTTGTTTGTTCAACAAAAAATGACCATTACAGATCCAAATCAAAAAATGATGATTTACATTATGCCGGTAATGTTTACTTTTATGTTTTCTTCTTTCCCTGCTGGATTAAATCTGTATTATCTAATGTTCAATTTGTTAGGCATACTTCAACAATTGTATATTACGAAAGTATCTTCTAAAAATATGACACTTGCAGATTTACGAAAAATGCCGAAGAAGGAATCTTGGCTACAAAAGAAAATGGCTCAAGCCCAAGAAATTGCGACAACACAAGGGAGAACTGTTCCGGGAGTTCCAAAACCTGCGGCTAAATCCGCCCCTAAGAATCTTAAGAAAGCCAACTTCAAAAATAAGAACTAATAACTTTAAACCCGAAAAATACAACTTTTTTCGGGTTTTTCGTTTATATAGTATTAGATACTAATTTTAACATACCAAAATAGACATAATGGAAAATATCCCTTTATTTGCAGGTTCGTTTGCACTACTTTGTTTAGGTGTATTCTTTCTCTTTGCTATTAAATTTCTAAATACAACGTCACAAGTTCTCACAAAAATCGAAACTTCATTAGACGCTGTTTCAAAAACTACTGATAGATTTGAAAAAAGCCTTCAAATTACTCTAATCGAAGCGAATCATACACTTCAACGCTCGAGAGAATCTTTAAGTAAAACTGATTTAGCTCTTGAATCTTTTTCACAATTGGCAATTACAAGTGAACTTCGTTTGCAAGAACTTGAAGATGTAATTGCAAATTCTAACCAAATAGTTTCTATTGTTAAAAATTTCGAACAAAAGATTGTAGATAAAATTGAAGGTCCGTTAATGGGAACAATCAATGTTGTTTCGGCATTCTATAAAGGAGTTTCTACAATGGTTTCGGTACTACGAGGTAATAAACCACCTCAACATACTCCATACATACCAATTAACGAACAAGAACCAGAAAATAATGCTTCGAGCACTTCAAACGAAAAGAAATACAAACCTAATGGGATTCCTATAGATAGTATCGTTGATGGAGTTGTTGCAGTAACAAAATTGTTCCAACAATTCACCAAACGCTAAGATGGTAAAAATAGAAATTGATTATTTGGGTAATTTGCGTACCATTGCGTTGCATATTCCATCGAATTCTGAGTTAGTAACAGACGCTCCTAAAGACAATCAGGGAATGGGTGAATCGTTTTCTCCTACGGATTTACTTGCCACTGCTTATGGAACGTGTGTACTTACTATAATGGGAATTGTTGGGAAAACACGTTCAATTGACCTTTCTGGAACTAGCATAACTGTAGAAAAGATTATGAAATCTGAACCAAAACGTATGTTAGGCCAACTCAATATACACATCACCTTTGCTCGAGAATATATCGAAAAAGAAATGGCTATTTTGATGGCAATCCCACGAACTTGCCCAGTTAGTTTCAGTCTTCACCCAGACATAATCATTAATGTTACTTACTCGGTAAAATCTGTTTAGCCTCACTCATTGGTCAATTGCGGTAAAATCTTACCGTTGAAATCAATTTCGTAGAGGTTTGTCCTGGGAGTATAGTCAAACCTACTCATTGATATATAAATTGTGTTTTTAGGAGTGATAACATAATTTGCAAATTGAAAAGAGCACAAATCCTTTGGTAAATTTATTGGTCTTGTGTTATAAGGCTTTTCCGGAAGACAATGATGCTTCAACATCGAAAATATACATTTTCCAAAATTGTTGATAAGGATGTAAAGTATCAAATTAGATATCTTCTACAAACGTTGTAAACCGTTCGTCTGGCGAAAATTGAAAAAGCCGTTTAAACTGATTAGAGTTTGTGATGTTAATTCCTTGTAACATTATCATTGAATCAGTTTTTTTTCTAACTATTTCATATTTTCTACTTGAACTAATAGCTCTTTGAAAAACATTGTTATCTCGTGGACTTATAAGTTCCCAAGATTGAAATCTATAAACTCCTTTATTTTCAATGTTAAAAATATCATTATTTGGACTTTAGGTTGAAAGCCATTGTTTATAGACAGCTCCAGGATTTTTTATATTAATTTCAAGATTATTCAATGGAGTAACATCTTCAAAAATATTCTCTTCGATTAAATATTTTAAAAAACGTATTAAGCTTATAGTGGTATTTATTGGAGTGTAAATTAATTCATACAATACAATATTGTTATCTTAAGGACACATCAATACTCTCACGTAAAGTGGTTCTAAAATCCCAACTATAAGACTGTCTATCTGTATATCCTTCTTTTCATTTGTTACAGTGTTTAGTATAGTTACTTTTTTATAATCTTCCTCACCAATAAGTTTATTATAAAAAATGAACTTACCATCACCAGAAATATTATGAATCCTAATTGCACCTGAAAAGAGTGTATACTGATTATAACCTGGCACCTCACACGGTTCTGGGTCAGGTACAGGATTTACAATTGATTCATTACAAGAAAGAATTATAAATCCAATAATTAGACAAAAGAATATTTTCATACTTACCTCACAACACCAATTACCCCTTTATGCTGTCTAAAACATTTGTAGGAATTGTCTGTGAATGAAGAAAACATTGGGATATGAAAACATACAATACAACATTGACAACGAAAAAAGATAACTTGTAGAATTTCCTAATCCTCAAAAGGTACATAAAACGTTTCATAGATACTTTAATAAGTGAAGAATATCAGAATATTTACTATTTTTTTATTGAAAGAATCAGTTTTGATGTGAATACAAAAGTAATATACTTAAGACAATTGTGATAATAAACTTTAACTGCAAGATTAATGGAGTTAATTGAAAATTGCTACAAAGACTGCATCGAGTATGAGTGTTGATGTTTACGTATAACTCCAAAAAACATATTCTATAAACTAAGTCCATTTAACTCAATTAATCCAACAAGCAAAAATAAAAAGGGGTGGTTTTGAGTCTATAGAATCATATCCTTATTTAAAAATAAATTGAGTTAAAAAATATGCCGTACGATCCTTTAGTGGTACAACCAATGAGAGAAGAACTTACTTCCATTGGTGTTAAAGAATTAAGAACAGTTGATGAAGTTGACGAAGCGATGAAACAACAAGGAACCTCCTTAGTTGTTGTAAATTCTGTATGTGGATGTGCCGCTGGTGGTGCAAGACCCGGAATAGCTTTAGCGTTACAACATGAAGTTTTACCGGATAATGTGTTTACTGTATTTGCTGGTCAAGATGTAGAAGCAACACAACGAATGAGAGATTATTTTACCGACCAAGTGCCGTCTTCTCCTTCAATTGCTTTGTTTCAAGATGGTCAATTAGTAGCATTTATGCATCGCCATCATATAGAAGGTTCAATGCCCGAACAAATTGCACAAGCCTTAACTGGTGCATTTGATAAAATTTGTTCTCCACAAGCTTCCTAATATCAAATGAATCTTTCGAAACAAACGCTCACTTCATTAACGACAGTAGTGGCGGTAAGTATTTTATTACTTGCTGCCTTTTTTTATATGACTCCAAAATTTCAATCTCCATTGATTATTGGTTCAATGATACTGTTTATACTGTATCCTTATAGAAATGCATCTGCACTACTTCATAGATTATTTGTAATATCTGTTACGTTGTTTATTTCGTGGATTTCATTTGAAGTAAACTCTTCACTAATCCCATTTATAGTCGCTTTCATAGGAGCATATCTTTTAGAACCTGTTGTTAAAATGTTAGAAGAAAAAAAATTCCATCGCACTTTATCTGCAGCGATAGTTGTGTTAGCAATTGTAGCTGGTGTAGCAATTTTTTCTACCTACTTTTTTCCTATTTTGTTTCAGCAGTTAGACCAAGTAGTACTGCAAGTAAGAGAATGGTTTACAGTTTATAATATAAAGGATCAACAACAGTTTTTTGATTTTCTATCTTCATTAGGAATTTCAGAAAATGATTCTCGAACATTTATAAGTCAACAAGTTGTACCCAAATTAGAATCAATTCTACAATCATTTCTATATGGATTATTGAATTTTTTAACAAGTATTTCATCTGTAGCAGGGCATATAATAAATATAATTTTAGTTCCTGTTTTACTCTTTTATTTTATTAAAGATATGCCTAAGTTCAAAGAAGGATTTATGAGCATAGCCTTACGAATTAAACCAACTTCATTACCTTTGTTAAGCAGTATACATTCTATAATTAACTCTTATATTTCTTGGCAAATTTTGTCAGGATTCATTGTTTCTACAACTTGTTCATTAGTCTTTTCAATAATGGGAGTTCCTTATGGTTTTGTACTGGGAGTTTTATGTGGATTGTTAAACCCAATTCCAACTATAGGATTAATAATTTGTATAGTTTTAAGCATACTTACCGTTGTAATTGTTAATCCTGAGAATCTGTTTTCATCAATTTTAACTATTCTAATAACCATAAACGTGATACATTTTGTAAATAACTATTTCATTGAACCAAAAGTATTAGGTGAAAAAGTAGGATTAAACCCTATTCTGTTATTTGGTTCACTATTTATATTTGGTCATTTCTTTGGAATTGTAGGACTACTAATCGCTATACCAACAACAGCGATATTGTTACTCTTTTTCAGAGAATGGATGAAGCCAAGAGCAATAACTGAAGAATTTATTTCGAATGAAAATACACTTTGATCTCCGTAGTGATACCGTAACTCAACCCTCCCCAGAAATGCGAATTGCAATGGCAAATGCAGAAGTTGGGGACGATGTTTATAAAGAAGATCCGTCCGTAAATAAATTAGAAGAGTATGTTGCCAAGTTGTTAAATATGGAAGCTGCACTTTTTGTTCCTTCGGGAACAATGGGAAATCAACTTGCTATTTTGGCAGCCACACAAACAGGTGATGAAGTGCTTTTGGATTCAGAAGCACATATTTACCTATATGAAACAGCTGCCCCGTCAATTCTTTCTCGAGTACAACTCCGACCATTTCATTCAAACAACGCAACACCTAATTTTGACGAACTTGATCTATTAGTTCGTGAAGATATTTACTATCTTCCAAGGACTTCTATGTTCTGTTTAGAAAATTCTCATAACAGATATTCAGGTGCAGTATTAAACTCTGAAATTATTAAAGAAGGAAGAATTTTTAGTAACAAACATAATTTGCATTATCATTGCGACGGTGCAAGGATATGGAATGCTGCAGTTTCTTTAGATAAACCAATTCATACCCTTACCGAAGAATTTGATTCTATTTCTGTTTGTTTTTCTAAAGGGTTAGGTGCTCCTGTAGGTTCTGCTTTGGTTGGCACGAATGAATTCATTAAAAAAGCTCACAAGTATCGGAAAATACTTGGTGGTGGTATGCGACAAGTAGGTATTATTGCCGAAGGTGCTTACTATGCTTTGAATAATAATTATAATTCTATTGAAGAAAGTCACCATCAGGCAAGATCATTTTTTAATCGTTTTTCAGATTCTTTTGATTCTGTTACGTTTGCTACCCCACAAACAAATATTGTGCTTTTAAAATTTTCATCAGATTCACTAGCAAATATTTTTTTACAACATTGTAAAGAAGAATTTATACTTGTTTCTAAATTTGGACCGTCGTTAATTCGTTTTGTTTTTCATCTCGATATTGATACCAGTACTTTAGATGAACTATTTGAACGATTAGAATCCATTTTTAAAGAAGTTACGAATATATGAACGCTCCAATTTTTGCTTTTGATGCTTTAGATGCTGTTTCGACCATACACTCTAATTCACGTGTTTTTGTGCAATCGGTTGCAGCGGCTCCACAAACTTTGTTACAAGCTCTAGTAGGTAGAAAAAATGAACTATCGAATGTAGAATTAGTACATTTACATACTGAAGGGTATGCTGAATATTCCTTTCCAGAAAATTCAAATACATTTCGAACAAATTGTCTCTTTGTAGGTTCAAATACCAGAAGTGCAGTTCAAAGTGGAAATGCTGACTTTACTCCCGTTTTCCTTAGTGAAGTACCAGATCTGTTTCGGTCAGGTTATTTACCTTTAGACTTTGCACTTATTCAAGTATCTCCACCCGATAAACACGGCTATTGTTCATTAGGTGTTTCCATTGATATTGCAATAGCAGCTATTGAAGTAGCAACAGTTGTTATAGCACAAATTAACCCACAAATGCCACGTACTCATGGAGATGGGTTTATTCACATCAATCAAATTGATAGAGCTTTTCTTTGTGATACTCCCTTAGTTGAAGTATTCCCTACAGAGCCTAATTCCATAGAACAAACTATTGGTAAATATTGTGCTGAGATGATCGAAGATGGTTCTACTCTGCAGATGGGAATTGGCGCTATTCCTAATGCGGTACTTGCTTCACTACATTCTCATAAACGACTTGGCGTTCATACTGAAATGTTTTCTGATGGGTTAATTCCACTTATTGAAAATGGTGTTGTAACAAATGAAGAAAAGGTTATTGATCCTGGAAAAGTTGTTTCTGGGTTTGTTATGGGTACAAAAAAGTTGTATTCGTATATCGATGACAATCCAATCATAGCTATGAAGGATATTAGCTATGTAAACGATACTGCAATTATACGCCAAAATCCAAAAGTTATCGCTATAAATAGTGCTATTGAAGTAGATATTACTGGACAGGTTTGTGCGGATTCTATAGGAACAAAAATTTATTCAGGTGTTGGAGGTCAAATGGATTTTATTCGAGGTGCATCACTTTCGAAAGGTGGAAAACCTATTATTGCACTACCTTCTTTAACATCAAAGGGAACTTCGAGAATTACTGCTCAACTTCTCCCTGGAGCTGGTGTTGTTACAACTCGTTCACACGTTCACTACATTGTAACTGAGTATGGAGTTGCAAACCTTTATGGTAAAACTATGAGGCAACGTGCAAAAGAACTCATTTCTATCGCTCACCCAGAACACCGAGAACATTTAGAACGTTACATATTCGAAACGTGGAAATACTAATACCTCACTCATTAATTAATTGCAGTAAGATTTTACCATTGAAATCACTTTCGTTTAGGTTAGATTTTTCTTGAATTATATACAGACTTATTAGTAATACAATCGATTTTTTAAAATTTAAAGTAATTAAACTTCGAGTTTGAAAAGCACATAGATCCTGTTTTAAATCAATTCTACTTTATTAGAATTTATTGACTTTGTAACATCTATAATAAACAATTTCCAAAATTTTTGAAAAGTATTGATAGAATCTTTCGTAGAATAACTTAAAAATGAAAGAAATCTATTGTCTTTATCTATTGAAAAACCTGAACTATTTTACCAAGAAACTATAGGTACATCATTTAAGGTTACCTTAGAGTCATTAATATTAATTTCAACAATTAAACTCTCATCATTACTTTTGGTTAAAACTGAAAAAAATAGTTTTTCAGGAGGTGAAACATCGCCTGTTTGAAGTTGTAATACACCGCCATTACCACAATCTAACCAATCAGAATTTCTGGTTGATTTATTTATCCACACTATAGGGTTTAACTGATTTGACCACCCATAGTTTATGAACTTTAATGGAGTAATTTCTGTAAGTGTTTGAGTAGAATAGTTAAACAAGTATAATCTTCTGGTATTAAAAAATACTTTTTTAGTATTACCTTCTGGTATAGAATTATTCCAAAATTTTTGTACAACTAAAAACTCATTGAATAATGAAAGTCAGCAACAGTAAACTGACTAAGAATAAGAAAATTTGAAGATTTTCGTAGGTGTTTTGAAGGTAAAAGAATGTTTCAAACATACCAACATTCGTGAAGAATAAAGCAACTTTACCCTATATCATTTCGATTGAGTAACTAATTTTTGACGTATCATAAAGTAAATTATCGACAACGAAATAAAAAAAACAAATATGTAGGTGAAAAATTGCAATTAATTAAATATGGCTCCGAAGATGGCGTCAATGATGAGAATAGAAGCTGCGGAGATGGTAAAAGCACGGACAGTTGATTGACCAACTCCTTCAGCTCCACCAAAGGTAGAAAAACCAACGTGACAACCGATAAGAGCAGTAACTCCCCCAAAAAGTGATGATTTGAAAAGTGATGTATAAACTTCGGACATAGAAAAGAATCGTTGCACCGATTCAAAAAAGGTAACTGAAGAAAAATCGAATTTAATATTTGTAAGAGCAAATGCACCTGCTAATGCAACGACGTTAGAGAAAACAGCCAATACAGGCATCATCGTTAAAGCAGCCACAACACGAGGCATCGCAAGATAGCGATTTTTGTCAATTGCCATCATCTCAAGAGCATCAAGTTGTTCAGAAACGGACATTGTCCCTATTTGAGCAGCAATACCACCACCCACACGTCCTGCAATTACTAATGCAGTTAAAACAGGAGTAAGTTCGGTAAGAACAACTGTTGAAATTGAACCACCAATAAATGGGCGAGCAATACCAATAAGGTTGAATTTTGCGAAAAGATTCGTAGCTTGAAGTGCTGCAATTGCACCAGTAAATGCTCCAATAAGAATAACCAAAGGTAGTGAATCTGCACCAACAATATTCATTTGTTGTAATATCAGTTTTCTATCTCTGAATAATCGAGGTATATATCGGAAAACATTAACCAACAATAACGTAATATTACCAATTTCCTTCAAGAAATTAATGAGGAGACTTCCGAAACGTTCGAAGAATTGTATCATTGAGAAAGTAATGGTTTTTGAAAATGATGATAATCTTTTATTGAAATCCAATCGCCACCCCATTCCCAACCTAGTTCAAGAAATAGTTGCACTATTGGGGAATCTTTTAACAAAGTTCCTTCTTCCGATAGAGAATATTTTGCCCCGGGTGGATGAATATCATTAGCAATTATCCAAGGATTTTGAACAGGATTTATATCGACCGCTCTACCAAACGAATGAAGGGAAAGTGTATTTGTTCCAGCAATTTTTCTATAGTTAAAAGCAGAAGAATTATTTGCTGCCATTGAACGGATATCGTCCCATTGGAAGTGATGAATGGGGAGTACTGAAAAAACTGGGAACTTCAATTCTAAAATTAGAGTAAACACCTTTTTAACGTCTTCTTCAACGGCTTTATCGACTGTAATTTGACCTTGATGAATTTTCTGATCGAAAGAAAAATACTCTACAGAAATTGTAGTTAATTGATTTGTAATATCAATTGGGCATGTAAGGTGATTTGTGCAATCAGTATGTGAATAATTAGAATCAAGAATCATTATCTATTCCTTTTGGGTTGTTTTGCTCTGGCAGATGGAGTCCCCTTCATAGGAGTATCGGAAATGAAGGAAATCTCGTCACGCAGCTCAGCAGCACGTTCGAAATCAAGGTCTCGAGCAGCTTTTTTCATCTCTTCAAACAATTGTTCTAAAACATCCTTTTTTTGTTCTTCTGTAAGATATTTAATTAACGGTTCTGCAGAATTACGAATCTTAGCATTTTGATGATCTGTAATCTTACCCTGCCGAGTTGCTTGCATATCTGCAACAGAAGTTGAACTCAAAATTTCTTCAATAGATTTATAAATCGTCACAGGATTTATATTATGTTTTGTGTTATAATCCATTTGAATTTTTCGGCGTCGGTTCGTTACATCAATCAATTTCTGCATCGATTTTGTCATTTTCGCAGCATACAGAATTACTAACCCTTCAACATTTCGGGCAGTTCTTCCTGCCGTTTGTAATAACGACCGTTCCGACCGTAAAAACCCTTCTTTATCAGCATCTAAAATGGCAACTAAGGACACTTCAGGCATATCCAAACCTTCACGAAGTAAGTTTACACCAATGAGAACATCGTATTTTCCAAGTCGTAAGTCTCGAATAATTTCCACACGTTCTAAAGCATCAATATCTGAGTGAATATAGGCAACTTGTACATTCAAATTTTTAAGATAATCAGTTAAATCCTCAGCCATTCTTTTGGTTAAGGTGGTAACAATCACACGTTCTTTTTTGAGAGATCTTTTCCGAATTTCTGCTAATAGATCGTCAATTTGGTTATGGACTGGTCGAATTGATATTTCTGGATCTAAAAGCCCTGTAGGACGAATAATTTGTTCAACGACAACTCCATTCGTTTGTTCTAATTCATAATCTGCAGGTGTAGCCGAAACAAAAATAACTTGGTTGGTCATTTTCGTAAATTCTTCGAACATTAATGGTCTGTTTTCACGAGCAGAAGGAAGTCGAAAACCATGTTCAACTAAGGTTGTTTTGCGAACTTTATCTCCATTGTACATACCACGAACTTGAGGAACTGTGATATGCGATTCGTCGAGAATTAACAAATAATCATCAGGAAAATAACCCATTAAACACGAAGGTGTATCACCAAAATTTCTTCCACTTAAATGCATAGAATAATTTTCTACTCCAGAGCAGTACCCAACTTCTTTCATCATCTCAATATCGAACAAAGTTCTTTGTTCTAACCGTTGAGCTTCTACTAATTTCCCTTGTTCACGAAGTTCAATTAGTCGTTCATCTAATTCAATTTTAATTTTAACAACAGCTTTTTCTAATTGAGGACGTGTAGTAACAAATATTTTTGCAGGGTAGAGAATTATTTGATCGCAATTTTCTATAACTTTGCCTTCAGGTTGTTTAACGATAGAAATTTTTTCAATTTCATCGCCCCAAAACTCAATTCTAATAGTTTTTTCTTCTTCAAAGGCAGGCATAACTTCAATAACATCACCTCGCACTCTATACGTACCTCTACCTAGTTCAAAGTCGTTACGTTCGTAATAAAGTTCAGCTAACTTATAAAGAAATTCTTTTCTTCCAAATGAAGTCCCAATTTTCAACGGTGTCAACATCGAAGCAAAATCTTCTTTAGTCCCAATACCATATATACACGATACTGAAGCTACTACGATGACATCTTTACGACCATCTACTAAAGCAGACGTTGCTCTGATCCGTAACCTATCAATTTCATCGTTAATTGAAAAATCTTTTTCAATGTACACATCTGTTTTGGGAATATATGCTTCAGGTTGGTAGTAATCGTAATAGGAAATGAAAAACTCAACAGAGTTTTTAGGAAAAAAAGATTTAAGTTCACCATACAATTGTGCCGCTAAGGTTTTGTTTGGAGAAATAACTAAAGTTGGTTTCTGAACCGCTTGAATTACATTTGAAATAGTAAAAGTTTTTCCAGAACCAGTAACCCCCAACAGAACTTGAGATTTATCCCCACGCAAAACTCCCTCAGTAAGCTCTTTAATCGCTTGAGGTTGGTCACCAGCAGGTTTATAATTTGATTCTAATACAAATTGTTCAGTGGACATTAAAAAGTATGAAAATGATGATAAATGAAAGTAAGAATTGTTTTCCCAACACCTTCTAGAGTAGACTCCCCAATGTTAACCATAGTATCGTTTGAAGTATGCCAATATCTTCGACGTTTATTAAAGGCTCTATTGCCTACAAGTTCAGAATCAATAATATCCACAGAAGGAATACCAATTTCTATAAATGGAATATGATCGTCGTAAATATCATTTCCAATTTGATTTACAAATGTACCATTTCCAACTTCAGTTCCAATTTCCCATAATTTTCGAACAATATTAGGTGCTGAGCGATTAGAATTTCCTTCTATTGAAAACTGTGCTTCTTTGTCACCAACTAAATCTAAAATGATAACTGCAGTTGGGCGATGTAAAGGAGATAAATGTTGAGCATAATATTTTGAACCTCTACAAAAATATTCATAACTTCCGTGAAGTCCTAAATCTTCTCCGTCAAACAATACTATGTCAATCGTAGTAGGTGGTTTTTCGGCTTTTAATGATTTTGCCAAAGAAACTAATACACCAACTCCAGATCCACCATCGTTTGCAGCATCGAAAGATTTTGAAGCTTTTGCAGGAATGGGGTCTTCATCTGCTAAAGGTCGTGAATCCCAGTGAGCTCCTAAGAGTAATACTTTTGACTGATCATCACCGTTAAACCGAGCGATAATATTAAACAATTGTACTTTTTCATCTTCAATATTATCTTCAAAAGATTGAATAATAATTGTGTCTGCATATAAACTTAACTCCGCAATTAAATACTCTTTACATTGTAAATGAGATTTAGTATTTGGTACTCTTGGACCAAAGGAAACTTGCTTTTCAACTACAGAAAAAGCATATTTCCCATCGAAAGGAGGAATAGTTTTTAAAGTATTGGACTTTCCAGGTTTGGTAACCTTACTTAATATGGGTTTTTCCTCAGTACAACCAGAACTTGCTACCAAAAAGGAAAGAAATAGGGCAAACAATCGTAAATTCATTATATTAACTTTCTTTTTTATATTTTTACAAAAATAGGAGAATTTCTATGAATGATGCTAACTTACATCAAAAACTGCAAAAAATCAAATGTTTAGTTATGGATGTAGACGGAACAATGACGGATAGTGGTGTCTACTATTCTGCGGAAGGAGAACAATTAAAAAGATTTTCTATTAGAGACGGTATGGGAATAAACCTTTGGCATCGTGCAGGACATATTTCAGCAATTCTAACGAGCGAAAATTCTCCCATTGTAACTGCTCGAGCAAAGAAGTTAACAATTCAACATGTTTTATTAGGATCGAGACACAAAACAGAATCAGTAAAAAAGTTAGCCCTTGATTTAAACCTTGATTTGTCAGAAATTGCCTATATCGGAGATGATATTAATGATCTTCAAGCAATGAAATTAGTAGGAGTAAGTGCTTGTCCTTCTGATGCAGTAGATTCGATTAAGAATGTAGCATTGTATACATTATCAGTACTTGGTGGGCATGGAGCAGTTCGAGAAATAATAGATATAATACTTTTAGCACAAAATAAACCGATAATTTTACCTGAATCTTGGTAATAAATAATTTACAAATATTTAAACATATAAATGAAAATTGTAACAGTTACGTATATTAACATAGATACGATATAATTAAAAGTTTATTCAAGATTTAAAATGGAAGTTGAAATGTCAAATAATATTGATACTTACTCAAAAGGATTTATTGTCGGTGCTTTAGTTGGTGGAGCAATGGGTGCTATTACGGCATTATTGTTTGCCCCTAAAAGCGGTGAAGAATTACGTAGAGATATTTCTGATAAATCAACTGAACTTTATCTAAAAGCGGGAAATTTATCTCAAGACGCATCGTACGAAATTTCCAATGCAATTAATATTGGCAAAAAGAAGGCAGATGATATTATTTACCCTGCACGTGAAAAAGCAGATGAGTTAATTGCTAACGCAGAACAAACCTTGAAAGATGCTCGTTCAAAAATTAACTCTGCTAAAAATGCAGTTTCTGACGGAATGTCAACATTGAAAAATGCTGCTAATTTTGGTATCGACACTTTCAAAGAAGAAATACATATTGGAAACAAACCTTCGTAGTTTCCATTAATTTTATTATATTTGTAATTGTATAATTTTTTACACACTTTCTGAAATAGGAGTTCTATGAATTCGACATATGTTGTAAATCCCGTTGAAGTTCGTATGAAAGAATCTTCGAATGGAAGTATTTATAAATCTATTGTTGTTATGGGAATCCGTTCACGTCAAGTAAACGATAAAATTAAAACCCAGTTAACTCAACGAATGATTCATATAGTAGACGATATCGATGATACTGAAACTACGAATCTAGACAAATTAGCTATTTCTAAAGAGTTTGATCGCTTACCAAAGCCTACATTTATAGCAATGAAAGAAATTTTTACCGATAGATTAGATATTCGTACGGTAGAAAAATAGTACAAAACAATTTTGTTTTAATCTCTTACCGCTTTTAGCAGTAAGGGATTTTTTTTATCTATCTGTTTGTTTCTTTATTATCACTACTTTCAGTATCTTTGTAGCAATACAATATTACCACATCAATTTTAAACACTTTATGTATACAATTAAAGAACATCTTTTAAAAGAATTACAAGAAATCGAATCGAATGGGTTATATAAGCGAGAAAGAATCATTACTACAGAACAAGCTACAGAAATTGGAGTAGCAGGTAGGGAAGAAAAAGTTTTGAACTTTTGTGCGAATAACTATTTAGGACTTTCTTCGAATAAAAATGTTATTGAAGCTTCAAAAAAAGCTTTAGATTCTCACGGATATGGTATGTCTTCAGTTCGTTTTATTTGTGGAACTCAAGACATTCACAAAGAGTTAGAACAAAAAATATCTACATTTTGCAAAACAGATGACACCATATTATATGCTGCTTGTTTTGATGCAAACGGTGGAGTATTTGAACCATTATTAGGTGAAGAAGATGCTATCGTTTCTGATTCATTAAATCATGCTTCAATTATAGATGGTATTCGCCTTTGTAAGGCAAAACGTTATAGATACGCAAGTTGTGATATGCAAGATTTAGAAGCACAGTTACAATCAGCTCGAGAAAATGGTGCTCGCTATATTATGATTGCAACAGACGCTGTTTTTTCTATGGATGGAACAATTGCACCTTTAGATGAAATATGCGCCTTAGCAGAAAAATATGAAGCATTGGTTATGGTAGATGAGTGCCATTCTATGGGTTTTATGGGCAAAACGGGCAGAGGAGTGGTTGAACATTGTGGAGTTACCGAAAAAGTAGATATTATCACAGGAACTTTAGGAAAAGCTCTTGGAGGTGGAATCGGTGGTTTTACTACTGGAAGAAAAGAGATTATCGATATTCTGCGTCAAAAATCTCGTCCCTACTTGTTTAGTAATTCACTTCCTCCTTCAATAGTTGGATCTTCAATAGAAGTATTTAATTTATTGAGTTCTACTACACAATTAAGAGATACCTTAGAAGAAAATACTATGTATTTCCGTTCTAAAATTAGTGCGTTAGGTTTTGATATTAAAGGTGAAACACATCCTATTGTTCCAGTAATGCTCTACGATGCTCCATTGGCTCAACAGATGGCAGATTTACTTTTAAAAGAAAACATATATGTTATTGGTTTCTTCTACCCTGTAGTTCCAAAAGGTCAAGCGAGGATTCGAGTACAAATTTCTGCTGCACATACAAAAGCTCAATTAGATCACGCTATAAGTTCATTTGAAAAAATTGGAAAGAGCCTTGGCGTCATACAATAATCTAATTTTTGTTTATAATTCAGTCATTTCAATCAGAGTAATATGACTTTGTATTACTCTGATTTGTATACAATTGACCTTCCAGAAGGTCACCGTTTCCCTATGTCTAAGTATTCGAAACTTCGTCACAATTTGTTAGAAAAAGGAATAGTTTCAGAAACAGATCTTCATTCTGTGGTTCCTTGTAACCGAGAAACAGTACAATTAGCCCATTCTAAAAGTTACGTGGATTCTATTTTTAACGGAACTATTGAATATCTACCAATGAGGAAAATTGGTTTCCCTTGGTCTGCTTCATTAGTAAAAAGGTCTTGTGCAACTGTGGGTGGAGCAATTTCTTCTGCATTAACAGCTTTAGAAAATGGTGTTTCTGGAAACCTTGCAGGTGGAACTCATCATGCTATGACTTCTTCTGGTGAAGGATTTTGTGTGTTCAATGACTTTGCCGTTGTTTCGAGATTACTAACTCAACAAAAAAATGTAAATAAAATTGCTATTATTGATTTAGATGTTCATCAAGGTAATGGAAATTCTGAAATCCTTCGAAACGATGAAAATGTATGTATTTTCAGTATGCACGGTGAAAAGAATTATCCCTTTGCAAAAATTCCCTCTACTATTGATATTGCTTTAAAAGATGATACAACTGATGATGAATATTTAGAAAAACTTACCTCAATTTTACCAACAGTAATGGAATTTTCTCCTGACTTAATTTTGTATCAAGCTGGTGTAGATCCCTTAAAAGAGGATACTCTTGGAAGACTTTCTTTAACTTTGAACGGATTAAAAGAACGAGATAAATTAGTATTTGAGTCCGCATATAAGAAAGGAATTCCAGTTTCAATAGCAATAGGTGGTGGATATTGTAAAGATATTTCTATCACAGTAGATGCATACTCTCAAATATTTTCAACAGCGATTAGTGTTTTCGAATAAATTGAATTACATAGTTTTAAACAGTTATTCGTCTTTTTTTTTCGATTATTGTATAAAAAATATACAAAATTCAACTCGATAAAACATATATGAATTTCGAAAAATTTACCTTACTAGCACAACAAATATTAGAAACTTCAAATGAAATAGCTACGAGTTATTCCCATACTTCCATTGAACCAATTCATATTTTTGCTTCCCTTTTACAATCTACAAATCAAATCATTGATTCTATTCTCAACAAAATAGGTCTCAATAAATCATATATACTTTTAAAAACAACAGAATCACTTTCAAAAATACCAACTTCCACTCTTTTGGGAAATGGACAGTTAAATCTCACGATGGATACAATAACTGTACTGCAACTTGCTCAAAAGAATGCAAAGGAAATTGGAGATGAATATGTAACTACTGAACATTTATTTTTAGCTATTGTAGAAGATACTTCTAAAAATGGTTCTTTTGTTCGAGGATTAGGAATTTCGAAAGAATCAATTTTAAAAATAATTCCTGAACTTCGTGGCTCTCAGAAAAAAGCTTCAAGTGCTTCTGCAGAAGATCAATACAGATCATTATATAAGTATGGCAAAGTTCTGAATGATCTTGCATTAAAAGGAAAAATTGATCCTGTAATTGGAAGAGAAGACGAAATTAGACGTGTGTTGCAAGTTCTTTCTAGACGAACAAAAAACAATCCAGTATTAATTGGAGAACCTGGGGTTGGGAAAACTGCTATTGTAGAAGGAATAGCTCAAAGGATAGTAGATGGTGATGTTCCAGAAGGTTTAAAAAGTAAAAAAATAATTACTTTAGATATGGCTACTTTGATTGCAGGTGCATCCTACCGTGGACAGTTTGAAGAACGATTAAAGGCTGTTATCGATGAGGTGATTCAATCTGATGGGGAAGTTGTACTTTTTATAGATGAACTTCACACTGTTGTTGGAGCAGGTGCAATTAGTGGAACTGTTGACGCAGCAAACATACTTAAACCAGCATTAGCCAGAGGAGAACTACGAGCAATTGGAGCTACTACTTTAAATGAATATCAAAAGTATATCGAAAAAGATCCTGCATTAGAACGAAGATTCCAAAAAGTTCTCGTTGAAGAACCAAGTATTGAATCATCAATTTCAATACTTCGTGGTATAAAAGAAAAATACGAACTTCACCATGGTGTTAGAATCACTGATGGAGCTTTAGTAGCGGCAGTTCAGTTGTCAGATCGATATATAAATGAACGTTTTTTACCTGATAAGGCAATAGATTTAATAGATGAGGCAGCTTCGAAATTACGAATTGAAATTGACTCAATGCCTGAAGAACTTGATTTATTAGAACGTAGAATTCGGCAATTAGAGATTGAAAAATTGGCTTTAGAAAACGAGTTAAAAAAGTATGAAAAGTCTTAAAGTGAAAGTAGTATTGTTTCTTCGAATTTTTTCATAGTTATAATTTTCTCTTTTTCTAATTTTTGACATAGTTCATAAAACCATTGATGATGGTCTGTAACTAAAAGTGATTCGAGTAATTTCTGAAAAGTAATTTGACTATTTTCTGTTAAAATTTTTACTATTCTTCCTCTCCATATTCTTCTTGGTATTCCTAAATACATAGGTTCAATTTTTTTTTCAAAGGGGCGATAAAGAAGTTTTCCTGCTGATTTACAGTTTTGCTTTAGTGGACATTGGGAACAATGAGGAGAAGTTTTTTTACAAAATTCTCTTGCGATATCCATTATCCCTTGAAAAAATTCAGATTCGTACTTTTGGGGCATTATATCCGATAATATTTCTCGAATTTCAGAATCACTTCTAACTTCATTTGTTCCAAAACAAATATAAAAATATCTAGAAATAACTCGATGTACATTGACATCTATTACGTGAATTGATTTTCGAAATGAAAAACAAAGTATTGCCGATGCTGTATAATCGCCAATTCCGGGCAAGGCTCTCAACTTCTTGTAATCAGAAGGAATGATTGAATTATAATCAGAGCAGACAATTTCACAAGCTTTTTTTAATCTTAAGGCACGTGAATTGTACCCTAAACCACTCCACAATTGTAATAAATTTACGTTAGAAACCATTGCAAGAGAACCAACAGTCGGTAACTGAGAAATGAATTGTTCAAATTTTGGAACAACTCGAGAAACTTGGGTTTGTTGTAACATAACTTCTGAGACTAATACAAAGTATGGATCAGGTTTGAATGCTCTCCAAGGTAGTTTATAATTTCTATCTTTAAAGAAACCTATTATGATTTTAGTGAAGGTACTTTTCAATTGTTTTAGAAAGTATAAACAATGTCATCAACAGTAATTACTGCATAAGGAAAATCTCCTGATTCTAAATTCCATAAAAACTCAACAGTTGTAGGAACTCTTATCTGATCTATGGATTTGTAATTTGAACATCGTAAAGTAAATCTTTCGTTAGAATAGACTGCTTTAAAGTCTCTAAATTTATCATCAGTTTCAAATTGGACAATATCACCTTCATTATTAAAAGTAACTAAAGCAGAAGCTAGATTTCTACCATCACGAATTATAACTTTTGCCGTTAATTCTGATACTTCAACCCATTGAATTGTTTTACTCGGTAATAATGCTGTAGGAAACCAAATACTCTCTGTTAAGTATCGTACTAACATAGAAATTGACGTTTCGTTTCCTTTAGGTTCGTTTAAAACTACGGACCCCCAAAATCGTATTTGACCTTGACCTTTTCGTTGAAAATAGGATAAAATTGCTGTTTTACGTACAATCATTGAATTTGATAATAATGCTTTCCACACAAAACCGGGTTCTTTCGTCGTAAAGTATTGTTTTGCTCTAAGACGTGACCATCGATGTTCTTCTCGCGATCTAAATTCTCCTCGTTGATACACCATTGCCGATGAAATATATTTTTTTTGATCAGGAACAGTTTTTAAAAAGTATTTTTGTACTATGGTAGGTAAATTTCTAATAGAATGTTCAGAAAACATTTTCGTTTCTGATTCTACTTGAGATTGAAGACTTGTTAGAATTTGCTTGTAGTATCGGATTCCACTTATTAAAGTAATAAAATGGAGTAATAGAATTGTTACTATTGATGTAATTAGAATTATCTCTTGATGCATATAGATTCTTTAGATGCTGAACTGTTTTTTCTTCAATTTACTACTTTTTTTTAAAATAGCCACTATTCTGGAATAGGAAATAATGTCACAACATAAAATAAAATCATATACTCTTTCAAATGGATTGAGAGTTAATCTCAATCAAATCAAAAGAACTCCTACAGTTTGTGTTACCGTTGGGTATCACGTTGGTTCTAAAAATGAAGTAAAAGGAATGACCGGAATAGCTCATTTATTTGAACATTTAATGTTCGACAATGTGAATTCAAACAAATTTGATAAAGTGTACGATCTTTGTGGACTCTATTCTGGATCTGAGAACAATGCATATACTACCTACGACCAAACTGTGTATTATATCTCCTTACCGAATCATCAGTTAGAACTAGGTTTATGGCTTGAAGCTCAAAGAATGAATTCATTCACTATTCAAGAAGAGTCTTTAAAAACTCAAAAAAGTGTTGTAACAGAAGAGATTAACCAAAACGTATTCAATCAACCGTATGGACAAATGTCAACAGCAATTAATGCAATGATGTATGATACAAATTGTTTTTATAATTGGGAAGTATATGGTTCTATCGAAGATGTAAATTCATTTTCAATAGTTAAAGCTCAAGAGTTTTTTAATTCATATTATTCTCCTTCAAATTCTGTTTTAACAATTGTCGGCGATTTCGAATTAGAATCAGCTATGAAATTTGTTGAGAAGTATTTTGGATCTATCACTGAGAAAAATGGTACTATGAAGCCTTATTCCTTTGATAGTACTATGTGTAAAACAAATCAACGTTCTTTTTATACTGACGATATTCCCTTAGAAGGTGCAAGCATTAGTTTCCACATACCAAAAAAATATTCTAATGACTACACTGTTTCCCAATTTGTAAGTTCTATACTTGGAAGAGGAAAAAGTACTGTACTGTACAATGAATTAGTTCGAGAAAAACAACTTTGTTCTGAAGTATATTCTTATATTGATTCTCGCGAAGAAAGTTCAATCTTAACTATTCAAGCAATTGCCTCAGATGAATCTAATACTGCAGAACAGATTGAAGAATCTTTAGTTTCGACTCTAAAAACCGTAATTTCAAATGGGTATACTCCTAAAGAATTACAAAAAGTTTCTACAAAATCCTTAACTTCTTTTGCATATCAAACCCAATTGGTTGAAGGAGTTGCTGATTATATTACAACTTCAACTATGTTGATTAACACTCCAGAATACATTAATTCCTTAGAAGACAATTTTAAGAAAGTTACTTTGGAAGAATGTACTGTATTTACACAAGAGTATTTACAGTTCGATAAATCTAATACTTTATTGATAAAGAAACAGTAATTATGATTATAAAAAAGTCTACTGATATTGATAGTTATTTAATTGATGCATCCAACTATACTGGATCGGCTGAAGCAGTTTATATTCCTGAATCTATTGATGAAGTTCAAGTACTTATAAAATCGTTGTTCGAAGAAGGAATTCCAATAACCGTTAGTGGGTCCGGTACTGGTCTTACTGGCTCTCGAGTTCCAAATGAAGGTGTAATAATTTCAACTGAACGATTAAAAAAAATCAGTTTCGATACAACTACAAAACTTCTTACAGTAGAACCGGGAGTGTTGTTAGAAGAAATTTCAATATTCTTAGATGAATACAACAGATTTTTACCTCCCAATCCAACAGAATGGTTATGTTCTATTGGCGGAGCCGTTTCAACCAATGCATCTGGTTCTAGAACATTTAAATATGGTGCTATGAGAAGTTGGGTACATTCTTTAGAGGTAGTTTTGCCTAATGGTGATATAGTTCACATACCAAGTGATGTAATTGAAAATAACGAATTTTCTGTAACAACGAATTCTGAAAAAGTTATTACTTTTACAATTGAATCAGTCTCGATTCCAAAAACTAAACATGCTGCTGGGTACTATGTTAGCCCTTCAATGAAGAAAACTGATTTATTTGTAGGGTCGGAAGGAACTTTAGGATTTATTCAATCAATAACATTAGAAACATACCCGAAACCAGAAGTGCTGTTGGGTGGTGTAATCTTCTTTCAAGAATATCAACAACTTTTAGATTTTGTATCAAATCTTAGAAGCACTTCTAAGTTAGAAGACGTTCATCTACAAACTGTTGATGCACGTTTATTAGAGTTTTTTGACGAATATTCCTTAGAATTACTTCGAAAATATTACCCTGAGATTCCTTCAAATGCGATAGGAGCTATTTGGTTTGAACAAGAATCTTCAGAAGACAAAATGGATATCCACATTGATGAATGGTGGAAAGTTGTTGCAGAATTTTCTAATCTAGCCGATGAAACTTGGTTTGCACAAAATGAAATTGAACATAGAAAATTTTCCGAGTTTAGACATAAACTTCCTTCTGAGGTTTATGAAGTTATTGGAAAAGGAAGTACTTCAAAAATTGGAACTGATATGGCAGTTCCAGCAGAATGTTTTAATGAATATTTTTGGGAATATCAAAAGGTTCTGAAAGAGTCTCAAATTAAGTACGTATTATTTGGACACATTGGGGATTGTCATTTACATGCTAATTTATTTCCAAGTTCAGAAGAAGAAATTCTTTTAGCTAAGAATATCTATGAATACATGATTACAAAAACATTGCTCTTCAATGGAACTATTTCAGCAGAACACGGAGTTGGAAAATTAAAGAAAAAGTATTTCCATACAATGTATTCTAAAGATATAATTGAATATTTTTACTCTATAAAATTACTTTTTGATCCTAAAAATCAATTTGGAAAGGGTAATTTGTTTTGAGCTCAATAAAAATTTGGATTGAAGCTGGAAGACTAAGAACTATTCCTGCATCAATTGTTCCGGTTCTAATTGGTAGCAGTTTAGCATATTCAGATAACTATTTTCGCTTAGATGTATTTCTTGTTGCAATGATTTGCTCAATGTTGTTTCAATTAACCTCTAATTTCTCTAACGATGTTTATGATAACAAACGAGGAGCAGATTCTGAAAGAGTTGGACCTAAACGAGTAATTGCGAGTGGTTTGATTTCCGAAAAATCGATGATAATCGCAATTATAATTACAGCAACCATATCATTTATACTTGGAATGTATTTAGTATATCTACATGGAATTCCCGTATTATTGATAGGCATTTTTTCTATATTTTTTGCTTGGGCTTATACAGGAGGTCCATATCCATTAGCGTACAATGGATTAGGAGATGTATTTGTATTTATATTCTTTGGAATTGTTGCCGTTTGTGGCACTTACTATGTACATTCTGGACAGTTTTCATATTATGCATTACTAAGTTCAATTAGTCCTGGTTTATTGGCAACAAATATACTTTCAGCAAATAATATTAGAGATAGAATTGGTGATGCTAAAATTAGAAAAAATACTTTAGCCGTTTTAATAGGAGACAAGGCCTCTAGAATACTCTATAGAATACTTCTGCTTGTATCGTATTTATGTATTATTGTTTTATTTCTATTGACTATGAATCCATATCATCTATTGCCTTTGATAACATTCCCATTTGCAAGAAAATTGTGGAAGAGCATTTACATATCACAAGGTTCAGAATTAACTTCTGTATTAATACAATCTGCTACATTATTACTAATTTTTGGAATTCTACAAAGTATTGGGTTTATAGTTTAATATGTTTATTCAACGTTTTTTTTCAAGCAATAGAATGAATGGTTTTAATTGTAAAAATACATCAAACTTATTGATGTTATTGATAGTATTTATAGCTTGTTCAAGTTTCTTTTTAGATAAAAGCAAAACTGTAAAGAATCAAAAGGAAATTGGAGATTTCCCAAAATTCAAGTTTACAGATAAGGAAGTAAATTTTTTGATAATTGGAGATTGGGGTGCAGGTGGAAGCATACAACGAAATGTTGCAAAAGGGATGGAATCTATTTTTAAAACAGATAATATTCAATTTATAATTTCTACTGGTGATAACTTTTACCCATCTGGTGTTACATCAACAACAGATAACCAATGGAAAACAAAATTTCATTCCGTCTACAAAGGTGATTTGCAAACTTTAGACTGGTATCCTGTTTTAGGGAATCACGACTACAAATTAAACCCTGAAGCTCAAATTGAATATTCTTCGGTCTTCCATCATTGGAAAATGCCTAGTAACTATTATAAGTATTCTAAAACTAAAGATGAAAATTCTATAGACTTTTTTGCAATAGACACTCAACTGTTAATTTCAGGCACTAAAGATCAGAAAAAAGCTCAATTAGATTGGTTAGATAAAGAATTGTCACAATCAACGGCAAAATGGAAAGTTTGTATTGGACATCACATGATACGTTCTCATGGAGTTTATGGTGATCAATCGTTTATGCTAAAAACTGTAAAACCTACACTTGATAAATACAACGTTAAAATGTACTTATCTGGTCATGATCACGATTTGCAACTTATAAAATCAAGTGAAGATTCTTTCTATCAATTAATCTCAGGTGCCGGTGGAGGAGCAAGAGACACTGGCTATGGAAAAAACACACTTTTTGCTCATACAAATGGTGGTTTTGTATCTTGTAGTATTTCCAATAAAAACATACGATGTAAGTTCTATAATCAATACGGCAGTATTGTTTTTTCACAAATTCTAGAATAACTTATGAAACATTTACTTTTGTTAGTCATTTTGTTAGTCATTTTGTTAACTACAATGAATTCCAATCTCTTTGGACAATTAGAAGGACCAGATAGTAAAGGTAGAGATTTTTGGTTGACCTTTATGCCAAATATCCATAGAGGTTTAGTTGATAGAAATGAAGCAATTATAAATTCAGATTCCTTACATATTTTTATTGTATCGGAAAAAGCAACAACTGGGGTTATAACTTACAAGGATATTTTCAACCAAGTTTATACTCATAATTTTTCAATTCCAGACCCCTCTAAAATACATCAATTTTCATTAGTATTTAGAAATTTTGAATTAGTAGGATTAAATGTTACAACCGATATAGATTTTGAAAATGGACAGAACGAAAAAATTGCAAAACAATCGTTTAATATTACCTCTAAAGAAGAAATTACCGTTTATGCAATTAATCAAGCAATAACTACATCTGATGCATTTTTAGTTTTACCTGTGGATATTTTAGATAATGAATATTTTATTATGTCTTATAACTCCGATGGGTCTTTTAGGAATAATTTTAATCCACCTTTAGATAATGCTTCAACTCCTTCACAGTTTGCAGTTGTTGCTACAGAAGATAATACAACAATAACAATTCGTCCTACAGTCGCCACCGCAAGAAACAACCTAAACGTACAAAGTGTGAATTTAAGCCGTGGAGATGTATATTTAGTTCAAGCTAATATGCTTTCCAATTTAAGAGCTGACTTAACAGGAACACAAGTTGTTTCAAATAAACCAATTGCTGTTTTTTCAGGTCATCAACGAGCTACAGTTCCCGTAAATATAGGAAATTTAACTTCTCGAGACATACTTATTGAACAAATACCTCCTCTTTCTACATGGGGATTTTCTGCATTTATTACTCCTTACCCAATACCTTCTACAATTACAGAAAGTGGTAATGATATATATAGGGTTTTAGCAGGCTACGATAATACAATTGTCACTGTTGATAAATTTCAAGTAGCATTATTAGACAAAGGTGAATTTTTCGAAGCACCTATTCCTAATAGTGCAAAATTAGTAGAAGCAAACAACCCTGTTTTAGTTGCTCAATTTAAGCAAACTTCAGGTTCAGGAAATTTTTCTATTCAAATCGGTGATCCATTTATGATGTTGATTCCTCCAGCGGAACAATTTATGAAATCATATAGGTTTATTAATGTTCAAGTTGGAGAAAATAGTATAGAAAACGGTAGTATTATTCCTGTTCCGAATGTTTATGTAGAGCAATATGTAACAATTGTTTCTCCAACTTTGTACCTAGATAGAGTTAGGTTTGATGGTGGACAAATGAACGCTGCAGAATTTACTCAAATAACAAATACTACATATTCTTATGTAAATAAAAGAGTTTCTGGAGGAGTTCATACAGTCGATTCAGATACAATATGTGGAATTTATGTTTATGGATATGGTAGAGCAAATTCTTATGGTTATGTAGGAGGAATGAACTTTAAGAAAATTGATTTTAGAGCTCCACAGATTTTTTCTGAGAATGATTGTGGTACTTTTACAGGTACTATTCTCGATACAGGTGATGCAGACACTAAAATTGATCAAGTTTTTTTCGATCAAGATTCTATAAAGAATGTAACTGTTAATTATAATTTTGTTAAAGCCGATAGTAGTGTCTTTTCAGGAAGATTAATTAATCCTTATATAGATGGTAAATTTACCATTATTGCTACGGATTCTTCTCGATTACGAAATAGAAAATCCCTTGATGTTCCTGGTTTCACATTGCATACTTCTGTTACAGCGACTGATCCTCCAAAAGAAATCGTAGAAAGAATAGTAATCACCAAACGCTATTGCTTTGAAGTAACTATTTTTAATTACGGTAAATTTCCTCAAAAAATTGATGGAATTGGATTTAAGAATTCTAGTCCAGAATTTAGTTTTTTAAATTCTACTTTACCAGATTCAATTGCCCCAGGGAAATCTGTAAATATTACGATTTGTTTCCAAGGATTTAGCGAAAAAGAAGTAATAGATTCTTTGATTATTCTCAATAAATGTATCAATAGAACTGTTGCAGGATTTAAGATTCTAGTTCGTGTTGATAATATTCCTCCTCGTATTAACAAGGTAGATAATCAATGCGATACTACTTATACAATTCAATTAGATGACGATACACCTGCAGATATTGGTTTAGAATACGTTAGAATTTTAGACTCCTTATTGGTAAATGCTACTGTTGAAATAATCAGCGATGATTTACCGAATTCTATTAAATTCAGAGTAAAGTTAATCGATGTCCAAAAAGATGCAATTGTAGGGTTTGAAGCAATGGATTCAGCTTCTAATGTTACAGTGAGAATTGACACCATTAAAGGCTATACATTAGCTTTTACTGGAAAAGACACTGTACATTCAATTAATTATGGAAAACGAACTATTTCTACTATGTTCTGCGATACTTTGTATTTCCTTAATGAAGGAAATTATCCTATCGAATTTGATTATATTCATTTGAAACATAATATTCTTTATAGCATACCACAATATCAATTTCCATTTATTATTGAACCATCACAACAAAGATCATTAATAATTTGTTTTGCACCTTTAGAAGAAAATCCTAGATTTATTCCAGAATGGACAGATTCGCTACTATTTGGTTTCAGATGCTATTCTCATGTTATTCCTTTACGAGGTATAGGTGAATCCTACATTCAAAGTTCTAATACTCGATGCGATGTCCCATTGATTGTTACAACTCAAAAGTTCCCTATTCAAACAGAGATAAAATCTTTTCCAAATCCTCCTTCTGGTTCAAATGTAACTGTTGAGTTTTCGTTATCATCATTTGATAATGTTTCGATTTCCCTTTCGAATATGTTAGGAGAAATTATATCAATTCCTATAGAAGGTGAATTAAAAGCTGGTGAATATATGTTTCAATTACCAACTTCAAAACTTTCTAAAGGATTGTACTTCTTACAATTATCTACTACGAAACAGAAAGTAGGTACAATTATATCTATTGTTCAATAATAAGAATCTATGACACACAACGAAAAAATTATCATTTTAGATTTTGGTTCTCAATACACACAATTAATTGTTAGAAAAATTAGAGAATTAGGGGTATACGCTGAAGTATACCCTTTTTCTATAGATCAAAATACGTTTCAGTCCTTATGTTCAGACGCGAAAGGTATTATTCTTTCTGGTGGTCCCTCAAGTGTATATTCTAAAGATGCACCAATTCCGACTGTTGATGTTTTTAGTCTTAAAATTCCTGTTTTAGGCATATGTTACGGACTTCAATTGATTGCACATAAAAATGGTGGAATTGTGGATAAGGCAGCTCGAAGAGAATTTGGAAGAGCAAGTATAACAATTGAAGATTCAAATGATTTATTTAGAGGAGTTAACCTTAATTCTGAAGTTTGGATGTCACACGGAGATCATTTAACGAAAATTCCTGAAGGTTTTGAAATCATCGCATATTCTCAAAATTCACCAATTTGTGCTATTCGTTCAACTGAAAAGAAAATTTGGGGAGTGCAATTCCATCCTGAAGTACATCATACTCAAGATGGTCAAAATATTCTCAAAAATTTTGTATTTATAATTTGTAAATGTGAAGGTAATTGGTCAATGGGGTCTTTTATAGAAAATTCTATTGAAGAAATTAAAAATACTGTGTGTAATGATGGAGTAATTTGTGCTTTAAGTGGTGGTGTTGATTCAACAGTAGCTGCAATTCTATTACATAAAGCAATTGGAAATAAGCTTCATTGTATTCATATCGATACTGGGTTAATGAGAAAAGATGAAAGTCGAGCAATAGTTCAACTTTTTAAAGAACATTTTGAGATTTCAATTGATTTAATTGATGCTAAAGATATTTTTTATTCTCGTTTAGACGGAGTTTCAGATCCTGAAACTAAACGAAAAATTATTGGTAAAACATTCATTGACCTTTTCGAAGTTGAAGCAAAAAAATTCCAAGATGCACGATTTTTAGCCCAGGGTACTTTATATCCAGATGTAATTGAATCTGTTTCTGTAAAAGGTCCTTCTGCTACTATAAAATCGCATCATAATGTTGGTGGTTTACCAGAAAAAATGAATTTACAACTTATTGAACCGTTCAGAGAGTTATTCAAAGATGAAGTTCGAAATGTTGGAAAATTGTTAGGAATTCCAAATTGGTTTGTGGAAAGACACCCTTTTCCAGGACCTGGTCTTGCGATTAGAATACCGGGCGAAATAACAATAGAGAAAATTTTAATTCTTCAAGAAGCTGATGAAATTTATATTGAAGAAATAAAAAATGCAGGATTATATAATGAAATTTGGCAAGCATTTGCAGTGTTGTTACCAGTAAAAACTGTAGGAGTTATGGGTGACGAACGAACCTATCAATACGTATGTGCATTACGAGCTGTTACCTCAACAGACGGAATGACTGCAGATTGGTATCCAATGCCATATCAACTACTTTCGAAAATCTCAAACCGAATTTCAAATGAAGTTGTTGGTATCAATCGAGTTGTCTATGACATCTCTTCAAAACCTCCTTCTACAATTGAATGGGAATAATAATTCTATCCACAAATTCTTAATCACTAAAAAAAGCTCTTATATAAAACATAAGAGCTTTTCCAATAAATGGTATAATATTCATATTCCTACAAAATTATACAGATTGGTGCTTAGAGATAATTTCGATACTTCGTAACATATCAAAAAGAGAGTCTCTTGAAATAGGTTTTACTAAATAGCCATTGCAATCTAATTTAAAAGATGCTTGAATATTTTTAAAATCACTTAATGCTGTTAACATAACAACTTTTACCGATTGAGTTGTCTGTAACTCACTTTCAATTTGACGTATTCTCTTTAAAACTTCGTGACCATTTGAATCAGGAACCATTATATCTAAAATTAATAAATCAAAAGGTTCTGAATCTGAAATAGCACTAGTAAATTGAAAAATCGCTTCTTTTCCAGAAGAAACAAGTATTAATTCACCAACATTTTCAAGCATTTCTTTTAATACTATTCTATTTAAAAGTTCGTCATCAAGAATTAGGATTTTCATTTTTTACCTTCAAATTATTTATTAATGTAATATTTTAAACGAAATATCTGTTGCTTTAACAGAGTGAGTAATTGCACCAACAGATATGTAATTTACATTACTTTTAGCAATTTGACAAATATTTTTTAAAGTTATTCCACCAGAAACTTCCACTTCTATAGTTTTAGGTATGAATGTAATAGCTTCCTTGATTTTTTCTATTGAAAAATTATCTAACATAATTCTATCTACTTTACCTGTTTTCACAGCAATTTTGACATCTTCAATAGTACGAGTTTCCACTTCGATTTTTACTGAGTTATTAGCATAAATAAAGGCTTTTTCTATCGCCTTTTCGATTCCACCACAAGCATCAATATGATTATCTTTAATTAGAATCATATCCCATAATCCAAATCGATGATTTAGACCTCCTCCACAGAATACTGCATATTTATCCAATGCTCTCCATCCTGGTATAGTTTTACGAGTATCTAAAATTTTCGTTGTAGAGTTTTTTAATTCTTTTGTGTATTCAAATGTAGTTGTTGCAACTCCAGACATCCGTTGTAAAAAGTTTAGTAGTGTTCTTTCTACTTCTAATAACGCTCTAACATTCCCTTTAAACACTCCCAGGATAGTTCCACTTTCGTGAAACTGCTTATCTTGAACATATAGCTCATAGGTAAGTTTTGCTTTAAACACATCTAATACTAACTGAATTATTGGCAAACCACAAATAACTGCATCTTCTTTTAAAAGTAATTTAGCAGAACCCTCTAAATTCTCAGGTATAGTACTGATAGAAGTTATGTCTCCAATTCTGACATCTTCATTGTATGCTAATTGAATTAATGAAGAAATTTCGTCTTTATAATCTAATATGTTCATTGAATTTATTTTCTCAAATCGACTACAGTATAAGTATTAGATGGTTGATATGTATAATCTGAGACTAATAATGCTTTTTCTTTAATATTGAAAATTTTAAAGTAATCATCTTGTCCATTTGATTGAATTATGATTCCTATAATTTTGTTATTTTTCAATTCTAAGGTTATCTTAGAAACACCTTGTTCCATAGATGATTCGTTCTTTGGTTGCAAAACTAACAAGGTAGATTTATTCAAACTTCCACCTGAGGTTAATGAAATAGGTTTATAATTAACAAGTATACTAAAAAAAACGGCATCAATTGAAAATTGATTTTTGTTTTGTTTCGCTATGGAAATTACTACATTTTTTTTCTTATCATCTACATTCCAAATGTTTTCGCCATCACAAAGTAATTTTCTCCCTGGAAATGTAATTGAATATTTATTCCCCTTTGTAGCAAGAATAGTTCCTTTCCCGTTAAAATTATCATTTGAAAATTGAATTGAAATTCCTTTATAATTTACGAATTGTTTTACTAATTGTTCGTGTAATTCTTCTTTTGAAGAACTACCAAAAAGTATAAAAGGGATAAGAAAAAGAATGGCTCCAATTTGTAGTTTCATTAAAATGGTGTTTTGTAAATTTCTACTTCAGTATGTTTTTTCAATGCATCAAGTATAACAGATGAATCTCCGCAAATTCCAAGTGTTAACTGATCAGGATGTAGAAATTGAGATTTTTTTTCATTGATTTCATCTAATGTAATACTGCCAAAAGATGAAATTAGTTCCATCGGGAAATCTAATGGTAAACTTTGTTGAACAGTTTTTACAAAAAGGGATAATAGCTTTTGAGGTGTTTCCATTAGTCTTGAATAAGAACCAAGTAAATATTGTTTTGTTCTTAAGAGTTCTTCTTTTTCTATTGGTTCAATTTTTAAACGTTCCCATTCCGAAAATATTGAAATAATTGTGTCTTCAAAATATTCATTTCCAACAGATGTAAATGCAATAATTTCAGATGCTGCAGGTTTGGCAGACAAACTCGAAAAAGCTCCATAAGTATATCCTTTTTTCTCACGAAGCAACATAGAAAGTCTTCCTAATATACTTCCACCAAAAAGTGAAAGAACTATCATTAAAAGAGGCGTATCCTTGTTCGTTGGAAATATTCCATTCTGACCTACTTTTATCACAGCTTGTTTTGATTTTTCCTTATGTGCTACTATAGATTGTCTACTTATTGCGGTGTTATAGAAGCTCTCAATTTCTCTATATTTTTTCGATTCTAATTTTGAAAAATATTTACTTTCTAAATGAGATAATCTTTCTTCGGATAAGGGACCTGTTAAAAAGATATCAATTTTTGAGTTTTCCAATATTGAAGTGTATACATGTAGTATTTGATTTCTTGTCATATCAGAAATAGATGACAAAAATCCTGAAAAAGGATATTGATAATAATGCCCTTTGTAAAATAACGAACTGAATGCTATTCCACAAAGAGAATCAGGATCAGAATCTCTAAACAACAATTCAGATTCCATTTCTTTTTTTACTTTTTGAATTTCTTTATCTGAAAAAGTTGAATTGAAAAGAGAATCGAATAGAATTTCAATAGCTTTTTCAAAGTTAAAAGATAAACAAGTCAAATTTACTCCGAAAGTTTCAAAACTCGAAGTAAATGAATACGAAGCTCCTAAGAAATCGAATTGTTCAGATATTTCAGAAGCAGTTCTTAATGCTGTACCTCTACAAATTAGTTTTGTAGTAAGTTTTTTAAGACCAGGAGAAGTTGTTATGTTGTTATTCCTGAATAGAATTGTCATACTTACTAAAGATTGAGAATCTTCATTCATTATGTACAAATCTTTATTATTACCTGAAGACCTAATCTCTGGTAAAGGGATATGAATGGTAGGGGTTAAATCTGAAATTGGAGAAATTTCTAAAAGGTCTTGAAACGTTAAGTCAGTCATATATTTATATTATCTAATTTCTATTTTTACTGTTCTTGAATAAAATCTACCTTCAGGTAAATTATTATCAAAAGTTGTGGTGTCTACTCCGAATCCGAATATGCTATTATTTCCGTTAAATATTTTCGAAACTGACAAAGCTCTTTTATAGGATAGTTCTTTGTTGTACTGTTCAGAACCCATAATATCGGTCGATCCCCTAAATTCAATTTTTCGTTTAGAAAAATCCTTTTCTGAATAATCCTTTAATTGATCTTTCATTATTTGAGTAAGTTCTGACGAATCAAAATCGAAAAGTAATACTGAAAGAACTTCGTTCTCCTGTGCAATTGTATCAATTACTACAACCTTTACTTTTTTAGTAGTTTGAAAAATAGTATCAGAACTAAATGAGCGTAGTTCAATCGTAATATCAGATTGTGTTAATTCTTTCAATTCTTCCGGTGACTTTGGTACTAATGAAACTGGAAATGAATAATATTTTTCTACTGTTTTATCTGAAACAACTTTTAAATTTTTCAAAGGAAATGTTTGTTTGTTACTTCCAATGGTTATCTCAAATTCTTGAGATATTATTGATTTATCACGAGGTTCTGGGACTAAAAAGAGGGGCGTTTCATCATATTGTTCACTTGAATTTACTATCGTAACTGGAGAAAGTATAGAGTTATTAGAAGACCATATTTCAACCCTTCTATTTTCTTCATTTCCTTCTTTTGTTTCAGAACGAGAAGGTTTTGTAGGTAACAATCCATTTGAAAGAAGTATTTGTTTAGGATTAACTCCCAACTGTACAAGTAAATTTTTCACAGATATTGCACGAGCATTCGCAAGCTCTTTACTTTGTTCTAACCCATTTTCATTTGAAACGTAACCAATAACTGTAATTGTAGACATAAGATTTTCTTTTAGTCGTCTTGCTACTATTGGTAAAATCGAATAATATATATCAATTGTTTTTTCTGGTAATAGTTTGTGTTCAATTTGTAAATACTTATTCGGAACATCAGTTGAACCAAAATCGAAGAATATATATGGCAAAAGTGGAACAGTAGTTTTTTGAATCTTTTTATAAAGTGGGATTGATGATTCTACGACATCAAAACCTTGGATATCCTTAGTGATTTTGAATTTAGGAACAACTGTATGTAGTTTTTCAACTTTCTTATTTTCGGTGTATTTATACGTAATATACTGTTGCTTTATAGTTGTTAACAGAGTTTCAATAAATGTTTTTTCATTTATAGTAATCAAATTTGGTTCTAAGATTTGTTCTTTAACTAAGACTGTATTTGGAGAGTCTAACGGATTAGTTGTTGTTTTAACGATAGTGTCCCTAATGTATAAAGTGTCAAACAACAAAATTGGTTGAATTGGTAAAACGTTCGGTTCATTTTTTAAAATTCGTCCTATTGAAATACTTAATCGAATTGAAGAATAATTCCAATTTACCGATTCTGAAATATTTTGAAGAGGATAATAATAACTAATTTCTGGTCCTATGATTAGGTTATTCGATGCAAAAGAATACTTTGCACCTCCTATTACAAAACTTTGTAAAGTTACATTTGGAATTTCTCCTGAACGTGGGTTTCGAGTTATAACTCCGGGAAGAAAACGTACACTATCTGGTGTAAATACTTCTTCAGTTTGATTAAAATTATTACCTATATAATAACCAATAGAAGATCCTGCAAACAGATCAAAGGTAGAAAACAATCTATATCCAAATAATGCTTCAAACGAAACAGTTGCTAATTGAGCTGAAATAGTATGTTTAAATACACCTGGAGTTGGAACCCCAAAAACAATGAAAGTAGTTGGTTCAAATGCTTCTAATTGAGAAGGAGATTGAAAGTAAGAAATTCTAGGGAGTAAAAATACTTTTTCCGTTATAGGAATTTGAAAAAAAGCACCAAAATGAATTCCAATTTCATTGGAAGCAGAAAATGTTGCGGGAGGTTTTGAAAAACCTGGAATTTCTGAAAAAGAAGCATTGTATATGTTGTAATTCATTCCACCAAAAAAACCATAAGCAGTTTCTACTGCTTGGGACTTTGCTTCTATAAAACATAAAAATGCGAAAAAAATTAGAATCAGATTTTTCAAATATGTAAACTTTATTATTCAAACTTAGTAAAAACCCCTTATCTAAAGAATGTTAAGGGGTTTTATTGTAATGTATACCTAATTGTACTTACTTTACTATTACAAATGGTTCAGATATAATAGCTTCTTTAGTAGTTAAAACAATCCTGTACCCACCAGAACTAAATTCTTTAAGGTTATATTGAAGTTTATACGACCCAATACTTAATATTTCATTCGAAATCAAAGTAACTATTTTTTCGCCAGAGTTTGAAAATATTGAAATATTAATTAGTTGTTTTTCTGAAGTACTAAACTCAACATTTAAAATATCACTCGTAGGAGTAGGATAAATTGATAATGCACTCGGTCCTGATTTTAAAAACTTCAAGGTAGTTAAATTACACATTCCATCAACGGAAAAATACGAAGGTCCTTCAAATATAGTTACTTCTAAGAATTTCAAAGAATCAGTATCAAAACCCCAAGGCACAGAGCGTAGTTGACTTACCGTAGAATCAGGTACCATAACCACAAACCTCATCAAAGCTAATTGACCTGCTTTCAGTGAGTCTATATCTCTAAAGTTATATCTAATCATTCCATTTTGAGCATCTACTGTAGGTTCAGGTACTATGGTAGTAGAATAATCCAAAAACTTTAAAACACGTGGATTATAAGAAAAATCAACATTAAATCGAACTTTTTGCATCCAGAATGTTGTATCTCTTAAAAACAAAGACACATCAGTATCTATAGATAACGGAATAGTAACTGTATCAGTCATCATTCCTCTGCTCGGAGTTATTGGAGTAAATGAAATAGATGGAGAATATTGCAAATCTAATGGTGTAGGATATCCAATTCCAGCAATTGTTGTCGAATCTCCAAATGAACATTCCGAAATTTTCCCTAATGGACTTAACGATACCCCACCGGCATACGCTATAGTATCAAAAGTTTGTTTGGATTTTGGACAAAATTGAACTAATGCTGAAATGGTATCTCCGGGTAAAAGAAAAGTATTTAAAAGCAAAGGATCTAAAATCATTTGAACATCACCATTTTGCAATTGAGTTAGTGAACGAACTTGAATTGGTACATCTCCAGTATTTCGAAATACTATTTGTCGAGTTACACAATCTAAAATTCTTACTGAATCAAATTGAATAGGTGTTTCAATAGCAAGATCAGCTTTTAATACCTGTACGAACCCAAAACTATTACCTGCAACAATTTGGAAGTACAGTATACCCTCGGTGTCAAATTGAACTGAATCTATATCCAAACGAACAACTGCTCTGTTTCCATTATTTGATACAAATCTGAAAACTGCTAAAGGAGTTGTTGAATCAAATTGACAATAGTTTTTTAACTGAATGGATTTTCCAATTCCAGCTGGTAAATCTTTAATATTATAACTTGGTTGCAAAACAATTCCCGATTGAGAATCAGCAACACATCCTGACCTTTGTAGATATTTAGAATCTATATCCAACAATCTAATAGCAAGTGTATCATATCTCATTCTAAATGATATATCTGCTAAATTTGCTGGGATTTCTCGTGTTGAATAAAAAGGTATCAAAATAGTATCGCATGTCGTCATTTTAAAAGTATCTAGAGTAGCATTTGTCAAAGTAGAATCAAAAGTCATTGATAAACCAAATGCAGGAGCAAAACCTCTTCCTGATACTAAAATAGTAGTATCTTTGTCAACACAAGGTTCAGAAAAATGCATTATCATTTTTGCTCTATATTGTCTTGGGGCTCTTGGATTAAACACAACAACAAAGTCATTGCCTGTTAAAGAATCTAAGGTAATTGGAAATGGTAGGTTATTTCTTTCTTTAACAGTGAAAACACGTTCATTTGGTTCGAAAGTAATGGAATCAATTACAATTTTAGGTTGATCTGGATTTACAGCTACACTTGGTATAGTTACTGCTACAGTTATAGGGTTTGCAGAAGTGTCTACACGAGTGTCTGGAAAACCAACTAAAGTTGGGTTTGGTTGCATAAGCAACATTCTTTTTCCTGCTAAAAATACTTCATATTTTGAATTCCATCCAGAACCAGAAGCTTGTATATGCAAACGGGCTGCTGAATTCAAAAATTGAGGTAATGAAGGTGTATTTGGACAATAAACAATTCGTAAGGTATCTCTTCCTAATGGTGGTATTTGAAATGGAAATGTTCCATTTGGAGAGAAAGTTGAATACCAAGAAAATAATTCCGCTGTCCCATTTGTAACTCTTGTATTATCTATCCAGATACTATCGACAGTCATTGGATGAACAAGTGACTGATTTAGTAAAGGTATTTCTCGAATTTTACATTCACAAGGTTTTGTAAACCCAAAATTTATAAGTGAAATTGGTGCGTCAAGTTGAATAATAATTCCTTTTCCTATTACCTGTCCAGAATCTACTCTCGCACAAGGTGAGTCGGATTGAACAACTGCTCTTCCAGAAAAAGTTTGAACAGCATTTGGAGAAAACTGAACAAATGCTTGAATCGAATCTCTTGGTTGTAATAAAGTCGGAATAGGTCTTGATGTTCCAACAACTGTATATCCATTTGGAACTAATATATTCGTTACCATTGCTGCAATTGCAGAAGTATTTTCTATAAGAATTGTATCAATTTTAGAATCACCAACTTCTAAAGTCCCAAACTGTGTAAAATCTGAAACTAAAAAACGTGGAGATTGCGACAACCCAATCATACTCGCTGCCCAGTTTACCGGAGGTGAACCAGCAGTTTGATAACGTATGTATGCCCTGTCTGCCCTGTCTCGAGTTACATCATTTGGAACATACCGGAATATAAATCTCGCAATTTCATTATCAGCTAACGAAATACTTGTAGGCATTACTGCCGGAGTAACTAATTGATATCGATTTGTAGGATTGTCAAAAACTATATTTGACATTACTTGATTAGAACCTGATATATTTCGAATGTCAATAGTATCTAATTCACTTGAACATCCAAGAACATTTTCTGTTCTCAAAACAATTGGTTCAAATTGATAAATTTGCTTAATTCCTGTTCCGGTTATCGGAATACATTGTGTTACAAAACAACGTTGTTCGTAAAAGCAAATTTCGTCAGGATATGTTGAATCGACTAATGGAGTAAATGTTATTGGAATAGAGCGGGTTTGACCTGGCAACAATGTTGTTCCTTGAGCTCCCGTTAAAAAGTATGCTTCCCCGCGTCGTAAGAAAAATGATAAAAGCAGGGTGTCAACGCCACTATTTGTTACAACAACAGATTGCGTTGCAGACTGACCAACTATTACATTACCAAAATTTACTGTTTGTGTTGACCAAGTTACTTCTGGTTGAAATCCTCTTCCTTTCACTATAATTTTTTTACGAATTGTACATCCTCCAACCCTTGTTGTAAATACTACAGAATCACGAATATTGCCACTTACTGTTGGAATCATTCGAATCCAATTTGGTCTATACCCTGTTGCAGGATCTAATGTTAAAGGATACGCAAATTGTTTAGCAATAAAGTTTACTGGTACCGAAACAGATTCAATTACAATTGGCTCACCTATTAAGTTTTGCCAAGTATATTCTTGAACATCACTCGCCCAATCAACACACGTGACTCCAAAATTCATAGAGTCTATTCGAGATGTTAATGAGCTAGGACTTCTCAGTGCCAAAACTTCTTGAACTCTACCTGATAAATTAATTTGTGTAAAACCAGGTGGGCACTGATCGGTGGAAATAACTCGAATTGAATCCACATAGGATCCAGAAGAATCTCTCGAAAAAAAGCGAACAGTTACATCTATACATTGCCCTGGGGCTAATGTAATTGGTAATGAACTTGGAGGAATTATTTGGAATATTCCTGGTAATGAATTTTGAAGAGCTGATATGGTTATTGGGCGTGGTGTACCTATTAATGCAGAATTATTACAAATTCTGAATACTGAATCATCAAAAGGTTTTTCAACACAATTTGCATATAAAGTATCAAAATCAATAGATGAACGAGAAAAACTTAATTCAGTTATTCTTGTCATTATTAGTGGAATTGTTACGGTATTTCCACATCTATTTGTTGGACGAACTTGCAAATTTGCTCGTAAATTTCCTACTGTAGATCCGTTGTAGGTAACAGTAACAGTTAAAGGGACTCCTGGTGTTAAATTTGCATTGGGCTGTGAAACTCTAAAACTTGAACCATCCACTCCAGTTATAACAAAATTTACGGTACTTCCACAAATAGTGGTATCTAAAATAGTAAATTGCCAAGATTTTGTATCCACACATCGAATTGTATCTCGAACTTGAGTAGGAAGTACAGTTACTCGTAGTAAACTTGAACGGTTATTATTTTGACAAGAAGCTCCACTTCTTGCTCTACCAGTGCTATTTCCATTTGATGCATCACATAAAGAAAAATTCGATGGTTGTTCGTTGAATCGATAATATAATATCAATCCTGCTTCATTTCCATTTAAAGATAAATCTCTGTTACATAATATTTGAGATGGGGTACGAGCTGTATTCCACATTCTGAATTCATCTAATTGGCCACGAAATGTTCTATTTGAAGCCAAATCGGATAGACTATTCGTACTTGCTATTTGCGTTAGTAAATTAGTTCGTTCTAAAGGTCGAAGATACGAAGTAGGATATGTAGAATTTCTCGCACTATCTACTGCAACTCCATCAATATAGAGATATATTTTTTGAGTTTGACCATTAAAAACTGCAGCAACGTGTGACCATTTATTATACAATCCACTTGCTGGTATTGATAATATAGTATTGTCAGCAGAACGAAGTTTTGTACCATCACCGTTGACTTCAAAAACTAAATTATCACTTGCATCAAAATATAACACCCATTGATCGTTGTCATCATTTCCAGGACCCCATAAACCAGCAACATATACTTTTGATCCCGCTTGTCTTGTCGGGTTCATCCACATTTCTACGGTTAAGAAGTCACGTAATTGAAGTTGTCTAGCAGTTTTGTCTATATCAACGTAATGAGCACCTCTGCCAGAATTTACTGTTAAGGATAAGGCTCTTCCTATACAATCTCTTGGAGAATCACAACTTGCAACTTGTGATTGGAGGGTAGAAACTGATGTTACTAATATTAATAGAAGAAGTAGAATTGTTTTCAAGAATAGTCCTTACCTTTATCGAGTAACAGAAAAATTTGAAGTATAATTATAACCATTAGCTTCTAAAACCATTATAAATGATCCACTTGAAGTTACAGTTAATGGTATGGTATGGAAACCTCTATCCAAAGTTCCATTATACACTTTTTGTATTGCTACTCCTCTTGTATCATAAACCGTAATCGAAACTGGTGTTTGGTGTTTTAAAACAAACGAACAAACAGAATTTCCACGCGATGGGTTTGGATATAAATCAAATGGAGTTCCATTTATTGGTTCAATTGTTTCAGGTACTGAAGTAACTCTCTTTTTAATTGTTCCAAGTCTGTTTACTTTAGCTCCCAAAATTTGTTCTATTGTTTCAGGTGTTTCTTCGAACCATGATTCTAAAATATCAACATACACTCTTCGGTAATCATTTTGGTAAATTATATCGCCATTATTAGTGAAATTCGTTAAATCAGGAGGGTTTCCATATACTGCTGCATTGACATTTCTGCCAAATACAAATTGTACTGAAGCTGCACCATGGTCAGTTCCTCGTGAGCCGTTTTCAAACGGACGTCTCCCAAATTCAGAAACGGTCATTCCGACTACTCTTTCGCCAAAACCTTGTTGAATAGCATCGTCCATAAATTGGCATATACCATTTGAAAGTCTGTTTAAAAGTGTTGGGTGTAAACCTTGGTTGTCTGCTTGTTGTTGTTGAACGTGTGTGTCGAATCCACCTAAGAAACACATATAGACTTTCGATTTTAGACCACCCGAAATTAACCTAGAAATTAAACGTAATTGTTGTGCAAATCCATCGCTATATATAACATTGTTTTTACCTTTGTCAAATGCTGCTTTTACTTTTTGTGAGTATACATCTGATTGTTTAGCAATAGTACGTATAAAATTAAATTCTTCTTGATAATTATTTTCTGTGGGATTGAAATAATCTTCATCTGGGGTTAATCCTGCACCATTTTTGAAAAAGGAATCAGGGTCTCGTAGTGCAATTCCCATATCGCCACTTTGAGATTTTAATAACATTGAAAGCGAACCGCCAATTTGAATTGCTAACGGATCTTCAGGGATTGTCAATGGAAAGTTTGTGAGGTTTTTTTCAAAGTATCGTCCTACCCATCCAGTATCCAAACGGACATCAGGATTTGAAGAATTAATTCCAGATAACCAAATATCTGTTGAACGGAAATGGGATAAATTCGGATTTTCGTAGCCAACATTTTCAACTACTGCTAAGTTACCTTGTTCTAATAGGTTTAACATTCCACCGTTGTGTACATTCGTTACCATTGAAGGGTGTAAATATACATCCGAACCTAATATTCGGACTGCAGTTTCCTTCGTTACAGATATTCCTGGTCTAAGGTTGAAATAGTTGGCATCATCTGCTGGAATTACAGTATTCAAACCATCATTTCCACCGAATAACTGTATAATAATTACTATGTTATCATTATTATTAAAATTAGCACCTATTGCTGTCGAGGGCGAAGAAGCAAGTAAGGGAATTCCACCAAGAATGGTAGGAGCAGCTGCTGTTGCAATTGCTGATTTTTTTAAAAAGGATCTTCTATTCATTGGTATACTTTCTTAACTTAATTGGAAATCTGGTGCTTTAGACAAAGAAATTAACAGATTACGAACCCCAGTAGCAGTTCGAGAAGGGTTATTCAGAATGGTTGGCCATTCATAATCAAAATCGATTGTTGTTCCTAAGAGTTCTTCTGTGTAATACAACTCTCTTGTTGTAGAAACTGGTACTGGTAAGAAATAGGATATTAGATCTTTTGCCAATACACGTACATCAGTATAATCAGGAAATTTTCGGATGAAGTCATTTAATACTGTATCGGAGAGTCCTCTAAAATAGGTATCAGCCGTGCTTCTACGTAATGGAAATGTTGCTGTGCTTATCCACGTTCTGTAACCCGGCCATCCACTGACATCAGGCGGATCCATTAATTCTTGATTAATTTGTCCCATTAACGATTGTGTATCTGATAAAGGTGTACCAACATATCGCTGAAGTCCAATCAAATATTCTGATGGTGTTTTAATTTGTACACCCAAAATTTCTTCTGAATAAAAGTGGTTCGATGTCAATAATTTTACTATCAATGGTCGAATAATAAAATTATTTTCTATAAACGTTGTAGACATTTCAGTTAAGGCATTTTCATTCGATAATGCACCATTACTATAGACAAAGAATTTATACAGTTTTTTGGAAATAAATCGAGCTATTGCATTAGCACGATTTGTGAAAAGTATTTCTATTAATTTTCTTACTTCTTGTTCTCGAACTTGTTCTTGGTTATTACTGTCCGGTGTTCGAGAAGGAATAGTCTCACCCATAAATTGCTTTGCTTCAGTATCGTGCGATTGAGGGAAGAAAAACGTTTTAAAATAACCATTTGGAAATGGTTCATATAAAAAGCCATTTGCTCTCCAACCTGTCAAAACTCGAGCAGCTTCTTTTATATCACCTTCGGTATAGTTTCCTAAACCACATGTATATAGCTCTAACAACTCCCGCGCATAATTTTCATTAGGTTTGCCTTTTGTATTTTGCACACCACCTAAGTAAAATAACATTGCTGGGTCTAATGTAATATCTTCTACAAATGATTTAAAATCTAATAATCTATCTTTTCTGACTAATAGATTTTGTCTGTACAATAATTGAGGAGGTAAAAAGTATTCATCGAATACAAATTCTGAAGTAAAATGTCCAGACCAAAACAACGTGATTTTTTCCGTTGCCGGTACCGTTTCTACTCTCATTTGCTCTATCCACCATCCAACTAATAAACGGTAATTACCTTGCATTTGTCCTTCTATTTGATTCTTTAATTCAGCAGAACCAATTCCTTCGGGGTTTTCGTTGGGGATATCTACCCAAGGACCCGGGTTCGTTGTCGGAACAACAGAATCTTGTCCTAAGAGTAATTCTACGGCTTCACGTGGAGTTTTACCCGTCATTTGATTTACCAATTCTGGGGTAGGACCAAAGGTAACTCTCCGGAGCAAATGTGTTGCCTCAGATCTTGTAAGTGGAGAAGTTTTCTCCGACATATCTACAATTTTAGTAGAACCTTGTTGTGAAGGTAAGTCAAAATTTGGTTCTTTTGAAACCCCCAAAAGAGATTGAAAAAGTCCTCTTCTATTCATAATATTATTCTTTCAAAAGATAATGAGAAAGTTTAAATAGTATTCTAACGATTTAACGAGTATTATTATGTACTAATATATAAAAAATAACACCTAAAAACTCAAAAGGATACATTTAAATGTAAATACTCTTTTAAAACAGAATAAACCCGTAAAAAGTTACAATACATTTGAAGTTAATATTCGAAAGATTATTCACTGTTCTAGTGAATGGAGGAGGGGGTTGAGGGGAAAGAGTTGAAAGTGTGAAATAGACTAATTCTATAAATTTTTAGTTTTGTTCATTTTTTACCATTAAAGCAAAAATTCCTGAATAAAAGTTACTGGAATAATTTCATTTTCGTTTAGTTATTAACCAAGGTTTTTCACTTTGGGTCATTTTAGTTAGTTTGTACCTAGAGTATTGCCCATATACTTCGAATACTTCTTCCATAAAATTATATTGATAATCATTTAAACAATCTTTTGTTTCTGAAGTAAAATCCTGCGGAATTCCCAATGCACCCTTTAATTTAAAATTATCATAAACCGTTTTTATAACTAGTCTATGTCTCCAACGATAATTTCCATCAGAAAACAACATTTTGTCATAAAATGCTAGATAATATCGTTTTCTTTTTCTTAGCAGATTGAAGTAATACTGAACCATTTAAGCGTTCAACTTTTATAAGATTTTTTAAGTTTAGTTTCGGTAACTTTAGTACTTTTTGCTCAGGTTGCAATTTTTAAACCTTTCTTTTAACTCAAAAACGTAGGAAATTTTGAATACATGTAAAAAAAATATACCTTATAATATTATAAAAATGACTTTTCTGGTCTTAAGTCGACTTTGAATGGAAAATAAGTATACAAACGTATTTTCATTTCGTAATATTCGAGAAATTCATTCAAAACACGGATATTATAACTTTCAGAGTTAAAGTAGTTGTTCAATTTTAGTCAAAAAAAAAAGGATACTTTATTTCTAAAGTATCCAATTATTCGGGAGCCACCTGACAGATTCGAACTCTCGACCTGCTGATTACAAATCAGCTGCTCTGACCAACTGAGCTAAGGTGGCGTCTTGCTTGTTGTGAATACAAATATAATGGTTTCTTCTTTTATTTCCAAATATTTTTACTGTTTAGTTAAATTTTTCTGGAAATAATGCTTCTTCAATTAATTCACACCAAATATGACCAATCATGATATGCGATTCTTGGATTCGTGCGGTTACCGAAGATGGGACTATCAGTGTGTGGTCGCACTCGGTTCGTAGCGTTCCACCACTACCACCCAAAAGCCCAATTGAGATAACTCCTCGTTGTTTTGCTTTCTGCACTGCTTTTAACACATTTGGCGAATTTCCACTCGTTGTAATACCAACAAGTACATCACCTTTTTTACCATATGCTTCTACACTTCGTGCAAATACTTCGTCGTACCCATAATCGTTCCCACAGGCTGTAAGGATAGAAGAATCGGTCGTTAATGCAATGGCAGGAATTGCAGGGCGTTCAATATTGCCACGCAACCGAACAACTAATTCCGCTGCAATATGTTGGCAATCGGCGGCACTACCACCGTTACCACAAAAAAGAATCGTTCCGCCTTTTTTTAATGAATCGATTAATACATTTGCAGTAGAAAGTATAGTAGCAATTTCGAATTGAATTAAACGCTGTTTAGTTTCAATAGAATCTTGAATTACGGATTGAATATATTCTTTTGTTATCATTGTGATTTTCTTTTTTTCGGAATTTTCATTAAAAAAACAGTACCTTCATCTGGTTTGGAACTCACTGTAGTAATTGATTCGTGACCTTCTAAAATCCACTTTACGATAGCTAAGCCAATTCCGGTTCCATGAATAATAGACGAACGAGATATATCTGCTCTATAAAAACGGTCAAAAATATATGGAATTTCTTCTTCAGACATCCCCACACCATTATCTTTTACTTGAATAACAACATATTGTTGATCCGTAGTTAGCGAAATTGCAACTTGACCTTCTTTGTCAGTATATTTAATAGAATTTTCAATAATATTTAAAAGTGCTTGATGCATTTTAGAAGAATCGATATCGATCAATACATCTTTTTCTACCGTATGCGTCAGAGTAATCTTCTTTGCTTCGGAAAGGATTTCAGCATCTTCAATAATATCGAGTAACAAATCTGAAATATTCGTATTTTCAAATTGAAGAATCAACTTACCAGACTCTGCTTTCGAAAGTTCTAACAGAGAAGAAACAACTTTTGACAATCGAATAACTTCATCTAAAGCAGACAAAATAACTTCTTGAAAATCTTGTTTGGATTTAGAAGTATGAAGCCCAATTTCTAATTCACCCATCATAATTGCCAATGGAGTTCGAAGTTCGTGAGAGGCATCGGAAGTAAACTGTTGAATTTGCTTAAAGGAGTGTTCAATACGCTGAATCATAGTATTGATAGAGGTAACAAGCTGAATAATATCTTTCGACTTGTTACGAACAACTAAACGCGTAGAAAGGTTGTTTGCGTTGATATCGTCTAAAGTAATAGTAATAATTTCTAAGGGTTCAAGCAAACGGGATATCAAAAAATACCCTAGGATACTCAGTACCAATAACAAGTAGATAATCGAAAGTCCATTTAGTGGAAACAAATGAGACCACTTATGCTTTTCAATTGCAATCTTTATGGAAACATCAATTGAGTCAACCTTCTTCTTTTTAAAGAGAATAAATTCATTATTCGTTTCAAAAATAATTGATTCTTCAAAATATGGAATTTGAGAATTCTGGAAGAATTTTCCAGATTCTTGAGAGTAAAGAATTTCATTCTTACTATTTTTGATAACAAGTAGAACGGATTTAAGATTAACTGAAAGAAGATTCAGCGTTGTAGTTACTGATTCTTTCGTCAGTGAATCGAACAGTTGAGATTGAGAACACTGACTAATTTCTTTAGACTGAATCAGCATTGTGAGAATTTGTTCTGACCGATTTTGAAGACTATTTTGTATGTTTCTGTTTTCTTGAACGTTAAAAATCAGACAAGAAATAATTGCAGTAAGAATAATTAAAAGAGTGCTTACTACTACAATTTTCCACTTTAAAGAAAGGCTATAAAGTTGATTTACCAGAAACATTTACCATTACTTTTTTTTGTATTTATAAAAACCTTGTCCACTTTTTCGACCGTACATACCAGCGTCGGCATATAATTGTTGAAGAGTGGAAGGACTAAAACGTGGTTCGTAAAAAAATTGAGTCCAAACAGATTTTGATACATGAAAATTAACATCGTTCCCAATCAAATCCATAAGTTCAAACGGACCCATTTTAAAACCAATACCTTTTAAAATTCTATCAATTTGTTCAATTGATCCAACACCTTCGGTTACTAATCGCAACGATTCATTGTAATAGTTACGTGCAACTCGGTTGACAATAAAACCGGGTACATCAACTGCAATAGCAGGAGTTTTCCCTAAGGACAAAACAAATTCCGTAGAAACAGTAACTGTTTCTTGATTCGTAACAGTTCCTTTAATGACTTCAACTAACTTCATAATATGTGCAGGATTGAAGAAATGGAGACCAATAAACCGTTCTGGAAACTGTAAATCTTTTGCTAAAGATGAAATTGAAAAAGAAGAAGTATTTGTAGCAATAATTGCTTTCTCATTTTCTAAGATAGATTCAATATCAGCAAAGAGTTGCTTTTTGATATCTAAACTTTCAATAATAGCTTCAATAACTAATTCGCAATTTGCTAATCCCTGAACTGAAGAGACAAAAGTACATTTTGAAACAGTTTCAGGATACAATTCTTGAGTTAATTTTCCACGTTCAACAGATTTGGTTAACTCACTTTTAATGGTTTCCACAGCAAGATTTCTTTTTTCTTCAGAAGTATCAAAAAGTACAATAGTATGACCTGCTAAGGCTGATGAAATAGCAATTCCACAACCCATAGTACCACTTCCAATTATTCCAATATTCATATATTATAGTGTGCAGTTTGTAAGAATTGAGTTATTAATAGTAAACAAAGGTTTTCCAAATACAGTCATACCATTAAAAGGAGTATTTAACGATTTTGATTTATGATTTTCAATTTGGATATTCCATTCTTGATGTTCGTCAACAATGGTTACATTTGCTTTTGAACCTACTTTAAATGAAATAGGAGAAAGGCCTAAAATAGAACGTGGATTAGTAGACATAAGATCTACAAGTACAGGAAGTGAAACTAATCCAGTTTTAACTAAATGAGTGTACGATAATGCAAAAGAAGTTTCTAAACCAGTAATTCCATTAGCACCAGAAGAAAAATCAACATTTTTTTCGTGAGGTGCGTGAGGTGCGTGGTCGGTTGCAATACAGTCTATGACTCCATCAGAAAGACCTTTTAGAATTGCATCCTTATGTTCGGAAGTTCTAAGTGGAGGATTCATTTTAGCACTCGTACCGTATAGTTCAACCGCATCGTCTGTCAAAACAAAATGGTGAGGAGTTACTTCGCACGTAATTCTTTGACCACGTTCTTTGGCTTCCTTCACTAATTGAACTCCACCTTTAGTAGACATGTGCGAGACGTGGTAGCGTCTGTTTCCACAATAGTTAGCAAGTTGGATATCACGAGCAATAATAATTTCTTCAGCAACAGCTGGATACCCTTTTAAACCTAATTTTTCAGAGACAGTTCCTTCATTCATCGCAAAATTTTTCGTTAATTGATGGTCTTCGCAATGTTGAGAAAGTAAACCATCAAAATCCGAAGAATAATCAAAAGCATTACGCATCATTTGAGAATCCATCAAAGAAGATCCATCGTCAGTAAAGAGTAAAACACCTGAATCGTGAAGTTGTTTCATAGGAGATAAAGTAATTCCTTCCCTTTTAACTGTAATTGCAGCAGAAGAATATACATCGACGCTAAATCCTTTTGTTTTGGAGGCAATATACTCAACAACGGTAGGATGGTCAATAGTTGGAACTGTGTTTGGCATGCATAAAACACCAGTAAAACCGCCATTTGCTGCACTTTTGCAACCAGTTTCTAAAGTTTCTTTGTATTCTTGACCGGGTTCACGGAAATGCACGTGCATATCGAATAACCCTGGCAAACAAGTATAGGAACTTGAATCAATAACTTGCGTTTCATCATTTAACAAAGAAGATTCATCTTTAGAATTATGGACAATCGTTCCGTCAATAATATGAAGATTTACTCTTTCGTTTTTAGAATGAGAAACAATACTAATATTTTTAAAATAAACGTTCATTTTCTCTTTGTTGAAGTATTTTTTTGCAGAATGAAATTCTATGGATAGGACAAATACCATTTTCGAGAATAGCATTCCTATGTTCTAAAGTTGCATATCCTTTGTTTCTATTCCAGTTATAGATAGGAAATTGACGATGAAGTAAATCAATCATCATAAGATCTCTTGTAACTTTTGCAAGTATAGAAGCCGCAGCAACAGTAATATTAGAAGAATCTGCTTTCACTTGTGTAGTAACATCATAGCCAACAATGGTAGAATAATTTCCATCAATAAGCACAGAATCTGGTTTAACATTTAAATCATCTAAAGAAAGTTGCATACCTTTCATTGTGGCTTTAAGAATATTAATTTCTTCTATAACATCTACAGAAACCGACTGAATACTATAAGCAATAGCTACACTTTTAATATGTTCAAACAAAAGTAATCTTTTTTGATGGGTTAGCGCTTTAGAATCCTTAATACCTAAAGGATTTTTGTAATTTTCAGGAAGAATCACTGCAGCAGTAGTAACCGGACCTGCTAAAGCACCTCTTCCAACTTCATCAACACCAGCAAGTAACATATTGTAAGAAAACCCAAGTACTGCTACTTGGGTTTTAAAAAATTAAGATAAAGAACTAAGGGTTCGTTTTACTTCAGTTATTTTGTAACCTTCAATAACATCGTTTTCTTGAAAGTCATTAAATCCGTTAATAACAATACCACATTCATAATTCGTATCAACTTCTCGAACATCATCCTTAATACGTTTCAAGGAATGAATTGTACCTTTGTATATTGGTAGTCCATCTCGAAGAATTCTTATTTTATCGTTTCGAGTAATTTTTCCAGATTGTACGTAACAACCAGCAACTGAACCAACTTTAGAAATTCTAAATACTTGACGAACAAGAATTGTAGCAATAACTTCTTCTTTCATATCAGGATCTAAAAGACCTTCTAAAGCTAATTGAATTTCGTTAATACAGTCATAGATAATGTTATAAAGACGTACATCAACAGATTCAGAATTTGCAAGTTGCGAAGCTGCAGTGTTCACATTTACTTGGAAACCAATAATAATCGCCTCGGATGCTGAAGCAAGCATAATATCAGATTCAGTAATAGTACCCACACCTTTATGCAAAATTCTTACATTTAATTCAACTCGAGAAAGTTTAAGAAGTGAATCTGAAAGTGCTTCAACAGAACCACCAAAATCACCTTTAATAATCAATCGAAGTTCTTTAACTCCACCAACTTGAATTTGTTTCGAAATATCATCTAGAGTCATGTGACGAACTTGACGGAATTGTTGTTCTCTTTGATGAAGTTGACGTTCAGAAGAAATTTGTTTGGCTTCTGATTCAGATTGAGTAACAGAAATTATATCGCCAGCATTCGGTAACAAATCAAATCCAGTTATCTGAACTGGAATTGAAGGGCCAGCTTGGTCAACCATTCTACCACGTTCATCGTACATTGCACGAACTCTACCTGAACACATTCCAGCGATAAATGGATCACCAATACGTAAGGTACCTTTTTGAACGATAATCGTAGCAATGTTACCTTTACCTTTATCAACATGAGATTCAATAACAGTACCACGAGCTCTACGAGAAGGATCTGCTTTTAATTCTAACAATTCAGATTCAAGAACAATAGTTTCTAGCAATAAATCAACATTTAGCCCAGTTTTTGCAGAAATAGGGACACATTGGTATTTACCACCCCACTCTTCAATGAGAACTCCGTGATCGCTCAATTGTTGTTTTATTCTATCAGGATTCGCATCTGGCTTATCCATTTTATTCATTGCAACAATTATAGGAGAATTCGCAGCTTTAGCATGAGCGATTGCTTCTATAGTTTGAGGCATCACTGAATCATCAGCAGCAACAACTAATATTACTATATCAGTAACAATAGCTCCACGAGCTCTCATTGCAGTAAAAGCCTCATGACCAGGAGTATCTAAGAAAGTAATTCTACCTCTTTTAGGTAAATCTACATGATATGCTCCGATATGTTGTGTAATTCCACCAGCTTCACCTGCAACGACGTTTTCTGTACGGATAAAGTCCAAAAGTGATGTTTTACCATGATCTACGTGACCCATAATTGTAACAATTGGAGGTCTTCCAACAAGATTTTCTAGTATATCCTCTTCTTCGTCTAGTAACTGAACAGCTTTTTCATCTAAAAATTCAGCATCAAAACCGTAATCATTAACAATTAACTGAACAGTATCTTTGTCTAATCTTTGGTTCATACTAACCATTAACCCTAATTGCATACACTTTACAATTACTTGCGAAGGTGGTACATTCAATAGATTAGCTAATTGAGAAACAGTAACGAATTCAGAAATTTTGATAATCTGTGATTCTCTTTCGATTTCTTCCTGACGTTTGACCTCCTTTTCATCGCGGATCATCTTCTTCTTCATTTTAATTTTATTTCTTGAAGAAGTTCCAGATGAAGAATCATCCATATCCGCTAAGGTCTTACGAATAGCCTTATCAACAGCATCAACATTGACTTGCTGCTTAATAGGTACACGTTTTTTCTTCGCTTTTTTGTCAAAAGCTCCTTTTTCCTTATCAGCACCTAAATTAGGGGCAACCTTACCGAGTGCATTTTTTAATACAACCACTGGAGGGTTTGGATTTGGACGGAAATCAGGACGCGGATTTCTAGGATCATTCGGACGTTGAGGATCTTGTCCTCTATTTTGAGAATCATTATTTCTTTTTTGTTGGTAATTACCAGCTTGATGTGATCTATTCTGGTTACCTGCAGTACCTTGACCAACCGTCATTTGCATACGTGGTTTTGGTTGTTGTTTTGCTTTTAGTTCTAAACGACCAACAATTTTCAAACCTTTATTTGGTTCATTGCCAACCCTAGCATCGGCAGTTTTTACTTTTTGCTGTTGAGGTTGTTGAGTTCTTTGTTGTTGTGGTTGATGCTGTTGAGGTCTAGAATCTTCTGTTCTTTTAGGACGCTGTTTGTCCTTAGAATCAAATTTGACTGCTACTTTGGGAGTATTCTTCAAAACAACCAATTGAGAGTCATCTGGTTCTTCAGATAAAATTTCCTGCACAGATGGAGCTACTTTCTCAGGCTCATTTTTTATTTCAACAGTTTTGGGTACGGAAACTTCTTGAACAGAAGGAATAACCTTCGGTTCAACAATTTCTTCTACTTTTTTAGGAGTTTCAGGAACAGAAGGAATTGTTTCTTGAACGACAACTTGTTCTTCAGACTTTTTAACTTCTTCAATTTTTTCAATGGGAGAAGGCTCAATGTGTTGCACTGGAACATCTACTACAAATTCATTAGTTTTAATTTCTTCATCAGAAGTCTTTTCATCTGCTAATGGTTTTTTTATTTGTTTTTGATTTTCAACTTTTTTGCGTTGAGTTTCAACAGCTTTTACCTCGCGAGAATACTTATCGTACACAGCTTCTTGCATTTCATCCGAAATGAGAGAAGTTGCTTTATTCTCAACTTCAAAGCCTTTAGAAACAAGAAACTCTACAATAGTATCTTTACCGATATTTATTTGAGAGGCAAGTTGAAACAATCTAATTTTTGATCCAGCCATAAATCCTAGTTAAAAATGAAAAATGTTACTCAGGTAATTGAGTTTCATTGTTTTCTTCAGTCAGAAGAGTAGAAATCTCATTATCTTCAGTTTCATCAATTTGTTGATCTTCTGATGATAATCCTAATAATTTGTCAGAAATTTGGGGTGATTCTTGTTCTTCAAATTCATCAAGGATAATAATCCTTAATTCAGAAAGAAGTTCAGATGTCATACCATTTAATTCTAACAGTGTGTCGATATTGGTTTCTAAGAAACCACGTGCAGATTCAATTCCTAAAGAAACTACTTCTGCATATAATTCTGATCCAAATTCAGCTTCAAATTCTGATATGTGGATGTCTTCTCCGCCTTCTTTTACTAATGTGATATTAAACCCAATTAGCATAGAAGCTAAACGAACATTTTGACCAGATCTACCAATTGCTAATGAAACATACTCATCAGGAACAATTACTGTAATTGATTTCGTTTCATAGTCAACATTTACATCTCTAATTTTCGCTGGTGATAATGCACGAGCAGTTAAAGTAGCAAGATCTTGAGAATAGGTTACTACGTCGATATTTTCGTTATTTAATTCACGAACAATTGAATGGATTCTCATACCTTTAACACCAACACAAGCTCCAACTGGATCAATACGCTCGTCATTAGAAATAACTGCTATTTTAGCTCTTTCACCCGGTTCACGAGCAATTGCTTTAATTTGGATAATTCCATCATAAATTTCAGGAATTTCAATTTCAAACAATTTTGCTAAAAATTCATTAGAAGAACGAGATAAAATTACTTCAGGAGTTCCAGAAGAAGATCTTCGTACTTCTTTTATAATAGCTTTAATAGTTTGGTTTTTACGGTATCGTTCGTTTAATATTTGTTCTTCACGGGGTAAACGCATTTCAACTTTATTATGAACTACTAATATATCATTTTTTCGCATTTGATACACTTCACCAACAATAACTTCACCAATCTTATCAGCAAATTCTCCAAAAATAATATCTTTTTCTGCATCTCTAATTCGTTGTGATAGCGTTTGAGTCGCTAGAGCAATTAGTCTTCTACCAAAATTTTCAGCAATATTGTCAAGCGTGATTTCTTCAATATAACTATCACCAACTTCTAAATCTTTTGTTTCAACTTCTTCTTCTTTCAATTCTTGAATTGAAACTTCTAGAACAGCATCAACTATATCCTCTTTAGATTGGACTATAGTTCTCATACGGTAAATTTCAATGTCACCTTTTTCAAGGTTTACAATTATTTCGAAATCAACTTCTAAACCGTAACGCTTACGTACTAGTAGTGAGAGAGTTTCTTCAACCATTCCTTGGAGTAGATCACGATCAATATTTTTTTCTCTTGCCATTTCGGCAAAGGCATCAATAATTACCTTTTTGTCAAATTTTGGTTTTACTTTACGTCTTGGCATAATGTTTTATATTAAGTATCAACGAATTTCTGGAATAATAGTAATCGATTGTATTTCGGAAAATTGGAAAGATTTTTTTTCCAATTCTGAAGTTTGTTTCACACCTTTTCTGTAAGGAAGTTGAATTTCGACAGTAAATTCACCATTTTCACCCGTTGAAAATATTCTTCCTTTTACTTCTTGAGAATCTACGTTTATAAGACAAACTCGAGTTATATGATTTGACAACTGCCAATCATACGTTAAGGGCTTGTCAAATCCTGGAGAAGAAACTTCTATAGATGAAATTGAACTTGAAAGTTCGAAATTTTCAAAATGTTCATCAATCAACC
>Ga0105049_10000014_pt1 | contig 163705 bp, 132 predicted proteins | sample MAT06_FD_78087 | JGI IMG/M metagenome (GOLD analysis project Ga0105049, IMG submission 78087) | Freshwater microbial communities from Lake Fryxell liftoff mats and glacier meltwater in Antarctica - MAT-06 | ecosystem: Environmental > Aquatic > Freshwater > Ice > Liftoff microbial mat | place...
AGCTTGAACTCCAGCGTGTACCGCGCGCGGTGCTGGTCTTGACTTTTCTTGCTCATCTTTCGTGCTCCATGAATGCATTTTCTGCCTCAGCTATGGAGTACGTTTTTCGGGGACAAGGTCAGTTCGCGTTGGGTAGTGACGTGACTCACTCCGTGAGCTACCGGCCGGTCAGAGTGGCTGCATGGCCCGAGGGTTTCGGGCTGGTGGAGCCCGAGATGCGTGCGCGCGAACTCAAGCAGTTGCTGACCCAGACGCACAGGCTTACGTCCGGCCAGCGCAACGAGTTGCTCCGGCAGCTGAGCAGTGGTTTGGCGCTGGACCAGGCTACGACCATCATCGAAGGCCAACGGGCGCAGCGGCCCGGTTGCCCGAAGTGCGGCGCCCTGCACGGGGTGCGCAACGGCCAGGCGGACGGCATGCAGCGGTACAAGTGCCGTGGCTGCGGTGTCACCTTCAACGCCCTGACCGGCACGCCGCTGGCACGGATGCGTCACCGCGACAAGTGGCTGGAACAAGCCAAGGCATTGGATCGGGGGCTGAGCGTTCGTAGGGCAGCGGCAGCCCTGGACGTGCATCGAACCACTGCATTTCGCTGGCGTCGCCGTTTTGTTGAGCTGCCGCGCGACGTCAAGGCCGACAAGCGCTGACCGGCGTGGCCGAGGCCGACGAGACGTCTGTGCTGCGCTCGTACAAAGGGCAGCGTCGGCGACTGCTGGCTGACCAGACGCGCCCGCCACGCCATCGCGGCGGCAGCGCCGCCAAGCCCGGCGTGTCTGCCGAGCAGGTGCCGATCCTGGTGCTGCGCAACCGCGCCGGGCAGACCACAGACCAGGTGCTGGAAATCTCCAACAAACGTTGCGTGAGCGCCGTGCTTCAGCCGGCCTTGGCCGACGACGAAGTGCTGTGCACGGACGGCATCGCGCTGCTGGCCACAGTGGCTGGCGGATTGGGCATCGAGCACCATGCGGTGAACACATTGCGCGGCGAACCCACGCGAGGTGCCTGGCACATCCAGAACGTCAACGCTTATCACAACCGGTTCGAACGGTGGCTGCGTCGATTCAACGGCGCGGCCACATCCTACCTGCCCAACTACTTGGGCTGGTTCCGCGCGCTGGACCGGAACGCTCAATCCGGCGCCAAGTCCGCGTCAATACTGGCATTGGCAATAGGCACGTAATGCCGTCCTCAGGTAACGCGAACAGAGCCACGGGCAAAGCGGGAGCGCCACCGAGCCAGCGCGCCGGCGCGCCGACACGGCATGGCGCTTCAACAAGAACCTGCGGCACGCGCTCTGGGATATCGTCCGCGGTACGCAGCGCCGCCTGTCAGTGCCCCTTCCATTGGCGCCGTGCTCCGCCTTGAATCAACCCGGAAAGGAACGCCCTTGCGCCGCAGACTTGTACCGGTCTTGTTTCTTGTGATCGCGGCACCGGCCGCGGCTGATGATGCTGCTGTGATGCGTTGTCGCGACCATGCCAACGCTGCAGCGCGGCTTTCTTGTTACGACGCGATTCCCATCGCTACGCGGCCATCCGGGGTTGGTGCGGAGAACCCGCCAGGGCTTGCCGATTTCGGAAGGCGCACGGCAACCGCCGCGGTAGCTGCAGTTGACAGCAGCGTGGAGGATGATTTCGACGGTTGGCGGGCGAATGGCCGGATCCGGCTCGCTAACGGACAGGTCTGGCAGATCACGGATGACAGCACCGCATCGCTGGAACGCAGGCGCAGAAAGGTCACCGTCAGGCGCGGCGCACTGGGCACCTACTTTCTCGATTTCGAAGACAGCAATCATTCACCCCGAGTCAAACGGGTCGACTGATGATGGATGACCGCAAGTGCCCCGCGCATTGACCCTGGAACAGTTGTCGCTTCACCGACCGGGCGCTCCACTTCTTCGCTCGGTGTTGTAAGCACACATCGCTCACTTCCGGATCCGCAGCAAGATGCCGGGCGAAATCGTGGCGGGACGCTTCGGATCTGCCGCTGCTGTTGAATAATTGAGGAACTGAAACGCCAGGCGTTGGGTGCTACCCACAGCTCGTTGCCCTGTGACGTATGGCATGCCCGCGATCGACAGAAGCCTCAACCTTTGCAACCGATTTGGCGGGCTACTCAGTGGTCGGTACGCTGTCCTCTCGCGAACAGCGCTCCCGCTAGACGCACCGACCCTAACCGATCAAAACCGTCCCCGCAACGACACAGCGGCGGCCGGAGCCCTCTCCTTGGCGCCGCCGATGAAGAGCATGAACACATCTCGCGGGGTCGTTGGCGCCGCAGGCGCAGAGTCCACCCGCGGCAAGCCCTTTGGCTCGGAGCCGTCCCTCCACGCGTGTGCGCAGGCGGCCAGTCCATCCAGAACTTGAGGTGTACAGCCCTCTAGCAGGACGGGTTCGGTGCGCATCATTCGGACGTAGACCAAGTCTCCGGTGATGTCAGCAAACGACGGATAGTCATCCGAGTCGGTAAACACGGTAGCCGTTCGATAGCGCCGTGCCAGTTGCAGGTACTCGGCACTCTTGAAGGTCTCATGGCGCACGTCCAGCACATGGCGCATCTGTAACCCGCCTGCGTCGGACGGCAGCAACTTGAGAAAGGCCTCCAAGTCGACTGGATCGAAACGCTTGGTTGGCGCGAACTGCCAGACGATCGGGCCGAGCTTGGCGCCGAGTTCGGTAATGCCGCTGTGCACGAAACGCTGAATCGACTCGCCCGCCTCGGCGAGCACTCGGCGATTGGTAACAAAGCGGGAAGCCTTGACTGCAAACAAGAAGTCGTCAGGCGTTTCACCGACCCAGCGCGCGAAGGTCGCCGGCTTTTGCGAGCTGTAATAAGTGTTGTTGATCTCGATCATGCTCAGCCTGCGGCTGGCGTACTCCAGTTCACGCGCTGGTGGCCAACTCTTGGGGTAGAAATTGTCCCGCCAAGGCTTATGGCTCCAGCCACCAATGCCGACTCGGACGCGCGCCGTGTGTTGAACGTGTTGGTTCATGATTCCTCTCGTGGCGGCAAGGCTGCTACCGTGGCCCTTTGGCACCCGTTTGACAAGGACGAGACCGCATCACGATTGTGTGGTCGCACACTATCGATTGCGTCGATTGGCACGAACTGGAGGGCTGTACCGCGTTGCGCCCCCGGAAGCAGGACCGCCCGCGATCTGCAAACGGTTTATTGCGGTAGCCGCTACTGCTGCTTCGCGCGTGACTCAGGCGCACTGGTAGCCGCCGGCCGCGCGCTGGCCGATGGCGCCGGTTGCTCTTACGTCTGCGACATCGCCGTGCTGTGCACCCGCCTGGGCCTGGGGCTGGGCAAGGAGGCTGTCCACAGCCATGGCCATCTTCAGGGATCCCGCTGCCGGCATTCAGCGCGGGCATCTGAGCGCGCCATCCAAGCCGGCCGCGTAGCCCGCCGCACACGCAGCGCCGGCACGGCAGCCGCAACGCGATCACACGATCGTCGCGGCCCGCGACCACCAGGCTGTCGCAGCACGGCTGGCCAACTTGCTCCGCGTCCCGAGTGCGCCGTCGCGTTTCGGCCCCTTCTGCGTCGTGTTCGTCAACGAGGCGCTTGCGCTGGACTTCGACCGCTGCGACGTCGACTTTCCGGTTCAACACTTCTGCTTCCGGCTCGACGATGCCGGGTTCGACCGGTTGATCGGCAGGCTCGGGGAGCGCGGCATCGCCTACCGCAGCACTCCGCATGGCCCCGTAGACCGCAGCAGCAACACGCAGCAACACAGCGGGCGCATCGTCTACTGGAGCGAGCCTGACGGCCATGACTGGGAAGCGCTAACGCAGCGCTACGCGCGGCAGGCCTGAGGGGCTGCGGCCGCAGCCTCCTGCGCCGTCAAGTTCGGGATACGCCGACTCTGCACCGGGCCGTACCCTCCGCCCCATGCCCTGTCCGAAAGTCCGAAGATGAACCACCCGGTCGTTCGATCAACAACGCCGCTGCGCACCCGTGCCCTCCTCCTGGTCGCGTGGGCGCTGCTGAGCAGCGTCGCCACCTCCCGTGTGCACGCGCAGCCCGTGCCGGCGCGGGAACAACTCAACGCCGTGCTGTGGCAGCAGCGCGCCACCGAGTACCGCGGCCTGGCCTTGCAAGCCTGGCGACAAGCGACGGCGCGCCTGGCAGGCATCCGCAACAACGGCCTGACGGCGTCGCTGGAACAGCGGCGCGCCGGCGGCTTTCGCAACAAGCCGGTGGCGGTGGTGCTGGACATCGACGAGACGGTGCTCGACAACACGCCCTTCAATGCGTTGCTGCTGCGCGAAGGCCGTAGCTTCGATCCGCGCGACTGGAACCTGTGGGTTGCAGGCTCGCGCGCCGCGGGGGTTCCGGGCGCGAGGGAGTTCGTGCAGCGCGCACGCTCGCTGGGTTTTCGGGTCGTGTTCGTCACCAACCGCGAATGCAACCGTGGCGGCAGCTATGACGCACAAGGCCGCTCGCTCGACTGTCCGCAGAAAGCCTCCACGCTCGAAAACCTCGCCAGCGTGCTGGGCGCGCGCCCGGCTGCAGCCGATCTGCTGATGCGCTACGAACAGCAAGCACGCGACGACAGCGACAAGCAGGCCCGCCGCGCCGATGTCGCACGCACGCACCGCATTGCACTGCTGGCCGGCGACGACCTGAACGACTTCATCCGCGCTGCCGACTACCGCGCCGACGAGCATGCGGGCTTTTGGGGCGCAGTCAGCGGCGCGCCGTGGGTCGCGCTGCCCAATGCGATCTACGGCTCGTGGGACAGCGCCTTCCCGGCGACCCTGCAGAAGTACGCCGCGCTCGACGTGTGGCAAATGCCGCCTCAGCCACCGACTGCGCGCCTGGCGGTGGTGTCGTGGAATTTGGCGTGGCTGGCCGACCCGGCACTGCTCGACAGTGCCGGCTTCTGGACGCAGTGCGCCGCACAGGGCTTCCCGCCGGACACCAAGCTGCGCGCCGACCTGCCGTTCTGCGACGTCTACAAGCGCGACGGCATCACCACGCCGCAGGACTACTCCGCCAAGAAGCTGGAGCCGATGCGCCAGCGCCTCGCCGAACTGGCGGCACTGGGCATGGATGTCCTGGCGGTGCAGGAAACCGGTGGCCCCGGCGCTCTGCAAGCCGTGCTTCCACCGGGTTATGCCGTGCCCTGCTTCACGACCCGAATCGACGCGCAGAACCTGGGCTTTGCCGTGCGCCAAGCCGCCAACCTGACGGTGCAATGCCGCGAGCTGCGCAGCCTGAGCCAGGAGGACAATCCCGCCATCACCCGCCCGGTGCGGCGTGGCCTCGAGATGGTGGTGACATGGCCCGGCACCCCCGCACGCTCGCTGGCGCTGCTGAACGTGCACCTGAAAGCGGCGTGCCCCGCGGGGCGCATGGACGGTAGCAACTTCAACTGCATCACGCTGCGTGCGCAGACACCCGCGCTTGAAGCTTGGGTCGAGGAGCAGGCTACCGCCGGCCGGCCCTTTGCCGTCATCGGCGACTGGAACCGCGACCTGGAAGCCGAAGTCGCCGGTGGCTTCAGCGCGCGCAGCGACGGCACCGACCCGACCGGCCCGCTCGATGTGGCCAAGCTGCGCAACCTGTGGCCCGAGATTAACGATGGCATGCCTGCCGCCAGCCTGATGGACCTGACGGCGATGGACCGCAGCGCAGCCGGTGTGGCACCGCAAGACGCGCCGCTCGACATCGCCGACCTGCTCGCCGCTGCCACGCGCCGTGCCAGTGCAGCAGAAGCCACCGACGCCGCCGCCAAGTGCCACGCCATCCTCGACCAGATGGTGGTCAGCCAGTTGTTGCGCAACCAGATGACGCGCGAATCGCTGGTCGGCGGCCGCGTGCCGGCCGTGATGCTGACGCGCCCGCCGGGCGCCTCGGACCACTGCCCCCTGCGGACGGAGCTGCTGTACCGTTGATGAATGCCAACATCGCCGTCACCCACGCCGCCTTCAGCACAGATCGCACCGGTCTCGCCCAACGCCGTCGACCCGTCCACGCTGCCTGAAGCGCTGCGCCCTTATGCCGCCAAGGTAGCCAGCGCGCACGATGCGGTGCGCCACGTGCGGCCCGGCCAGCATGTCTTCGTCGGCACCGCCTGCGCCACGCCGCGCGCGCTGGTGGCAGCGCTGGAGGCCTGGGAGTTCGGCCCGGCCGACGTCGAGCTGGTGCACTTCATCACCGACAACGCGGTCCCGCACGACGTGCACGGCATGGCCACAACGCGCTTTCGCCACCGCAGCTTCTTTGTCGGCGCCGACATACGCGCCGCTGTGCGCCAGGGCCGGGCCGACTACGTGCCGATGTCCGTGGCGCGGGTGCCGCAGCTCATCGCGCTGGGTCGCATCGCGGTCGACGTGGCGTTGATCCAGGTCTCGTTGCCCGACGAGTTCGGCTACTTCAGCCTGGGCATCTCGGTCGACGTGATTCCGGCCGCAGTCGCCCGAGCCAAGATCGTCATCGCCGAGGTCAATCCGAACATGCCGCGCTCGATGGGCGACAGCGCCCTGCACATCAGCCAGATTCACCACCTGGTGCCAGTGGATACACCGGTGATCGAGTACGTGCACCCGGTCACCGAGAGCGCGGCGATGGGGCAGATCGCGCGCTACATCAGCGGCATCATCGAAGACGGTTCGACGTTGCAGATCGGCCTGGGCCGCGTCACCAACGAGGCGCTGAAGTTCCTGTCCGACCGCAAGGACCTCGGCATCCACAGCGACGTGATCACCGACGCGATCATTCCGTTGTTGGAGAAGGGCATCCTCAACGGCCGCCGCAAGACGCAGCAGCCGCGCAAGATCGTCACCAGCTTCGCCATGGGCAGCCAGCGTCTGTACGCACTGATCGACCGCAACCCGCTGTTCTCGTTCCAGCCGATCGAACAGGTGTGTGACCCGGCGGTGATCGCTGCGCAGCACAAGATGGTTTCGGTGACGCAGGCCTTCGCGCTCGATCTGACCGGGCAGGTCTGCGCCGACCAATTGGGTGGCGAGCTGTACGGCGGCATCGCCGCGCAAGGTGAGTTCCTGCAAGGCGCTTCGCGCTCGGTCGGTGGCAAGGCCATCATCTGCCTGGCCTCGACCGAGACCGACGCAACGGGCGAACTCCGCTCTCGCGTGCGCGCCGTGCTCGAGCCTGGCGAGGCGGCCACCATTGCGCGCAGTGACGTGCATTACGTGATCACGGAATACGGCATTGCGTACCTGTTCGGCAAGTCGATCCGGGAACGCGCGATCGCACTGATCGAGGTTGCCCACCCGCAATTCCGCCCCACTCTGTTGGACGAAGCGCGGCGCCGCGGCTATGTGCCGCCCGAGCAGACGATGCAGAACCTGCACGCCTACCCGGTCGAAGAAGAGAAAGCGGTCGAGCTCAAGGATGCCCGCCATGTGCTGCTGCGCCCCGCCGCGGCGCATGACGCCGATGGCATCCGCGATCTCTTCCACGACCTGCCTGAACGCGACGTCTACACGCGCTTCTTCCGCCGCGTCAAGGGCATGTCGGACAAGGACGTGCAGCGGCTGTGCAACCTGAACTTCGAAAACGAGGTGGCCTTCGTCGCTGTGGCCGGCCCGCGCGAGGCCGAAGACATCGTCGCGCAGGCCTGCTACTTCATCGACCCTTCGACCAACCTGGCCGAGACGGCCTTCATGGTGCACCCCGACTGGCAGGGCACGGGCCTGGGCAGCGCGCTGCAGCAACGGATGGCCGAACATGCCGCGGGGCGCGGCGTACGCGGCTTCGTGGCCGAAATCATGGCCAGCAACGACGGGATGATCCGGCTGGCCCGCAGCGGCCTGGTGCTGGCCGGCGGGCCAGGCAAGGTTAGCGTGGAAAACAGCGGCAGCACGGTCCGCATCACGACCTTGTTTTGATCTGGATGGGCATACAGTTCGGGCGTGTTGGATGTCCTCGCCGAACTGAACCCGCAGCAGCGCGAAGCGGCGGCGTTTCCGCCCGCTGAAGGCCCGCTGCTGGTAGTGGCGGGTGCGGGCACCGGCAAGACGACGACCCTGGCGTCGCGGCTGGCGTGGCTGGTTCAGCAAGGGGCTGATCCGCAGCGGCTGTTGCTGATCACGTTCTCGCGCCGCGCCGCCGCGGAGATGGGGCACCGCGCCGGGCGGTTGCTGCACCGCGCGCTGGGTTTGCCTGCCAGCACCGCCCCGCCGCGGCTGCCGTGGTGCGGCACCTTTCACAGCGTGGCCGCCCGGCTGTTGCGCGATGAAGCCGCTGCGATCGGCCTGGCCCCCGGCTTCACCGTGCTGGACCGATCCGATGCGCAGGACTTGATGGCTCTGGTGCGCAGCCGGCTCGGGCTGGCCGACGCGAAGAGCGGGCACACCCGGTTTCCGATGGCGCCGACCTGCCAGTCCATCCTCTCGCGCGCGGTCAACACGCGGGCACCGCTGGCTGACGTGCTGGCGTCGAGCTATCCGTGGTGCGGGGCCGTGCAAGCGCCACTCGAAACGCTGTTCGATGGTTTCGCCGATGCCAAGCGCCAGCAGCAGTCGTTCGACTTCGACGACCTGCTGCTGGCCTGGTGGCACGTCATGCAGCAGCCCGCGATAGCCGATCGCATCAGCGCCCGCTTCGACCACGTGCTGGTCGACGAGGTGCAGGACATCAACCGCCTGCAATCCGATCTGCTGCTGGCGCTGCGCCCCGGCGGCCACGGGCTGACGGCGGTGGGCGACGATGCGCAGTCGATCTACGCCTTTCGGGGTGCCGACGTGCGCCACATCCTCGACTTCCCCGCCCGCTTCACGCCGCCGGCGCGTGTGCTGGCGCTGGAGCGCAACTATCGCTCGACGCAGGCCATCCTGGATGCCAGCGATGCCGTCATCGCGCAGGCCCACGAGCGCTTCGACAAGCGGCTGTGGACCCACCGCCCGGCGGCGCCGAAGCCACGGCTGCTCGTCGTCGATGACGAGGCGGCGCAGGCGCGCGCGGTGGCCGATGCGGTGCTGGTCGAACGCGAGACAGGGCTCGCACTGAAACGCCAGGCGGTGCTGTTCCGCACCGGCGCGCACAGCCTGGCACTGGAACTCGAACTCACCCGGCGCAACGTGCCCTTCGTCAAGTACGGCGGCTTGCAATTCCTCGAATCGGCACACCTCAAGGACCTGCTCGCGGTACTGCGCTGGGCCGACAACCCGGCCGCCGAACTGGCCGCGCTGCGTTGCGCCCGCCTGGTACCGGGCCTGGGCCCGGCCAGCGTTCGGCGCTGCCTGGATGCGGCTGCCTCGGGCGCGCCTTTCGTCCCGCCCGCCGCGGCGCGCGAGAGCTGGTCCGCGTTGCAGACGCTGCTGCGCACGCTGCGCGAAGGCACGCTCGGTTGGCCGATGGAATTGGCTTCCGCGCTGGCGTGGTATCGCCCCCATCTCGAACGCCTGCATGCCGACGCCACCGTGCGCTGGGCCGAGCTTCAACAGTTGCAGCAACTCGCCGCCGGCCACGCCAGCCGCCACCGCTTCGTCACCGAACTGACGCTCGACCCGCCAGCCGCCAGCGGCGACCACGCTGGCAAGCCGCACCTCGACGAGGACTACCTGATCCTGTCGACCATCCACTCCGCCAAAGGCCAGGAGTGGAACGCGGTGCATGTGCTCAACGTCGTCGACGGCTGCATGCCGGCCGACGTCGCCGCGGGCAGCCAACCCGAACTCGATGAAGAGCGCCGCCTGCTCTACGTGGCCATGACACGCGCCCGCGATGCGCTAACGCTCTGGGTGCCGCAGCGCTTTCACGTCACGCAACAGCGCACGTTCGGCGACCGCCACGTCTACGCGCCGCGCTCACGATTTATCACCCCCGACGTATTGGCTTGCCTCGACACTTCGGCGGCCGCCACTCCACCCACCGAGCCGCCGATGACCCTGTCGCCCGCCGTGCCCGAGCCCCCCCACACCGCCCCGCCCGCCGGGGCGTGGGATTTGCACGCCGCGCTGCGCCGCGGCTGGGCCGCCGGTGGCTGAAGGGCCGCGCCATGCCGTGCAGAATGCCGTTGCCCGCACCCAGGAGCCGACCATGCCCGAGTCCACCGCCCGCGCCATCCCCGCCGCCGCTGCCGCTGCTGGCACCCACGACGCATCGAGCCCGCTGCGCAAGCTGGGCAGTCGTGCCCACCAGTTGCGTGCCGCGACGCGCGCCGCCGACCACTTCAACGCGCAGGACAATGACGCAGACCGCAGCACAGGTTCGTGGTTGATGTCGAGCGCGCTCACGCTCGCCGAGGACCTGGCTGCCGACATCGACACCCTGGCCCGCACGTTGCGCGAAAGCGGCGCCGAAGCGGCTATGCAGCAGAGCGTGGCGGGCTTGCGCGTACGGGCCCATCAGTTGCATGCATCGGCGCGTGCTGCCGATCACTTCCTGGACCAAGACAACCGCGAGGACCACGACACCGGTTCGTGGCTGATCGCCTGCGCCTCGGGCCTGGCCGCGAAGTTGGCGGCCGAACTCGACGACGGCGTGGCACCGGTGCGGCGGCCGGCTGTCGACAAGGCGAACATCGAGCCGCATGACGCACAGCTGGCGCGGCGCATGAACGCCGCTACCTCGACGCCGCTCAGAGGCGCGGCGTAATCACACGGCGAGCGCACACGGCGAGCGCACACGGCGAGCGGGCCGGCGCAGGGCCGCCCCAAGGCGGCCCCCAGTCCCCTCGGGGGACCGACCGGCGTACCCGCCGGGCGAGGGGCTCCATGACTTGTCGGGGTGAAAGGATTCGAACCTTCGACCCATTGCTCCCAAAGCAATTGCGCTACCAGGCTGCGCTACACCCCGAAGCGGTGCATTCTACCGAGCGCGTCGAGCCTCAAGCGCGCTGGTTCGGCGGCGGCAACTGAAGCTGCCGCGCTACCGCTGCACATTGCCGGATGTGTTGCTCGCAAACGTACTTCAGCGCCGAGAAGGTCAACGCTGCCGACACTGCCTGGCCGGCGATCGGCACGTATTTGGCGGCCTGCTGCGTCGTCAGCCGCACGCCGACCATCGCCAGCACCTTCATCACCACCTCGCGCGTGACCACGCGGCCGACGAGCAGCGTGCCCCCTGCGCTCAGCGCCTTGTAGACGACGACTTTGCGGTCGGGCGCCAGCCGTTCGATCTGCGCGGGCGTCAAACCGAAGGCGGCGTTGATCTCGGGCAGCAACTTCACCAGCACCCCGATGTCGGTCAGCCAGTCCAACCCCGGCACCGGGATCATCGCCACGCCGGCCGCCAACAGCGACCGCTTCGTCGCCAGCCGGCGGCAGCGGCGCGCGGTGGCTTGCAGTTGTTCGTCCAGATCGGCCTGTGGGTGGGCCGGCGGATCGACCACCTCCCAGTCGGCCGGCAGTGCTTGTTCGGTGGCCATCGTGGTCGCAGGTCAGATCGACGGCTTCGACGGCAGCACGACGATGCCGTCCTCGTCGGCCACCAGCCAGTCGCCGGCGCGCACCGTCACGCCCTGCAGCACCACCGGCACGTCGCGCTGGCCCTCGGCACGGCGTGAACTCGCCATCGGCAGGGTACCGAGCGCGCAGATGCCCACAGCAGCGGCGGCCATCTCGGCGACATCGCGCACCGCGCCGTCGATGACCACACCGGCCCAGCCGTTGTCGGCCGCCGCCGTGGCCAGGTTGCCGCCCAGCAGCGCGCGGCGCAGCGACCCACCGCCGTCCACCACCAACACGTGCCCGTGCCCCGGCGATTGCACCGCGGCGCGAACGGTGGTGTTGTCTTCGAAGCACTTGACGGTGCTGACCGGCCCCTGGAAGCGCGCGTGGCCACCGAAGTGGCGGAACACGCCGGGCAGCACGCGGAAGGCGCCGTCGGCGTCGTCCTTGTGCGCGTCGCACAGGTCGCAGGTCGGAACGAAAGGGGCAGTCATGCAGAGGGTCCCACGTTGGGCGGCTGCGGCGGCAGCATCGGCCGGTGCTCGCGCACCGTTTTCAGGATGATGGAGGTCGAGGTTTGGGTGAGGGTACACAAGCGCGTGACCACGGCGTCAAGGTGGGCGACATCGACGACGGCGATCTCCATCACCCAGCTGTCCTCGCCCGTCACGTTCCAGGCATTGACGACCTCGGGCATGTCGTTCAGCAACGCGGCCACTCGGTCGAAGTCGGCGCGGCCGGCGCGCACCAGCGCGCGGATGCCGTAGCCCAACGCGGCCAGGTTGACGCTGGCGCGGTAGCCGGTGATGACGCCGGCACCCTCGAGCTTGCGAACGCGCTCGGTCACGGCGGGTTGGCTCAGGTGCACGCGGCGGCCCAGTTCGGCCAGGCTCAGGCGCGCATCGGCTTGCAGCTCGGCGAGGATCCGGGTGTCGTAGGCGTCGAGCGGCAGGGCGTTCAGCATTTCAAGGACTCTGCCCGCATCAACCGTTGAAAGCAAGGCAAACCCGACCGCAAGTTCATGAGATCTATATGGAAACCACTGCTTCGCCTTCGTAGCATGTCGGCATCTCGAGCACCACCCTGCCCCGTCTGGCTGACGCGCCGCCGGCCATCACCTCGCCGTTGATCGTGGCCTGTCTGGCCGCCACCTGGATCGTCTGGGGCTCGACCTACCTGGCCATCAAGTGGGCACTGGTCAGCTTCCCGCCGTTCTTCCAGATGGGCACGCGCTTCGTAGCCGCGGCCGCGCTGCTGGCACTGTTCGCGGCTTGGCGCGGCGCGCGTTGGCCGAACCGCGCCGAGTGGTTCAGTGCCTTCGTGCTCGGCGCCTTGATGATCGGCGGCGGCTATGGTGCCACCGCGTTGGCCGAAACGAGCGTCAGCTCGGGCCTCGTCGTCGCTTTCATCGCCGTGGTGCCTGCCCTTGTGGCGTTGGCCGAACTGCCCTACGGCGTGCGCCCGTCGCGGCTGGAGCTGGCCGGCATCGTGCTCGGCCTGATCGGCGTGGCGCTGTTGTCGGCTGGACATGGCTTCTCGGCTTCGTGGCAGGGCCTGATGGCGATCGCCTTCGCCTGCACCACCTGGTCGGTCGGCACGGTGTGGGCTCGGCACGGCCTGCCTGGCGGCAGGTCATTGGCACTGGCGCCGGGTGCAGCGGGCTACGCCAGCCAGATGGCGGCAGGCGGTGTTCTGCTTTGCGCCGTGTCGCTGGTGGCCGGCGAGCAGCCCGTGTGGCCGCCCGATGCGCTGGCGCTGGCGAGCTGGGGGTACCTCGTTGTCGCGGGTTCGTTGATCGGCTTTTCAGCCTACATGGTGCTGCTGCAGCGCACGAGCGCCGCGCTGGCATCGAGCTACACCTTCGTCAACCCGGTCATTGGTCTGGTGCTGGGCGTCACGATCGGCGGGGAGGTCGTCAGCAGCGGCGAATGGGCCGCCGCCGGCGTCATCACGGCAGGCGTCGTACTGCTGCTCTACGGCCGGCGCTGAGCCTTCGCTGCGGTTTCGCGGATCGCCGTCAGCGTGCCGCGCGTGTTGCTCACGTCGGCGTCCAGCTTCAGATGCAGCAAGGCCGGCTTGCCGGCCGCGAGCGCGCGGTCCAGCGCGGGCTCGAAGGCTTCGGTGCGGTCGACCAGATCAGCGTGCCAACCGTAGGCCCGCGCCAGCGCCGCGAAGTCGGGGTTGTAGAGATCGCTGCCGCTGACCCGGCCCGGGTACTCGCGCTCCTGGTGCATGCGGATCGTGCCGTAGGTGCCGTTGTCGACCAGCACGCACAAGAGCTTCTTCGCGCCGTAGCCGGTGGCGGTGGCGAGCTCCTGCCCGTTCATCAGAAAGTCGCCGTCGCCGGTGATGTTGAGCGCGGTGCGTTCGGGGTAAAGCAACGCAGCAGCAACCGCAGCCGGCAGCCCGTAGCCCATCGCGCCCGAGGTCGGCGCCAGCTGCGTGCGGCCGTGGTGCTGAAGGCCGGGATAGCGCGTGTAGCGATGCAACCAGCCGGCGAAGTTGCCGGCACCGTTGGTGAACACGGTGTCTTCGGGCAGGCGCCGTTGCAGCGTCTGCACGACGATGGCCATGTCCAGCGGCGACACCGGCGGCGGCACCTGGTTGGCGGCGTAGTCGGCATTCGCTGCCGCGGCTTGCCCGGCCCACGGCAACTCGGGCGGCGCGGTCAGGGCTTCGAGCGACTTGGCCGCAGCAGAGACGGCTGACTGGATCAGCAGGTCCGCCGCGTAGACGCGCCCGAGCTCTTCGGCACCGGGGTGGATGTGCACCAGCTTCTGCGCCGGCCGCGGTGCTTGCAGCAGCGTGTAGCCGCCGGTCGTCATCTCGCCCAACCGCACGCCGACCGCGATCACCAGATCGGCTTCGCGGATGCGCTGCGCCAGCTGCGGGTTGATGGCGATGCCGACATCGCCCGCGTACTGCGCATGCCGGTTGTCGAACGTGTCCTGGAAGCGGAAGCCGGTGCCGACCGGCAGCTGCCAGTTCTCGGCGAAACGTTGCAGCGCCAGGCACGCCTCGCCGTCCCAGCCCGAGCCGCCGACGATGAGAAACGGCCGCTGCGCCGACAGCAGCATCGAACGCAGATCGCGCAGCGCACCCGGCGCGGGCCAGGCCTTGGCCGGTTCGGCGCGCCGCAGCACGGCTGCGCTCGTCGGCATCGTCAGCATGTCCTCGGGCAGCACCAGCACCACCGGCCCCGGCCGGCCCTGCATCGCGGTGTGGAAGGCACGCGCAACGTACTCCGGCAGCCGGTGCGGGTCGGTCACCTCGCCCACCCACTTGGCCATGCCCAGCGTGCCGGGGCCGAAGACCTGGCGGTAGTCGAGTTCCTGAAACGCCTCGCGGTCGCGCTGATCAGCCGCCACCTGCCCGATGAACAGCACCAGCGGCGTCGAGTCCTGAAACGCGGTGTGCAGCCCGATCGCCGCGTTCGCAGCACCCGGCCCGCGCGTCACGAAACAGATGCCCGGCCGGCCACTCAACTTGCCCTGCGCCTCGGCCATGAAAGCGGCGCCGCCCTCCTGCCGGCAGGCGATGAAACGAATGCGCTCCCGGTGTTCGTGAAAACCGTCGAGCACGGCGAGGTAGCTCTCGCCCGGCACGCCGAAGACGGTGTGCACGCCCTGTGCGATCAGGGCTTCGACGAGCACGTGCCCGGCAGGCCGGGTTGCTGGGATTTCTGAACTCATCGTGGCACTGTAGCGGTGCCCGCGACGACAGCCCGCAACGACAGCCCGCCACTCACTCGCCGGCGCAGACGCCCTCGTCGGGGCCGGCTTCCGCGCCGAGCACATCACGCCCCAGCCGCCACAGCGCGCAGGTGCTCCATGGCAGCCCGACCGGAGCGGCCGATCCGCGCCGCACCGCCAGCCAACCCGCGTGCACGCCGCTCACGCCGACAAAGAAGCTGGCCTCCTGCGGCCGCATCTGCGTGAACGGCGTCAGTTGCGCGATCGGCGCCGGCTGGTCGCCCGGGCCGCGCGGCATCACGCGGCGGTCGAAGACTTCGACCGTCACCGGCCGCGCCGTCGTTTCCACCGCGGCAGGCGTGTCGGCCAGCGCCCGCGTCACGAGGAAGCAGTGCCGGCCGCCGGGCCTCTCGAGCATCTCAGCGTTGGCCTTGCCCGGGCGCAGCCGGCTGCAGTCGGACGAAGCCGGCGAGGCTTCGAGCGCGGCCCACTCGCCATCGGCCAGCGCGCGAAGATCCAGCGGCGCGGCGCCCAACGACACCACGCGCCAGTTCTTGCCGTTCAACGCCACACCGGTACCGCCACGCTCACGCCAGGTCGTTGCCCAGGCCACGCCTTCGGGCGCGGTGCGGATCACCGCACCGACGGCGTCGCGCGCCTGCACCACCGCCTGCACGTCGCTCTGCCGGACACGCGGCGTGCGCTCGTCGGATGGGGTGAGCTCCCATTCGATGCGGTACACGCTGACCGCTGTCGCGTCGACGTTCTCGCCATACGCGGTGACGAACAGATGCCGCAGCCCGGTGTCGAAGACGACATAGGGGTTGGAGAAAACCGGGATCGACAGCACCACCGCACCGGCCACGCACTCGCGGTTCTTCACATCGACATAGGCACTGCGCAGCAGCACCGCACCCTTGCTGGCCCCTTCCATCGAGGGCAGGAAGATCGCGCGCTGGGTGGTGGCACCTTCGGTCGAAGCCGCGGCCACCAGCAGCAGGCCGCTGGCGCTGATGACGCCGGTGATTTCAGCGTCCGGCATGCGGCATTCGCTGGGCCCGGCGTTGGACAGCGGCGGTTCGGCCACGTGGCCGTCCGGCCCTGCCGACGTCCACACACCGGTGGCCAGCAGCCGACGCAGCTTCTGGTTCACCGGCAACTCGGCCTGCGCCGCCACGCCTTTGAGAAACAGGTCCTGGCTGCGCACCGGCGGGATGAAGTCGAACGCATCCATCAACTTCTGCGACCAGCGCTCCATCGTGTCGCCGCCCTCGCCGCTGCGCGCGCGGTCGATCAGTGCGGCCGCTTCGAGCAACGGGCGCAGCGCTGCACCGGCTGCGCCCACCCCCGGGTAGCTCGGTGCCGGCACCGCCAGATTGGCCCGGCTGCCAGCGCCGAACAGCAGCGCCACGCGGTCGGCCACCGGGCCCTGGATGAAGAGCGAGTAGGTCGACAGCGGCACGGCCAGCAGCAGCACCGCGGCCAGCGCGAACCAGGTGCTGCGCGTGCGCTCGGCGCGCCGGGCCGTGGCCGTCGAACGCTCGCGCGACGTGGCGAAAAAAGTATCGACCTCGCCTTCAACCTTCGTCAGCGCCGGTGCGTCGCGCGTCAGCCGCAGCAGCCGCGCCCAACTGCGCCGCTGCTTGGCGGAGACAAGCCGCGGCTCGAAACCGCCGCCCTGCAAGCGCCGCAGCTCGCCGCCTTCGAGCAGGAAGTCGTCGCTGCGCCCACCCTCGACCCACGCCGCGCACTTGCGCAGCACGTTCAGGTACGCGTCGAACTGCACCGACTCGTCGTCGATCAAGTGCCTGAAGTGAGGCCACCCGCGGATGAACGATTCGTGCGAGGGTTTCAACGTCACCCGCGACGGATCGTCGTCGTCCCAGTACAGGTAGTCCACGCTGCCGAGAAAACCTTCGGTCAGCAGCGCACGAAGGTCGGCGCGTGTCTTGCCCTCGCCCAGCAGCGCGGCGCCTGCATCGACTTCGATGCGCTGCTGCGAATACAGCCCCGTGTTCGGGTCCTTGAAGGCGAGCTGGCGGAACACCGCGTCGAGCTGCACGCGTTGCGCCGGGTCGTGCCATTCGTAGATCGACTGCGGCCAGGCCTCGACACACGCGCGCAGCACGTTCAAGTCGGCCGGCAGCGGGTGTTCGTCGCCCGTGCGGCCGGCTTCGACCGCGCGCACCAGGTCGATCTCGGTGATGTGCGAGGGCACGTTGACGTCCATCTCCTCGCGTTCGAGTGCCGCTTCCCACAGCCGCGCCAGCAGGTGCTGCAGCAGCGGCAGGTGGTCGGGATCGCCGGCGATCGCGCGCGTGTCGGCGACCAGCCGCTCGACCACCGCGGGCTCGAACCTGACCTCTTTGGGCAGGCGTTCGGGTTCGTCACTGCTGCGCGCCATCAGCCGAAGGAAACGCTGCGCTGGCTCGACGATCGCCTGGCGCAGTTCGTCTTCGCCGAGCCGGCGTACGAGGAAACTGCTCTTGTTGATCGCGTCCGGCAATTCGAGGTACGCGGCGCAATCGTTCAGGTGCTCGCTGCGCATCGTGATGACGACATAGGCGCGCGGGTGCGGGTCGAAGAAGTGGTCGAGCACACGCTCGACCAGCAAGCGCGCGTCCTCGACGCCCTGGTTGGTCGGGTGGAAAAGCTCCTCGAACTGGTCCAGGACGAACAGCACGCGCGCGTCGGCCGGGTCCGGGCCCGGTGGCACGGCGATCTCTTTGCCGAACACGTCGAACAGCCGCGCAAAGCCGGCCTGCTGGCGGAAGACCTCGGCGATCTGCTCGACGCGCGCCGCATCCGCCGCATCGGTGCCGCGGCTCTTCAGCAAGGTGGCAAACCGCCGCGCGAGCCGCGTCACGGGCGAGTGGCGGCGGGCCTCGCGGTCGGCTGTCGAGACGTTGGTGCCTGGCGTGCAGACCATCGGCAGCCACAGGTCACCCGCGCCGGGGATGCCAAAGCTGCGCAGCTCGGGCGTCACGCCGGCGTGGATCAACGACGACTTGCCCGAGCCCGAACCGCCCAGCACTGCCACGAACTGCGTCGCCGCCAGCCGCTGGATGACTTCGCGCACTTGCCGCTCGCGGCCGAACAGCAGCGCGGCTTCGAAATCGAGGAACGGACGCAGACCCGGGTAGGGCTCACGCGGCAGGCGCAACCGTGCATCGCTGGCCAGGCTGGCCGATGGCCTGGTGATGCGCGACGCGGTGGACGCGTTCGGGTCCCAGGTGTGCGGATCGGGGTTCATCAGCCGCCTTGCCCCTCTCGCTGCAAGCGGCGCCTGAAGACCTTCTTGAGGAAGCGCGTGAGCTGGTCCTGCTCGTCGTCGAGCACGTCGACGGCGTCTTCGCCCTGCACATCGAATCGCAGCACCTGCCAGCCCCACGCGGGCACCGGCTCGCTGGCCTGTTGCGGCGGCATCAGGTAGGCCACGATGCCGGGCGCGGCGTCGCGGCCGGGCGAGGTCTTGCGCTCGACCTTGTCGATCTGCGCCACCAGCGTCTCACTCGTCTTGCGGCCCCACAGCAGCACCACGCCGTCGGCGTCGTCGAGCGTGGGGAACTCCTCCAGTCGATCGACGGGCAGGCCGCGAGCGCGCAGCGCGAGTGGCGGCTTGCGCTCGGGCGCCAGGTTCGCGCACAGCAGGTTCCAGCGACGCTGGATCTGTTCGCCCAGCGGCTCCCACAGGTTGCGCTCGTGGCGGTTGCTTTCGATGTAGATGCGCAGCGGCGAAGGCGCTGCCGCGGCCACGCTGGCCGACCGCGGCGGGACAGTCGGCGCGCCTTCCAGTGGCAACGGCATGTCGACCTCCACCACCACCGGCACGGGCAGCGGTGCGGGCACGGCCGGCGCGCTGCGCAGCGCGGCAGGTGACTGCGCCGCTTTCATCTTGGCGCCGAGGTCGTCGCGCAAGCGCTCGAAGGGCGCGCGGAAGGCCTGCGCCACCGTGCCGGCATCGGTGTACGGTGCGATCGGGCGCGAGGACTCGTCGCGTTCGTGAAAGGGCAACCACACCGCGTCGTCGCCCGTCATCAACCCCTGCCAGGCAGCGCCGGCTGCCACCTGATGCATCGCCGGTTCAGACAGCGCCAGCACGTACAGCCGCTGCTTCACCCCGGCATCGCCGAACAGCGTGCGGAAGGCCTCCAACTCCTTCAAGCACCACTCGCTGGCGGCGTAATTCATGTGGACCACGATGATCATCGCGAAGCTGCGCTGGATGCGCTGCGTCAGCGCTTCGCCCAGCGCACCGGCGATCGGGCCGTTCTCGGCGCTGAGGTGCAGCCGCGGCACCGGGATGCCGCGCAGCAGCGCGCGCAGGCCGCGCTCGAGTTCGACCCGGAACTGACCGATCCAGCCGAAGGCCAGCTCGTCGTCGGCATGGGCGTAGCTGACGAAGGCGGCGTACTCGCACTCGCTCAAGGCGGGCAGCGGCTGGAAATGACTCAGGTCAGGGGGCACGGTCACCCAGCATCCTAGGTGGCGCTGGCCGGGCTTGTAAAGGCGCGATTGCGTCCCTGGAACAACGGGCAGCGGTTGCGCTTCCGCGCCCGACAATTCGGGTTTGTCCCGAATCCTTAATTCCACGTTTGGTGAATTATGGCGGCATGCCTCGGACCAGCGCCACCGCCGCCATCGTCGTGCCGCTGCGCACGCGCGATGCCGACCGCACGCAGCAGCAGATCCTTCGCGCGGCGATGACAGAGTTCGCAGACCTGGGGCTCGGCGGTGCGCGCATCGACGCCATCGCCGAGCGCGCCGGTGTCAACAAGCGGCTGATCTACTACTACTTCGGCGGCAAGGACGAACTCTTCCTGGCCGTGCTGGAGCAGACCTACGCCGACATCCGCGAGGCCGAGCGCGCGCTGCACCTGACGGCGCTGCCGCCCGAACAGGCGCTGCGCCGGCTGGTGGCCTTCACCTGGGAACATTACCTGGCGCACCCGGAGTTCCTGACGCTGCTGAACAGCGAGAACCTGCATCGCGCACGCCATCTGAAGGGCTCGGTGCGCATCCGCGAGATGAACTCGCCGCTGATCCAGACGCTGGGCGACCTGCTCGAACGCGGCCGCCGTGACAGCCTGTTCCGCGGCGGCGTCGACCCGCTGCACCTGTACATCTCGATCGCCGGGCTGGCGTACTTCTACCTGTCCAACAACCACACGTTGTCGGTCATCTTCGGCCGCGACCTGATGACGCCGAAGGCGCTGTCGCAGCGGCTGTCGCACATCACCGAAGTCGTGATGGGCTACGTGCTGATCGACTGAACCGTTTCTTAATTCACCACCTGGTGAACCCTTCCCAACCACCCGAGACGAGGAGACACCGATGTCCAACCCCCGCATCCAGCGCCGCCATCTGACCCGCATCGCCCTGGCGATGATTGCTGCGGCGAGCCCCTGGCTCGCGACCAGCGCGCAAGCCCAGGGCGCCTGGCCCAACAAGCCGATCCGCGTGGTCGTGCCCTTCGCCGCCGGAAGCACCACCGACATCATCGCCCGCGCCATCAGCGACAAGATGGCGGCCAGCCTGGGCCAGCAATTGGTGGTCGACAACCGCGCCGGCGCCAGCGGCACGATCGGCCAGGGCATGGTCGCGGCGGCTGAGCCCGACGGCTACACGATCATGATCCACTCGTCATCGCACACCGTCAGCCCGAGCACCTTCGCCAAGCTGCCGTTCGACACGTTGACGGCCTTTGCCGGTGTGACACCGATCTCGTCCACGCCCAACGTGCTGGTGATTTCGCCGGCGAAGAACATCAAGTCGGTCAAGGATTTGATCGCTGCGGCCAAGGCCAACCCGGCTGGGCTGAACTTCGCTTCCGCCGGCCAGGGCAGCGCGACCCACCTCAACGCCGAGAAGTTCAAGCTCGCGGCCGGCATCAACGCCACCAACATCCCGTTCAAGGGCTCGGCCGAAGCAGTCAGCGAAGTGTTGTCCGGTCGGGTCGACTACTACTTCTCGCCGATCGCGCCCGTCATCGGTCAGATCAAGGGCGGGCAGCTGGTGCCGCTGGCCGTGGGTTCGTCGCGCCGCGCGAGCGCGTTGCCCGATGTGCCGACCACCGCCGAGGCCGGCGTGGCGGGCAGCGAGTTCAATTTCTGGATCGGGATGATGGTGCCGGCCAAGACGCCGCGCGAGATCGTCCTGCGTCTCAACGCCGAGGTGCAGAAGGCACTCGCGCTGCCGGAGGTGAAGGAGCGCTTCTTGCAACTCGGCGCTGACGCGTGGACGATGACGCCCGAGGCTTTCGACGCCTACATCAAGACCGAGATCGGCAGCAACGCGACGCTCGTGAAGGCGGCCGGTCTGAGCCCCACGCAGTGAGCACGGGGCACTGACATGGCCATCAAAACCCTCGGCCTGATCATGCACGGCGTGACCGGGCGCATGGGCCTGAACCAGCACCTGATCCGCTCGATCGTCGCCATCCGCAACCAGGGCGGCGTGACGCTGGGGAACGGCGACCGGGTGATGCCGGACCCGATTCTGATCGGCCGCAATGCCGCGAAGATCGAGGCGCTGGCGCGTGAGCACGGCATCGCGCGCCACGGCACCAACCTCGAAGCCGCATTGGCGGACAAGACCGATACCGTGTTCTTCGACGCCGGCACCACGCAGATGCGCCCGGCGCTGCTGGCGCAGGCGCTGCGCGCCGGCAAACACGTGTACTGCGAAAAGCCGATCGCCACCAACCTGGCCGAAGCGATCGAGGTCTGCCAGCTCGCCGAAGCCAGCGGCCTGAAGCACGGCGCGGTGCAGGACAAGCTGTTCCTGCCGGGGCTGCGCAAGCTGGACATGCTGCGGCGCGCCGGCTTCTTCGGCCGCATGCTGAACGTGCGCATCGACTTCGGCTACTGGGTCTTCGAAGGCGACCTGCAACCGATCCAGCGCCCCAGCTGGAACTACCGCGCCGAGGACGGCGGCGGCATGATCCTGGACATGATGTGCCACTGGCGCTACGTGCTCGACAGCCTGTTCGGCGAAGTGCAGTCGATCACCTGCCTGGGCGCCACGCACATCGACCAGCGTTGGGACGAAAGCGGCCAGGCCTACAAGGCGACGGCTGACGACGCGGCCTACGCGACGGCACAGCTGAAGGGCCACAACGGCGAGCCGGTGATCGCGCAGCTGACGATGAGCTGGGCTACGCGCGTGAGGCGCGACGACCTCGTCACCTTCCACGTCGACGGCACGCACGGCTCGGCCGTCGCCGGCTTGCAGGCATGCCGCGCGCAGAGCCGCGTCAGCACACCTCGGCCAGTGTGGAACCCTGACGTCAAGCAGACGATGAACTTCTTCGACCAGTGGCAGGACGTGCCGGACACCCAGGTCTACGACAACGGTTTCAAGATCCAGTGGGAAGCGTTCATCCGCCATGTTGCCGATGACTCGAAGGACAGCGCGCCGTACCGCTGGACGCTGCCGGAAGGCGCCAAGGGTGTGCAGCTGGTCGAGGCCGCGTTGCAGAGTTGGAAAGAGCGGCGCTGGGTCGATGTGCCCGCCCTGGTGATGTGAGCACAGCGTGACGACGATGAAGATCACGCTACCCACGGCCGACGGCCGCCTTGCGCCGTACACCTTGCAAGGGCCGGGCTCGTTCACACCGGCTGCGCCGGGCACGGTGTTCAACCGCGTGGCGTACTCGGCAGCTCACGTCGTGGCCGACCCACGTGCCGCGATCGACCCGTGGCTCGGTTGCGCGATCGACTGGGACTCGACCATCGCCTACCGCCAGCGCCTGTGGCGCATGGGGCTGGGCGTGGCCGAGGCGATGGACACCGCGCAGCGCGGCATGGGCCTGGACTGGCTGACCTCACTGGAGCTCATCCGCCGCAGCATCGATGCGTCGCGCGACACGCCGGGTGCCCTTCTGGCCAGCGGCTGCGGCACCGATCACCTGTCGCCCGACGACGCGAAGAGCGTCGACGACGTGATACGCGCCTACGAAGAACAGATGGCGGCGATCGAGAAACTCGGCGGCAAGCTAATCTTGATGGCCAGCCGCGCGCTGGCCCGTGTCGCGACCAGCCCGGCCGACTACGAACGGGTCTACGCCCGCGTGCTGAGCCAGGCGCGCGAGCCGGTGGTGCTGCACTGGCTGGGCGAGATGTTCGACCCCGCATTGGCCGGCTACTGGGGCAGCCGTGACGTGAACGCCGCCATGGACACGGCGCTCGGCATCATCAACGCCCACGCGTCGAAGGTCGACGGCGTCAAGATCTCGCTGCTCGACAAGGGCAAGGAGATCGACATGCGCCGCCGGCTGCCGAAGCGGGGTGGCCCAGAGGGCCTGGGCGTGCGCATGTACACGGGCGACGACTTCAACTACGCCGAGTTGATCGCCGGCGACGGCGTCGGCACGCTGCCCACGCACCGCCACAGCGACGCGCTGCTAGGCATCTTCGATGCCATCGCGCCAGCCGCGAGCGCGGCGCTGGCAGCCCTCAGCAGCGGCGACACGGTACGCTTCCACGCGATCCTGGCGCCCACGGTGCCGCTGTCGCGACACATCTTCCAGGCGCCAACGCGCTTCTACAAGACCGGCGTGGTTTTCATGGCCTGGCTGAACGGCCACCAGTCCCACTTCACGATGGTCGGCGGGCAGCAAGGCGCTCGCTCGTTGTTGCACTTCGCTGAAGCGTTCCGCCTCGCCGATGCGGCTGGTCTGATCGAGCAGCCCGATGTCGCCGTGCCGCGCATGAGGGCGCTGTTGGCGCTGCACGGTGTGGATGGGTGAGGGTGAGCGCCGCGTGAGGGATTTCAGCGCCGACCACCGCTGGTTGTCGATCAACACCGCCACCGTTCGCCGGCAGCGCGGCGTCGATTGGCCGCTGCTCGACATCCTCGACGGCTGCGCCGAGCGTGGGATTCGCGCCGTCGCGCCGTGGCGTGACCAGGTCGCAGCAGCCGGCCTCAAAGCCACGGCACAACGGCTGCGCTCGCACGGCCTGGAACTGTCCGGCTACTGCCGCGGCGGCATGTTCACCTACACCGACGCAGCCAGCCACGCGGTAGCACGCGACGACAACCGCCGCGCGCTCGACGAAGCCTGCGAGCTGCAAGCGCCCTGCCTGGTGCTGGTGGTCGGCGGCCTGCCCGGTGCGCTGGCCGGACACGCGGCGCACCGCGACATCGCCTCGGCGCGGCAGCAAGTCAACGAAGGCATCGCCGAATTGCTCGAACAGGCTCGCGAACGACGCATGCCGCTGGCCATAGAGCCGCTGCACCCGATGTACGCGGCCGACCGCGCCTGCATCAACACGCTGGAGCAGGCGCTCGATGTCTGCGATGCGCTCGACCCCCCCGTGCCCGACGGCGCGGGTGGTCATGTCGGCAGCGGCGCGCTCGGCGTCGCCGTCGATCTGTACCACGTGTGGTGGGACCCGAAGCTGCCCGCGCAAATCGAACGCGCAGGCCCCGGCGCAGCCGGCCAAGGCTCGCGCCTGCTCGCCTTCCACGTCTGCGACTGGCTCACGCCGACGACGCACCTGCTGGAAGACCGCGGGATGATGGGCGACGGCGTGATCGACATCCGCGCCGTCCGTGCCCTGGTCGAAGCCCAAGGCTTCGCCGGCTACAGCGAAGTCGAGATCTTCTCCCGCGCCAACTGGTGGCAGCGCGATGGCGCTGAGGTGCTGGACACTTGCATCACGCGCCACCGCACGGCGGTATGAGGGCACCGCGGGCGGGTGGCCCGCGCAGCGCGGCTAAGCCGTTGCCGGCGCAAGCGCCGTGCGCCGCACCCGCCGCACGTTGAAGGCGCTGACGATCAGCACACCTTGCAGCAGCGCCAGCGCGAGCCAGACGCCGCGCCATTGCCCGTGGTCCATCAGCGTGCCGATGACCAGCGGCACCACCGCCTGCCCGATGTCCAGCCCGGCGTAGACCACACCGTAGACACGGCCCGTCGAGTTGTCGGGCGTCGAGCGCTTGACGAGCAGGTCGCGCGACGGCCCCGCTGTTCCCGAAACGAAACCCATCACGCCGAACAGCACCGGCACTGCCAGCGGCGGCAGCGAGGTCAGCGCGACCACCAGTGCCACGCCGGCCGCCACGCCGAAACCGAAGCCGACGATGCGCTCTGCACGCTCGGGGTCGGCCGCCAGAAAGCCGCCGAGCACCATGCCGCTGGCACTGCCGACCATGTAGATGGTCAGGCACAACGCGACCCAATACGCGGGCACGGCGTGCATCTGCGCCGCCGCGGCAGGCGCGAAGGTCTGCACCACCGACAGCGCGCCGGCGTAGAAGAAGAAGAACGCAAAGCACATCCACACCGCCGGGATCCGCAGGAAGTCGAACGAACCTTCGACGCGCGCGCCCGGTGCGGGTGCGGGCGCCGCGGGCGCAGGCGCTAGCGCCAGATCGGCCCGCCGAACCAGCAACACCGCCAGCACCGCAAAGGTCAGCAACGCCGCACACACCAGGGCCACGCGCCACGAATACGCCAGCGTGATCGGCACCAGCATCGCCGGCGCCAGCGCCCAGCCCAGGCTGCCGGTGATGCCGTGCACGCTGTAGGCGTGCCCCAGGCGCGGCTTGGCAACCTTGCGGTTGAGCAGCGTGTAGTCCACCGGGTGGAACACGCCGTTGCCGATGCCGGCCACGACCGTGAAGAACGCCATCATCCAATAGCCCGTGCTGGCCGCATAACCCAGCGCCGCGACACCGATCAGGAACAGCCCGCCGAAGAGGATCGGCCGCGGGCCATGACGGTCGACGAGAAACCCCGATGTTGCCTGCACGATGCACGAGACGACGAAGAAGATGGTCAGCAGCGCACCCAGCTCGGTGTAGCTGACGTTGAAGGCGTCTTTCAGCCACGGGAACAGCGGCGGCAACAAGAGCTGACTGAAGTGGCTGATGCCGTGGGCCAGACCGACCAAGCCAATGACCGCGGCGTCCTGGCGCAGACCGGTCGGGCGGGGGGTCGGCGCGGAGCCGGTCATGGGAACAGTAGCCATGCCCGCACTGTAGGTTCGGCCACCACGGCGGAGTTACGATAGTCCGTCAACTTCTATCGAGAACATGACACGCGCGTTTTCACCGGCCTTGCGCGCTCTGGTGCTGCCGCAAGACCCGCGGCGCTTCGTGCCCACGGCCGCACGGCCGGTGCGCGCCAAGGCCCGGCACCTCGAGCCCGACACCGAGATCCAGCCGCACAGCCACGCCTGGGCGCAGGTGGCTATCGCCACCACCGGCGTGGCGCGTATCACCGCCGGGCACAGCACCTACCTCGTGCCGAGCGGGCGTGCGGTGTGGATACCGCCGTCGATCGAGCACCTGGTGACGGTTGTCGAAGCGGCCGAGTTGCGCACGCTGTATGTCTACCAGGCCGCGGGTGCTGCGGGGCCGGGTGTGGCGGCCGCAGCCAGTGCGCCTTGGCGGGTTTGCCGCGTGCTCGAGGTCAGCCCGCTGCTGCGCGAGGTGGTACTGCAGATGGATATCGCGATGGACGGCGTGCACGCCCCCACGCCCGAACTGCTGGCGCGCGAACGCCGCCTCGGCGAGCTCGCGCTGGACGAGTTGCGCCGGGCCGCACCGGTCAAACTGGGTATCGAATTGCCGCAGGACAAGCGGCTTCGCGCGCTGTGCGAATCGGTGCTCGATGCGCCCGCGCGGCACACCACGCTGCAAGGCTGGGCGCTCGAAGCCGGGGCCAGCGAACGCACGGTCGCGCGGCTGTTCAGGCAGGAACTGGGCACCACCTTCGCCGCCTGGCGGCAACAGGTGCTGCTGGCCAAGGCACTGGCGCTGGCGGCGCGCAAACAGCCGATGGCGCTGATAGCCGCCGAGCTGGGCTACGCCAGCCCCAGCGCTTTCACGGCGATGGTCACGCGCTCGGTCGGCATGCCGCCGAGTCGGTTCTTCAACGCGGGATGACGATGGAACAGAAGCTCTACGACTACACCCAGCAGGACGCCAGCGGCGCCAGCCGCACCGCGCAGGCCTGGGCCAAGGTGCCGCGCGCGCTGCCGCCGACGGAACGCGCTGCGGCCCGCGAACGCGCCGCAGCGCTGTTGAAGCAGCACGACGCCGTGCTCGTGGCGCATTACTACGTCGATGGCGACCTGCAGGATCTGGCGCTGGCTACCGGCGGCTGTGTCGCCGATTCGTTGGAGATGGCGCGCTTCGGCCGCGATCATCCGGCGAAGACGTTGGTGGTGGCCGGGGTTCGGTTCATGGGCGAGAGCGCCAAGATCCTGTCGCCCGACAAACGCGTGCTGATGCCGGATCTGGAAGCGACCTGCTCGCTCGACCTCGGCTGCCCGCCCGATCAGTTCGCGGCGTTCTGCGACGCGCACCCTGACCGCACCGTCGTCGTCTACGCCAACACCAGCGCCGCGGTGAAGGCGCGTGCCGACTGGATGGTGACGAGCTCGTGCGCGCTGGCCATCGTCGAGCACCTGAAAGCACAAGGCCATAAGGTGCTGTGGGCGCCCGACCGCCACCTCGGCCGCTACATCCAGGAGCAGACCGGCGCCGACATGCTGCTGTGGGACGGCGCCTGCATCGTGCACGACGAGTTCAAGGGCCTGGAGCTCGAGCTGATGAGGCGGGAGTATCCGCACGCGCAGATCCTGGTTCACCCCGAATCGCCGAAGAGCGTGGTCGCGCTGGCCGATGTCGTCGGCAGCACGACGCAATTGCTGAATGCGGTCGTCACCGGCACGGCCGACACCTACATCGTCGCCACCGACAACGGCCTGATGCACCGCATGCGCCAGCTCGCACCGGGCAAGACGCTGCTCGAAGCGCCGACCGCCGGCACCAGCGCCACGTGCAAGAGTTGCGCGCATTGCCCCTGGATGGCGATGAACGCGCTGCAAGGCGTCGTGGCCTGCCTGGAGCACGGCCAAGGCGAGGTCCACGTGCCCGAACCCACGCGCAGCCAGGCTTTGGGCTGTATCGATCGCATGCTCGACTTCGTCAAGAACAACCCTTCGGCGCTGGCTGCGCCCAAGCCCGGTGCCCGCGGTTCCAGCGGCTTCGTACCCAACGTGGGGGCCGCATGAAAGTTGCCGTACCCGCCGACGCGATGAGCGCGGCGACCGAGAACGAAACGCTCGACGATGCGCGTGAGCGCAACATCCGCGACGCGCTGGCCGAGGACGTCGGCCGCTGCGACTGGACCGGGTGCCTGGTGCCCGCGACCCAGCGCGTGCACGCCCAGGTCATCGCGCGCGAAGAAGCCGTGCTGTGCGGCCGTGCCTGGTTCGACGGCGTGCTGCGTTCGCTCGACCCGCGTGTGTCGATCGAATGGCAGGTCGCCGAAGGCGCATGGACCCGGCCGAACCAGCCGATCGTGCAGATCGACGGCGGTGCGCGGGCATTGCTGGCGGCCGAGCGCCCGGCGCTCAACTTCATCCAGCTGCTGAGCGCCACCGCGACGCTGACCCGGCGCCATGTCGACGCCGTGGCCGGCGCTTCACCGCGGCGCGAAGGCGTGGCCCTCCTCGATACCCGCAAGACGCTGCCCGGACTGCGCCAGGCGCAAAAGTACGCGGTGCGTACCGGTGGCGGACACAACCAGCGGCTGGCGCTGTGGTACGGCATCCTGATCAAGGAGAACCACATCGCTGCAGCCGGCAGCATCGCAGCGGTATTGGCGCGGGCGCGGGCGCTGAAGGCCGGCGTGGAGATCCAGATCGAGGTCGAGACGCTCGAGCAGTTGCAGGAGGCGCTGGCCCACGGTGCCGTGAGTGTGTTGCTCGACAACTTCGACCTCGCCCGCATGCGCGAGGCGGTGGCCATCAACGCCGCACAGCCGAAACCGGCGCTGCTGGAAGTCTCCGGCAGCGTTCAACTCGAACAGTTGCGCGAGATCGCGGCCACCGGCGTGCACCGCATCTCGATCGGCAAGCTCACCAAGGACGTCACGGCGGTCGACTTCTCGATGCGCGTGACGGCGCGCACTTGAGGCGCACGCGCGGGCTTCAGCCCGAAGCAACCGCGCCGATAACGAGGGGGCTCCCGTTCCGCCGCATGCCCAGCCCATGACCACCGACTTCAGCTCCGTCCGCAACCAGAACGAACGCGCCGTCTACGACGCCGTGCTGGCCCATGCCGCGCAGTACCCGGGCATCGGCCACAACGAAGAACTGCTCGCCGACGTGGCCTGCGTGGCGCTCAACAGGCTGCCGCCGCGCTACATCCGGCACCAAGTCGATTACGTCTTCTATCTCAGCGAAGCCGAGCGCGAGGCCAGCCAGCGGGCACTGGCCGAGGCCGTCGACCACGCCTTCGGCTTTGTGCAGGCGCGCACGGCGATGCGCGCCCGCGGGTAGCGGCCACGGCCCAGGCCCAGGCCCGGGCCCGGGAGGCGGCGGGCCAGGAACATCCTGCCGCCCGCCCGCCCAGCAAGCTCGGGCGCTGCGCGCGCCGACGCGCTACACGGTGATCGCCATCCCCCTGTAGATCCGCGAGCGATAGCGGGAGTCCTCGGCATCCGGCAGCGGCGCGCCGGCCAGCAGCACAGCGCGCCCGAAGCGTTTCACTTCCTCCAGGTGCTCGGCGGCGTTGCGTGGCTCCTCGCCACGCGCACGACGTGTGAGATTGATCTGGTTCACCGGCACGTCGTGAACCAGGCGTTCGTTCTCCACCGCCAGGGTGGCGGTGAAGGCGTGCATCGTGGTCTTGATGAAGTTGGCCAGCGCGAAGCCGGCGCCGCTCTTGTCACTGCCGACCGGCACGTCGGGCGAGACCAGCACCAGCTGGTTGCCGTCGATCAGGCTGGCTTTACGGGCGACGCGGAACTGGTGCGTGAGGTTGTCCTGCACCATCTGGCGGAATTGCTCCGGGCTCAGGGCGACGCCGTCGGGCTCATCGTTGCTGGGGAAAAGCAGATCGGGTAACGGCACGAAGGGGGTACTGACGATCGTGGTCGGGTGGCCGTGCCGGGCCAACGCCATGTCGATCCCGCCCTCGATGTCGTCGCCCACCTCGACCGTGTGCAGAAGGTCGGGCGGCACGTCGCGCAGCGCGGCACGCATCGCCGCACTGCCATTGGCGGTGCGGGTGAGCAAGACGACGCGCCCCACCTGGCACTCGGTCACCAGTTGCCGCGCGGCCTCGGCCAGGTACTCCACCAGGTGCTCGCCGATCAGCCACACGGTGCGCCCGCGCATCATGTCCAGCCGCTCGCGCTTGGCGCTGCCGAAGAGTTCGCGTTCGGTGATCGAGCGTTCCAGGCTCAGGCCGCCCGAGGGCATGAAGGTCTCACCGCTGACAGCGCGGTCGGCCAGGAAATAGACCGTGGCCAGCGCCACTTCGGTCTCGGTGGGCATCTTGCCGAGGTGCAGCAACGACAGCACGCCGTTGCGCACCTTCGCGGCCTCGTCCTGCACGGCGCGCGGAGGCAGGTAGGGCTGGTCGTCGGGCGGCACGCGGGCGAGCCAGCCCACGCCGCTGCGCGACTGCCACTCGGGGTTGCCGAGGAAACAGCCGCCCAGGCGCAGGCGGCCGACCAGACGCTCTCCGGTTGCGGCGCTGAGCAGGTAGCTGCCCCAGGTGCAGCCATCGCTGCGCTCCTTGTGGGCGGCGAGCGCCAGCGCTCGCAGCTCATTCGGTGCTTCGGAGTCCATCGCAATAGCGGCCACGTCGTTGGCCGCCAGCTGCGAGAGCAAGGACTCCACGCCAACCCCGCGGCGCATCGCCTTGACGATGGCCCCATGCACCGCATTCAAACGACGGTTTTCCAGGATCAGCCGGCCCCGGCGCTCGAACAGGCCTGCGCGGCTGCCGGTGCCCTTGAGCCGCTCGCCTTCTACCGGGCCCGGTGCGATGGCGTTGATCTGCACCTCGGGGCCGAGGAAGCGGGCCATGGTCTCGACCATCGCGCGCTGCCCTGATTTGCTGACGGCATAGTCACTGCGGTTGGGGTAGGCCACGGCCAGGTACTTCTCGCCGCCGAAGTAGCTCGACACGTTCAGCACATAGCCGCTGCCCTGCTTCTTCATCAGTGGCAGCACGGCGTGCATCAGGGTGTAGTTGGAGACGAGGTTGGCGTCGAGCGTGGCGGTCCAGGCGGCCAGGTCCATGTCGACGACCATGTCCTCGGCACCGGCCACACCGGCGTTGTTGATCAGGTAATCGATGCGACCAAAGGCCGCCAGCGTGGCTGCCACGGCGGGCTTGAGGGTGTGCAACTGCCCGACGTCGACCCCGGGCAGGATGCCGACGCGGCGCTCGGCCTGCGAATAGCCGATGTCCTCCAGCTCGCCGATGATGCGTTCGCGCACCGCCTTCAACTCGCTCTCGCGGCGTGCCGCCAGCATCACCTTCGCGCCGCCCAGCGCCAGCAGACGCGCCACGGCGCCGCCGATGCCGGCCGAGCCGCCGGTGATCAGCGCCACCTTGCCAATATGCAGACCTGCCAGGTTTTCGGTGAAGCCCACCGTGGCGCGGCGCGCGCCGCTGGCCTCGACGATGCTGGCCGGCAGGTACAGGTTGACCTGGCGGATGCGCTGCTCCTTGAACAGCAGCCGCGCGGTGTGGCCGGCGGTGAAAGGCAGGTTCTCGGCCTCGGTGTTGTCGTAGCGGATGATCTGGTTGCCCCACTCGGGGAAGCGGCGGCGGCCGAGCTTGACGTCGACTTCGCTTTCGTCGCGCCACACGCGGATCAGCTCCTCCATCGCCGAGCGCAGCAGGTTGGCCCAGGCGTTGGCACCACCGTCGCTGCCATTGGTCAGGAACACGAAACGCGGTTCCTGCTGGAGATCGGCGCGCTCCTTCCAGTAGCGGCTGAGCATCCGCGCGACGGCAATCGCGCCACCGAGCTCCTCGTCGACGAAGCGCTCCATGTCGTCGTCACTGGCTTCGCACAGGGCGGCACGAAAACGTTCGACGCCATGCGCCGGCATCACGATGGCCCCGGTGATCGGGCCGCCGTGGTCTTCGGACAGTGTCGCGTCCATCGTTGCCGGGTCGGTGCGGTCGAAGACCCGCACTTCCACGCGCTGGCCCTGGCGCATCTCGGCCAGCTGCGCGCGGGCGCGGGTGCAATCGTTCTCGCTGGGCAGGCCGAGCACCACGCGCGCGCCGACTTCGGCTTGCAGCCGGGCGATGGCCAGCGCGTCGTCGATCTGGTCGCCGGCCGCCACCAGCACGGTGTGGCCGTTGGCGTCGACGGTGCGCATCGTCGGCCGGCTGATCCAAGTGCTGCGGCTTTCCTTGCGCACGCGCATGCCGTGGGTGACCTCGAAATCGTGGCCGTTGAAGGCCGCCGACTCGTCGCTGCCCAGGAAGACGCAGGTGTGAGCGATGTCGGTGGGCACCGGGAAGTCCTTGGCCAGCGGCTGGCCGTCGAACGCGCGGTTGAGCGTCATCATGTCGAAGAACTCGTGCGCCGTGCTGCCGGCCTCGGCGCCTTTGAGCTGGTCCATCGTCGCGAACACACTGCGGATGCGCTCGCTGCGGATTGGCCCCGGGAAGATCATGTTGACGCGGATGCCGCGCAGCCCGAGCTCTTCCGACACCTGCCGCGACAACGCATTCAGCGCCGCCTTGGGCACCACGTACGCGGTGCGGCCGTAGTACTGCGTGCGCGAGAAGATGGTCGAGACGTTGATCACCGAGGCGCCTTCCTTCAGGTAAGGCGCAGCGGCACGCAGCATGTTCCAGGACACCCCCAGGATGTTGCGCGTGGCCTGTGCCAGCGTCTCGCTGTCGGCCGAGCCCGCGGCACGAAGCTGCTCCAGCTCCGCGGCCGAAAGCGGCACCTTCTCGAGCGGCTGGCGCGGGCCGGCGGAGCCGGCGTTGTTGACCAGGATATCCAGGCGTCCGTGGCGCGCCACCAGGTCGGCCACGCCAGCGCGCACGCTGGCCGGGTCGGCGCCGTCCATCACCACCGTATCGGCTTGCGACGGCGGCACGCCGGTGTCGGCCAGCGCAGCTTCGCGTGCGGCATCCAGTCGCGCCCGGGTGCGGCCCGACAGCACAACCACGGCGCCCTGGCGCAGGTAGTGGCGCACGATCTCGCTGCCCAGGTTGCCGGCCGCGCCGGTGATCAGGGCCACCTTGCCGGCCAACCGGCCGGAAGGAGTTGTTGCAGTGCTCATCGGGGTTCCCTCAACGTTTCGGATTCGTGGCTGTTGCTGTCGTGGTTCAAGCGCGCTCGCCGGCCGCCCAGGCTTCGAACAGCGCATCGCGGCTGCGCAGGCCCGGGGTCGGCAGCGCGTGGTTGACGACGTAGGTCGCACCCTGATGGCGGTTGTCCCACATCGCCTGGTGCGCGGCGGGCAACTCATGCCAGGGCACGACAGTGGGCTCGGTGACGTCGAGCAGACCGGCGGCGACCATGTCGTTCATCCGCGTCACCTCGAAGGCGTTGCACAGATGGGTGCCCAGGATGCTGGCGGTGGGCATCAGGATGCGGCGCTGCCGGGTCCACACCTGCGGCGCGTAAAAGGCATAGCGGCGGCCGGCCATCTCTTCGCAATAGACGACCCGGCCGGTGAACGGCTTGACGAGTGCCGTGCTGACGCCCAGGGCGTCGTGGGACGCGCGTTCCAGGATCAAGTCGGGGGCGCCGCGCGGGTTGTCCGGGCTCTTCAGCAGCGCGCCGACGGCCGCGCCGAAGGGCTTGAGCGTACGGTCCTGGAAGTCGCGTACGCCAGCGCGGAAGCTCTCCATGTCCTGCTTGGCATCGGCCAGCCGCGGCATCGTGCGCGGCCAGTCGAAGTCTTCACCTTGGCGGCGGCGGATGTCTTCGAGCGACACCACGCCGGCCACCGCATCTTCGAAGCCCAGCGACTGCACGAACTCGCGCTGCGCGTCGGTGTGCGTGGCCACCACCGTGCGTGCGCCGACCGCACGCACGGCCTCGATCATCTCCAGCCCCGTGGCGTCGAGCAGCGCGGCGCTGCCGGGGCCGTAGTACAGCAGCACGGCCTCGCCGGCACGCGCGCCGGCGCGCTGCAGCATGGTCTCGGGCGGCGCGCTGCCGGGCTTGCCGACGAAGGTCAGGTGGTAGCCCGACGAGGCGCCGTAGAAGGCCAGCGTACCGCCTTCGGCCAGAAGCTGGAAGCTGCGCGGAAAAGCGGTCTCGCCGGCGTGGGAGACGGCGTAGTCGGCCAGGCGACCACCGTTCTGGCCACCGTTTTGCCGCCTGTACTCGTCCAGCAACGGCAGCCCGGCTGCTTCCCAACCGGCGGGGTCTGTCTCGGGTACCGGCGTGTACAGACTCTTGAAGCGGGCTTCGGTGCGATCGAGCGCACCCACCGCACCCTGGGTGGCGATGAAGGCCGCGCGGGCCGGGCTCGACACGCCCCCGGTCACGGCCAGGCCGGCCCGGGTGGCGCTCTTCAGCGCCTCCAGCCCGGTGCCCGTCGCCGCACCTTCGACGAACAACGACTTGCCCGGCGCGATCTTCAGCGTTGTGAACAGCGCGCGCACGATGGTGCCCAGATTCAGGATGTAGGAGCCGGCCTGCTCGAGCGTCAGATCGCCGCCGCCGGGGACCGGATGCAACTGCGGCGCCTGGGTGACGAGGAACTGCGCATGGCTGCCGGTGCGCGACTCGTAGCCCTGGATCGAGAAGCCGGCATACATCGGGTCGCGCCCGGCCAGCGGGCTGAGCAGGTCGGTCTGCCCCGAATACACCGCCACCAGGTCGCCGACCTTCAGCCGCCCCTCGCGCTTGGCCTCGCTGCCCAGCGCAGCCACCAGCGCGACGCCGCCCGAGCCGGTGACCTGCACGTCTTCCTCGTGGTTGTCGAAGGGTGAGACCGGGATGCCGGTAAGGGCCCAGATGTCGTTGAAGTTGACCTCCGAGGCCAGCATGTAGACCAGGGCCTCGTTCGGCTCTGGCGCCTCGACGGGCACGATCAGTTCGACCTCGCTGCGCGCTGGCTCACCGAAGCGCGGCTCACCGGTCGCCGGGTCCTTGGGCACGCCGAAGGCGTATTGCCAGGCGGGCAGCGGCGTGACGCCCGGATAGAACGGCGCGCCACGCGGCAGCAACGCGCCGCTGCTCATCTGCTGGTCGAGCCAGGCCCCGTGGTCGGCCGCCAGGCGAACGGCGCCGCGGCGCACCGGCAGCGCCGGGCTCTTCTTGTCCATGAACTGCTGGATGCCGGTCTTGCCGCCCTGTGGATCGACGATGGCCTGCGCGAACAACTCGGCCTCGACCGCCAGGCCCGCGTCCAGGCCCTCGGCCCAGCCGGTGCGGATGGCGAGCAAGGCGCGGTCGCGCGCGCCGGCGCGGCCGGCCCACTCGAGCTGGGCATGCACCTGCTGCAAGTACGCATCGGCCAGCGCTTCCTCCAGCGCCAGCGGCGAGGGCCGGTTCCATGCCGCCAGGCTGTCGTGGCGCTCGCTCAGCGCGCGGCCCAATACGGTGCCCGCGCTGCCTGCGCCGTCGGCGCCCTCGGCGCCAGTCTCCAGGAATTCACGGATGCGGGCATGCGCGGCCGAGAGCGTGTCCGACGCCGCACCGGCCAGCTCGTCGACGACGCCCATCGCCTGGGCCTCGCTGCCGCTGATGCTGCGCCCGCCGAGGATCAGTTCGAGCGCGTCGTGCAGGCCCGCCGCGCCGCGCCGCGTGGCCAGCAGACGCGGCAGCCGCTGCGTGCCGCCGTAGCCGGGCAGCAGGCGCAGACGGATCTCGGGCTGGCCGAAGCGGGCTGTCGGCTCGGCGATGCGGTAGTGGCAGGCCAGCGCGAACTCCATCCCGCCGCCCAGGGCCACACCCTGGATGGCCGCGATGCAGGGCTTGTTCATGCGCTCGATCTTGCGAAACGCCAGGTGCGCGTTGTTCGGTAGCGCGCGCGCTTCGTCGAGCGTCCGGATGTCCTCCAGCAGCTGGCGGATGTCGGCGCCGGCCACGAAGCTGGCCGTGCCCTGCCCGGTGAAGACCACTGCCACGACGTCGTCACGCCGCGACAGGTGTTCAACGACCACCGTCAGCTCGTCGAGCGCGCGCTCGTTCAGCGCATTCACCGGCGGGTTGGTCACCGTCACGGTGGCGACGCGGCGGCCTGGTGAGCTGCCACCGGCGTCGGTGTACTGCACCGTGAAGTAGCGGTAGCGCTCAAACAGCTGCTGCTCGTCGGCGAGCTTTTGCTTGCGTTTCCATTCGCCGATGACGGTGCGCAGTTCGGTCAGGCTTTCGGGGTTCTTCAGCGTCGACGCGTCGCCGACCTCGCCGTCTTCGACCAGCGCGCGCACCATGCGCCGCATGTACTTGCCGCTGCGCGTTTCGGGGAACTGGCTGACCTCGATGAAGTCGCTGGGCACGGCCACCGCGCCCTTCTCGCTGCGCACCAGCTCCGTCAGCCGGCGCTTGTCGTCCTGCGTCAGCTTGCGGCCGTTGGCAGGCTTGACGAAGGCCAGCGGCGTGAGGCCCTTCTCGCGGTGCGGCGCGCCGACGACGATGACGTTGCCGACCGGGCTGTCCGGGTCGAGCGCCTTGTGGCGCAGGATCGCGCCTTCGATCTCCTCGGTGCCCATGCGGTGGCCGCTGACGTTGATGACGTCGTCGCTGCGGCCGTGCAGCGAAAAGCTGCCGTCGGCATAGCGGACCGCGAAGTCGCCCTGGGTGTAGGCCCAGGCGCCCCGCCAGCGCGCCCAGTAGGTGCCGAGCCAACGCGCGCCGTCGCCGCGCCAGCCCGGCTGCACGCGCACCCCGTGGGCCAGCGGCTCGACGCGGAAGTTGGCCGCGTCGCCCCACACCGTGCGCGCCAGGTACGGGTACGGTGCGGCGATGACGATCTCGCCCTTCTCGCCAACTTCGGCCGGCCGCCACGCGACGCCACCTTCGGCCACGCTGCGCGCGCGCGGCGCCGCGGTGGTGCCGTCCACAGCCGCGTCTTCGATCCACACATCGCCGGCGATCCACGGCAGCGGGTAGGTGTGGGCGTCGGCGTGCAGCGGGAAATCGGCATTGCCGTAGAAATGCGTCCAGACCATGCCGCCATGCTCGGTGGCCCAGTAGCTGTTGATGTAGTTCGGCGTCATCAGGTCCATGCCGAACTGCTGCACGGCCGGGCTGGTGGGCTCGGCGCAGAAGGTGGCCACGCGCAGGCTGCTCAGGTCGTACTGCTGCACATCGCGCGCGTTTTGTGCGTCGGCCATGATGGTCTTCAGGAAGGTCACGCCAGCCTTGAAGATGCGCACCCGGTAGCGTTCGATCATCGAGGCGTAGCGCCCGGCATGCGGGAAGGTCGGGGCGCCTTCGCCGAGCACGCCGGTGCAGCGCGTCGTCATGGTGGCGCAGAGCATGTAGCTCTGGCCGGTGATCCAGCCCGGGTCGGCGACCACGTAGACAACATCACCGGGCCGCGCGTCGAAGGCCACCTTCATGGTGTGCGCGACGCCGGCGACATAGCCGCCATGCACGTGCACCACGCCCTTGGGCTTGCCGGTCGAGCCGCTGGTGTAGATGAAGAACAGCGGGAACTCGGCGTCCAGCGGCACCGGCTTCGAGCTGGCCCAGATGGCGCGCACGAAATCCGCGTCGGGCAGAGCCAGCAGCGCGGCCTCGTCGGCCACGGCAAAGCCGGCCGATCGCGCGGCGGCCAGCAGTGTGTCGGCCGCGGCGCCGGTGAGCTCGTGCGACCAGCGGTCGCGCTCGGCGCGCCACACCAGGTCGGCCTGCGCGGTGTGGCGCACGACCACCACGGCATCGACGCGCGGCGGCGTGGCCACCAGCGCCTCGGCCAGCGCGGTGCGCACCCGCGACGCCTCGGCCGCACTCACACGACCGTTGCGGCCCAGGTCGCGCAGGGCACGGCCGACACCGCGCATCGCATCGCTGCGCTGCACGGTCACCTCGCCGGCCAGTGTGTCCTGCAGTGTCGCCAGCACCTGCTGCGCATCGCCGTCGGCCAGGTCCAGCGTGGCCAGGCGCTGCGCAATGGTGGCGTGCACGGTCGTCACCGGCACGTAGTCGTCCAGCGCCGGGTCGGTGTAGGCGGTCTTGAACGGCACGATCTGCGCATTGCGGTAGCCACCGTCGGCGGTGATGACGATGCGCGCGCCGGCGTCGTGGATGCGGTCGGACAGCGTCTTGTCGCTGAAGCCACCGAATACCGGCGTGTAGACCACGCCCAGCCGCTTGGCGGCTTCGGTCCAGTACAGCTGCGCCGGAATGTTGGGCAGGTTCAGGGCGATGCGGTCACCGGCCTTCAGGCCCAGAGCCTGCAGCGCCAGCGCGCACTTGGCGGTCTCCAGCAGCAGGGTCTTGCGCGAGATGGCGTGGGCATCCACCGGCGCGCCACGGCCGTTGTTCTGCGACATGTCCCAGCGGTCGCCTTCGAACAGAAAGGCCGCCTCGGCGCCGAAGCCGGCCAGCACGTGGCGATCGACCTCGTTGAAGCAGGCATTGGTCAGCCCGCCCTCGAACCATTTCCAGTGCGGCGGTTCGTCGTCGTTGAAGGCGCGCTGCCAGGGCTCGAAACCGGGGCCGAGTTTGGCGGTGATCTCGGCGCTGACGGCCACGCCGTTGCCGGCGTCCCACCCCGTCCAGCCGCCGGCGGCGTCGTCGAAGCTGAGCCACGCACCGGCAGGCCCCAAGCCGGGGCCACCGACGACGAGCCAATGGATCTGCCGCTTCGCGATGTCGCCGTGGAAGGCACCCGGGTCGGCCAACGCGGCGGCGCGCTGGCGTTTCCAGTCGTCGCGGGTGCGCACAGGATTGACCAGTGCCACGGGCAGCGGCCGGCTGTGCGGAAGGGGCGTGGCGACTTCATTCATCCCTGGGATCCTTGTTCGTTGCGTGGCATCAGTACCGTGTAGTCGAGATCGAGCACCACGGCGGGGTCAACCACGGCCGGGTCGTGGCCCGGGAAGTCGGCGCAGGCACGGTCTTTGGTGGCCACCGTGCGCAGGCGCAGCGCACCGATGTCGCTGCGGCCCGGCAGCGCGTCGCGCGACAACACTTCGGACCAGGCGTAGAGGGTGTCGCCGGCGAAGCTCGGCGCGCTGTGCCGCCCGCCGTGGATCGCCGCAATGCACAGCGCGTTGGCCATCCCGTTGTACGAGAGCGCGCGGGCCAGGCTGATGACGTGCCCGCCATAGACGATGCGCTTGCCGAAGCGGCCTTCGCGTTCGATGTGCTGGTTGAAGTGCACCTTGGCGGTGTTCTGATAGAGCCGCGTGGCCAGCATGTGCTCGGCCTCTTCGATGGTCATGCCATCGACGTGGTCGATGCGCTCGCCCACCGCGTAGTCGTCCCAGAGGAACTCGCTGCCCGAGCGCGCGGTCTCGTAGGCACCGGGCGCGACGCGGTACGCGCAGTGCAGCTCGTGCACCGGCACGGCATCGGTCAGCGTCGGTATCACGGCTTCGGGCGCCGGCGCATCGGTGTCGCGCTTTCTCACCATCACCCAACGGCGGAAGTCGAGCACCGTCTCGCCGTGCTGGTTCAGCCCGGTGGAGTGGACATAGACGACGCCGGTCTTGCCGTCCTTGTTCTGGCGCAGGCCGATCACGCGCGAGTCGCTGACGAGTGTGTCGCCGGGATAGACCGGCGCGCCGAAACGGCAGCCTGCATAGCCGAGGTTGGCGATGGCGTTCAGCGACACGTCGGCCACCGTGCGGCCAAACACCAGGTGGAACGCCAGCATCGAATCGACGGGTGCGCCGGGCAGGCCGAGCGTGCGTGCGAAAGGGTCGGACGAGTTGACCGCAAAGCGTGAACCGAACAGCGCCTGGTAGACCGCCACATCACCCGCGGTGACGGTGCGCGGCGGCGAATGGACCAGCAACTGGCCGACCTGGAAATCCTCGAAAAAATTCCCCGGCCGCGTCTTCGTCGCCATCAGGCCGGCCCCGCCTCGAACCCGTAAGCCTGGGCCAGCGCCGGGTCCTTGCGCGCCACCAGCCGCGCCAGATCGACCATCACCTTGGCCTGCTTCCAGGTGGCATCGTCCTGCATCTTGCCGTCGAGGGTGGCCACGCCGGTGCCGTCGGGCATCGCGGCCAGGATGCGCTTGGCGAACAGCACTTCCTTGACGTCGGGGCTGAACACGCGCTTGGCGATCGGGATCTGGTTCGGCGCCAGCGACCAGGCGCCGGCACAGCCCATGATGAAGGCATTGCGGAACTGCGCTTCGCAGCCGGCCTCGTCCGTGAGGTCGCCGAACGGGCCGTAGAACGCGCGGATGCCGCTGGCCGCGCAGGCATCGACCATCCGCGCGAAGGTGTAGTGCCACAGGTCCTGCTGCGCGAAGCTGCGTTCGCTGCGGCCCTCTTGGGGATCGGACAGCACGCCATAAAAAGGATGGCCGCCACCGACGCGCGTGGTCTTCATGCCGCGCGAGGCCGCCAGATCCGCCGGGCCCAGGCTCAGGCCATGCATGCGCGGGCTGGCGCGCACGATCTCGTCGACGTTCTTCACGCCCTCGGCGGTCTCTAACAGCGCGTGGATCAGGATCGGTTTCTTGATGCCATGACGCGCTTCCAGCAGCGCCAGGTACTGGTCGACGAAGTGCACGTCCCACGGCCCCTCGACCTTCGGAATCATCACCGCGTCAAGCCGCTGCCCCACGCCGGCGACGATCTGCGCCAGGTCGTCCAGGATCCACGGGCTGTTCAGGCAGTTCACGCGCACCCACAGGCCGGTGTCGCCGAGGTCGCTGTTGCGCACGCCGTCGATGAAACCCGCGCGCGCCGCCTCCTTCGCGTCGATCGGGATGGCGTCTTCGAGATTGCCGCAGAGCACGTCGACCTGGCGCGCCGTCTCGGTCAGCCGCGCGCGGATCTTCTCGATCTGCGGCGGGAAGAAGTGAACGACACGCTCGGGCCGCACCGGCAGTTCGCGCAGCGGCGCCGGCGCACCGATGGCCAGTGGTTTGTAGAAATTGTTCGGCAGCTTCATGGAGGTGTTCGCAAGGAGTTGTTCAGTGAGCCGGGCCGGCGACGATGCGCGCGTCGTGCAGCGCGCCGACCTGCGACGACGACAGGCCCAGCACGCCGAGCAGGATCTCGTCGGTGTGTTCGCCCAGGCGCGGCGCCGGCGCCGCGGGCAGCCGCGGCACGGCGCTGAAGTCCAGCGGGCTGGCCGGCGCCAGGTAGGTGCCGATGCCCGGCTGCTCCAGCAGCGAGAACATCGGGTGCGCGGTCGAGAGGTCGGGGTCGCGCTCGATCGCCTGGCGTACCGTGCGGTAGGGGCCCCAGGTGACGCGGTGGGTCTCGAAGGCTGCTGCCACTTCGGCCAGCGTGCGGGCAGCGAACCACGGCGCGAAGAGCGCAGCCAGCGCGTCGCGGGCTTCGAAGCGGTGGCCTTCGTCGGTCAGGTTCACGTCCAGCCTTGCACCGAGTGCCGAAACGGCGCCGGCCAGATCCGTGGCCTTGAGCAGGCAGCCCCACTGCATGTCGGTGAGCCCGACGACCATCGCCCGTTCGCCGTCGCGGGTGACGAAGTCGCGGCCGAAGGCACCGTAGAGATGGTTGCCGTAGCGCGGCCGGTCGACATCGCCCACCTGCACCTCGGCCAGCATGCCGAGGTTGCCGAGCATCGCCAGGCCGACGTCCTTCAGCGCCAGCGTGACGAGCTGGCCCACGGCATGCCGGTCACGGTGGCGCAGCGCCGCCAGCAGCGCGGTGCAGATCATCTGCCCGGCGATCGCGTCCCAGGCCGGGAAGACATGGTTGGCCGGTGCCGTGCTGTCCGCCGGCCCGGTCAGCGACGGGAATCCGAGCTGCGGGTTGACGGTGTAGTCGACCTCGGAGCCGCCATCGCGCCGCCCCATGAGGTTGATCATGATCAGGTCGGCCCGCTGCGCTGACAGCGTCTCGTAGGCCAGCCAGCCGCGGGCCGGGAAGTTGGTGCTGAACAGCCCCGCATCGGCACCCGGCGCGCAGATGATCTGGGTCAGCAGCTCCTGGCCGCGCGGCTGGCGGATGTCGACCGCGATCGAGCGCTTGCCCTTGTTCAGGCCGGCCCAGAACAGCGACTGTCCTTGCGCTGTCACGGGCCAGCGGCGGTGGTCGAGCCCGCCGCCGATGGGGTCGAAACGGATCACGTCGGCGCCCAGCTGCGCCAGCGTCATGCCGCCCAGCGGCGCGGCAACGAAGGCCGAGCCCTCGACCACGCGCAGCCCTTGGAGAATGCCTTTCAAGGAGTGCTCCATCAGATGACGCGCTTGACGCGCAGCGCGGCGATCTGCGCCTTGTCCAGGCCGAGCAGTTCGCGCAGCACTTCGCTGCTGTGTTCGCCGAGCTTGGGGCCCAGCGAGCGGATGCTGCCGGGCGTCTCCGACAGGCGCGGCACGGGCGCCGGCACGATGACCTGCTCGCCGGTGTCGGGTGCGTCCATCGCCACCAGGTTGCGGCGGGCGTGGAACTGGCGGTCGCCGAAGATGTCGGCGATGTTGTTCAGCGGGCCTGCCGGGGTGTCGGTGGCGTAGCAGCGTTCCAGGACGTCTTCCCGCGTCAGCGCACCACACCAGTCGCGCACGATTTCGTTGACGTCGTGGCGGTGGGCCAGCCGGGTCTGCTGCTCGCCGTAGGTGCTCGACGACGCCAGTTCCGGTCGCCCCATGGCCCGGGCCAGGCGAGCGAACAGCAGGTCGGTCGCGCAGCTGATGGCGACCCACTTGCCATCCTTGGTGGAAAAGTGACCGTGCGGCACCGCGAAGTCGTTGTGCGACGAGCCGGCGCGCTCACGCACGACGCCGTACATGCCGAAAGCCGGCGCCAGTTCTTCGGTGCAGCGAAACACCGACTCGTACAGCGCGGCGTCGACATACTGGCCTTCGCCCGTGTGGTCGCGATGGCGCAGCGCCATCAGCACGCCCAGGCAGCCGTACAGCCCGGTCATGTAGTCGCCCAACGTGGTGGAGCCGGGGGTCATCGGCGTGCCCTTGGGCATGCCCGCCAGGTAGGCGATGCCTCCCACCGCATGGGCCACGCGGGCAAAGCCCGGGCGGTCTTTGTAGGGGCCGGTCTGCCCGTAGCCGGTGACGCGCAGCATGACCAGCTTCGGGTTGATCCTCTTCAGCACCTCCCAGCCCAGGCCCCACTTCTCGAGCGTGCCGGTGCGGAAGTTTTCGCACACCACGTCGCTCTGCGCGACCAGGCCCTTGAAGATCTCGGCGCCTTCCTTCTGGCGCAGGTCCAGCGTGAGCGAGCGCTTGTTGCGGGACTCGCTCAGCCAGGTCAGCGTGTCGCCGCGCTGCGACGGCGTGCCGAAGCGGCGCAGCGCATCGCCGCCGTCGGGGTGCTCGACCTTCAGCACTTCGGCGCCGAACTCGCCGAGCAGCGTCGCGCAGAACGGTGCCGCGATGACGGTGGCCATGTCGATGACGCGGATGCCGGCCAGCGGCAGCGGAGGGATAGCGGCGTCCATCGGGCCTCTCAGATCGTCTTGTGTTGACGCAGCCGCCGCAGCTCGTCGGCGCGCAGCCCGAGCAGGCCCTGCAGCACATCGGTGGTGGCGTTGCCCAGCGGCGGCCCGAGGTGCCTGATGCGCCCGGGGGTGGCCGACAGGGTCGGCACGACACCGGGCACGACGAGCTCGCCGAGCTCTTCGGCAGGCACCCGCGCCAGGTTGCCGCGGGCCTGGAAGTGCTCGTCGGCGAAGATGTCGGCGATCGAGTTCACCTTGCCGGCCGGCACCTCTTCGGCCAGGCATTTGTCCAGCACCTCGGACCGGTCCAGCGACGCGACCCAGTCGCTGACGATGCGGTTGACATCGTCGCGCGCCGCCAGCCGCTTGCGCTGGTCGCCATAGATTGCCGCCGAGGCGAGTTCGGGCCGGCCCATGGCGGCGGCCAGGCGCTCGAACATCTTGTCGGTGGTACACGCAATGGCGATCCACTTGTCGTTGCGGGTGCGGAAGTGGCCATGCGGGCAGGCCACGAAGCTGCCCGAGCCTTCGCGTTCGCGCACCTTGCCGTGCAGCCCGTAAACCGCGGCCAGCTCCTCGAGCACGCGGAACACGGCCTCGTAGATGCCGACGTCGACGATCTGGCCGCGGCCGGTGTCTTCGGCGTGGCGCAGCGCCACCAGCACGCCGATGGCGCCGAACAGGCTGGCGATGTAGTCACCGAGCGGCACGGTGCCCGGCAGCACCGGCGTTTCGCCCGGGTAGCCGGCCAGGTAGTTGAGGCCGCCGAAGGCTTGAGCAATGTGTGCGAAACCGTGGCGCCGGCGGTAGGGGCCGGTCTGGCCGTAGCCGGTCACGCGCAGCATCACCAGCTTGGGGTTGGCCTCACGCAGCGCGTCCCACGTCAGGCCCCAGCTCTCCATCGTGCCGGGGCGGAAGTTCTCGACCAGCACGTCGGACTTGGCGATGAGCTTCAGGAACAGCTTTACGCCTTCGGCTTGAAGCAGGTCGATCGTCACCGAGCGCTTGTTGCGGCTCTCGCTGAGCCAGGCGAGCGTCGCGTCCGGGCGTGCGGTGGCAGTCCCGAATCGGCGCAGCGGGTCACCGCCGATCGGGTGTTCGACCTTGATGACGTCGGCGCCGAACTCGCCCATGACGGCAGCGGCATACGGCCCGGCCAGGAAGTTGCCCACATCGACCACGCGCACGCCGGACAGCGGCTGTGGCTGCGGCTGCGGAGGGGGCGTTGCGTTCGGGCGCGGCGTGTCGGTCACGGCATGCAGGCCCAGCGGCCTTGTTGCCGCCAGCCACACGAGTTCTGGGAAACCCAGGTTAGATTTCTGCGACGCATACAAGGCCGGGTGGAATCCCGCGCCATGTTTCAGACTTTCTGAAGTCGCTATAGGAATCGCTGATGGATGACGACTTCCAGGCCTGGATCGGGCGCACGGAAATGACCACCGACCCGCTGTGCTGCGTGCAGACGCAGTCCGCACAGGCGATGCTCGACGCCCCGGGCCCGGCGCTGATGGACGGCCACGCGCTGCCGCCGCTGTGGCACTGGTTCTACTTTCTGCCGCGCGCGCCACAGGCCGCGCTGGATGCCGACGGCCACCCGCAGCGCGGCGGCTTGCTGCCGCCCATTCCCTACCCGCGGCGCATGTTCGCCGGGGCCAGGCTGCAACTGCACCGGCCGCTCGTCATCGGCACGCCGGCACAGCGCGAGGCACGCATCGGCAACGTGGTGATGAAGTCCGGCAAGAGCGGCCGCCTGGCGTTCGTGACGGTCAGCAACCGGTTCCTGCAACAGGGCTCGCTATGCGTCGAGGAAGAGCAGGACATCGTCTATCGCGAACCCGGTGGGCGCGTCGAAGCCCCGGCTTCGGCCGCGTGGCCGCCGGTGCCAGCGGGCAGCTGGACGCGCTTGCTGCAGCCCGACACCCGCCTGTTGTTCCGCTTTTCGGCGCTCACTTTCAACGCCCACCGCATCCACTACGACCGCGCCTATGCGACGGAGGTTGAAGGCTATCCGGGCCTGGTGGTCCACGGCCCGCTCACGGCCGTGCTGCTGTCCGAGCTGGTGCGGCAGTCGACAGCACGGCCGATGCGCGCTTTCAGCTTTCGCGGCGTTGCGCCGCTGTTCGACCACGCTCCCTTGCGCCTGGTCGGCATCCTGGAAGCTGACAACGTCGCCTTGCAGGCACAGGGCGCTGACGGCACCGCGGCACTGCTGGCCACCGCAACGCTGGCTTGAGTGGCGGTCAGGCGTCCAAGGGCACCACCGCTTCCCAGGTTCCGCCGCAGCGATAGCGCCAGACGCCCGACTGGTCGTCCAGGCGGAACAGATGCAGCCAGCCGTTGTCCAGCAGATGCCGCACCGTCTGGTGCTTGCGCACGACAGCGTCGATCGGTGCCTGCGGGGCCTGGATGAACACGCTCAGGCGCAACGGCGTGTGGCGGAAATTCTCGCCGTCGTGCAGCGACTGCACCGGCAGGCCGATGCGCAGGTCGCCGCCGTTGCCTTCGAAGACACCGACATTGCCTCCGACGACGTTGTGCAGCACCTTGTTGCCGCTGCCGTAGCGCTTGGTGTCCACCGTGCTGGCGAAGTACTGCAGGTTGATCCAGTTCGTGACCACCATCGGCGCCGTCATGATCAGGTCGAGCACCGCGAAGCCGGGGTCGCGTTGCCACTGGTAGTCATGCAGAAAGCTGCGGCCGACCAGGTTCATGTGCCGGCTGCGGCTGCGCGGCGCGACGATGAAGGTGGCGCAGTCCGCCAGGCCCCACTCGGGCCGTACCTGCGCCCAGTCGGTCGTGCGCGACGTCACCGCCTCGCGCAGCGCGCCGGCGTCGCCAGCGCTGGCGGCCAGGCCCAGCGAGGCCGCGCGCTCGGCGCGCGCGCGCCGGCCGGCCTCGTCCAGCCAGCCCGTCAGTGCGGCCAGGTCATTGGCGTGGCTGTCGGGCAGCAGGTCGGTGTCGTACAGCTGCACATCGTCGGTGGTGGTGTTGTGCAGGCCGCCGATGAACCAGGTGCTGTCGGGCACCATCAGGCCCCGCGCGTGCAGGCCGGCACGCACCGCGGGGTCGTTCAACAACTGGGTCAGCATGCGGGCGTTGACCTCGCCGGTCTGCCCGCCGCAGGCGCCGCAGTCCAGACCCGCAGCGTGTGGGTTGTTGGCGCTGGTACTGCCGTGACCGGCCATCAGGATCAGCCTTGCATAGCCGGTGGTCAGGCCCATGGCGCCCAGCGCCGTGGCAGCCGAGCCGACGCGGGCTTCGAGGTCGGGGCCGCCGACGGCGGGCAGGCGCGGGCGCAGCTTGTCGCGGTGCTGGGCCGGCAGCCCGGTCTGCTCGACGGTGGGCGGCTCGGCCGCGGCGCCGAAGATTCCGCTCAGCAGCTTGCCGGCGTACAGCAGGCCGCAGGACTCGACGAACGAGAAGCTCGAGCCGGCGCCGCCGCGGAAGGCCTGCCAGCGCTGGCGCCAGAGCAGGTTCTGCTTGCGCCGCGCCGACAACACGTCGGCCAGCCCAGGCGCGTCGCACTCGTCGGTGACGCACAGCTCGGGTGCGAGCAGCCCCGGCAACCGCGGGCGCACCATCTCGCTGCCCAAGGGCCGGTACGCGACGAACATCGCGAAGAAGCCGGCAAAGCCGAGCGTTTGCACCGCCGGGCTCGCGGCTTCGAGCGCGCGGCGGTAGACCTCGGAGCGCACATCAATGCAGAACACCGCCTGGACGGCGGGTAAGGCGGCTTCCCCGGTCGCAGGCCGGGCCGTCATCAGCCCCTGGCACAGCGGCGCCTGGTAGGTCCGCTCCAGCGCCTCCTGCCACAGCCAGCCGTGCTGCTGTGCGGCCGCGACGCGGTCGATCTGCCCTGGGCAGTCACGCCAGGCAGTGGCCAGCGCGCCGGCCACGCCGAGCGTCGGATGGCCGTCGTGCAGCAGCCACTCCCAGGCCAGGCGCACCGCCAGCAAATGCACGATCTGTGCGTCGTCTCGCTGCACCAGCCGCGCCTGCCAGCGCTGGTAGGCACACCAGGAAGCCCAGCCGTTGATGCTCATCAGCAGCGCGGTCAGGTAGGCCTCGTGGGTCTCGGGCGGCAGCTTCAGCCCGCGCAAGGCTGCGGCGATCAACGCCTGCGGCTCGGCCGGCAGACGGGCCAGGCGCCGAGCAAAGCCCGGGTAACCCATCAACATCGCCGGGCTGAAATCGTGTGCCGACTGGCGCAGCCAGCTCGGGTACAGGCCACCGCTGCGGTCGGGGCCCCAGGCCGCCTGGCCCTGGTCGAAGAAGGCCGCGCAGCTCTGGCTGATGTGGTGGGTCGTGTAGTCGCGCCACGCCATCGCGTGTGCAAGGTCGCGCTGGGCATCGACGAGGTCGGTCGCCAGCGGCAAGCGGCCCGGCAGCGCCGGGTCGGCGTCGAGGCCGGCGACCAGCTCGTCCACCGTGCAGCCAGCGCCCGCCGCGGCGATCGCCGCCTGCAGATGCTGGCGGCCGATGTGGCCGGCCTGCCATTGAGTGCGGTACCAGCCGCGCGGCATCAGCATCGGGCTGCCCGACAGACCGGCCAGTTGTGCAGCGGCGGCGCCGATCGGCCGCTCCAGGTGGCCCCAGTACGGGTTGACGGCGATGAAGCGGTCCAGCGGCCAGGTCGGCGCGATACGGGCGCACGCGCTGTCGATGACGGCTGGCAGGCTGGCGGTGGCCAGGGCCACCGGTTCGGCAATGGCGTTCATCACGGGGCTTTCCGAGGTGTTGTGGTGGCGAGCGCGTCTGGCCTTTGGGCCGGCGTGGGGGGCGTCACCGGCACGCGGGCGGGCCACACCCGAAAGGTCAGGCGGGTGAACAGTTCATCGAGATACAGACCGGCGAACAGCCAGGGGTAGAGCCCGCGGGCCAGGGCGCCGTGCGGCTGGGCACGCACCGCGGCCTGCACGATGAACAGCAGCCCGAAGCAGGCGAGCACCCAGGCCACCAGCGCAGGGCTTGGCGCCGCACCTACGCCGTCGGCGCCAAGCCCGCGACTGAACAAGGCATGCAGGCCGAAGTAGCCCAGCGCCACCGCGAACGCGCCGCCTATCCCCGCCAGCGACCACAGCCCGCCACCGCGCAGCAAGCTGCCGGCCAACAGCGGTGCGAGCGCCAGTGAAAGGATGCCGCCCACGGCCCACAGCGCAGGCGCCTCGGCCAGGGTGAACCCCCAGACCAGCGCCGCGGTGCCGACCAGCACCATGCCGACCCCTGCGCCGAGCAGCCAGACACCGATCGAGAGCGCCGGTGCCGGCGGTGTCATCTGACGCAGGCGGTTCTGCTCGACCGCGCCGCCGGCGCCGAGAAACGCATGTGCCTTGTAGAGTGAGTGCGCGATCAGGTGCAGCAGCGCCAGGTCGTACAGACCCAGTCCGCACTGCATCAGCATGAAGCCCATCTGCGCGCAGGTCGACCAGGCCAGCGAGACCTTGACGCTGATGCGTGTCGTCATCACCAGCGCTGCCACCACCGCCGTCACGCTGCCGACGACAACCAGCAGAGCCTGCGCCGCAGGCACGTCGCCGATCAGGGTGCCCAGGCGGATGAGCAGGAACCCGCCCAGGTTGACGACACCTGCGTGCAGCAGTGCCGACACCGGCGTCGGCGCCTCCATGACCTGGATCAGCCAGCCGTGCACCGGCAATTGCGCGCACTTCAGCAAGGCGCTGCAGGCCAGCAGCAGCGCTGCTGCCTGCAGCGGGGCGGTCATGACCGGCAGCGTGCGTGCGGCCGCGATCGCTTGGTCGATCTCCAGCGTGCCGAGCCCGTTGGCGAGCAGCGCGATGCCGCCGAGCAGGCAAACGTCGGCAACGCGGCTGGCGATGAACTTCTTGTGCGCGGCAATCACCGCCTGCGGGCGGGCGTCGAAGAAAGTCAGCAGACCATGCAGCGACAGGCTGGTGGCCATCCAGGCCAGCGCCAGCAGCAGCAGGTTGTTCGTCGTCACCAGCACCGTCACCGCGGCCAGCGTCAGCATCAGGTTGCGGACGTAGCGTCGCTGACCGCGTTCACCCTCCAGGTAAGGCTGCGAGTAGCCGACGATGACCCAGCCGATGAAGCTGACCAGCAGCAGCACGAGGCAGCCCAGCGTGTCGCTGCGCAGGCTGGGATGCAGCGTGCCGGCGCCGCCCAGAGACAGCAAGGCCGGCCCGCGCGCAAGCCCCTCCCCGCCCACCACCAGCAACACCAGCGACAGCAACGCCGCCACCACCGCCAGCGCTGCGCAGCAGCGGGCGCCGCGCCAGCCCGCGTTGAACGGCCGCGCGGCGAGCCCGAACGCCGCTGCGGCCAGGTAGAGCAACGGCACGGCCCACAACAGCAGGGCGCGCATCGGCGGCAGTTCGGCAAGCACGGTCGGCATCGACGAGGACCCTGTGGGTAACAGTGGGTGCGACTGTGCGGCGTGGCAGGGTTTCCGTAAAATTCATTGATGTGCACATTTCGTTCATGAAAACAGAAGGGTGTAGCCATGTCGCGATTGAACTTCCACCACCTCCACTACTTCTGGGCGGTGGCCAAGGAAGGACACCTGACGCGGGCCGCAACGAGGCTGCACGTCTCGCAATCGGCCCTGTCTGCGCAGATCAGGTTGCTGGAGGAACAACTGGGCCACGCGCTGTTCACGCGGACCGGGCGCACGTTGCAGTTGACCGAGGCCGGGCGCATGGCGCTGACCTACGCCGAGACGATCTTCGCCTCGGGCAACGAGCTGATGGCGCTGCTGCGCGACGGCGTGCGCCAGACGCGGCAGGTGCTGCGCATCGGCGCTGTCGCCACGCTGTCGCGCAACTTCCAGGAGAACTTCGTCAAGCCGCTGCTGTCACGCAGCGACGTCGAACTGGTGCTGCAGTCGGGCAGTCTGGAAGATCTACTCCCGCGCCTGCGCGTGCACGCACTCGATCTCGTGCTCTCGAACCGCCGCGTACACGCCGATGCCGATCATCCCTGGCGCTGCCGCAGCATCGCGCGGCAGCCGGTCAGCCTGGTCGGCCAGCCACGACCGAAACGGCGCGCTTTCCGCTTCCCCGAAGAACTGGCCGAGGTGCCGCTGCTGCTGCCCAGCCGTGGTAGCAATATCCGCGCTGCTTTCGACCTTCTGTGCGAGCAGCACGGCCTGCGCTGCCATGTGCTGGCGGAAGTGGACGACATGGCGATGCTGCGGCTGCTGGCGCGCGACTCCGGCGCCGTGGCGCTGGTGCCGACGGTGGTCGTGCGCGATGAGTTGCAGACCCGGCAGCTGGTGGAGTACTGCGTCGTGCCGGACCTGGTCGAGAGCTTCTATGCCATCACGGTCAAGCGGCACTTCGAGCCGCCGCTGTTGAAGGCCCTGCTCAAACGCGACCAGGCCGACGTGCTGGGCATGGCGGCGTAGCCGGGCTGGAGCCCGCTGCTACGATCTCAGCGCCCGTTCGCCGCCTTGCCAGCCGCCATGCACATCACGCTGCGTCACCTGCGCACCTTCGAAGCCGTTGCCCACCATGGTTCGGTGTCGCGCGCAGCGACCGAGTTGCACCTGACGCAGCCCGCCGTCTCGATGCAGATGAAGCAGCTCGAAGAGCAGATCGGTCTGGTGCTGGTGGAACAGATCGGCAGGCGGATGTGCCTGACGGAGGCCGGCCAGGCTCTGCGCATCCATGCCAGGGACATCGCCGGTCGCATGGTCGAACTCAACGCCTCGATGGAGCAGTTCCGCGGGCTTGAACGGGGCCTGCTGCGGCTGGCCGTGGTGTCGACAGCGAACTACTTCCTGCCTGCGCTGATTGCCAGTTTCAACGCGCGCCATCCGGGCGTGCGCGTCAGCCTGCAAGTTGCCAACCGGGCATTCGTTCTGTCCGCGCTGGCCGACAGCACCACCGACCTGGCGATCATCGGCCAACCGCCGGATAACGTGGACATCGTGGCGCAGCACTTCAAGGACAACCCGCTGGTGGTCATCGCAGCGCCAGGCCATGCCCTGGTCGGGCAAACACAAGTGACCTTGCAGCGTCTGGCGGAAGAGACGCTGGTCGTCCGCGAGCCCGGTTCGGGCACGCGCGCAGCAGCAGACCGCCACTTTGCAGCGCATGGCCTGAGCATTCGACCGGGCTGCGAATTTGGCACCAACGAGGCCATCAAGCAGGCTGTGCGCGCCGGGCTGGGCCTGGCGGTGGTATCGGCGCAAACGATCGAGCTCGAACTGCAGACAGGCTGTCTGGCCGTTCTGTCCGTCGAAGGCTTTCCCATCGTGCGCCAGTGGTACGTGGCGCATCGAACGCAGAAGCGGCTCTCGGCTGCGGCAGGCACCTTTCGCAATATGCTGCTCGCACTCGACCCTTCAAGCGCGCCGGCCCATGCTCGCAACCGTGCCCGCGAGGCGAAGGCCCCTGCGTGATCGGCGGGACGGAACGCCCGGACTACCGGCTGCTCTTGGCGACCCGCGTCAGCACCGTCGGAAAACTGACCGGCAGCGTGTGCGGGAAATCGCGGCTGTAGTGCAGACCGCGGCTTTCGTGGCGGCGTAACGCGCTGCGCACGATCAACTCGGCGCAGACCACGAGGTTGCGAAGCTCGAGCAAGTCGCGGTTGACGCGGAAGTTGGCGTAGTAGTCGTCGATCTCGTCTCGCAACAGCTTGATGCGGTGCAGCGCCCGCTCCAGCCGCCGTGTGGTGCGCACGATGCCGACGTAGTTCCACATCAACAAGCGCAACTCGTCCCAGTTGTGGCTGATGACGACCTGCTCGTCGGCGTCCTCGACCTTGCTCTCGTCCCACGCCGGCAGGCGCGGCGGCGCGCCGGCCGACGCTGCCAGGATGTGCAAGGCGCAGGTGCGACCCAGCACCACGCACTCGAGCAGCGAATTGCTGGCCAGCCGGTTGGCGCCATGCAGTCCGGTGTACGTCGTCTCGCCCACGGCGTACAACCCCGGCAGATCGGTGCGGCCTTCGAGATCGGTGACGACACCGCCGCAGGTGTAGTGCGCCGCCGGCACCACCGGAATAGGCTGGCGCGCGATGTCGATGCCGAGCTGTGCGCAACGCGCGTGGATGGTCGGGAAGTGTTCCTTCAGGAAGGCCTCGCCGAGGTGCGTGGCGTCGAGCCACACATGGTCGAGGCCGTGCTTCTTCATCTCGAAGTCGATGGCGCGGGCGACGATGTCGCGCGGCGCCAGTTCACCGCGTTCGTCGTGCGCGGCCATGAAGCGGGTGCCTCCGGGGTCACCCGGTCCCAGGCTTGGCAACGTCAGATAAGCCCCCTCGCCGCGCAACGCCTCGGTGATCAGGAAACTGCGCTCCTGCGGGTGGTACAGGCAGGTCGGGTGAAACTGGATGAACTCCATGTTGCCGACGCGGCAGCCGGCCCGCCACGCCATCGCGATGCCGTCGCCGGTGGCGGTTTCCGGGTTGCTGGTGTAGCGGTACACCTTGCCGACGCCGCCTGTCGCCAGCACCACGGCTACAGCGGGCAAGGTCTCGACGCGCTTCGAATCCATGTCGAGCGCATAAACGCCGTAGCAGCGCGGCGGCCCCGGCTGCTTCAGGTGGCGCGACGTGATCAGGTCCACCGCCATCCAGCGCTCGTGCAGCGTGATGCGCGGGTGCGCCTGCGCTCGCTCCAGCAGCGCGTCGTGGATGGCCTTGCCGGTGGCGTCGGCCGCGTGCGCGATGCGGCGCACCGCATGGCCGCCTTCGCGTGTGAGGTGCAGGCCGAGCGGGCCGTCGGGGTCGGGCGAGAAGTGCACGCCGCTGGCCACCAGCCATTCGATGGCGGCGGCGCTGTGTTCGGCAATGAAACGCGCGGCGTGTTCGTCGACCAGCCCGGCGCCGGCGTCCTGCGTGTCGCGCACGTGCGATTCGATCGAGTCGTCGTTGCCCAGCACGCCGACGATGCCGCCTTGGGCCCAGGCCGTTGCGCTCTCTTGCAGGCTGCGTTTGGCCAGCACGATCACCTGGCGCGGGCCGCCCGGCGCATCGGCCAGGTGCAGTGCCACCGCCAGCCCGCCGAGGCCGGCGCCGATGATCACCACCGGCGCTGACTCACCACCGTCGTTCTTTGTGTACGCCATGGGTTCATTCTAGGCAGGGGGTGGCTACACCTGCCCCTATGATGTTCCGATCAAACGCCTTGCCACGCAGCAGGCCAGGAGGGCCTTTCGCGCATGACCCGACCCACCGACAACCTGCACTGGCAGGAGACGCAGCGCATGACGCCACAGCGGCGCAACGTCGAGGCGGGCGACCTCAGCGCGCCGGCCACCCAGATCGTCGCCGACCGTGACGCCTATCTCGGCCAGGGCAGCCACGATGTCGGCCGGCGGATCGCCGACGACCAGGTCGAGCTGTTCGTCAACGGCGACGTGTCCGCCGCGCTGCAACGCGAGTTCGAATCGCACGCCAGCGAGTTCATCGCGCTGCACGACGTGGGCACCAGCGGCTCGTTGCGCCTGCTGAGTGCGCTGGCAGGCGCTGCCAGTGCGCGGGTGCAGCGCCTGTCGATCCGCCGTCAGGGCCACGGTCTGGCGCTGGCGGTTTTGCAGTTCGTCGAGGTGCCGCTGGCCGACGGCAGTTTGGTGCGGCTGTACTCCACCGACCTCAACGCCGACAGCCAGGCCCGCCAGCAGATCGCCAAAGCGCTGCTGGCCTGGAGCCGCCTGGGCGTGTTGCTCGTCGGCGAACTGCCGCCGCATGCAATGAGCAGCGCGTTCGCGCCGTTGCACGAAGCCGTGGTGCGCGGACCGTGGCCGAACCGCGATCTGCTGATGGTGCCGTTGGGCTCGGGCACGGCAATGGCTGCCCAGGCCACGCAACTCGGCAGCAGCAGCCAGGTGGCGGTACACGTCACGCCGCGCGCCAGCCAGCCCCGCGAGGTCTGGAACTTCATCGCCGGGGCCTGGAACCGGCTGCACGGACAGCCCGGCGGCGAACGCAGCGTGCAGACCGACATCGACCACGCGGTGCCGAAACCGCCGGTGCCGTTCACCGAGGCGGCGACGCAGCCGATGGGGCTCGATGAAGCGCCCACCGCCGGGCCAGACACGACCTTTCCGCCCACGATGGCAGCACCCCTGCCTGCGCCGGCCGGCACGACGCCGATGCCGGTGCCCGGTACGACACGCTGGCAGGACTACGTGGACCGCTGCGCGCTCATCAAGGGCGTGCAGAGTTGCTGCGTATTCGATTTGCATTCGCTCAAGCCGCTGGCCCATGCCGGTGGTGCGCCGACCGGTGAGCGCCTGGCTGAACAAGGCTCGATCCTGCTGGCCGAGATGGTCGACGTGGCGCGCGCGCTCGGGCTCGGCGCTACCCGGCCTGACGCCGCCATCACGGCTGGCCAACACCACCTGCTGTTGCGGCCGGTGCTCGGGCACCCTGGCATCGCGCTGCACATGGTGCTGAACGCGACGCAGGCCAACCTGACGCTGGCGCGGATGCAGCTGGAACGCGTCGAGGCGCCCCAATAGCAGCGCAGCACGTGGCGTTGAGCCAGCCCACCGACTGAAACACGAAGCGCCAGCGGCGTGGCCGAATAAGTCGCGAGAAGCCCGTCGATCAACTGCTGATCGGCCCTTCGCGCCAGCACCTGGCGAGCAGAATCAGCGGCATGTCTGCTTTGCTCGCGGCCTCGCTCGCAACGCGCACTGCCCTTGCGCATGCGGCGCCGTGCGTGCTCGACATCGAGGCCTCGGGCTTCGGCCGGGCCAGCTACCCGATCGAGATCGGCTACGTGCTGCCTGATGGCCGCGCGGTCTGCACCCTGGTCCAGCCCGCCCCGCAATGGACCCACTGGGACGACGCGGCCGAGGCGGTGCATGGCATTTCGCGCCTGACGCTGCTGCGCCACGGCCGCCCGGTCGCCGAGGTGGCCGCGCGCCTGAACGAAGATCTCGGCGGGCGCACCGTCTACTGCGACGGCTGGGCGCACGACTACCCATGGCTCGCCGCACTGTTCGAAGAGGCCGGTCGTGCGCCGCGATTCACCCTTGCCAGTGCCGCCCAGTGGCTGGACGGGGCGCGCCTGGCCGGGCTGCAAGAGGCCTCGCGCCTGGCGCTGGCCGAAATGGGCCTGGCGCGCCACCGCGCCAGCAACGACGCCCGGGCGCTGCAGGCCGCGCTGGTGTCGCTGGCCGCTACACCCTGACGCACCTGCCGTTCCGGCTTGGGCCCCGGCTACGGGGTTTCCCACTCGTGAATCGCGCAGCCGGAAGTTAGGATAGCGCTATCCGAAACTGGTTTTCCGCGGACCCGTCCCGCCTCCATGCCATCGACACCCGCATTGATCACATGAGCTCGCCGGGCCGGCCCAAGGGCAAACACCCGAGTGCGCAGCACGAAGGTAACCCGGTGAGAGCTTTGGTCGTCATGGGCGTGGCCGGCTGCGGCAAGTCGAGCGTGGGCGAGGCCATCGCGCGCGCCGAAGGCCTGCCGCTGATCGAAGGCGACGACCACCATAGCGCCGAGAACAAGGCAAGGATGGCCGCCGGCACCCCACTGACGGATGCCGATCGCGAAGGCTGGCTGGCCACGCTCGGCGAGCAGTTGTGCGCCAGCCCCGGCGGCGCGGTGCTGACCTGCTCGGCCCTCAAGCGCAGCTACCGCGACCGGCTGCGCGCGGCCTCACCAGGGTTGCGATTCGTCTTCCTGGAAATCTCGCCCGCCGACGCGCAGGCGCGCGTTTCGGCCCGCGCGGCCACCCACTTCTTCTCGACCCGCCTGGTCACCAGCCAGTTCGAAACACTCGAACCGCCGACCAGCGAGCCAGGCGTGCTGACCGTCGATGCGACGCGGCCCGTCGAGGACACCGCACGGCAGATTCAGCGCTGGTTGCACGCCTGAGACACTGAGAGGCCTGGGCGCCGGCGCCCAGGTCAGGCGGGTCGCACCGGCGGCGGCGCGACAGGTTCCGCCTCGGCCAGGCCCAGGTACTGCCGCGCGGCGCGAATCCACTGCGCGGCCGTGGTCGGATCCAGCATCGGCGCCGCAAGATCCGGCCGCTGTGCGCGCGTGGCTTCATAAGCCGCCACCAGCGCATCGGGTGCCTGCTGCGACAGCGCCTCGAAGCTGCTCAACCCCGCCTCGATCAATACCAGCGCAGCCGCACCATTGACGCCACGCAGCGTCATCAGCAAGGCCTGCTGCGACCACAGGGCCAGCCGCTGGCGTTCCACACCCAGCAGTGCGCTCAGGTAGGCCTGCGCCCGCGCGCGCGTGCCGACCTGCAGGAATTCGCCCAAGGTGAACACGCCGGCCGACTCGATCTTGCGCGCTGCGTCAGCCGACACCCCGGGCAGCGCCGCCACGGGCACTTCGGGCTGGAACAGATTGCCGGTGAACACACCCGCCAGGCTGTCCTTCGGTACCGGCACCACTTGCAGCGACAGCTTGCTCAGGGCCTGTGGCGGTGCGTTTTCACCCGGCTGCACGAAGCGGTACTCCACACTGCCCAACGGCGTGACCTGCACGAACACACTGGCTTCGAGCTTGAACTCGCGCACCGCGAAGTTGGAGGTGGTGTTGCGCATGTTGGCCATGCGCTGCTGCAACTCGTCCAGGCTTTGCTGCACCCCACCGGCGAAGTCGTCGGCGGCCGACGGGCGCTCGCGCAGCGTGGCCAGATCGCTCTCCAGCTTCAGGTTGCGGCTCTGCACCTCGCTGACTTCGCGCTTGAGTTGCTCGATGATCTGCAGCAGGTTCTTGCGCTCGTCATCACCCAGCGGTTTGCCGGCGCCGGTGGTGAGCGGTGTGAACACACCGGTGATACCGCCGACGGTGACCACGCTCTGCTTGCCGATCTGCACCAGCGACAGGCCGCCGACGCTGGTGGTCGGCGGCGTGAACCCGGTCGGTGGCAGTCGGCCCAATTGAATGGGCTGGCCGACGAGGCCGCCGGTTTGCGCGTCCCATAGCCGCACGGCGCGGTCGGCAGCAAAGGTCAGGACACGCTTGCCACTGCTGTCGAAGCAGGCTTCGAGAACTTCTTGTTTGTGTTGCAACGGTTCGCCAACCGGCTTGCGCGTGTCCGTGGACCAGATCAACGCAATGCCACTGTCGTCGCCGGCCACGATGAGGTTGCCGTCCGCGCCGCCCAACCGAACCGGCCCCACCGCGCCCTGGTGCTTCAGCGGTTCCCCCACCTGCGCGCCACTGCCGACTTCCCACAGCCGCACGGTGTTGTCCTTGCCGCCAGTGACGAGCAGTTTGGACTTCGGGTGCATGGTGGCCGAGCGCAGCCCTTCGTGCTGGATCGGCGGGCCGATGGCTCTTTGCGAACGTGTCTGCCAGAGCCGCACCAGGCCGTCGTCGGCCACGGTCCAGACGACATCGTCACCCACGCCGAAGCCACCATCCAGGACAGCAGCCGGGTGCGCCATCACCACACCGACAGGCTTGCCATTGCTGGCATCCCACAAGCGGGCCGTCTGGTCGGCGCTGACGGTCAGGAGCAGCTTGCCACCGGACGCGAAGGCCGCGCCGTGGATCGGTGCCGCGTGCGGCATGGCTTCGCCGACGGCCGCGCCGTCATCGGTGCGCCACAACCGCGTTTGGAGGTCGTCGCACCAAGTGACGACCAGGTTGCCCGCCGCACCTACACCCGCATGCGCACCGAGCACGCCCTTCGGGTGCTGGATGGGGCCGCCGAGCGGCCGGCCGCGTTCGCCGTCACCAAACCGCAGCTGGCCCGCGCTCGACGTGGTGTAGATGCGCTTTCCGTCGAGGCAGAAGCCGGCGCTGGTGATGTCGCCGTCGTGCGGCACTGGCTCGCCGATGGGCTTGCCGCTGGCGGCGTCCCAGATGCGCACGGTGTTGTCGTCGCTGGCCAACACCAGACGCTGGCCGTCGGGGCTGAAACTGTGTGGACCGAGCATCAGGTTGGCAGCCATCACGGTGGCGGTGATGGCAGTGATGGTGGTGATGGCGTGGCAGGCGTGGGCAGCGGCGGCACCGCCGTGGCCGCTTCACGCGGCGACAAGCGCAGGGAGACCCGCATGCCACTGGAGGCGCTGAAGCCGAACAAGCTCACCGACGTGGGGTTGAGCAGCCGGGCGTCCAGCCGCACCGCGGCGCCCGCCGGCTGCACGCCCAGCTGTGCCACGCTGGCGCTCATTTCGAGCTCGATGCCGACATCCGACAGCGTGTACCAGAGCGGCGGCAGCGCCAGCCCGCCCGGCGGCGTGTCGACGAAGCTCGTCACGCGCGATAAGGCGTCTTCGTCCAACTGCCGCTGGGCCTGGACGACGCCTTCCACCGCGCCGGCCAGGATCTGGGCCAGTGCGATGGCCTTGCCGGGGGCCTGCTCGGCCACTAGATGCGCATCACGGTGGTGGTCGACACGATGCCCATGCGCGCCACCACCGTCACGTCCACGGGCGTGGGGTCGGCCACGGCAGCGCCCGCCGGCACCGGCAACACCCGCTTGAGTAGGATGCGCACACCACCACCGGCCTCGGTCAGGCCTTCTTCGGCGGGCGTGGTGGGGTCGAACAGCCACAGCGCGCCGGCCACCTCGATCGACAGCGGCAGCGCCTTGCCGGCGTCTTGCGCTGAACCATCGCGCTTGTTGCACTGGATGACCGCGCGCTTGCGCCGTACGCCGGGCTCGGTGGCGTCGTCCACATCGGGGCCGACGATGACGGCCAACGACGGCGCGTCAATCAACTGGCGCGGCTTGGGCACACCGATGTCGGTCTTCGGTTGCAGCAGGGCGCTGGCGCGGATGTGGCCGAAGCTCTGCTCGACGAATGTGTCCACATCGCTGCGGCTGCCCCGCGCCCCAAACGTGGAGCTGTTCCTGCCTTTGCCGAGCAAAAACCCGATCCCTGAATTGCTGACACTGGCGCTGCCACCACCCACGGCGGAAGACGAGGCCTCGGTGCTCGCATCGAATTCACTGGCGAAGAACAAGCCTTGCAGCCGCACCTGCGCCCATTCGTAGAAAACCGGGTCGATGAAATTGATGAGCGGCAGCTTCTGCGTGATCGTCTTGCTGCCGTTGGCGTCGAGGTTGCCGTCGTCGTCGAATGCATTCACCTGCGCCGCGATCACATCCACCAACTGGGCTGCCAGCGCCGTGGTCGACGCCGCGCCCACGTCGTTGAGCTGGCGCTGCGAGTCGGCAACCGCCAGACCGGTGGTTTCGATCAACTTGCCGAACGCGAGCCCGGCCTGCTTGGTGGGGTCGTTGACATCGGCGCTGTCGGCGAGATCCAGCGTGATCGCGGACGGCAAGCCGCCCAATGGGGTCGAGGGGGTTGTGGCCATGGGGGCTCCTTGGGGCTTGGACGGGTCAAAGATCAACGCTGAAGCGGCGCACGATGCCGCCCAGCCGCACGGTGAACGGGAAGGTGCCAAACGCCTGGGCACCGTTGTTGTAGAAGCGGCGCAGCCTGTACTTGACCTTGCCTTGCGCGTCCGTGGTGCCGCCGGCCACGGCCTCTCGCAGGAGGCCGGGCGCGTCGATCGACGGGTTCTTGCCGCTGTTGGGCTCACCGCTGGTCTTCAGCACCGTGATCGTGACTTCGACGTTGCGTTCGGTCAGCACTGCGCTGGTACCGGCACCCACCTTCACATCGGTGGTCTTGCCCTGGGCGCTGAAGATCTGCGGGCCTACCTCCACCGAAGCCGGTACCGGAAACTTCGTCGTGCGGCGCGGGCCCAGCATGGCGTCCAGTTGGACCCGACCCGAGGCCCATTCCATCTCACGCTCGACATTGCTGCGCACCGAGTTGAAGGCCGCGCTGGCGGTGGTGGTGCCCACCCCCACGAAGCCGAAGAACAGGCCCGACGAACCGCGCGAGGTGTTGAACGACGCGCTGGAGAAGGTCATGCCGGTCTTGCTGTTGAAGCCGCCCACCGACATGTCCATCGACAAGGCGACGTACTTCCACTCATGAACGGACGGCGTGATGAAGTTCAACACCGAGAGCTTCTGCTTGATGAGGTCGTCCGCCACCGGCTCCAGCGGCAGGCCGGTGTCGTCGTCGACGCGCTGGATGACATCGGTGACGACGTCGATCTTCGTGTCCGAGAGCTTCTTCACCGTGTCGCGCACGCTGTCGTCCAAAGCCCGCTGGGCCTTGGCCACACCGGTACCGACCGACTTGAGGATCTCGCCGAAGGTCGGCGCGATCGCGTCCAGCTTGCTGGCCACGGTGCTGGCCACGTCCTGCAGCGCGCTGTCGGTCGAAGCGTCAGCTGACGACACCCGGCTGCCAGTCCCGCCGCGGCGGGCCACCACGGGCTTGGCGGCGGTGGTGCCAAATGCAGACGCCTTCGGCTTGGGCTTCGGGGCTGTAGCGGTGGTGGTCTTGCGTGCGCTCGGCATGGGGGACTCCTGGCTGTCGTTGAACAACGGGTTGGACTCGGGGCCGCGCCTCATGGCGGCAAGGCGCACGGCGGCCGGCTTGGCGGCCACAGCCCCGCAGCGCGGGTCATGCCGCGGCCAGCGACCCGAACGCAAGGGTCCGGACCCGCAGGGTGGTGGGTGGCGATGCAGGTGACCACGGCGCGCCGCAGCGTACGCATCCGGCGCAGCCCCCGCAACTTGGAAGCTAGGGGTGTGCGGCCCGCTTCGGGTCGGGCTCCAACTCTTGCAGCAGGCGCCACATCACTTTGCCCGAGCCGCTCTTCGGCAGGGCGTCGACGAATTGCACGCTGCGCGGCACCTTGTAGGCCGCCATGTGTTCGCGCGCCCAGTCGATCAGGTCCTGCTCGGTCGCCTTGCCGCGGGCCTCGGCACGCAGCACCACCACGGCCTTGACGCTCTCGCCGCGGTAGGCGTCGACGGTGCCGATCACGCAGGCCTCCTGTACCAGCGGGCACTTGAAGAGCAGCAACTCGACCTCGCTCGGCCAGACCTTGTAGCCGCTGGCGTTGATCATGCGTTTCAGGCGGTCGGTGATAAAGAAGTAGCCCTCTTCATCACGCCGACCGAGGTCGCCGGTGCGAAAGAAGGCTTTGCCCTCGATCTCGATGAAGGCCGCGCGCGTGGCTTCCGGGTGGCCCCAATAGCCTTTGAAGACCATCGGGCCGTGGGTGACGATTTCACCGGTCTCGCCGGCCGGCAGTTCGGCCAAGCTCACCGGGTCGATCACGCGGCTGTCGACACCGAAGATCGGAATGCCCAGGCACTGCAGCTTGGCGCGCTCGGGCGGGTTGGCGTGGCTCGGCGCGGCGGTCTCGGTCAAGCCATAACCTTCGGCAAAGGTGATGTTGAACTCGGCTTGCAACCGCTCGGCCACCGCCTGCGGCATCGCCGCACCGCCACCCGAGAGGTAGCGCAGGCTGGTCAGATCGAAGCTCTTGTAGTTGGGGCTGCCGAAGAGATCGATGATCATCGTCGGGATGCAGGTCCAGTGCGACACGCGGTGGCGCGAAATCAGGCGCCCGGCCAGTTCACGATCCCAGCGCGGCATCAGCACCACCGTCGAGCCGCTGTAGACCGGCGACAGCACGCCGTACAGCATGCCGGTGATGTGGAACATCGGCACCACGCCCAGGCTCACCGTCTCGGCGCTGGCATAGCCCCACAGGCCGCCGCCGATGACGTTCGGCATCAGCGTGCGGTGGGTGTGCATGCAGCCCTTGGGCAACCCCGTGGTGCCCGAGGTGTACGGCAGCAGCGCCAGATCGTCGGCCTGCGCGCGTGGCGGGCCGGGCCGATGGCCCGCGGCCAGCGCGTCCTTCCAGCGCACCGCGCCGACGGGCAGCGGCGGGTCGGCGCGCAGCCAGTCGAGGATCGGTGCCGGCGGTTGCTCCGCCGGGTCGATGTCGCCTTCGGGCAAGGCGTCGGCCAGCCTGGCGACCAGCACTTCGCGCAGGCGCTGCGCCGCGGGCAGTTCGGCGTTCGCCTGGGCGACGATGCCCGCCAGATCGGCGCTGGTAATGACGACCTTGGTGGCCGGGTCGGCGATGTAGTGCCCGAACTCGTCGGCACGGTTCATCGGGTTCACGGGGACCACCACCGCATCGGCGCGCTGGGCGGCGTAGAACGCAATCACGTACTGCGGGCAGTTCTGCATGAAGAGCGCGACGCGATCGCCCTTCTCGATGCCTTTGGCTTGCAGCCAGCCGGCCAGCGCTTCGGCCTGCCGGTGCAGCTCGGTGAAGCCCAGCGTGCGGCCGAGGAAGACGTACGCGGCCTTGTCCGGATAGCGCTTGGCACTGACCTCGAGGTTGAACCATAGCGTTGTCTCAGGCACGACCAGCTGGCGCGGCAGCCGTTGCGGCCACGGGTCAGACATGGGGCCCCTCGTCCGGCGGGTACGCGGCCCGGCGCGCGGCCCGCTGGGCGTTGTGTGGCATGTCGGTTCAGTTCTGCGGCCGGGAGGCGCGCCACTTCAGACAGTCGGCATGGCCAGACCAGCGCGAGCGCAGGCACTCACGCTCCATGCAGACGAAGTACATGACCGGGTTGCGCGCGCCGCAGGTGGCCTCGGGGCCGGTGGCGACGTTCTTGTCGGGCTCGGGCGTCGCGGTACTGGCGGGTGGCGCCTGCATGACGGTCGGGTTGGCCGTCGGCGGCGTGGCCACCGGGGGCGGCGGGCGGTACGGCGCGACGGCCGGCGGGGCCGGCTCGGTACCGCGAACCACGGGCGGCGGGCTCGCGGTGTTGCGCTGCTGCGGCGTCGGACGCGGTGCAACGGCCTCCGTCGGCTGCGGTTTGGGCGCTACCGGAGGCGGCACGACCGCGACGGCGGGCGCTGCCGGGGTTGGTGCCAGGGTGGGCACCCGCCCCGGGGCCGATGCAGCCACCTCGGCAATCGGGGTGCCGACCGGTGCCACCACCGAAGCAGCCGGCACGGCCGCTGGCGCGCTGACCAAGGACGGGCTGGCCGCAGGCAAGGCGGCGGGCGCTTCGACCACCGAATCCACCACTGGCGCCTGGCGCTGCGGCCACAACGCGACAGCGGCACCTATCGCCACAACCGCAACCACCGCCAGCCCGCCGATCAGCGGCAGCAGCTTGGAGCGCGGCGCCGGCTGCGGCTCGTCGAACGCGCGCTGCTGCGGGCGGTTCGCCCCTGGCCGCGGCGGCGGTTCCCTGTTGACGGGCGAGATGCGCCCAACCGATCCGATGGAGCCGCCCGGCGCACAGGCGGCCGCATCCTTCTCAGGCGGCCGGCGCAGCAGATCGTCGTCCAGCATCAGATCCGGTGGCACCGGCGGGCGCGGGTCGGCACCGCCCTTGGCCACCACGGTGGTCTGCCAATCGTCCATCGACGCGGCGGCAGGTGCCGGCTGGTGCGGCGGTGTCAGCCGCCCGGCCATCGCCTCGCGCAGTTGGGCCACGTTCTGCGGCCGGTCCTTCGGCCGCGGCGCCAGCATCCAGTCGATGCAGCGCAGAAACTCGACGCTGCATCCGGGGACGCCTTGATGCGCCAACGGCGTCGTGTCGTCGTGCACCGCACGTGCGGTCGATGGCGTCGGCGGCTTGCCGAGCAGCATGTAGTGCATCGTCGCACCGAGCGCGTACAGGTCGGTCCACGGCCCTTGCTTAACCGACGGGATCTCGGCGTACTGCTCTATCGGCGCGTAGGCCGGCTTGAGGATCGCCGTCAGGTTCTGGCTCTTGTCGGATATGACGCGGCGGGCAGCGCCGAAGTCCATCAACACCGGGTGGCCGTCGGGCTCGATCTGGATGTTGTCGGGCGCGATGTCGCGGTGGTAGACGCCTTCGTTGTGCAGGCGCTCGATGGCACCCAGCAGCGGGTCGAGCAGGCGGCGCAGCCAAGCCTCGTCGGGTTGCAGGCCGCCGTGCAGGCGCAACTCTTTCAACGTCTTGCCGAGCAGCACCGGCATCGCCATGTAGGCCGTGCCGTTGGCCTCCCAGAAGCGGTGCACCTTCAGCAGCGAGGGGTGATCGAAGCGGGCCAGCAGCCGCGCTTCGTTGACGAATGAGCGCAAGCCCAGGGCGAAGGTTTCGGCGTCGCCTTCCGACCGCAGCGTGACGTGCATCGTCTCGGTCCGCCCGACCAGCGAAGCGGGCATGTATTCCTTGACCGCCACGTCGCGTTCGAGCGCGTGGTCGAAGGCCAGGTACACGATGCCGAAGCCACCGACGCCGAGCACCTTGCGCAACTCGAACTCGCCGAGTCGGGTGCCCGGCGGCAAGGCGCTGGGCGTGATGCTGGCGTTGCGGGTGATGTCGTCGGGCATCGCCGCAAAAGCTTAACAGGGATGTGACACGCCCCGTCTCCCCTTTGATGGGGGCGCATGCGGGGCTGCGGCTGATGTCACGTTGGCCCTGACCGCGTAGCGCCGCCGGGCTCACGAGCCTTCGCGTTTGCTGACCGCACGCGCCTTGCCGGCACGGCCGCGCGCCTTCCATTGCGACACCTGCACCTTGCGTTCCAGCGCCGACATCGTGTCGCGCCGGGCCTCGCGCTGGAGCTTGTGGAAGTTCTTCAAGCGCTCGGCCGCTACCGAGTCGCGCACCGCGCAGCCGGGTTCATCGGCATGCTGGCAATCGCGGAAGCGGCAGCTTGGGGCCAGGGTCGCGATGTCGTCGAAGGCCAGGTCCAGCGCCGCCGCATCACCGTCGAGCCGCAGCGTGCGCAGACCGGGCGTGTCGATGATGCAGGCACCCTCGGGCGTGGCATGTAGCGAACGTGCGGTGGTCGTGTGGCGGCCGCGACCATCGCCCAGCCGGTTGGCGCCGGTGGCCTGCGTGTCGGTCGCCGTCAACGCATTGGTCAGCGTGCTCTTGCCCGCGCCGCTGGAACCCAGCAGCACCAACGTCTGCCCGGCGCGAAGCCACGGCGCGAGCGCGTGGCGCGCGGCGTCGCCGCGTGCGTCGAGCGCGAGCGCGGTGGCGCCCGCCGGCAAGACGGCGCGTGCCGAATCGAGCCGCCCCGCGGCGTCGGCACACAGGTCGGACTTCGTCAGCACCACCAGCGGTTCGACGCCCGCCATGCGCACCAGCGCAACGAAGCGTTCGAGGCGGCGCGGATTGAAGTCCGCGTCCAGCCCCATGACCAGCAACGCCACGTCGACGTTGCTGACGATGACCACGCGCTGGACCTTGTCGCGCCCGTCGTGCAGTCGGCGCGCCAGCTGGTTGAGCGGCGACAGGCGCTCGTGCACCCACCATTCGTCGTGCGCCGTGTGCTCGGCCAGCACCCAGTCGCCGACGGCCACCGAGTCGGCATCGGCTGCCAACCGTTCGCGCAGCGCCGGTCGCAAGCGCGCCGGCGCGGTCCGGCGCCCGTCGTGCAGCGTCAGGCCTTCGCGCTGGACTTCGGTGACGCGCAGCAGCGGCGCTTTTTGATCACGTTGTGGGTCGAGTGCGGCCCAGGCCGCGCGTTGTTGAAGGAAGTACGGCGCCAAGCCAATGGCGCGCAGGCCCGACAGGGCCGGGGTTTCGCTCTCGAAGATTTCCAAGATGGATCGCTTTCGTGCAAGGGCAGACCAAAACCACGCACACGGCATTCAAGCCGCGGTGGCGTCGAAGAGACGGGGGTCAGCTCGGCCACGACGCACGGGGCGTCACGGCAGCACGAAAGAAGATCGGGAAGGCGATTCGTTCGATGCGGCAGCGACTAGCGCGCGCGGGCCGACAAGAGGACAGGCACCCGATGGATGCAGGCGGGGGTGGCTTTGCACATGGTGTGGTCTCCTTGAAGTCGGCAACAACGAAGCGGCCGGACTGTGCGTGCGGCTGCGGCGCGCGTCAAGCCCCTTATGCTGGGCCGCGTGGACGATGACACACTGATCGTGCTGCATGCCGACGAAACGCTTGTCGTCGTCGACAAGCCCGCGGGCCTGCTCGCGGTACCGGGCAAGCCGCGCGAAGGCCAGGCCGCGCTCGAAAACCTTTTCGCGCAAGTGCAGCGGCGCTTCCCCGACGCAGCCATCGTGCACCGGCTCGACATGGCAACCTCTGGCTTGATGCTGTTCGCACGCGGCGCGGCGATGCAGCGCGCGCTGAGCATCGCCTTCGAACAACGGCGCGTGAACAAGCGCTACGTCGCGGTCGTCGAAGGCCTGCTCGCAGGCGCATCGGGCGAGATCGACGCGCCGCTGGCTGCCGACTGGCCGGTTCGGCCGCGACAGCGGGTCGATGCCGCCAACGGCAAGCCTTCGTTGACCCGCTGGTGGTCGCTGGGCCCGGCGCAAAACAACGGCACGCGCCTGCTGCTCGAACCCGTCACCGGCCGCACCCACCAACTGCGCGTGCACCTGCTGCACATCGGCCACCGCATCGTCGGCGACGAGCTCTACGGCGCTGCGCCCGGGCCCCGGCTGTTGTTGCATGCCACGGCGCTGACGCTGGCACACCCGCAAGGCGGCCACGCCCTGGCCTTCGAATCACCGACGCCGTTCTAAGGCCTGTCGCTTCCCCCGATGGCAGGCTGGCGCAGCGCCACCTATGCTCCTCGCCATGCAGTACCAGCTCACCATCCTCACCGGCGCGTCGCGCGGCCTCGGCGCCGCGATGGCAGAACAACTTCTGAAGAGCGGCCATCGGCTGGTCACGTTGTCGCGGCATACCGCGAGCCTGTGGGTGGTGAGCGGGTCAGACCTCGAACAGTGGGCCATGGACCTCGCCGACCCGGCCGCAGCCGCCGCACGGCTTGAAGAGTGGCTGCGCACGCAGAACCCGGATGGCCTGGCTTCAGCCACGCTGATCAACAACGCCGCCGCGCTGAGCACACCCGCGCCGCTGGACCACCAGAGCAGCGACGAGCTCTCGCGCGGTATGCGCGTGGGCCTGGAAGCACCGCTGCTGCTGAGCGCCGCGTTCCTGCGCGCCACCGCAGCGTGGACGGTGCCGCGCAAGCTGCTGTTCATTTCGTCCGGCCTGGGCCGGCGCGCGATGGCCGGCAGCGCAGCCTACTGTGCGATCAAGGCCGGCATGGACCATCTCGCGCGCTCGATCGCGCTCGAACAGGAGATGCTCGCCAACGGCGCCCGCGCCGTGTCGCTGGCGCCGGGCGTGATCGACACCGACATGCAGGTGCAACTGCGCGGCGCCGATCCGAAGCTGTTCCCCGCGGGTGCCAATTTCATCGCGCTGAAGAACGAAGGCAAGCTCGACTCTCCGGCGCAGGCGGCGACGAAAGTTCTCGGCTACCTCGCCCGCGCCGACTTCGGCAGCAATCCCGTCGCCGACGTTCGCGACGCGTAGATGGAGCCCCTCGCTCGCCGGGTACGTCGAGCGATCCCCCAAGGGGATGCGGGCCGGCTTGGGGCGGCCCGGCGCTCGGCCCGCCGACGAGAGTGGTGCCCCTCGCTCGCCGGGTTCGTCGAGCGATCCCCCAAGGGGATGCGGGCCGGCTTGGGGCGGCCCGGCGCTCGCCCCGCCGACGAGAGTGGTGCCCCTCGCTAGCCGGGTTCGTCGAGCGATCCAAGGGGGCGAGCGCGGACGTGATTCGTTCAGTGGACGAATCACGCCAGCGCGCGGCCGGCTTGGGGCGGCCCGGCGCTCGGCCCGCCGCCGCTAGGCGGCCAGCCACGCCCCGAGGTCGGCCTTCAACTGCTTCAAGTCCGCCTGCCGCGTGTACATCATGTGCCCCGCATCGTAGTAGCGGTGCGTGATCCGCTCGCGGACATCGGCCGGGATGTCCAGGTGCGCGAGTGACCAGTCGCTGGCGCTGTACGGCGTGCCCAAGTCGTAGCGGCCGCTGGCAGCCAACACCTTAAGCTGCGGGTTGCGGCGCATCGCACGCGACAGGTCCACGCTGGTGGCGGTGAAGCCCATGGCCATGCGGCTCGGGCTTTCTGCGTCACCACCGCCACGGTTCCAGTTCCACGATCGGTTGACGGCGTAAGACAGCACCTCGTAGCGCTGCGGCAGGTCCAGCCCGAGTTCGCCGTAGTAAGCCAGCGTGGCCATCGTGTACGGCGCGAGGATGGCTTCGATGCCGGGGTCGAACGCCATATCGCGCTCGCGCGTCGCACCCATCGGCCCGGTGGCGCGGGCATCGAGCCGGCCGACCATGCGGCCCTTCGAGCGGAGCGCTTCGGCGAAGAAGATGCGGTCGCTGATGCGCAGATTGTTGTCCTCGATCAGCGCGCGTGGCAGACCGGTCAGCTCAGCCAGCCGGCGCGCGATCCGGGTGTGCTGCGTAGCACTGAGCCGCGAACCGGCCTGCAACGCCGCCGCGTAGTCGTCCTGCACGAAGGCTTCGGCCGCACTTCGCGCCGCTTCGGGCGATGCAGCCAGCACACCCGACAGCAGCCCGTGGTACTGCGCGACGTTGGCAAACGCCGGCACGAACAGCGTATACGGCAGGTCATTGGCCGGGGCGAAGACGATGGTCTGCAAATCCATCGCGCACGACACCAGGATCACGCCGCTCAGCGCCGCGCCCAGCGACTGCAGCTTGTCGGCCAGGCCCGCGCCGCGCGTGGTGCCGTAGCTCTCGCCGGCCAGGAACAGCTTCGACCCCCAGCGGCGGTGTTTCGTCAGCCACCAGCGCATCACCTCGGCCAGTGCGTCGATGTCGCCATCGACACCGAGCATGGCCTTGCGCGCCTTGTCGTTGGAGGTGATCGACCAGCCGGTGTGCGGCGGGTCGATGAAGACGATGTCGAAGTGTTCGAACCAGCTGTGCGGGTTGTCGCTGACGGCATACGGTGCGGCGGGCATCGAGCCGTCGTCCGGCACCAGCACGCGCTTCGGGCCGAGCGCGCCCAGGTGCAGCCACAACGACGCCGAGCCCGGCCCGCCGTTGAACGCAAAGCACAGCGGGCGTTCAGCGGCCGCGACGCCCTCTTGCAGATACGCAATGGCCAGCACCGCGGCATCGGCTTCGCCGCGCCGGCCATCCAGGCCGGCGGCACCGACCGGCACGAAGCCGGCGTGCACGCGGTAGTCGAGCTTGCGGCCCGACAGCGTCACCGAGCCTTTGCTCTCGGCCGGAGAACGAGCCAGCAACGCTTCGACCTGCACCTTGTGGTGCTGTTCGTCGGTCGTCTTGGTGTCGGCGGCAGGGGTGGCTTCAGGCATGGCAGAGGGTGTGTCGAAAGCGTGAAGCCGACGACGTTAACCCAGCCCTGCTCAGCCCTCGCGCGTGAAGTCGCGCTCGGGCCTTCGTCAGGCGTACCGGCGCTTCCGGGCCCGTACGTCCGGACTCAGCCCTCGGCCAGCATCGCCGCGTAGCGTGCAATGTCGACGTTGCCGCCGCTCAGCAACACGCCGACACGCTGGCCGCGCACCGGGATCACGCCGTCCAGCACTGCTGCCGCAGCCAGCACGCCAGTCGGCTCGACGACCATCTTCGTGCGCTCGGCAAAGCGCCGCATCGTGCGCACGAGTTGCGCATCGCTGACGGTGGCAATGCTCTGCACGTGGCGCTGGATGACGGGGAAGGTCAGCGCGCCGCTGTGCTGCGTCTGCGCGCCATCGGCAATCGTCTTCGGGGTTTCGATGTGCACGATGCGCCCGAGCGCCAGACTCTGCTGCGTGTCGTTGCCGGCTTCGGGCTCGACCCCGTGCACGACGATGCCCGGGTTCAGGTGCTTGGCCGCCACCGCGCAGCCCGAGATCAACCCGCCGCCACCGACGCAGACCACCAGCATGTCCAGCGGCCCGCCGTCTGCGGTCTGCTCGATCAGCTCCAGCGCCGCGGTCCCCTGCCCGGCCATCACATGCGGGTGGTCGTAGGGCGGGATCAGGGTCATGCCGCGCTGTTCGGCCAGACGGCGGCCGATCGCTTCGCGGTCTTCGGTGTAGCGATCGAACAGCACGACCTCGCTGCCGGCCTGCCCTTCCTGGTAGCCGCGTGTGGCGGCCAGCTTGGAGGCCGGTGAATCCAGCGGCATCACGATCACCGACGGCATGCCCAGCAAACGCGCCGACAGCGCGATCGCCTGTGCGTGGTTGCCGGACGAGAACGCCAGCACACCCGCCTTGCGCTGCGCCGGCGTGAACTGGGCCAGCGCGTTGTACGCGCCGCGGAACTTGAACGCGCCCATGCGTTGCAGGTGCTCGCACTTGAAGAACAGCTGTCCGCCGGTGGCAGCGTCGAAGGTCCGGCTCGTCAGCACCGGCGTGCGGTGAGCGATGCCTTGCAGGCGGTCGGCGGCTGCGCGCACGTCGGCGAAGGAAATGGCCAGGTCAGGGTGGTCGTCCACCAAAGTACCTTCGCGCTGCGGGCTCATGCGGGATTGGTCTCGTTGGGGCCCTGGAACCCGCCGCGCCGGCAGGTCACGACCAGCGTATCGCGCCATGCCGGCTGGGTCGCATCGACGGGCTGGATCGGCGTCGTTTCGTGGATCACGCGTTCGTCGTCGAGCAGCAGCACGCTGCCGGGTTCGGCCAGCGTGAAGCGCATGCCCTGCGGGCTGCGCGCGTCGAAGACCCGCGTCTCGCCGCCCTTCACGTTGTGGCGCGCCACCAGCACGACGCCGACCAAATCGACGCCGTCGCGGTGCGCGCCTTCGGGCGTGGGCCGCCCTATTCCACCCACGCCTTCGGTGTCGATGCGGAACAGGTGCGATTCGACGAACCAGCGCGGCTCGGGCCGCAGCGCATCGGCCGCGCGCGCCAAACCTGACAGCAAGCCCTGCCACGCCGTGTCGTCGGCCAGCGCCGGCGGCAGCGGCTCGAACCAGCGTTCAATCCCGCCGTGCAATGCGTTGTATTCCACCGGCTGCCAGTGCGCCCGGTGCGGCACCGGCGTGACGCGGCCGGCTTCGACAATGCAGCAGCCGTGGCGGCGGCGCCGGTACTTGCCGCCGTCGCGCAGGTGGGGGTCGGGCGGCAGGGCAGACCAGTGCGCCGCCCAGCGTGCCCACGGCAGGCCGGCGGGTGCCTCGGCGCTGCCGCACCAAGCCGCCAACGAAGCCGCGTCGAGCACACCCCAGCCGGCGCCCGTCAGTTGGCGTGGCAGGTCGGCGCGGGCGGTCAGCGGGGGGGGTGGGGACATCGACATGTGCAGATTGTGGCGTCGGGTACTACGATGCCCGGCACGGGGGTGGCGTATGCAGATCCGGTCCGTTCTCAGTTGGATGGTGCTGTTCTTGGCGGCTGCATTCAGCGGCTGCGCCTCGCGTGTGATGGCGCCGGCGCACGCCGGTCTGCTGCAAGACGCCGCGGTCGCGCCGCCGGCCGAGCCGGTGAACCCCGCGCAGGTCTTCGCGCTGTCGCCGCCGATGCGTGCCTTCATCGACCGTGAACTGCCCGCCTTCGCTGCCAAGCGCGACCTGCGCACCGCCCTGATCGAGGCGCTCTACAAGCCCGGCCAGCTCCGCTTGCAGTACGACGCCGGCACCACGCGCAACGCCAGCCAGGCCTTCGAAGCGCGCGCGGGCAATTGCCTGTCGCTGGTCATCATGACGGCGGCGATGGCGCGCCAACTGGGCGTGAACGTCACCTTCCAGAGCGTCGCCACCGACGAGGCCTACCAGCGTGTCGGCAGCCTGGTGCTGGCCAGCGGCCACGTCAACCTGGTGCTCGGGCGGCCGAGCGTGGGCAGCTTGATCGGCCGGCCCGACGCGCAGTGGCTGACGGTCGACTTCCTGCCCGCGCGCGAGTTGGTCGGCGCGCGCGCCACGCCGATCGCCGACCACACGGTACTGGCCATGTTCATGAACAACCGCGCTGCCGAAGTGCTGGCCGAAGGCCGCGCGGCCGAGGCCTACTGGTGGGCCCGCGAAGCCGTCATCGCCGACCCGCATTTCGCCGCCGGCGTCAACACGCTCGGCGTGATCTACCGCAACCTGGGCCTGCTAGGCCCGGCCGAGCAGGCGCTGCGCCATGTCTTGCAGGGCCAGCCCGACCACACACCCGCGCTCGGCAACCTGGTGCGGGTGCTCGACGCGGCTGGCCGGCCCGAGGAGTCGCGCGTCTATGCCGAACGGCTGCTGGCGTTGCAGCCACACCCGCCGTTCCATTTCTTCGATCTGGGCCGCCGCGCCTTCGCCGAGGGCCGGGCCGACGAGGCGCGCGGATTGTTCGAACGCGAGTTGGCGCGCCAGCCGTATCAGCCGATGGTGCTGGCCTGGCTGGCGCAGGCGCATCAAAGCCTGGGTCGCGGCGACCGCGCCGCCCAGGCGCTGGCGCAAGCAGTCGAGTACAGCATCAGCATGGAACAGCGGCAGATCTACAGCGCGAAGCTTGCCGCGCTGCGGGCGGCGCGAGCGCCGCTGTAGCGCACGGCTTCGGCGCCTCGCACAGCAGCGACGCCAGCGCCTGCGGCGCCGGGTGCCCGTGTCGAAATGAAGGCTGCGGAAACGGTGCTGCGCCTGCGCCGCGAGCAGCCGGGCAGAATCAGGGCCATGGTGCCGGCCGATGTGTGGCGCCTCGTCCAGCCCTACGGCCTGGCGCCTGCCGGAACACGAACTACAAGCAGCGAAACCGCCTCGATGAAACCCGACGTTGCCAAGCCCAACCCGCTGCTGGAGATCGGCATCACGATCGTCGCGCCGGCGATTGTCCTGATGCAGCTGTCCAGCCCCGAGCGGCTGGGCAGCGTTGGCGCTCTGCTGCTGGGGCTGGCCTTTCCGCTCAGCTGGGGCATCTGGGACGGACTGCGGCGCGGCAAGTTGAACTGGCTGGCGGTGCTGGGCGTGGTGAGCACGCTGCTGACCGGCGGCATCGGCCTGCTGAAGCTCGACGCACGCTGGCTGGCGGTGAAGGAAGCAGCAGTGCCGACGCTGATCGGGCTGGCCGTGCTGGCCTCGACCTGGACCAAGTCGCCGCTGATCAGGCTGCTGGTGTTCAATGCGAACCTGTTCGACGTGCCGAAGGTCGAGCAGGCGCTCGACCAGCGCAGCAACGCGGCGGCTTTCGAAGCGCGCCTGCGCCAGGGCACGCTGCTGCTGGCGGCGACGTTTTTCTTCTCGGCAGTGGCGAACTACCTGCTCGCACGCTGGGTCGTCACCAGCCCGGCCGGCACCGAGGCCTTCAACCAGGAGCTGGGGCGCCTGACGCTGCTGAGCTACCCGATCATCGCCATCCCGTCGATGGTGATGATGATGGCGTTGATGTTCTGGCTGGCCCAGGGCGCCAAGCGCCTGACGGGCCTGGACATCGGCGAGATGATGCAAGGCGCGCGCTAGGCGCGCACGCACCGACCGGCCGCAAGCGATGGCCACACCCCGCAGCGGCAACAAGGCTGGCGACGGCAGCCGCAAGGCCGGCGGCGGTTTCAGGCTGTCGTGGCTGCGTCTGGTGGGCGCCGGGCTGGTGTTGGCACTCGCTGCCGCGGTGCTGGTGCAAACCCGCCAGTTTGCGTTGCTCGAAGAGGCGCTGAAGGCTTCGAGCGCACCGCAGGTAGCCGCGGCGTTCGAGGCCGAAGGCACCTACCTTCGGCTTCGCGACGCCTGGCCGCGCCGATCGGCCCCGGCCGCGACGACGATCAACGCCGACCTGCAACGCCGCACCAGCGCCTGGATTGAAACCCTGGAGCGCATGGCGCTGGCCCGCGACCCCGCCATCGCGGCCGACGATCTGAACCCCGCGCTCGATGTCGCCCGCCACTTCGCCGCACGCGCCGAGGTGGCTTTGACCGCCGCCGACGCCACCACCCCCGAAGGCCTGGCCGGTCTGGCCGCGCTGGCGTTGCCCTTGGACGCCGCAGCACCGGCCATGCGTGCGCTGGCCGCAAGCACCGCGCAGCGGGCGAGCGCCTGGGCCGCGCAGCGGGCCGATGCCGCGCGCAACCACAACCGGCTGGCGATGGCGCTGACCGCGCTGCTCTCGCTGATGACGCTGGCCTTCGCGACGATTGCGCTGCGCCAGTTGCGCCAACTGCGCGAACGCCGGCTGGGCCTGGAGGAATTGACCGCCAAGCTGCGCGCCGCCCGCCGCGAGGCCGAGACCGCCAGCGATGCGAAGAGCGCGTTCCTGGCCAACATGAGCCACGAGATCCGCACGCCTTTCCACGGCCTGATGGGCATGCTGTCGCTGCTGCGCGAAACCGGGCTGACGGCGCGCCAGATCGACTACCTGCGTACCGCCACCGAATCGGCCGACCACCTGCTGGCGATCCTGAACGACATCCTCGACATGTCGCAGCTGGAAGCTGGCCGCATGTCGTTGTTGCCCGCGCCGGTGGACCTGCGCGCGCTGCTGCGCGATGTCGAAGCGCTGATGCGCCCGCAGGCCAACGCCAAGGCGCTGGCGCTGCACATGGATGCCGAGCCCGATGTGCCCGAGCGCCTGGTGCTCGACGCCACGCGGGTCAAGCAGGTGCTGTTCAACCTGCTGTCCAACGCCATCAAGTTCTCGGAACGCGGCCAGGTGGTGCTGGACGTGCGGGTGCGCCAGCCGGGCGGCCCCGCGCCGCTGCTGGAGTTCGTCGTCACCGACACCGGGGTCGGCATGGAAGAGGCCGCGATGCAGCAGTTGTTCACGCGCTTCGGGCATGGCGACGGCACGCCTTCGCGCCGCCTGGGTGGCACCGGGCTGGGGCTGGAGATCTCGCGCACGCTGGCGCGTCTGATGGGTGGCGACATCAGCGTGCGCAGCAAGCCTGGCGCGGGCAGTGCGTTCACCTTCCAGATGCCGCTGGTGCCGGTAGCGCTGCCGCCCGCTGGCCCCGAGCTCGATGCGGCCGCGGCCGGCAGCCGGGCGTGTGCGCTGAAGGTGCTGGTGGCCGAGGACCACCCGGTCAATCGCCAGTATCTGGCAGCCCTGCTCGAAAACCTGGGCCACGACGCGCACTTCACCGCCAACGGGCAAGAGGCGGTGCAGGCGGTGCAGCAACGTGCCTTCGACGTGGTGCTGATGGACCTGCATATGCCGGTGCTCGACGGCATCGGCGCGACGCGCGCGATCCGCGCCCTGCCCGACCGTGCGGCCGCCACGGTGCCGATCGTCGCGCTGACAGCCGATGCCTTCGAGCAGACACGCGAGCGCTGCATGGTTGCCGGCATGAACGACTTCCTCACCAAGCCGGTCAGCCCGCAGAAGCTGGCGACGTCGCTGCGGCGGCTGTTCGGCGCCGGCGTGGTCGCGCTTGCGCCGAACAACGAACCGCTGCGCTCGCAGCCTGCCGCCGGCACGCCGCCGCTGATCGACACCGCCGCGGTCGAGATGGCACTGCAGGTGATGCCCGCTGCGCGGCTGGCGCAGATGATCGATGCCTTCCTCGAACAGGGCCCGCAGACGGTGCAGCGCCTGCGCGCCGCGGTGCGCGACGCACAGCCGCTGGAGTTGCGCGTGAACGCCCATGCGGCGAAAGGCGCCGCGCTCAACCTGGGGCTGTCGGCGCTTGCCGCCACCGCCACGGCGTTGCAGGAAGGCGCCGCCCACCTGCCCGCGCACGAGATCGCGCGGCTGGTGCAGCGCTACGAAGAACTGCTGCCGCTGACGCGTGAGGCCGTCCTGGCGGCGGGCCTCGCACCGAGCGCTGCAATCGGATGAGCCGCGAGCGGCCTGCCGCCGGGCCGCCCCAAGGCGGGCCGCCGCCTCCTCGGGGGACCGTACGCCATACCCGGCGTACGGGGGGCTCAAACGCCTAGAGGATCACCGGCTCCGGCTCCAACCGGATGCCGAAACGCCCGTAGACGCTTTCCTGGATCGCCTTGGCCAGTGTGACGACTTCGGCGCCGCTCGCGCCACCCAGGTTCACCAGCACCAGCGCCTGTTTGTCGTAGACGCCGGCGCGGCCGACCGTCTTGCCCTTCCAGCCGCAGGCGTCGATCAGCCAACCGGCAGCCAGCTTCACGCGCCCGTCGGGCAGCGGGTAGTGAACGATCTCGGGGTCGCGGCCGATGATGTCGCGGCATTGCTCTTCAGTGACCACCGGGTTCTTGAAGAAGCTGCCGGCGTTGCCGATGCGTGCCGGGTCGAGCAGCTTGGCGCGGCGGATGCTGCTGACCCAGTCGAAGACCGTGCGCGCGTCGGGCTTGGTGTTGCCGGTCTCAGTGATCTTGCGTTCCAGGTCCAGGTAGCCGAGCACCGGCTGCCAGGGTTTGGGCAGCCGGAAACGCACTCGAACGATCACGCACTTGCCAGCCAGGTCGTGCTTGAAGACGCTGTCGCGGTAGCCGAAGGCGCACTCGGCGGCATCCAGCGTGAAGGTGTGGCCGGTGATCAGATCGACGGCGTCCAGCGAATCGAAGCGGTCTTTCAGCTCAACGCCATAAGCGCCGATGTTCTGAACCGGCGTTGCACCCACCAAGCCGGGAATCAGCGCCAGGTTCTCCAGCCCCGGGTAGCCCTGGGCGAGTGTCCAGTCGACAAAGCCGTGCCAGTTCTCACCGGCGCCGGCCTCGACGACCCAGGCCACGGGCTCCTCGCGCACCAGGCGGCGGCCGGCAATCTCGACCTTCAGAACCACCGCCTGCACGTCACGCGTCAGCACCACGTTGCTGCCACCGCCCAGCACAAACTTCGGCGCCAACCCGTACGTCGGGTGGTCCACGACCCGCCGCACATCGGCCACACTCGCCAGCCGCACCAAGGTGGCAGCGACCGCCGGCAGCCCGAAAGTGTTGTGCTCGCGCAAGGAGGCACGCTGTTGCACATCGAGCGTGGGAGACAAGGTCTGCATGGCAGAATTTTGCCGCACCCCCATCGCCTCCCATGCCCTCTTTTGACGCCATCATCGAACCCAACCTCGTCGAGGTGCGCAATGCGGTCGACCAGGCGACCAAGGAGATCACCACGCGCTTCGACTTCAAGGGCTCGAGTTCCGCGGTCGAACTCAACGACAAGAGCGCCAAGGAGCGCGAGCTGGTGCTCTACGCCGACAGCGATTTCCAGCTCGATCAGGTGCGCGACCTGCTGCTGCAACGGCTGGCCAAGCGCGGCGTGGACATCCGCTTTCTCGACTTCAGCGCCAAGCCGCAGAAGCTCGGCGGCGACAAGCTCAAGCTGATCGTGCCCGTGAAGAGCGGCGTGGCGGCCGAAGAAGCCAAGAAGATCCAGGCCGCGCTGAAGGCCAGCAAGCTGAAGGTGCAAGGCGCCTTCCAGGGTGACGCGGTGCGCGTGACCGGCAGCAAGCGCGACGACCTGCAGGCGGCCATGGCGCTGCTGCGCAAGGAGATGGCGGACCTGCCGTTGTCGTTCGACAACTTCCGCTCATGAGTTGGGCTTCGCGTGCCGCTGCGCTGCTGGTGTGCGGCGCCGCGGGAACCGCTTTGGCGCAAGGCGTGGCACTTGCTGGGCGCATGGGTGAACGGGCGCTGCTGATGATCGACGGCCAGCCGCACACGGTGGGTGTCGGCCAACAGGCAGGCGGCGTGAAGCTGTTGCGCTGGGACGGCGACGCGGTGGTCGTCGAGCGCGGCAAGGAACGGCTGGTCCTCAGGCCCGGCGCCAGCCCGCAGCGCCTGGGTGGTGGCGCTGCGGCCAGCATCGGCCGGGAGATCGTGCTGAACGCCGGCCCCGGCGGCCACTTCTTCGCCACCGGCAGCATCAACGGCCGCAGCACACGCTTCATGGTCGATACCGGCGCCACCCAACTCGCCATCTCACGCGAAGAAGCGGCGCGGCTGGGCATCGATCTGAGCAGCGGCAAGCTCGGGCTGGCCGGCACCGCCAACGGCACCGTTCAGGTGGTGGCCGTCACCCTGCACAGCGTGCGGCTGGGCGATGTCGAGGTGGCCAACGTGGGTGCGATGGTGCTGCCGATGCCGATGCCTTACGTGCTGCTCGGCAACAGCTTTCTCACCCGCTTTCAGATGCGGCGTGAGAACGACGTCATGCGCCTCGAATTGCGCTGAAGGGGTTGAGCCTGCCGATCGAACGACCGTGCTAAAACGGCACGAAGGCCGGTACCTACCAGGAGACAAGACCATGGACCTGAACTTCACGCCCGAGGAACAGGCGTTCCGACAGCAGGTCCGCCAATGGGTGGTCGAGAGCCTGCCCGCCGACATCAGCCACAAGGTGCACAACGCGCTGCGGCTGACGCGCGACGATATGCAGCGCTGGGCCAGGATCCTGGGCAAGAAGGGCTGGCTCGGCTGGGGCTGGCCCGAGCGTTTCGGCGGACCGGGCTGGAGCGCGGTCCAGAAGCACCTGTTCGAAGAGGAATGTGCGCTGGCCGGCGCCCCGCGCGTGGTGCCGTTCGGGCCGATCATGGTGGCGCCGGTGATCATGGCTTTCGGCAACGCCGAACAGCAAGAGCGTTTCCTACCGGGCATCGCCAGCGGTGACGTCTGGTGGAGCCAGGGCTACAGCGAACCGGGCGCGGGCAGCGACCTCGCGTCGCTGAAGTGCAAGGCAGAAAGGAAAAGTACAAGCGTCGGCGACATCTTTGTCGTGAACGGCCAGAAGACCTGGACCACGCTCGGCCAGTACGGCGAATGGATCTTCTGCCTGGTGCGCACCAGTTCCGAAGGCAAGCCGCAGACGGGCATCAGCTTCTTGCTCATCGACATGAAGAGCCCCGGTGTCAGCGTGCGGCCTATTCATCTGCTGGACGGCGAGGCCGAGGTCAACGAGGTCTGGTTCGACAACGTCGAGGTGCCGGCCGAGAACCTGGTCGGCGAAGAGAACAAGGGCTGGACCTACGCCAAGCACCTGCTGGCGCACGAGCGCACCAACATCGCCGACGTGAACCGCGCCAAGCGTGAGCTGGAGCGGCTGAAACGCATCGCCAAGGCCGAAGGGGTGTGGGACGACGCGCGCTTCCGCGACCAGATCGCGCTGCTCGAAGTCGACATCGTGGCGCTCGAGATGCTGGTGCTGCGCGTGCTGAGTGCCGAGAAATCGGGCAAGCAGACGCTCGACATCGCCGGCCTGCTGAAGATCCGCGGCAGCGAAATCCAGCAGCGCTACACCGAACTGCTGATGCTGGCGGCCGGCCCCTTTGCGCGGCCGTGGATCAGTGAAGCGATGGACGCCGGCTGGCAAGGCGACCACGTCGGCGCGGCGCACGTGGCGCCGCTGTCGGCGCACTACTTCAACTACCGCAAGACGACGATCTACGGCGGCAGCAACGAGGTCCAGCGCAACATCGTCGCGCAGACCGTGCTCGGCTGAACGGAGAACACCCCATGGACTTCGACTTCACCGATGACCAGGTCTCGCTGCGCGACGCCGTGCAACGCTGGGTGGACAAAGGCTTCGCTTTCGATCGCCGCCATGCGCTTGCCAAAGCCGGCGGCGCGACGCGCGCGGTGTACGGCGAACTCGCCGAACTGGGCCTGACCGGGCTGGCCGTGCCCGAGGCCAACGGCGGCATGGGCTTCGGCGCCATCGAGGCGATGGTGGTGGCCGAAGAACTCGGACGCGGCCTTGTCAACGCGCCGTATGCGCATGCGGCGTTGATGACGCCGGCCTTGCTGGCCGCAGCGCCGGCCGCGTTGCAGGCCGCTTGGCTGCCGCGCGTGGCCGACGGCTCGGTGCTGGTGGTGCCTGCCCTCCACGAACGCGCGGCGCGGTGGAAGCTGGCTCATGTCTCGACCAAGGCCACGCAGCAAGCCGGCGGCTGGGTGCTGGATGGCGCCAAGAGCGTGGTGCCGGCGGGCGATGAAGCCGATGCCTTCATCGTGCCCGCGCGCATCTCGGGCGCGGTCGACAGCGAGGCCGGCATCGGCCTGTTCGTCGTCGAACGCGCAGCGGCCCTCGTTCGCGGCTACCCCACGCAGGACGGCGCCCGTGCGGCTGAAATCACGCTCACCGGCAGCGACGCCAGCCTGATCGCCGAAGACGGCTTCATCGCGCTCGAAACCGCGCTCGACATCGGGATTGCCGCGCACTGCGCTGAGGCCGTCGGGCTGATGGACCGGCTGGTCGCCGTCACCGTGGAGTACATGAACACGCGCAAACAGTTCGGTGTGCCCATCGCCAGCTTCCAGGCCCTGCGCCACCGCATGGCCGACGTGAAGATGCAGCTCGAACTGGGCCGGTCGATGAGCTACTTCGCCAGCCTGAAACTCGGCGAAGCGCCTGCGCAGCGCCGCCGCGCCGTCAGCCAGGCGCGGGTGCAGCTGGGCCACTCGATGCGCTTCGTGGGCCAGCAGTGCGTGCAGCTGCACGGCGGCATCGGCGTCACCGACGAGTACATCGCCAGCCACCTGTTCAAGCGGCTGACGATGCTGGAGGCCACGCTGGGCGACACCCTGCACCACCTGGGCGAAGTCAGCCGGCGTATGCAGGACACGGCGGGCGTGTTCGCCTGAGCGCTGGCATCGACACGCCAGCCGACCCCCGGCGCGGGCGCGTTCATGTCGTCTAGACCGCGTCAGTCCACGGCTCGCAACGCCAGCACTGCGTTCGTGCCGCCGAAGGCAAACGAATTCGACAACATGGTCCGGCCCGCCGCACCCACGCGCGCGACACCTGCAACGTAGTCCAGATCGCAGTCCGGATCGGGCACGTCAAGATGCATGGTCGGCAAGGCAACGCCACGCTGCAATGCGAGCAGCGAGAGCACGAACTCCAATGCGCCCGCCGCGCCCAGCAGGTGACCGTGCAGGGCCTTGGTCGCGCTGATCGGTATCCGGCCGGCGCGCGCGCCGAACACGCGCTTGATGGCCGCCGTCTCCGCGACGTCGTTGGCCTGCGTGCCGGTCCCGTGGGCATTGATGGCATCCACTTCATCGGCGGCGATGCCGGCGGCGGCCAGCGCCGCAGACATGGCAGCCGCCTGGCCGGCTACGCTGGGCCGCGCGATGTGCCCCGCGTCCGTGGTCAGCCCGTAGCCGAGAAGCTCGCCGTGTATCGCAGCGCCGCGTGCCAGCGCACGCTCCCACGATTCCAGCACCACGAACGCAGCACCCTCACCCAGCACCATGCCACTGCGGCTGCGGGAAAACGGCTTGCACGAACGCGACGCGTCTGAAGCGTCTTCGCTGGCCAGGGTATGCATGGCCTCCCAGGCCTTCAGCGAGCCCAGCGACAGCGGGGCCTCGGATCCACCGGCGATGGCGATGTCCATGGCACCACACGCCAGGCGCAGCCAGGCTTCGCCGATGGCGGCGCTGGAAGACGAGCAGGCCGTGGAATAGGTCAAATTGGGGCCGCGCCAGTCGTTATCGATGCCGATCCAGGCCGCTGGCGCGTTGTGCATCCCCTGCAGGATCATCATCGGCTTGATGCGGTCGGAGTTCTTGCCGTACAGCGTCTGGTAGCCCTCGTCGATGCTCAAGATGCCGCCCATCCCGGTGCCCACGAAGACGCCAGCACGTTCGCGCTCGGCATCCGAGAGTTCGTTGCCAGAGTCGGCCACGGCCCGCCTGGCCGCCACCACGGCGAATTGACTGACGCGGTCGAGCAGCCTGAACTGCGGCGGCTCGAAGTGCCGGGTACCGTCGAACTCCACCGTCGCTGCCAGCGGCGCTGCAAGCCTGTGGGAGCCTTCGATCTGCAGGCGATGGACGCTCGAGCGGCCGATGCGCGCGGCCTCGAACACGCTGTTGGCGTCGTCGCCCAGCGGCGAGACCAGCCCGATCCCGGTGACCGCCACGCGCTTCATGTAGACGTATTCACACCTTGCGCCAAGGAGGACGGCGCTGCCGACGCGCGCTGGTCGGCCGCGGCGTCATGGATGAATTGGACGATCTCGCCGAACGTGGACAACTGGACGGCTGCATCGGGCAGCTTCAAACCGAACTCGTCTTCGACGTTGAAGATCAATTCCGCCATGCCGATCGAGTCGACGCCCAGTTCGTCCAGCCGCGAATCGAGTGTCAGCCCGCCGGGGTCCAACTTGAAATCCCTCACGAGCAGGGCCCGAATGCGCTTCTCGGTGTCTTCGAATGTCAGGGATGTCATGGGTGTTCTCCTGGCAAAGGGCTGCGCGAGGCCGGCAAGGCCGTGGTCTGCGGCCCGTGCTGAAGCCCGAGGCTAACGGGGAAGCACTCGGTGATACCGCGGACCTTCCCACTCCAGATGGCGCCACGGGTCAGCAGGTTCGGGAACCGCTTCAAGGTCGCCATCAAGACCATCGCGCCGGCGGGGCGCATCGCCAGGTTGGCCAGGCCTGCCGCCACACGCAGTCGCGGCGCGAAGTGGTGTCGCCAGTCGGCCGCGTAGCGCGCACGGGCGCCGCGTTGCCAGTTGACCTGTGCGCCAGCAGCGCGCGATGGACGCTCGGCCTCCAGCCGAGCGCACAACAGCCAGGCCGACTGCAAGGCCATGCTGATGCCCTCGCCGATGATCGGGTGGGCTCCGCCGGCGGCGTTGCCGATGCGGAAGACCCCGTCGTCATCGCGAAGTCGCACACCGGGGCGCAAGGGCCCCGACGCCAGCCAGCTGCCGCAACGGATCGCGCCATCCAAGGTCTCACGGACACCCTGGCATTGGCGCTTGAGCATGTCTTCGACCACGTCGCCCGCAGCACGGCCGGGCGCAGCCCGACGCAGGGCATCCAGACGGTCGGCACGGATGCAGCAGGCCAGCGTCAACTGGGCGCCGTCGGCCTGGACCATGCCGCCATACCCGCCATCGAAAGCCAGTACGGGCAAGGTTCCCGCGGCGAGGTTGCCGGCGGAGAAATTGGCCTTGAAGGCGAGCAGGTCACTGCCACTGCGGGCCATGCGCTGAACGGCGCGTTCCTCGGGCAAGGGCTCCCACGAGCCATGGGCCAGGATCGCCACAGGTGCCCGCAGATGCCTCAGCCGACCGCTCAGCGCCTCTCGTACCGTGCAGTGGTGCCTTCCGGCCAGACCGCTGATTTTCTGCACCGCCCACGGCTGCAACACCGTGGCGCCAGCGGCCCGTGCGCGGGCCAGCAAAAGCGTGTCCAGTGTCTCGCGACCCAGCGCCCGCCCCCAAGGGTGCCTGGCATCCCCAAAGGCCGGCAAGTCGGCCAACACGCTTTGCACGCCGTGCATCAGCGCGACGCGCTTCAATTCGGGCCCCGCCTGGTCTGCGAAATCACGGCCGATGCCCAAGGCGTCCAGCAAAGGCAGGTTGCTTGCCGCAACGCACTCGCCGCAGACCTTGCGACGCGGGAAGGTCTGCTTCTCGATCAAGGCCACCGACCAGCCTGCCGTGGCCAGCCGGATGGCGGCGCTGCTGCCGGCTGGGCCCGCGCCGATGATGATGGCGTCGAAATCGGTCTGCATCAGCGAGCCCCCAACCCAGGGCCTGCGGCTCGCGAGGCGACGAAGCAGTGGCTGAACGGACCAGCGGCACGTTCAGACAGGCTCCAGGCGGGGGTCGATGCTGGCCAGAGCGCTTGTAGTTCGTGGTCGCGAAAGCCCGCATGAACGCTCAGCACGGCGTCTTCTCGCGTGACCGCGTTCGCGCCAAGTGCTCCGACCAGATGGCTACCCGCCCAGGCCAACCAGGCGCGGCGCGGCTCACAGGCGACAAAGTGAGCGCTGCTGCTGGCCACTGCCGCCAGCAGCCCAGCAAGCTCAGCGCTCTTGAAGTGGTGCAGGAACAGGTTGGCCACGATGACATCCCACTGCGGGTGATTCTGTGGCGCAGTCCGCTCGGCGTTGATTCGGGCTGCCCAGTCGAGCGCGTCGCCAACCTCCGCCGTGACGCTCCAGCCCGCCAGCCCGTACTCGGCCACGGTGGCCGCCGTCAGCAACGGCAGGCGGTCCAGCAGCGTCAAGCCCACCGCCGGCCACTGGCCTTGCAGCGACCGCGCGACGCTTAGCAGCAAGCTGCCGTCGCCGGCCCCCAGTTCCAGCACCCGAAGCGGTGCAGACGAAGCCGTACCCGAGCGCATCAGCGGCAGTGCGCGCAACGCGCGCACCAGCGTGGCACGTGTGAACATGGCGCGGTGCACACGCTGCAGATCACGGCGTGATCGTTGAGCGGCCTGGTCCTCGGCGGGTAGGCCGTCCAGAACCTCCGGCAGCACTACACGCGGCAGGTTCATGCCCACCGCGTGGCCCAGCGTGCGGCTCATCCCTGCACCCGCAACAAGGCCCCATGGCAGCTGAAGCCGGCGCCGAAGGCCGACAGCCACCACCAGCCATCGGGCGCAGCGTCGGCGATTGCTGCCTGCAGCACGAAGTAGACGAACGCGCTGGAGAGGTTGCCGTACTCGCGAAGCATCGCGGCGCTGTAACGCAGATCGGTGGGCTGCAACTCGAAGCGCCGCTCCATCGCCTGCAGCACATCGCGCCCGCCGGCGTGCAGGATCCAGGTCGTGATGTCGCCGCCGTGCAGGCCCGCCCGCCCCAGGACGGTGTGCAACACGCGCAAGGCGTGGTCGGCCGCCAGCGTCGGCACGGCGCGCGTCAGCACATTGCGAAGCATGCCTTGGCGGGTCTCGAACTTCAGCGCATCGCGCTGCGAAGGGTCGAGCAGCGAGCTGTTGTCCATCCACCCGATACGCCGGCAGGCAGAGCCCGCAGCCGGCGGGGCACGCGACAGCACGGCTGCGCCGGCACCGTCACCGAACAGGCAGGCGCTGATCAACACCCCCGGGTCGTTGTCGAGGTACATCGCTGCGCTGCTGACCTCCACGCAGACAGACAACACGTGCTCGCAGTCACCGCTGGCCAGCAACGCACGTCCGAGCTGCATGTTGGGCAGTGCAGCAGCACATCCCTGGCCAACCAGGTCGAAGGCCTTGACGTCGGCGCGCAGGCCCAAGCCCTCGGCGACGTAGCCCGACAGGCCCGGGCAGAGGTAACCGGTGCAGGTGCTGACAACGACCGCGTCGATGTCCTGCACCGACACGCCGGCGGCTTGCAGCGCTTGAGCGGCAGCACTGGCGGCCAAGCCAGGCGCGTGGGACAAAAAGCGCTGGGCCAGCGTGTCGGGGTCGATGCGAAACACTGCATCCAGAGAGGCCACCGCCAAGCGCCGCGCATCGATACCGTTATCCCGCTGAAGAACGGTGCGCGCGATGAGGTGGGACCGAGCGTCCAGGCGGCCGAACCAGTCCGACTGCTCAAACGCCCTCAGGCACTCGGCCTTTGTGTAGCGCGTCGTCGGAGTCGCCGTGCCGACGCCGCGAAGGAACATGTTGCAGTCCAACGCCTTGGCCTCGATCACGTCTCATGCCCGTGTTCGCTTGGGCTGTGGTTGTGATTGGCAACTGCGGGCATACAAGTCTTCTCAAGGCGGTCAAGCCTCGATCCTCACCGCTGGCCGGGGGAAGACCATAAGGCCGTAGGCGCTACGGGTGTAGGCCATCGCCGACAAACCTGGTTCTGGACCACCCACCTCTTGTGTCGCCTGTTGGCGTGTCTGCCTCAACCGCCGAGCAGCTCCGCTGACTTCCCCGGCTCGGGCGAAGCATCAGACTGTCTGCGTCACCTGATGCAGCCGCAACGCCGGCAAGCTGCCCGAAACATCGGCCCCGGCCTTGAGCAGCGGCGCCAATGCCTGCGCCGTCCCTGGCGGGCCCACGACCACGGCGCCGAGCACCTGCCCGTCGCGCACCACCAGCCGCCACCACGCTGCACCGGCAGGGTCGGCGGTCAGCAGCTCAGCGCCTTCGGGCAGGTTCTCGAAGTCGCCGAAGCTGCGCAAGTCGATCGCGTCTGACTTGAGCTGCAACACGATGCGCGGCTCCGCAGCGCGCAGCCCTTGGCCGAAGATCCTGGCCGCGGCGACACGCCCGTGCTCGACGGCCACCGGCCACAGGCCGGTCACGGCGGGTGTCCCGGCGCCGGTTTGCTGCGGCTCAGCCACATCGCCCACAGCCAGGATCGCTTCATCGCTGGTCTGCATGCCTGAATCGACCTTGACGCCGCGGCCCAGCGCCAGCCCGGCCTCACGCGCCAGCGTCACGTTCGGCTGCACGCCCGCGCACGCCACGAACACATCGGCGGCCAGCACACGCCCGTCTTCCAAGCGCACGCCGCGCAGTCGGGTGTCGCTGTCGAACGCGGCCACCTTCGCTTCGGTGAGGGTGCCGATGCCGCTGTTGTTCAGAAAGCCGGCCAGCCGCTTGGCGCCTTCTGCGTCGAGCTGGCGGTCCATCAGCCAGCGGCCGCGGTGCAGCAAGGTCACGCGCAGCCCCAGGTGGTGCAGCGACTCGGCCGCTTCCACGCCGAGCACACCGCCGCCGATGACGAGCGCCGTGCGCGCGCCCTGCTGTTGCACGGCGGCGCGGATGGCGTGTGCATCGGCGGCCGTCCGCAGCAGAAAGCTGTTGTCGAAGCCGCCATACCCGGGGCCCGGCGGCGCGGCGCGCGCGCCGGTGGCCAGCACCAGCCGGTCATACGGCAGCACTTCGCCGGTGCCCAGGCGCAGCGTGCGCGCTTGGCGGTCGATGGCCAGCGCCACCGTGTTCAGCCAGACGGTGATGCGCTGCTGCTTGTACCAAGCCTCGGGCACGAGGAACAGGCCCTCCATCGCGTGCCGCTTGCTGACGACCCGCCCCAGCGCCATGCGGTTGTAGAAATGATGCGGCTCTTCGGCGATGACGCTGATCTCCAGCGATTCGCTGTCGCGGCGCAGGGTCTCGGCCACGGTGATGCCCGCAATGCCGTTGCCGACGATGACGACGCGCTTCACGCCGGCCGCGGGCGCCAGGTCGACCGGCGGTGGTGGCGGTTCGGTAGGCACGTGGGGCGGCACGCTGTGCGGGTCGCAGTCGATGGTCACCGGTCCGCAGGCCCGCGCGCTGCACGCCAGCCGGGCGCGGCCGTTCAGGCCCAGGCGGCCGAGCGTGGCTTGTTCGTCGGCCCCGGGCGCGTCGAGATATTCGTGGCCTCCGACGATGCCCACTGGGTCGGCGCCGCACAGGCCCGAGCGGCAGCCGAATTCGATCGGCACACCCGCGGCTTCCATCGCTTCGAGCAGGGTCTGGTTGCCGGTGGCTGCAAAGCTCTTGCCCGAACGGCGCTCGACGATGTGGATCGGCCTGGCCTGCATCGCCGTGCCGGGGCGCTTCAAGCGGCTGTCGTCGACCCGCACGCCGCTGTCGGCCGACTCCAGCGCCTTGTAGGCCCGCTCGGCCACCACCGACGCGCGCCACACACCCAGCACGATCGGCACCGCGATCAGCCGGCTGGCTTCCACCAACCAGGGCGGCGGCACCGCGCCGGCCAGCCCCGCCAGGCTGTTCACCAGCACCGGCCCGGCAAACACGTAGTACAGCAGCAGCGCGCTGACGCCGAAGACCGTGACCATGCGGTAGCTGGTGGCGCTGAACAGCGCGCGCGCCGCGAAGAACAGGCCGCTGGCCGCCAGCATGCAGCCGGCCAGCGCCAGCGCATAAACGCCCAGGCCGCTTTCGGCCAGTCCGCCGGTGGTGTAGTAGCCGACGATCAACCCCGGCAGCAGCGACATGAACAGCATGCGCTGCGCAGCGTGGCGCGGATCGGCATCGTTCAGGTCGCCGAAGATGGCGGCGCGCGGGTTGAAGTCGAAGCAGTTCTTCTGGCAACCCACGCAAGTGGGGCAGTAGCCGTTGCGCACCACCACCAGCGGCGCCTGGCCGTGCGAACGCTGCACCGGCGCCAGCGGGCAGAAGGTGCCACACCAGCCGCTGCGGCCCTTGAACGCCAGGCCGCCAGCAAAGGCCAGCGCCAAGGCAGTCACGCACAGGGCGCCGGTGGCCCACCCCGCCGTGTTGAGTAACGGCACGCGGGAGCCCACCAGCACGATCAGCAAACCGACGCCGATGACGTACGACCAGTAGCGCAGGTTGTTCGGCAGCGCCCGCGTGCCGCCAAAGCCCAGCAGCCGTGGCAGCTGGTTGGCGAACGCCATCGGGCAGACCTGGCGCCACAGGCCAGGGGCGATGGCAAACAGCGCCGGCAGGCACGGCACCACCACCGTCCAGAACAACTGCAAGCCCAAAGCGGGCTGCACGAACAGCAACACGATCTCGCCCACGGCCAGCGCCATCGCCAAGACGCGCAGCGCGATCCAGACCGCGTTCGGCACGCGCTGCGGCAGCTTGGTGTAGTTGTCGAACAGCGCTGAGCTCGCGGGGCTGCCCCCGGCCGTCGTTTGCACGGCCACTCAGCCCCGCGCCTCGGCGCGGCGCAGGCGCATCGCGAGGACGCGGCCCAGGTCGAGCAGCAGTTCGCGTGCGATGCGGGGGTGCCACGCCGCCAGCTTCTCGAAGGCGGCAAACGGCAGCACCAGCAGCTCGACATTCCCCAGCGCCCACAGCGAGCCCGAGCGCGGGGCACCGTCGAAGAAAGCCAGCTCGCCAAACACCGCGCCGGCGCCCATCACAGCGGTTGGCCGCGCCTTGCCGCCCACCGTGACCTCACCACGAACCTGCCCCGAGCGGACGATGTAGATCGCGCGCCCGGTGTCGCCCGCTTTCACGATGGCTTCGCCGGAGACGAAGTGCAACGATTCAGCAAAGCCGGCGAAAGTGTCCCACTCGGTCTGGTCGAGCCCATGCAGGATGACTTCGGACCCCGGGCCCGCCAGCGGCTGCTGCGGTTGGCTGTAGTTGAAGAGGTCGGGGCTCATGGCGTCCGTCGAGTATGAAGTCTCTTCTGCCCGGCATGAAGCTGGCGCAGCCCTGCGGTATGCGCGTCGCCCGGTTGTGCAGCCATCCCTATGTCGAAGGACGGACCTTCGTGACTAGGGATTGAGACGGCACGGCGGCAGGTGAACAGTTCACACACGCCGGCCTCATGCTGGCGCCCGATCGCGCGCCGTGTGTTCAGCACCCCGGCGCGCTTCCCCGCAAGCCGCTGAGGAGAACAACCCATGAGCGCACCCACCGCCGGCCTTTCGATGCCGCCGCTGCCCGACTACCTGCCGCCCGAAGGCGAGATGGCCACCGACGACCCCATCGTCGTCGCGCCGCTGCCGAGACCGATACCCTCGCTGCCGCTGCGCAGCATCCGTTGCGGCTGCTGGCTGGTGGCCTACAAGCCGGTCGGCGTCGGCCTGGTGGCCTACGACGGCACGCTGCGCGTCGAATGCCACAGCGCGGGCCGAACGGCCAGCGGTGACCTTTACCAGCGCCCGGTGATCGTCGTCCAGGCGCCGCCGATCCTGCCCGTATCGGGGCCCGGGATGCCGCCGGGCCCGGTGATCCCGCGCCCGCCGCTCGCTTTCCTGGGCAACCCGCCCAACCCCGCGGCCGGCATCCCCATCCTGCCGCGCAACAAGTACCGCTACTACATTCGCGTGACGTCGTTGCCCGAAAACCTGTTCGTCGGCAACACCTTCACGCTCGGCTTTCAGCTCTATCGCTTCACGGCACCCAACACCTGGGTGCTGGACAGCACGCTCACGGCGAAGATGACGCGGATGGCCGCTCCGGCGGGCTTCCCGTCGTCATCTGACTACGCCGAGGGCGACGTGAAGAAGAGCAACGGCCAGGTGGTCGCGCGCTTCACGATGGGCTGGCTGTCGAAGTACCTGCGCCGCGCTTCACTGGAGATCGACACTGTGTCGGGCTCTGAACGCCCGCTCGACAGCGGCGCCGGCCACACCTGGGCCACGGTGATGGATGACATCGGCTGGCAGACCAACCTGGTGCTGAGCGACACCAACGTGGCCCAGCCCAGCGGCGCTTCGTGGTCCAACGCCGAGATGCACGCCGCGATGCTGGCGCGCCGCCAGGCCGTCAACCTGGACAACGATTGGCGCTTCCACATCCTGGCGGTGAAGAACATCGACGAAACGCCGCGCGGCATCATGTACGACAACGGCGGCACCGACTCGAACAACGTGCCACGCGAAGGGGTCGGTATCTCGTCGCACTGGATCATCGACCAGGGCTGGGGCACCGTCAGCGGCCAGCGCTTCGGCGCCGCCAAGGCGCCCTACTTCCGCACCGCCGTGCATGAGCTCGGCCACGCGATGGCGCAATTCCACAACACGGCCGACTTCGGCTTCATGTGCACCAGCGACGTGATCGCCGGCGGTGCGACAGCGGGCAACCCCTTCCCGGGCAACATCCGGTGGGCGTTCCACGCCACCAACCTGAAGCAGCTGCGGCACTTCCCCGACCCCTTCGTGCGGCCGGGGGGCGTGGTCTTCGGTGGTGCCTCGGCAACGACGCCGCCGATCACGCCGACCGACTTCGAAACCGGCATCGAAGGCCTGGACCTGGAAGTGCGCCCGCTGCTGGACGAAGTGCCGATCGGCGCGCCGGTGCGTATCGACTACCGGCTCGTCAACCGCAGCACGCAGCCGGTTGCCGTGCCGGTCCACCTGAGCCTGAAGAGCGAAGCCATCGGCGGCACGGTGGAAGACCCGTCGGGCACCGTGCGCACCTTCCGCACCGTCGTGCGCTGCATCGAGGACGATGCCTTTCGCATGCTGGCGCCAGGCGAGGACGTGACGGAATCGGCCACGCTGATGCGCGGCGCCGAAGGCGCGTTGTTCGGCATGCCGGGCGTGCACAAGGTGACGGTCGAGGCGCATTGGGACGCCAATGGCGTGGTCATCGCCACGCATGGCGAGGCCAGCGTGATGGTCACCGGCGTGGTCGACGCCCAGCACGGCGCCGCGGCGCACAAGGTGCTGTCGACGCCCGATGCACACCTGGTGCTGGCGATCGGTGGCGACCATCTCACCGAAGGCATGGCGGCGATCCAGGCGGCGCTCGATTCGCCGGTGTTGCGGCCGCACTTCGCGGCCATCGAGGCCAAGCGCGTCGGGCGCCGCTTCGGCGCGCGCAAGGCCGACGTGAAGGGTGCGGCCGACCTGATCGACAGCAGCACCGTGATGAGCGGCGCCGAAGCCGGCAAGCTGGCGACGATTGCCGCCGGCGGCACGGCGGCCGTGGCCAAGGACATGGCCAAGACCCTCAAGGCCAAGGCCAAGAACACGCCAGTGCCGCAGGCCGCACGCGACGCACTGGACGCGTTGTGATGTTGCCGCTGGTTGCGCAGCGGCGGTGCTGAAACATGCGGCCGCCGCTGCCGCTGCCGCCGCCACCGCTGGCGCGGTGGCGGTGGCAGCGGCCGGCTTCATGGTCTTCGTCGCTGAGCAGACAGCGCCCGAGCCTATGCTCGGCGCCCCTCTAGACCCAGGAGCAGCCATGGCCACCACCGCACACGACACACGATTCGTCGGCAGCTGGCGCAAGGCTTCGCACGAAGCCTGCGCCGCACGCTACCCGGCGGCATTGCGCTTCGACGCCAACGGCCTGTACAGCGGCCAGGCCGAGAAGGCCGGCGAGTTCACCTGGTGGGACAACGGCACCTGGAAGCAGGCCAAGGCCGGTGAGCTGGCGCTGTCGGTGGCCAACGACGCGGTCGAGCGTTACGCCTTCAAGATCGATCCAAAGGTGCTGACCATCACCGACGAGCAGGGCTGCGTGATTCGCTACGAACGCGAGAACTGAGTCCGACCCGGTCGCTGGCGGCGGCGCGGGTCAGCCAACGCGGGAATGCCCGCAGGAGAGACCGATGCCGATCCCGACCCTGTTCTTCGACCTGGGCGATACGCTCGTCTTCAATACCGCGGCCGGTACGCAGCAGCGATTCGACGACGCGCTCGACGTCCTGCAGGTGCTCCACGAACGCGGCTGGCGCATCGGGCTGTTGTCGAACCAGGCGAGTGGCACCACGGTTGCGCAGGTGGCAGCGCGCTTGAATGACCTGCGTTTGTCGCGCTACGTCGAGACGGCGTTGATCACGATCTCGACCGAGATTCCGGGCAACGTCGGCAAGCCGCAGCAGCCTGTCTTCGATCTGGCGCTCAGCAAGGCCGGGCATGCGGCCGCAGGGCCGGCGTCGGTGTTTGTGACCGAGACGGCGGCGCACATCAGCGCGGCGCGCGGCTTCGGCTTGCGGGCGATCCTGCTCAAGCGCAGCGGCGGGCCGTGCGTCGTGGGCGACGGCGAATGCGCGACCTCGATGGCGGCACTGCTGGCGCTGCTGCCACCGCTGGCCAGCCATGCCGGCACCAACCTCGACCTGGCGCCACCGCCGAAGGGGGCGGGCGGTTTTCGGGCGGTGCCGATCGACATCTCGCACATCAGCGCCAAGCTCACTTTTGACGGCGCGGCGCAGTCCGCCACCGGCGAAGCGACACTCGATTTCCGCCTCGGCCGCCACGCCGGCTGTCCGATCTTCGACTTGCGGCAGACGCCGACGGCGGTGTTCCTCGACGACGCGCCAGTGCCAGTCGCGCAGATCGCGCTGCAAGACTTCGGCGGCGGCACGCAGGCCGAATTGCGCGTGCTGCAACGCGTGCTCGATGCGGGCAGCGTGCACCAGCTGCGCATCGTCTACGGCGTAGGTCTGCCCCAGGCTTCGACCGCCGGCTCGTACCAGCCGCAAGTGGCGTGGAGCCCCGGCCCGCGGCTGACTTTCAACTTTGGCTTCACCGATCTCGGCCCCGGCCGCTACCTCGAAGCCTTCGTGCCGGCGAACCTGATCTTCGACCAGTACGGGCTGTCGCTGGAACTGCGCCTGCTCGGCACAGCCATCGCGCACCAGCCCATCACCAACGGAGAGGTCACGGTTCTGGGCAACCAGCACTGGCGTATCGAGTTCCCGCCGCGCACGACGGCTTTCTCACCGCTGCTCGAACTGCGTGCGGCCGACACGCTGGCCAGCGCAAGCCAGGCCGTCGTGCTGCCCGTGTCGGGCCAGAACGTCACGGTCACGGCGTGGAAGCTGGCGAGCAGCGCGGTCAACGTGGCAACGCAGGCCAACAGCCTCGCCGGCTTCCTCGTCGACAACGAAAACAGCAGCGGCCGTTACCTGCACGGCCCGCGCTTCACCGCCTTCCTCAACGTCGGCGGCATGGAGTACGACGGCGGCACCACCAGCAGCACCGGCCCGCTGCGCCACGAGGGCTTCCACAGCTGGTGGGGCCGCGGCATCAAACCGGCCAGCCAGTGCGACGGCTGGTTCGACGAAGCCTGGACCACGTACCACGACAACGGCGCCAGCGGCTCGCTGGCGTTGAACTTCGCCGACGCACCGGTGACGCTGGCCTCGCGCAACCCGTGGGTGCGCACCACGCCATCGGCCAGCTACACCGCGGGCGAACGGCTGTTCCGCGGCCTCGCGGCGATGACCACGGCAGCCACGCTGCGCAGCCGCATGAACGAGTTCTACACCGCCCAGCACAGCCGGCCCGTCACGACCGAGCAGCTCGAAGCGTTCCTGCTGGCGCGCACCGGACGGCCTGAAGTGGTCGATGCCTTTCACCGCTTCGTCTACGGGCTGCCTGACCCGTCGCCTATCCCTGACGTCTGGCTGCGCGATGACGTCGGCCACATCGGCGGCGAGGACCACTGGCCCGGCCGCTTCTGGGACAGCCCCGACCTCTGGGTGCGCAACGCCGACGACGGCGGCCTGACCCACCAGAGCCCCGAGTTTGGCCAGGACAATTGGCTGCACGCCCGGGTGCGCAACCGCAGCGCGAATGCGAACGCGACCGCGCGGCACTTCGCGGTGAGCTTTGCGGTGAAGGGCTTCGCCGGCACACAGTTCGCGTTCCCGGCTGACTTCCTGCCCGCGCTAACCGCCGCCACGGCCTTCGATCTGGCGTCCGGCGAAACACGGATCGTCAAGGCGCGCTGGCCACGCGCCGCTGTGCCGCCGTCCGGCACCCACGCCTGCCTGCTGGCGGCGCTGTTCACGCGTTTCGATGCACCAGCGGCGGGCAAGCCGGTCTGGCAACAGAACAACCTGGCGCAGAAAAATCTGTCGATCGTCGACCTGCGGCCGAACCGTTGGTTCGTGCTGCCTTTCGTGCTGAGCAACCAACGCGTGCGGCTGGCGCGCACGGTGGACTTGGAAGTCGTCCGACCACGCGGGCTGGCTGCGCTGAAGCTGGGGCTGATCGTCGACAAGGCCGCGTTGACGGCGGCGCAGCGTGCGTTGGCGCTGCGGCTCGAAGGTGGCATCGGCGATACGGCGGATGGCGTTGCACCCGCGCCGACGATGGACTGCGGCTGCGCCGCCGACGCCGACGCCGACGCCGACGCAAACGTGCTGGCCGGGCGCGACGCTGCGGCTGCCGATGCGGCCGTAGGCCTGATCGAGACCCCCGAGCAGGTGCGCGCCACCTTCGGCAGCCGCGTCGAACTGTCGATCGACACGGGCCAGCGCGTGCGCGTGCCGCTGCGACTGAAGCCGGCCGAGTTGATGCTGGTCGGGCTGCGCATCGAGGCACCGGCCGATGCGCAGCCGGGCACGGTGCTGGTCTTCGACGCCATCCAGCTCGAAGGTACTGCGGCCGTCGGCGGCGTCGCGGTGCAGGTGCGGGTGATCAAGGCTTAGTGCCCGGCCGGGTGCGGACCGCGAACCGTGCCAGCATTGGTAATGGCCGAAGGAACCGCACTCGCCCCACCCACACCGCTGCACCCGGGCTCTTTGACCGACGTCGCCGGCTTGACGGTCGGCCACGCCGTGGCCGACGGCCGGCCTACCGGCTGCACCGTGGTGCTGTGCCCTGCCGGCGCCGTCTGCGGTGTCGCCCAACGTGGCGGCGCACCGGGCACACGCGAGACCGACTTGCTGCGCCCCGAAAACACCGTGCAGCGGGTCCACGCGCTGCTGCTGACGGGCGGCAGCGCCTTTGGGCTGGACGCCGCGGGCGGCGTGATGCGCTGGCTGGAAGCGCGCGGCCACGGCCTTCCGGTGGGCCCGGCACGGGTGCCGATCGTGCCGGCCGCCGTGCTGTTCGATCTGTGGCTCGGCGACTGGCGAATCCGGCCGACGGCAGACACCGGCTTCGCGGCCTGCGAGGCGGCATCGGCGCACGCTGTCGCGCAAGGCAACGTTGGCGCGGGCGCAGGTGCCACCGTCGGCAAGAGCTTCGGCATCGCGTTTGCGATGAAGGGCGGGCTCGGCATGGCGTCGCTGACGGTCGCGGGCCACACCGTCGCGGCACTGGTCGTCGTCAACGCCATCGGCGACGTGATCGATGAAGACGGCACGCTGATCGCAGGCGCGCGCAGCGCCGACGGCCTCGGATTGCGCGGCAGCGCCCGTTCGGTGCTGGCGGGCGATGTGCCGCAGCGTTTCGTGCCCGCTGCGGCACCCGGCAGCGCCACCACCATCGGCGTCGTTGCCACCGATGCCCGGCTCGACAAGGCCGAAGCCTGCGCGCTCGCCGGCCTGGCGCACCACGGCCTGTCGCGCGCGGTGCGGCCGGTGTCGGCGAACGACGGCGACACGTTGTTCGCCATCGCCACCGGGGCGAACGCCGCGCCGGCCGAACTCAGCCTGCTCGGCATGCTGGCGGCGGAGGCCGTGTCGCTGGCCATCCGCAACGCCGTGCGCGCGGCAGAGGGGTTGCCCGCCTTCAACCTACCCGCGTGGCGGGACGGGCTCAGCGGGCTCAGCGGGGCAGCAAGCCGATAGCGGCCCATTGCTGGGTGCGGATCAATTGCACCCAGTGCTGCGCGGCAGCCAGCACCGCACGGTTGGCGGGGTCGGCGGCGAAGGCGGGTGTGCCTACATCGCACACCGCGCGCTGCACGCACGCCGTCGTGTTGGCCACCGACAGCGGGTTGCGGTCACCGGTCAAGTCTTGGGCTACCAACACGCGGGCTACGTTGGCCTCGAAGGTGTTCAGGCCTGCGCGGCCCGGCGGCACAACGGGCGACAACAACCGCAGTACCGTCTCCAGCGCTGCGGCCTGTGCGGCGGGGTCGGTCAGCGTCAGCAACGCGGCCTGGTACTGCTCCTGCGGCCAGGTGTCGCCGGGCTGTTTTCCCGGTTGGCCCGCCAGCGCGCGCCACGTGCTCGGCGTCGCCTCCATTCGCGGCCGCAGCGCTTGCGCCAGCGCGTCAACGCCGGGGTCATCGAGCGCGGCGCAGTACCGCAACATGGCGCGGTGCGACTGGCCCGATTTACGCGCAGCAGCGCTGGCCGTGTGTTCCGGCGCCAAGCCCGACAGGTGCCACTCGTTGTTCGTCACCAACTGGGACTCGCTCCACCCGCGGGCGATGAAGCACGCCACCAACAGGCGCCCCGCCACCAGCAGCTCGGCCGGATTGCCGCTGGCCTGTGCCGCAGCCAGCACATCGACGAACGGGGTCTCCAACGTCAACTGCACCCACGCCGGTAAGGGCCGCTGCGGCGCCGGGCGGCCGGGGACCAGCGCAGGGGCCACCGCGGAAGCAGCGGACTTGACCGGTGGCCGCACCACCACCGGTATTGGCGGCGCTTCGATTGGCGCGGCCGCGCGGGCCGTCTCACCAACCGCCGGGGGCAGCGAGCGTACCCACAGCCAACCTGCAGCAACCACCACCCCGGCGGCGCCCAGCGCCGCCAATGGCCACGATGGCCACGATGACCACGATGACCACGCCCGCATCCGACTCATTTCAAGGGTACAGATCCCCCAGCACGACCCCTTCGCGCCGCGGGTCGGCGCCGCCTTCGAGGTAGTACACGCCTTGCGGGTTGCTGCGCCGGATGATGGTGCCGATGCCGCTGCTCTGCGCCGCGGTGTTGACGGTGTGGCCGAGCGCGCGCAGCCCGGCGATCAGCGCGTCGTCGTTGCCGCCATTGGCGATATTCACGTTGGGGTGCTCGCTGCCGACGTTGGTGTTGGGCGAGTTGGCGGCGCCGAAGGCAATCATCGAGGTTGCCTGCTGCGCGTCGAGCCCCCAGTCGATCACGCCGACCAAGGTCTTCGTCACGTACTGGATGATCGTGGCGCCACCCGGCGAGCCGGTGGCCATGCGGAACTCGCCGCGCTGGCCGGCGCTGTCGCTGCGAAACACCAGCGTCGGCGCCATCGAACTGCGCGGGCGCTTGTTGGCGGCCACGCGGTTGGCAATCGGCAGGCCTTGGGCATCGGTCGGCGCGGCCGAGAAGTCGGTCAGCTGGTTGTTGAGCAGGAAGCCGCCGCGTGTCATGTGAAAGGCACCGAAGGCCGACTCCACCGTGGTCGTGAGCGTGACCACGTTGCCGTGTGCGTCGACCACGCTGACGTGCGTGGTGCCGTTCTCGGTGCCCGGCGCCGAGATGCCCAGCGACGTCGGCCCCAGGTTGCCCGGCAGGGCCGTGCCCATGCTGCGCGTGAAGCTGACCAGGCTGGCGCGCTGGCGCAGGTAGGCCTTGTCGATCATCTGCGCCGGGCTGCCGCCGGGCAGCGGCACGAAGTCGGTGTCGGCGACGTACTTGTCGCGGTCGGCGTAGGCCAGCCGGTTGGCTTCGGCCACCAGGTGCACACCGGCGGCCAACGGGCGGCCGCCGTTGTCGTCCAGCACCAGCGGCTTGTGCAGGGCGACGTCGAAGTTCTCGAGCACCCCCAGCGTCTGCGCCACCGCCAGCCCGCCGCTGGAAGGCGGCGGCATGCCGCACACCCACCAGATGCGGTAGCTGGTGCAGATGGCCTGGCGCTTGACCGAGCGGTAGGCGGCCAGGTCGGACAGCGTGGTCTGGCCGGCGGTGATGCCGCCGGTGGTGTCGGCGATCTCGTCGACCATGTCCTGCGCCAGCGGGCCGCCGTAGAAGGCCGCGATACCGCCGTTGGCAATCGTCGTGAAGGTGGTGGCGAGTGCCGGGCTCTTCAGCAGCGTGCCGGTGGCCTTGGCGGTGTTGTCGGGGTTGAGGAAGTAGGCCCGCGACTCGGGGTCGCGCGCCAGCTGGGTGGCCGAAGCCGCGACCGATGCCGACATGCGCGGGCTGATCCTGAAGCCGTCGTTGGCGATCTGGATGGCCGGCGTGAACAGGTCCTTCCACGGCAGGCGGCCGAGGTCCTTGTGCGCTGCGTCCAGCATGTGCAGCACGCCTGGTGTGCCGATCGAGCGGCCGCTCGAGCGTGCGTTGGGCAGCGGCGTAGTGCGCTGCGCGTCGCTGATCCAGCGCAGGTAGTTCTCGGTGGCCGCAGTGGGCGCGGTCTCGCGGCCGTCATAGGCCAGCACGGTGCCGAGCTGGCGGTTGTAAACCAGCATGAACGCGCCGCCGCCGATGCCCGAGCTTTGTGGCTCGACGATGTTCAGCACCATCTGCGTGGCGATTGCCGCGTCGACCGCGGTGCCGCCGGCCTTGAGCACGTCGCAGCCCGCCTTGGTGGCCAGCGGGTTGGCAGCCACAACCATGAAGCTGCGCGAGAACTGGGTCTGGCGGGTCACGAAGCCGGTCGGGATCTCGGGTGCACCGCCCGCGCCAGGCGTGCCCGGGTTGTAGACGGTGCCACCGGCACTGGTCTGCAAGCAGGCGTTCTCGGTAATGCGTTCGGCCTCGTCGTTGTCGGAGCCGCAGCCGTACAGTGCGACGGTGGCCAGCAAAGCGGCGGACAGTGCGATGGGGGGTCGGGGCATGTGGCTCTCCTGGCTTGTTCGAGTGGGTTGTTCCGGATCGTGGACGCGCGGTGCGAAGATGGCAAGCCATGACCACCCTGCTATGACGACCCTGCGCGCCGACCAGTTGCTTTTCAGCCAAGGCTTCGGCACCCGGCGGCACTGCGCGGCGCTGTTGGCGGGCGGGCACCTGCGCATCGGCGGGCAGGTGGTGGACGAACCCGATGCGGCCTTCCCCACGGACGGTCTGGTGTTCGATGTCGATGGCCAGGCGTGGGCCTACCACGCCAAGGCGCTGGTGTTGCTGCACAAGCCGGCGGGCTACGAGTGTTCGATGAAGCCGCGCCACCACCCTTCGGTGCTGAGCCTGCTGCCGCCACCGCTGCGCACGCGCGGTTTGCAGCCGGTGGGCCGGCTCGATGAAGACACCACCGGCGTGCTGCTGCTGACCGACGACGGCACGCTGATCCACCGGTTGACATCACCCAGGCACCACGTGCACAAGGTCTACGAGGTGCGCGCGAAACATCCCCTCGACGACACCGCGTTGCAACGCTTGCGCGAGGGCGTGGTGCTCGACGACGGCCCGGCGCCGGTGCGCGCGGTCGCGGCCGAGCGCACGGGCACCCACACGCTGCGGCTGACGCTGGAAGAAGGCCGCTACCACCAGGTCAAGCGCATGCTGGCGGCGGTGGGCAACCGGGTCGAGGGGCTGCACCGCAGTGCTTTCGGGCCGTGGGCGCTGCCGGCCGATCTGGCGCCGGGCAAGTGGTGCTGGCTGGAGGCCGGCTGAGCCGGGCACGAATCTGATGAGTCACCCTGACCCCACCCCGGCTGCCGCTGTCGCGGGCACCACGCCCGCGGCCAGCCTGATCGACAACCTCGACACCGAGTTCACCCGCCACGTGCCCTTCGCGCAGATGGCGCCGGCCCACCGGCGCCAACTGTGGGCCCACGCCGCGCTGGCGTACTACGCGCCCGGCGAGACCCTGATCGACCCGGCCGGCGGGCCGGTGCAGCAGCTGTTTCTGGTGCGCAGCGGCGTCGTCGTCGGCGAGCGCCCGAGCGACGCGGCGCAGCCGGAGCGCGTCGAGCACGAGGCCGGCGAGTGCTTTCCGGTCGATGCGCTGCTCGGCGGCTGCGCCGTCACCGCCACCTACCGGGCGCAGGGCGATGTCTTCTGCCTGCTGCTGCCGGGCGCGGTCGTGCAGGACGTTGCGGCCGTCAGCACGCCCTGGGCCGACCATCTGCACCGGCGGGTGCTGCAACTGCTGGAGCTCTCGCGGCAGGCGCTGCAGGCGCACTTTGCCGGCCAGGCACTGGCCGAGCAATCGCTGGACACGCCGCTGGCCCAACTGGCCACCCGCTCACCGCTGGCCGTGGCCCCCGCCACACCGCTGGCCGATGCACTGCGCGCGATGCACGAAAGGCGCGTGGGCTCGGTGCTGGTCGCCGACGGCGCCGGCCACGCGGTGGGCATCCTCACCCGCCACGACCTGCTCGACCGGGTGGTGTTGCCGGCGACGCCGCTGGCCACGCCGATCGAACAGGTGATGAGTGCGCCGCTGCTCACGCTGACCGAGAACCACCGCGCACACGATGCGGCGCTGCTTATGGCGGCCCACGGCGTGCGTCACGTCGCCATCACCGACACCGAGGGCGGCCGACTGGTGGGTGTGGTCAGTGAACGCGATCTCTTCGCGCTGCAGCGGCTGTCCCTGCGCCAGCTGGCGGGTGCGATCCGCGGTGCCGACGGCGTGGCGCCGCTGCGCGCAGCCGCCGCCGACATCCGCAGCTTCGCGCGGCAGCTGCTGGCCCAGGGCGTGCGCGGCCCGCAGCTGACGGCATTGATCTCCGACCTCAACGACCGCCTCGCCGCACGCCTGTTCGAGCTCTTCACACGCAGCCACGGCCTGGACCCGGCGCGCGGCGCCTGGCTGGCCTTCGGCTCCGAGGGCCGCGGCGAGCAGACCATCGCCACCGACCAGGACAATGGCCTCGTGCTCGCCGCCGATTGCGACGACGTCGAGCGCGAGCGCTGGCGGGCAATGGGTGCTGCCGTGAACCAGGCGCTCGACGACTGCGGGTACCCGCTGTGCAAGGGCGGCGTGATGGCCGGCAATGCCGCGTGCTGCCTGACCGGGCCTCAGTGGCAGCAGCGTTTCGAGCAGTGGATCGACCAGGGCGCGCCGGAAGCCCTGCTGGCCGCAAGCATCTTCTTCGACCTGCGACCGGTGGCCGGCGAGGTGTCGCTCGCGGCACCGCTGTCGCGTCTGATCACCACCCGCTGCGCCGCCGTGCCGCGCTTCATCAAGCAGCTGGCCGACAACGCGCTGCGCCACCGCGCGCCACTCACCTGGCTCGGCAGCATCGATGCCGGCGGCGACGGCCACCAGAGGCTGGACTTGAAGCTGCAGGGCACCGCCCTGTTCGTCGAAGCCGCGCGCCTGATGGCGCTGGCGCGTGGCGTGGCCGCCACCGGTACCCGGCAGCGACTGCTGGCGCTGAGCGCGACGACCGACGGAATACCCGGCGTGCCGGACGACGAGGTCCAGGCCTGGGTGGCGGCCTTCGATTACCTGCAGATGCTGCGCCTGGGCGTACAGGCCCGTCCGCTGCCCGACGGCGCCAATCCCAACCTGTGCGATGTCGCGGCGCTCAACGCCATCGACCGGCGCGTGCTGCGCGAGAGCCTGCGCGCCGCGCACCACCTTCAGCAGCGCGTCGAGCTCGACCATGCGCGCTGAACGGGCCGTCCACCGGACATGAGACACCCTGCGTCAACCCACCGGTCGCGGGCCGAGCGCCGGGCCGCTCCCAAGCCGGCCCGCCATCCCCCCGGGGGATCGGCCGGCGTACTCGTCGGACGAAGGGTTGCATGACCTTGGCCACGCTTTGGCAGCGGCTGCGCGGCAGCAGTTCCGGGGCTGCTGATGCGCCGGCGCGCTGGATCGTGCTTGATGTCGAGTCCAGCGGTCTCGACCCGCAGCGCGACCGCCTGCTGGCGATCGCTGCCGTCGCCATCCACCTTCAGGGCTCGCGGCTGGTCGTCGACCTGGCCGACAGCTTCGAGGTCGTGCTGCAGCAGCCCGAACAAAACGGGCCGCCCGACAAGGCCAACATCCTGATCCACGGCATCGGCGTGGCGGCACAACGTGCGGGCACCACACCGCGGCTGGCGTTGCGCGCGTTCGAGGCCTGGGTCGCATCGGCGCCGCTGCTGGGCTTTCACGTCGCCTTCGATCGCGTGCTGATCGAGCGCGCGATGCAGCGTGAACTCGGCCACAAGCCGGCCGGCCCGTGGCTGGACCTGGCCGAACTGGCCCCCGTGCTGCACCCCAGCGTCCGGGCGCGCGCGCTGGACGACTGGCTGGCGCACTTCGGGCTCCGCGTTGCGGTGCGCCACCAGGCAGCCGCCGATGCGTTGGCGACCGCCGAACTGCTGCAACGGTTGTGGCCGGGTGCCCGCGCCGAGGGTACGGCGGGCTTCGCGGGCCTGGCGCGGCTGGCTGCGCAGCGGCGCTGGCTGCCCGCATCTCGCTGACCGAGGTGGGAACGCGGCGTGATGGGCGGCGTGATCGGCGGCGTGATCGTGTGCCCCGCCGATCAACGAAAGGCCCGAGCGCACGAGCCGTTCAGCGCGGCCTGCGGCGTGCGAGCCGGGCGCGGTTGGCACGCCGCATGGCCCGTGTGACCCAATCGTCCACACGCCGCCACGGCGGCAGCGCGGCAGCCGCCGGACCCTGCCGCGCCGCCAGCGTGCCCAGCACATCGCGCCACGCCTGCACGCTGTGCTCGAGCCGATGGTGCGCCGCCACCGCTGCCGCCGCGGCACGAGCCAGCCGCTCGCCCCGCACCGGCTCGAGCAACAGGGCACGCAGCGCCTTGGCCCAGTCGTCGGCGTCATCGGCCACCAGCCAACCGGTGCGGCCGTGCTCGACCACGTCACTGTACGGCGCACGGCGGGCGCAGACCACCGGCACGCCGGCCAGCGCGTGGTCGAAGAACTTGATCGCGCTCTTGCAGCGATCGAACGCGCTGTCGCCGACCGGCACCACCGCCACCGCCGCGGGCAGCGCACGCAGCCATCGCGCGAACTGCTCGCGCGGCATGAAGGGCAGGCGTTGCAGGTCGACGCCCTGCCCCGCAAGGTCGTCGGCGACCGGGCCGATGGCCAGCACCTGCCACGCCGGCAGCGCCTGGCTGCGCAGGCGCTGCAGCGCCGCCGCCACCGCGACCACCGGCACGCGGTCGGACGAGATGAAGAGCAGGCTGGTGGGTGCACCACCGGCAGGCCGCGGCGCGCTCGGCTCGCCGGCCGCGTAGTTGGGCACCAGCTGCCAACGTTTGACGCGGCTGGCAAGTGCTTCACCCAGCCGCGCAGTGCTCACCGTGACCACATCGGCATCGGCCAGACCCCGTTCGAGCCACGGCAACTGCGCGGCGACCCGCGCCGCATGCACCAGGTGCGCGGGCATCTCGGTCAGCAGGTCGTCGATCTCATGAACCACCGCGCCGCCGCTGCGCCGCATGGCCTGCTGCAGGGCCCAGGCGCGGCGACCGAGTGCGCGCTGCACGATCAGCACGTCGGCCCATTCGAGATCGGCCGCGGCGCAGTCGTGGAAGGAGCGCAGGCGCAGTTCGTGGCCGTCTGCGGTAGCGCACGCGCTCAGCGGCGCGACGATGCGGATGCCGGCGATCGTCGAGCCGATGTCGCCAGCGCAGGCCAGCAGTCGCATCGGGTGGCTAGGGCAGTGTTCGATGCTGTGTGGAACTTAAGAAAACCGATGGATCGGGTTGTCTGGCTAGGCGCAAACCGCAGCAATGCTCTTTTGCATCGCGAGGACTCGCAACGACGCCAGCCGCTCCAAGACGCGGTTTTATGTTCCACATAGTGTCGAACACTGCACTAGGACGGCAGCACGCGCCGCAGCAGCGATGCCGCCGCGGCGAGCAGCCGTGTATTCGGATCGTTGCGGCCGGCGTGGCGGCGACGGCGCAGCAACTCGCCGGCAGCGCGCGCCATGCCACGCGCCAGCAGCGCGCGGGCCAACCGGCGTGCATCGCGGCTGCGGAAGAAGTCGTCGGGCAACTGCGCCAGCGCGGCGTGGATCGTCGGCTCGTCCATCACCCGCGGCAGGTGGTACGGGCCGTGGAAGCCGAACGCCGATGCGGGCACGGCTTCATTCTCGAAAGCAAAGAGCCGTGCAACTTCGGCCGGCGCGAATCGCACCCCGTGCGCCTGCTCGAGCCACGCGCGGTGGGTGCGGCACAGCACTTCGTCTTCGGGGTGCAGCACGGCAGCCTGAACCTGCTGCGCCGCGCGCATGAAACGCTGCGAACGCAGCGAGAAGCCGCCGTTGCCGACGTTGCGCGCAACCGGTTGGTCGTGCCACACCGCGCCGATGTAGTCGTGCTGCAGGAACTCCGCCCGCCACGCGCTGGCATCGACGACGAAGCCGTCCCACTGTGTCACCAGCGCGAAAGGTGTGTGGATGTAGGCCGGCAGTTCGCGGACCACGAAACGCGAGTAGTCGGCGCCGCTCGTGATCACCGCGATCGGTACGCCTTCGATACCCGGTGGCAGTGGATCGAGTTGCCCTGCTGCCGCGAACAGGCAGACGCGGCCGAAATCCGCCTGCCGCATCGAGTGCAGCAATGCCGCCGTGGCCAAAGCGGGTGCCCGCGTATCGATCGCGACCAGGGTCAGCTCGGGCAGGGCGAGTTTCATCGGCAGAAAGCATCTGCAGCAGAAGGCATCGGCACAGGGGGCCCGGCCGATTCTGCCTTGCTAAACTGCCCCGCCATCCCTCAAAGAGCCGCACCACGCCTTGTCGCCTACCGGCCCCCGAACCATCGGCATCAGCCTGGGTAACATGGGTTCTCTCTACGACGGACTGGGTGAGTTCGCTTGGCAGATCGGCACCCATGTAGCGACCCACGCGCCGCGCTGGCGCAACATGCACGGGGTCGAGTTCCACATCCACTGCCGCGAGAAGCTGGCCGGCTGCTTCGGCCCCGGCCTGACCTACCTGCCGGTGACGCGCTGGCAGCGCTACCGCCACGTGCAACCGGTGCGTTATGCCATCTGGCATTCGCTGCACCAGCTGAACAAGGCGCTGCCGCCGCAAGGGGCGCTGACGCGGGTCGTGACGGTGCATGACCTCAACTACCTTTACGCCAAGAACGCGTGGTCGCGCTGGCGCAATCACCGCCGCACCTTGCAGCTGATCGCGCGCACCGACCATGTCGTGGCGATCAGCCGTTACGCCGCGGCCGACGTGCGCAAGCACCTGCACTGGACCGGGCCGCTGGACGTCATCCACCGCGGCCCGCGTCTGCCGGCCGGCGTGGTGCACGAGCCGCTCGAAGGACTGGACGATCCTTCGCGGCCGTTCCTGTTCCACCTGAGCCGGATGTCGTATTCGAAGAACCCGCAGGCGATCGTCGAGCTGGCCGCCGCCTGGCCCGAGCAGCGTTTCCTGTTCGCCGGGCCGCCGACCGAAGACGCGAAGGCGCTGATGGCGCGGGTGAAGCTGCCCAACGTCGAGTTCCGGCTGGCGCTGACCGAAGGCCAGAAAGCCTGGGCCTTTGCGCATTGCGCCGGCTTCCTGTTCCCCAGCCTGACCGAAGGCTTCGGCCTGCCGCCGGTCGAGGCGATGATGTTCGGCAAGCCGGTGTTCCTGTCGCGCCTGACCAGCCTGCCGGAGGTGGGTGGTGATGCGGCCTACTACTTCGACGACTGGTCACCCGCGGCGATGAAGGCCGTGGTGCGGCAGGGCCTGGCGCGAGGCGCCGAGCCGGCGCGCATCGAGGCCGTCAAAACGCACGCGGCCGCTTTCGACTGGGTCGCCCTGGCCGACGATTACCTCGCGCTGTACGAACGCCTGTTGGCGAAACCGGCGCCATGAAGATCCACCGCCTGTCATCGGGCCGCCCACCGATCACCGGTGGCTGCGCCTTGACCATCGGCAACTTCGACGGCGTGCACCGCGGCCACCAGGCCATGCTCGCGCTGCTGAAAAACGAAGCGAAGCACCGCAGCCTGCCGGCTGCGGTGCTGAGCTTCGAGCCGCACCCGCGCGACCACTTTGCCAGGAAGGCGGGCCGGCCCGAAGCCGCACCGGCGCGCATCAGCACGCTGCGCGACAAGCTGGCCGAGCTCGAGCGTTGCGGCATCGACAACGTGGTGCTGGCGCGCTTCGACGAGCGCTTTGCCGCGCTATCGCCGCAGGCCTTCATCGACGACGTGCTGCGCACGACGCTCGACGCGCGCTATGTGCTGGTCGGTGACGACTTCGAGTTCGGAGCGCGCCGCGCCGGTAACTACGCGATGCTCGACGCGGCCGGCGCCGCTTCGGGCTTCGACGTGGCGCGCATGCTCAGCTACGAGGTGCACGGCCTGCGCGTCAGCAGCTCGGCCGTGCGCGCGGCCTTGGCCGCCGGCGACATGGCGCGGGCCGCCGCGCTGCTCGGTCGGCCTTATGCCATCAGCGGACATGTGATCCATGGTCGCAAGCTCGGCCGCGAACTCGGCTTCCGCACGCTGAACCTGCGCTTTGCGCACCAGCGGCCCGCGGCGATGGGCATCTTCGTCGTGCGCGTGCATGGGCTGGGCGATCAACCGATCGCGGGTGTCGCGAGCTTGGGCGTGAGGCCCAGCGTTGAAGATGCCGGCCGCGTGCTGCTGGAAGTGCATGCGCTGGACTGGCCAGCGACGCTCGGTGCCGAGAGCGGCTACGGCCGCTGCCTGCGCGTGGAGCTGCTGCACAAGCTGCATGACGAGTTGAAGTACGGCTCGATGGCCGAACTGGAAGCGGGGATCGCGCGCGACACCGATGCCGCACGGCAGTGGTGGGCGACAACCGGGCGCACGGCCGGGCCGTTGTAGCGCGGTAGCCTAGTCCGCGTTCCGAACAACACACTGCCCGAGCCCCCATCGAATGACAGCTCCCCGTTCAAGCCGCACCGCCGTCATTGCGTTGCTCCTGGCTGCCGCCACCTCTGGCGCCGCCGCGCAGGATGGCCCGCAGCCGCGCCTTCAGACCATCGACCTGACGGCCGGCATGCACGTCATCAAGACCGAACTCGCGCTGACGATGGCGCAGCAGATGACCGGGATGATGTGGCGCACCGAGATGGGCATCAACGAAGGCATGTTGTTCGTCTACGACCAGCCCGACAAGCGCTGCTTCTGGATGCGCAACACGCTGGTGCCGCTGTCGATCGCCTTCCTGGCCGACGACGGCAGCATCGTCAACATCGCCGACATGAAACCGAAGAGCGAGCAGAGCCACTGCTCGGCGCAGCCCGTGCGCTACGCGCTTGAGATGCGCCAGGGCTGGTTCGACAAGCGCGGCCTGAAGCCCGGCTTCAAGCTGCGCGGTCAGCCCTTCAAGAAATGAACCGCGCGCCGTTGCAATCGCCTTCGCTCAGGCGAAGTTCTTCTCGGCAAAGCCCCAGTTCACCAGCTTGTCGAGGAAGGTCTCGACATACTTCGGGCGCAGGTTGCGGTAGTCGATGTAGTAGGCGTGCTCCCACACGTCGACCGTCAGCAGGGCCTTCTCGCCGGTGGTCAGCGGGGTACCGGCGGCGCCCATGTTGACGATATCGACGCTGCCGTCGGCCTTCTTCACCAGCCAGGTCCAGCCACTGCCGAAGTTGCCTACGGCGCTCTTGACGAACGCTTCCTTGAAGGCGGTGTAGCTGCCCCACTTGGCCGTGATGGCTGCGGCCAATGCGCCGCCAGGCTCACCGCCGCCCGCGGGCTTCATGCAGTTCCAGAAAAAAGTGTGGTTCCAGATCTGCGCAGCGTTGTTGTACACGCCGCCGCTGGATTTCTTGACGATCTCTTCCAGCGCCATCGCTTCGAACTCGGTACCCTTTTGCAGGTTGTTGAGATTCACGACGTAGGCGTTGTGGTGCTTGCCGTGGTGGAACTCCAGCGTTTCCTGGCTGTAGTGCGGGGCCAGCGAGTCCTTGGGGTACGGCAGTGCGGGCAGGGTGTGTTCCATGGGGTGTCCTCTTGGCTTGTGGGTGGGTCCGGCGGGAAAAGCGCCTGGGAAATTGTAGGCATCCGTTCAAGACACACTGTCGGACAGGGGCTCGATAGACAGCACTTCGACGGTCGCGCGGCCGTCCGCCCAGACGGCACGCACCGGTTGACCGACGGCCAGCGCCCGTACCGACAACACCGGCTTGCCGTCGTCGGACTCGACCCACGCGTAACCCCGCTGCAAGACCTGTTTCGGATCGACCGCGGACAGCCGCCCCGCGATCAACACGAGGCGCTGTTCGCGCAACAGCTGCTGCGCCGCCACCGCCCGCAGCAACCGCTGCGCGCGCTGCTGTGTCTCCCGCACCTGCTGGCCGTGGCGCTGGTGCAAGCCCTGCAACAGGCGCCGCTGCAAGCCGTACAGCCGCTCGCTCTGCCCGGCCAGCGTGCGGGCCGGCTGGCCCAGCCGCAAGGCCAGCGTGTCGATGCGCTGGGCCTGGCGTTGAAGGATCCGTTGCAGCGACCTTCGCAGCAGCGTCTGCGCGGTGTGCAGGCGTGCCATCTGGTCAGCAGCGGCCGGTGCGGCCAGTTCGGCCGCGGCGGTTGGCGTGGCCGCGCGCAGGTCGGCAGCCAGGTCGGCCAGCGTGATGTCGGTCTCGTGACCGACGCCGCAGACGACCGGGATCGGGCTGGTGGCCACGGCGCGCACCACGCGCTCGTCGTTGAAGGCCCACAGGTCTTCGAGCGCACCGCCCCCGCGCACCAGCAGCAGCGTATCCACCTCGGCGCGGCGGGCTGCCGTTTGCAGCGCCGCGACCAGTGCGGCCGGCGCATCGGCCCCCTGCACCAGGCTGGGATACAGCACCACGCGCACCTGCGGCGCACGGCGGGCGAGGGCTGTCAGCACGTCGCGCAGCGCGGCCGCTCCGAGTGAGGTGACGACGCCCAGCGAGGCCGGAAAGCGCGCAATCGGCCGCTTGCGCGCGGCATCGAACAGCCCCGCCGCTTCGAGCCGCGCGCGCAGCCGCAGGAACTCTTCGTACAAGCTGCCGGCCCCGACGCGCGCCATCGATTCGACGACCAGCTGCAACTCACCGCGCGACTCGTACACCCCGATGCGGCCGCGCAGTTCGACCTGCTGGCCATCGGCGGGCTGGAAGTCCAGCAGCGCCGCAGCGCGGCGGAACATCGCGCAGCGCACCAGCGCCGCTGCACCGTCACTGTCCTTCAGCGAAAAGTAGCAATGCCCGCTGGCCGCACGCACGAAGCCCGACAACTCGCCGCGCACCGCGACGGCCCCGAAGCGCGCTGCCAGCGCGTCGCTGGCAGCCAGCAATAGCGCGGCCACGCCCCACGCAGCACGCAACGGCGCGGTGTTTCGGGTCTCAAGCACGGAAAAAGCCAGCAACGGCGCGGGTCCGGAACTCCACAGCCGCGCCAATCCAGGGCGCGCCGACCAAAGAGGCCGTCATCGAACCGTCATCTTCGTGCAAGTGTTTGATTCGCGTAGGAAAACGCCCGCCTGAAAAGCCGGCAAGCAGTGCCGGGGGCGACGCGAGCCAACCAGCACGCGCCGAAAGCGAAAGTTGCCAACAGAGTTGTCCACAGTTTGCGGCAGCGGCCGCGACGGTCACGTCGTGCGGCGGACGTGGGCGGTTTGGAGACAGGCTGGGTGGGCGATGGGGGGAGCCGACGGGGCTGCGACATAATCCGCCCGCCTTGACCGGAGCGGTGCTCCGGGACAGCCCTTCACGACGCTGAAAGCGCCACCTGGCGCCCTCGAAGAAGACCTTGTTTGCCATCATACAAGCGGCCGGTTGGCCGATCTGGCCCCTGCTGCTGTGCTCGGTAGTGGCACTGGCGCTGGTGATCGAACGACTGGTTCATCTGCGCCGGTCGCTGGTAGCGCCACCGGCCCTGATGGACGAAGTCATCGGTGTCACGCGCAACAGCTTGCCCACCGCCGACGTCGTCAACAAGCTGGCCGACAACTCGGTGCTCGGCGCGGTGTTGGCCGCCGGCCTGCGCAGCGTGATCGCCGAGCCGCGCATCACCGAGCCAGCGCTGCGCCAGGCCTTCGAGAACGCGGGCCGCGCCGCGGTGCACGGGCTGGAGCGCTACCTGAACACCTTGGGCACGATCGCCGCGGCCGCGCCGCTGCTGGGGCTGCTGGGTACCGTCGTCGGCATGATCGAGATCTTCGGCTCACAGGCGCCCGGCACTGGCGGTGGCGGCGTTGGCAACCCTCAGCAACTGGCACAGGGGATCTCGATTGCGCTCTACAACACCGCATTCGGTTTGATCATCGCGATCCCGTCGCTGATGCTCTACCGCTACTTCCGCGGCCGCGTCGACGAGTTCCAACTCGCACTCGAGCTGGCTGCCGAGCGCATGGTGCCGCACCTGATGCGTTTCGCAGTTCGGGGCACGGCGGCCTGAAGGTCGGACTTCATGCGTTTCAGCAAGCACCGCATCGATGAGCCGGAGATCAACCTGATCCCGTTCATCGACGTGTTGCTGGTGGTGCTGATCTTCCTGATGCTGTCGACGACCTACTCGCGCTTCACCGAGTTGCAGGTCAACCTGCCGGCGGCCAATGCCGACACGATGCGCGAACGGCCGGGCGAGATCATCGTGGCCGTGTCGGGTGACGGCCGCTATGCCGTCAACCGCCAGGCGGTCGATGGGCGCAGCGTTGAGCTGCTGACGGCGGCACTCAGCGCCGCCGCCGCCGGCCGCAGCGACCAGGTCGTCATCGTCTCGGCCGATGCGTTGGCGGCACACCAATCGGTCATCAACGTGCTCGACGCTGCGCGCCGCGCCGGCCTGACGCGGTTGACCTTCGCGGCGCAGACCGGCACCTCGGTGCCGCGCTGACGCGTCTTCTTCCGTGAGCCTCTCGGCCAGTGCCCGATTGGCGGCGCTGTGGTCGCGGCACGCCTGGTTGCCGCAAGTGACGCCGTTGATGCGGCTGCTGTCGCCGTTGTCGTGGTTGTATGGGTTCGGCGTGGCCCGCCGTGCCTTGCCGTCCATCGGCGCCGCGAAGGTGCCCGTCGTGGTGGTTGGCAACTGGGTCGTTGGCGGCGCAGGCAAGACACCGACGGTGATCGCCCTGGTGCAGGTGCTGGCCGCGCGCGGCTGGAAAGTGGGTGTGGTCTCGCGCGGCTACGGCCGTGAACACGATACCGACGTGGAGATGGTGGGCGCCGCATCGACGGCGGCCCAGGCCGGCGACGAGCCGCTGCTGATCCAGCGCCGCACCGGTGTGCCGGTGTACGTGGCCCGCGATCGCCGGGCTGCACTGCATGCGCTGTGCGCCGCGTTTCCGGCTGTCGATGTGGTCGTTGCCGACGACGGTTTGCAGCACGCCACACTGGACCGCGTGGCCGAGGTCTGGGTGTTCGACGACCGCGGCGTCGGCAACGGCCGGCTGTTGCCTGCAGGCCCGCTGCGCGCGGCGCTTCCTCACGCTGTGCCGGCACACGCCCGCGTGCTCTACACCGGGCAGCGCGTCAGCACGGCTCTGCCGGGGCCGGTGGCGATGCCGGGCCTGGCGCACGCCGTGCCGCTGTCGGCCTGGTGGTCGGGCGACACGACGGCTGCGGTGCCACTCGATTCACTGCCACGCGAAGGGCTGCACGCAGTCGCGGGCATCGCGGCACCCGAGAAGTTCTTCGCGATGCTGGAAGCGAAAGGCTTGCGCTTTGTCCGTCTGCCGGAGGCCGACCACGCGGACTACACGACCCTGCCCTGGCCCTCCGGCGCGCCCGATGTGCTGGTGACCGAGAAGGACGCCGTCAAGCTGCTGCCCGCTCGCATCGGCACCACGCGTGTGTGGGTCGTCCCGCTAGACTTCGAGCTACCCAGCAGCCTGGTCGACCAGATCGCTGCCTTGTTGCCGAACCGCCACCGATCGGGACCCCACCCATGAGCCTGGACCACCGCCTGATCGACCTGCTGGTCTGCCCTGTCTGCAAGGGCGCCCTGGAGATGCAACGCGACGAGTTGATGCGCCCGGTCGAATTGACGTGCGCCGCCGACCGGCTGGCCTTCCCGCTGCGCGACGGCATCCCGGTGATGCTCGAAGGCGAAGCGCGCAGCCTCGATGGGCCGCCGCCATCGGCGCACGCTGCGGCGGCATGACTTTTTCGGTGCTGATTCCGGCGCGGCTGGCCTCGACCCGACTGCCGGACAAGCCCTTGGCGGATATCGGCGGCAGGCCGATGGTCGTCCGCGTCGCCGAGCGAGCCGCCCTGAGCAACGCCATGCGCGTGGTGGTCGCGGCCGACGATGAACGCATCCTCCAGGCCTGCACGGCACACGGCGTGGCCTGCGTGCTCACGCGCAGCGACCACCCCAGCGGCAGCGACCGGCTGGCCGAAGCCTGTGGGCTGCTGGGTCTGGACGGCGACGACGTGGTGGTCAATGTGCAGGGCGACGAGCCACTGATCGAGCCTGCGTTGATCCAGCGCTGTGCCGCGCTGCTGGCAGAACGCAGCGACTGTGTGATGAGTACGGTGGCACATGCCATCGACGACGTGGCCGAATTCCTGGACCCGAATGTCGTCAAGGTCGTGCTCGACGCCGAACAGCGCGCCCTGGTGTTCAGCCGTGCCCCGCTGCCGTGGTGGCGCGATGGTTTCGCGGCCGGCATCACGGCCCTGCCGACCAGCCCCAGGCCGCTGCGCCACGTCGGCATCTACGGCTACCGCGCCGGGTTCCTGCGCCGCTTTCCCGGCCTGCCGCCGGCACCGCTGGAAAGCTGCGAAGCACTTGAACAAATGCGCGTGCTCTGGCACGGCCAACGCATCGCCGTGCACGTTACCAACCACGCCTCGGGCCCGGGTGTGGACACGCCCGAAGACCTGGCGCGCGTGCGTGAGCTGGTGGCGGGCACGGCGTCAGGCTGAGGTCGGCCCGGGCCCTGGTCGGGCCGCATAATCAGTGCGACACAAGGGTGCCGACAGAGCACCGCGGTCCACGCCCACGACCACGACGAGACAAACGAGGACCCCGATGCGACTCATTCTTCTGGGCGCGCCCGGCGCCGGCAAGGGCACCCAGGCCGCGTTCATCTGCCAGCGTTTCGGGATCCCGCAAATCTCCACCGGCGACATGCTTCGCGCCGCGGTCAAGGCCGGCTCACCGATGGGCCTGGCGGCCAAGCAGGTGATGGACGCCGGCGGTTTGGTCAGCGACGACATCATCATCGGCCTGGTCAAGGAACGCATCACGATGGCGGACTGCGCCAACGGCTTTCTGTTCGACGGCTTTCCCCGCACCATTCCGCAGGCCGACGCGATGAAGGCGGCCAAGGTCAGGCTCGACCTGGTACTGGAGATCGACGTGCCAGATACCGCGATCATCGAACGCATGAGTGGGCGGCTGTTCCACGTTGCCTCCGGCCGCAGTTATCACCTCAAGTTCAACCCGCCGAAAGTCGCTGGCAAGGACGACCAGACCGGCGACCCGCTGATCCAGCGCGACGACGACAAGGAAGAAACCGTGCGCAAGCGGCTGGATGTGTACCAGAGCCAGACGCGCCCGCTGGTCGACTACTACTCGCGCTGGGCCGACACCGGTGACGCACAGGCACCGCGTTATGAACGCATCAGCGGCATGGGCACCGTCGAGCAGATCACCGCTCGCGTGATGGGCGCGCTGGGCAGCTGATTCAACGCGACAGCTCTTTGCACGAGGCACAGCCACATGAACATCCAAGGCAAGGTTTTCATCGTCACCGGCGCCGCCTCGGGCCTGGGCGAAGGTACGGCGCGGCGCCTGGCTTCGCTGGGCGCGAAGGTCGTTGTCGCCGACTTGCAGGCCGAACGCGGCGAGATGGTGGCTGGCGAAATCGGCGGCCGTTTCGTCAAGTGCGACGTCAGCAGTGAGGCCGATGGACAGGCCGCGGTCGATGCGGCGGTCAGCTTGGGCAAGCTGATGGGCTTGGTCAACTGTGCAGGCATCGCACCGGCGGCCAAGACGGTTGGCAAGGACGGCCCCCATGCGCTGGCGCTGTTCGGCAAGACGATCACGGTCAACCTGATTGGCAGCTTCAACATGATTCGCCTGGCCGCTGCCGCGATGGCGAAGAACGAGCCGGAAGCGACCGGCGAGCGCGGCGTGCTGATCAGCACCGCCAGCGTGGCCGCGTACGACGGCCAGATCGGCCAGGCCGCGTATAGCGCCAGCAAGGGGGGCATCGTCGGCATGACGCTGCCGATCGCGCGCGACCTGGCTCGCAACGGCATCCGCAACATGACGATCGCACCCGGCATCTTCGGCACGCCGATGCTGTTCGGCATGCCGAAGGAAGTGCAGGACGCGCTGGCCGCGAACGTGCCCTTCCCCAGCCGCCTGGGCACGCCGGAGGACTATGCCAAGCTGGTCCAGCACATCGTCGAGAACGACATGCTCAACGGCGAGGTGATCCGGCTTGACGGGGCGATCCGGCTGGCGCCGAAGTAAGCGCCGCCCCGATCGGGGGCACAACGAAAAACGGCGGCCCGTGGGCCGCCGTTGCGTTTGGGGCCGGGCCCTTTCGAGCCCGGCCATTTCACACTGCCATCAGAACGTCAGCGTCGCGCCGAGCGTGTAGAAACGGCCGATCGCGTCGTAGTTCTGCGGGAAGGTGTTGCCGCTGTTGGTACTCGTCGTGCTGATGGTGTTGCCCACTTCCGGCGGGCTCTTGTCGGCGACGTTGTTGATGCTCAGGTTGAGCTTCAGATTCTTCGTCACCTTCCAAGACGCCGCCAGGTCGACGTAGCTGTACGACTTGATGCTTGCGTAGGCCGGCAGGAAGTTGGTGCCGCCCGGCTCTTCGGTCACCTTGCTCAGGAAGCGCCAGTTGTAGCCGACGACGAAGTTGCCCATCGCCCAGGTGGTGCGCTGAGCTGCCTTCTGCTCGTAGTTCGGCGCGCCGCAGGCCACGCTGTAGTAACCCAGGCAATCACGCTTGACCGACGTCGGCGAAGCCTGGAACCAGTACTTGTCGACGCTGTTCAGGTCCAGGCCGATGTCGACCGTGCCCCAGCCCGCGGCGCCCACATTGGACATCTTCAGCCGGTACTCGACTTTGAAGTCCAGGCCCGAGGTGTACTGCGCGCCCGAGTTGGTCTGGGTCAGCGCGATCCCCGGCGCCGACGAACCGTTGAAGGTGCCGCCGGGGCCACGGCCTACGTTGGCGCAGGCCGCATTGAAAGTGCGGCCCGGGTTGAAGGTGGCCGAGTAGCACTGGTCCATCACGTCAGAGACCGACGGGCTGGAGATCGCCTTGGTGATGTCGATCTGGTAATACTCCAGGCCGAGCGACAGGCCGGGCGCGAACGCCGGCTCGAACACGACACCGACTGTCAACGTGTCGGCCTCTTCAGGCTGAAGACTCGGATTACCTCCGGTCAGCACGTTGGCCTGGCCCGCAGACGGCGGCGGCAGCGTGCCCAGACGGGCCACCGGCACGCCGGTCAGCCGGCACAGGTTCGAAAGCGTGCCGGCCGTGTTGGCCTGCGCCTGATTGGTGTTGGTACCTTCGCAGGGGTCGACCGCCAGGTTGTCCAGGCTCGTGATCACGGGCTGGAACAGCTCGCCGACGTTCGGGGCACGGGTGGCGCGCTGGCCGGCTGCGCGGAAACGCACGCCACGCACGGGCTCCCATTCGGCGCCGACCTTCCAGCTGCCGTAGTTCGTCGACGAGGACGTCTTGAACTCGGTGGCGCGGTAGGCCATGTCGACGGAGAGATTGCGCGCGAACGGCAGGTCGGTGGCCAGCGGGAGCTTGGCTTCGACGTAGGCTTCGTTGAGCTTGAACGTGCCGTTGACGGTGGGCGACGGTGCGCCCGTGCCGAGCACCTCGCCGTTAATCTGGCCCGCTGCATCAGCGAAGTTGCTGGCCGTCATCTTGCGGCTCTCGACACCGAAAGCCAAGCCGATCGGGCGGCTGGACATCGGGCTCTTCAGAGCGCCGAGTTCACCGCTGACGGTGATCGCTGCGACGTCCTGCTTGATGTCGACGGTGCTGATCGAGCTCAGGTTGATGAATTGCGCCATCGCCGGTGTGATGGTGCCGGCAGCGCCAAACAAGTTGACCGGCACGCAGCCGTTGGACGCATCGATACAGGTGGTCGCGTTGACCGCGCGCAGAGCCTGCTGGACCTTGGAGCTCGAGCCCCAGTTGATCAACAGCTGGTTCTGGCTGGCTTCACCGCGCGAGACGTAGGCGTCGTAGCTCCAGTCGCCGAACAGCTGGCCACCCACGCCAACCACGGTCTGCAGCGTCTTGTTGCGGAAGTCGTTGATCCGGGGGCCTAGTTCAACGAAGCGGCGGCCGATGTCGACCGAGAACTCGGTCGTGCTGCCCGGCTGGCACTGCGCGGCGGCAATGCTGTAGGCGGCGCAGATGTCGTTGCGCAGTTCGGTGCCGATGAACGGGTTGCCGATCGGTACCTGGAAGGTGTTGAAGAAGGTGCCGCTGGGCGCCAGGTTCGACGTCACGTTGCCGCGCGTGTACATCATCTCGGCGTACACGGTTGCGTGGTCGTTGATCGTGTAGTTGGCCAGTGCCGTGGCCTGCAGGCGATCGAGCGGCGTCTGGTAGTAGTTCAGCGGGTTGAAGTTGAACGTCGCCGTGTCGGCGGAGATACCGCCCGTGTTGGTCAGCTGGTAGCTGATCTCGGCCGAGTCCAGGTAGGCCGGCACGGTAGTGAACGAACCTTGCGGTCTACCGGTGGTCGAGCTGCGTGAGATCAGGCCGAACTCGCGCGTTCCCTGGCGGACTGCGTCGGTGCGCGTCTTGCCGATCGACAGCGCCACGTTGCCCTTGCCGTCGGCCAGGCTGGAACCGACGGTGATGTCGGTGCGCATGCGCTTGGCGTCGTTCTCTTCGGACAGGCCGTAGATGGTGCTGGCTTCGACGCCCTGGAAGTTCTTCTTCAGGTTGAAGTTGACGACACCCGAGACAGCATCAGCGCCATAGACGGCCGAGCCGCCACCGGTGTAGATGTCGACGTTGCGCAGCAGCGCGATGGGAATCGAGTTGGTGTCGACGACGGCGTTCAGGTCGAAGGGCACCAGGCGGCGGCCGTTGACCAGCACCAGGGTGCGGTTGCTGCCCAGGCCGCGCAGGTCGATGGTGGCGCCACCACCGGTGCCGTTGTTGGTGCCCGGGCCGATGGCCGGCACAGCAGCCGGCAGACTGCGGATCACTTCTTCGATGGCGACCGGCTGCTGCTCCTTGAGCTGCTGCTCACCGACGGTGGTGATCGGGCTGCTCGAGGTGGCGTTGAGGGTCTTGATGCGCGAACCCGTGATCTCGACCCGTTCGGCGGGTGCGGCGGTCTGCGCGAAAGCGGCCGGGGCCAGCAGGATGCTGCCCAGTGCCAGCAGCGTGGCGCTGCCGATTTGCGATCGTTTGAACATGTAGTTGACTCCTGCAGTGAATGACGGAGCCGGCACCGGCTGAGCGATACGCCGCGGTGACAGAGTCACGCGCAATGTCCACCCCCCGTGACAGCGTGGTTTGATTGTCACGGCCGCTGTCTGGGGGGCGGCCAAGGGAAAGCGCCAAAAGGCCCATGCGGGGGCACGGACGTTGGTAACGCGCAACGTGCCAGACGCAGCCGGGCTGCGCGCGCCGAGGCGGCCCGCCAGGCTCAGGCTGGGACGGCGTCGAAGGCGATCGTCAATCGGGCCTGGGCATCGTCGAAGGGGGTTGTTCCATGCCAGAACATCGATGGGAACAGCACCAGCCGGCCGACCCGGGGCTGCACCATCCGGCGAGCTTCAGCCGACGGGCCTTCGCCGAATTCCGGCCGCCCCAGATGCAGCCAACCTTCGCGGCGGGTGGTGTCCTGCGCGGCGGCTGGCACCGCGACGTAGAAGACCGAACTGATCCAGCCATGCGGATGCACGTGCGGGGTGTGGAAGCCTCCGCTGCGCAGCCGCGACGACCACGAGTCGGTGAACCGCCACCCGGCCGCGCGGCGCGACAGGAAGGGGTGGGTGGCGTCCACCGGCAGGCTGTCGATGTAGGCCTGGACGGCTTGTGAGATCACCGCCTTCAGCGCGTCGACGAGCGGGTGCGCCTGCTCGAAGATGTCGCCCACGGTCTGGGTGCCACCACGCAGCGTCTGGTCCATTGGTGCAACACGATCGCGGTGCAGTGCGATGAGTTCTTGTGCCAGGGCGCGGTTGAACGACTCCATGTCGTCAAAGCCGGGCGGCGCCTGCAGATCAACGACGCTGACCAGGCGCGCCATGTCGTTGAGCCAGGGCTCGCGCGGGTCGCCGCTGAGCCGCCAGGCCAGCCCAAGCAGGGCCCAGGCCTGTTGATCGTCTGGCCCCAGCTCACAAGCGGCCTGGGCCTGCACGGCCGCGGCGTCGGCGCGGCGGGCCATGAGCAGCGTCGTAGCGTGGCTCGTGCGCAGCGGGGCGTCGGCCGGCGCCAAGGCCACGGCGTGCGCATGGTGCGCCAGGCTTTCGTCGAGCCGACCCAGACGAGCCAGCGCACGCGCCAAGCCGTCATGAAAAACGGCGGCCGGCGGGTCGCACTGCAGCGCCTGCTCAAAGCAAGCCGCGGCATCCGCGTAGCGCTCGGCCCGCAGCAGCAGGTGGCCGCGCAGGCCTGGGGCCAGCGACGACTGCGGATGCGCCGCGGCCGCATCCAGCAGCTCACGGTCGAAGCCCGGCTCACCCAGCCGCCAGCGCAGGCGCGCCAGGTCGTAGAGCGCCAGCCGGTGCAGCGGCTGCCGCGCCAGCGCGCGCCGGTAGGCGGCCACGGCGTCGTCCATCCGCCCCATGCTTTGCAGAGTATTGCCATGGTTGTAGTGGGCGTCGGCAACGTCCAGCCCCAAGGCCAGCGCGCGTTCATGCGACTGCAGCGCTTCGGCGGGGCGGTGAAAGCGTTGCAGCAGCGTCGCGCGGTTGTGCAGCAGGGCCGGCTTGTCGGGCGACAAGCGCAGGGCCTCGTCAAGCACCGCCAGCGCGGCTGGCAAATCGGCTTGCGCCTCCAGGATGCGGGCGTGCAGCTGTTGCATGGCTGTGTTTGCGGCGGGCGACAGGGCCTGGGCCCGGGCCAGCGCCGCCAGCGCGTCGGCTTGGCGGCCCAGGGTGCACAACACGCGCGCTCGGTTGTAGTGCGCGTCGGCATAGGTCGCGCTCAGGTCCAGCGCTCGCTCGAAGCAGGCCAGAGCCTCGGGCCAGCGACTGCCATGGGCCAGCAGATTGCCCAGGTTGTTCCAGACATGCGGCTGTCGCGCATCCGACGCCAGCGACCGCCGCATCAGCGACTCGGCCTGCGCGGCGTCGCCGCGGCGGCGTGCCAGCAGCCCCAACAGTTGCAGCGCGGCGGGGTGTTCTGCCTGCCAGTGAAGCGCCTGTTCATAGGCCGACTGCGCTTGCGCGACGTCACCAGCCCGCTGGCTGTCGAAACCGCGCTGGATCAAGGCGTCGGCCTGCCGCTTGGCGTTGTTCATGTCGGCGCTGGGAACGGGCAGTGGATGGGCACGCTCGTTTTACAACGAGCGGCCCAAGCGAACAAAAAAAGGCGGGCTACAGCCCGCCTTTGACGCTTCAGCTTAGGTTGCTGTCAGAACTTGAGCGTCGCGCCCACGGAGTAAGCGCGGCCGACCACGTCGTACCACTGCGGGAACGTGTTGCCGCTGTTGGTGCTCGTCGTGCCGACGTTGGCACCCAGGAACGGCGCCTCCAGATCGCCGGCATTGTTGATGGCCAGACTCAGGCGCAGGTTCTTGGTCGCTTGCCAGGCAAAGCTCAGGTCCACGTAGTTGTAGGCCTTGATGCTGGCGAACTGCGGCAGCGTCGCAGGGGCGCCCTGAATTGATGACTTGCCCAGGTAACGCCAGTTGTAGCCGGCCGTGAAGTCGCCCATCGACCAGGTCGTGCGCTGGCTCCACTTCATCTTGGCTGTGGGGCCACCGCAGTCCGGGCCGTTCACCCCGACGCATTCGATGCGAGCCACCGAAGGCAGCGACGTGAAGCCGTTACTAACGACCTGTGTCGCCTGCAGACCCAGGTCGACACGACCCCATTTCTGCAGCTGCAGGCGGTAGCTGACACCGAGGTCGTAACCGTCGGTATCCACGGTGCCGAGGTTGGACGTCTGCGTGATCACGCCAGCAGAGCCGTTCAGGCTGCCGGTGGTGACGTTGCGAACGATCAGGCCGCAGAACGGGTTGCCTGCGTTGAAGCCCGGGTTGAGCGCAGCGGTGTAGCAGCCGTCGATGACCTGGTTCGTCGTGGCGCTGGAAACCGCCTTGTCAATCTTGATCTTGTAGTAGTCCAGCGAGAACGACAGGCCAGGAGCAAATTCTGGCTCCCACACGAAGCCGATGGTCGTGGTGTCGGCTTCCTCCGGGCTGAGGTTGGGGTTGCCGCCGCCGGTGTTGCTGATCTGGCCCGCTGCCGGTGCCGGCACGTTGCCAAACTGCGACAACGGCACGCCGGTGATGCGGCACAAATTGGAAAGCGTGCCGTCGGTGTTGGCTTGAGCGGCGCTGACCAGGGCCAGCTGGCAAGGATCAACGGGCCGGTTGGACAAACCGCTGACGATAGGCTGGTACAGCTCGTTGATGTTGGGTGAGCGCGTCGCACGCTGTTGCATGGCGCGGAAACGCAGACCCTTGATTGGGGCGTAGTCAAGACCATACTTCCAGCTGCCGTAGCTTTGGCTGCCGGCCAAGGTCTTGAACTTGCTGTCGCGGTAACCACCTTCAAAGTTGAGCGATTGGATGCCCATCATGCCGCCGGCCAGCGGCACGATGGCCTCGATGAAGCCTTCCTTCAGCGACACCTCGCCCCTGCGGTCGGGCAGCGGCGCGCCGGTACCCAGGACTTCGCCATTGATCTGCGATGGACCGTCCGACAGGTTGTCGGCCGACATGGTGCGCTCTTCCAGTCCCAAGGCCAGCGACACGGGCGCTTTGGCGAAGGGGCTCTTGACGATGCCCAGATCGCCATTGACTGACGCGCTCTTGACGGTCTGCGTGACCGTGGTCGACTGGATCGCGGTCTGGTTGAAGAAACCCAGCATCGCCGGGGTGATGGAACCTGCGCCGCCGAACACGTTGATCGGCACGCAGCCGCCGGTGGTGACCGTGCAACCGGTGGGCGACACCGAACGCAGCGCTTGCTGCAGCTTGGAGCTGGAGCCCCAGTTGACACGCGTCGACAACTGGTCGGAGGTGCCCCTTTGCAGGTAGGCGTCGTAGCTCCAGCTGCTCAGGAACGGCACCGAGCCGCGAACGCCGGCGGTCCATTGCTGCGTGGTGTTGTCGAAGTCGTTGATGCGCGGACCGTTCTCAGTGATGCGACGGCTGATGTTGAGCGTGATCTCCTGGGGGTTGCCCACGGCGCAGTTCGTCGTGATGCCAAAAGCACCGCACAGCTGCGTGCGCAAGGCGTTCGGTATGAACGGGTTGCCGATAGGAATCTGCCAGTTCGGGCGGCCAGCCGAGGCGAACGTGCCCGTGGGCGCCAGATTCAGAGAAACCTTGCTCTTCGTGTGATTGAGCTCGGCATAGGCTTCGGCAAATTCGTTGATCGTGAAGCGACCGATGGCCGCCATCTGCGTCCGCTCTATCGGCGTGATGTAGTAGTTGAGCGGATTGAAGTTGAAAGCATCCACGTCCCCGTTATACGGTCGCAGGTTGCCCGCCGCCACATTGATGATCTGGTTGCCGGCCAGCGGCGCGGGAATGCCGCCCAGCACGGCCGGCACCGTGATGGAAGACCCGCCCGAGAGACCCGTGGTAGAGCTGACCGAAACCTGGCCGAAGGGGCGCTCGCCCTGCGTCAGCGGATTGGTGCGCGTGGTGCCAAAGCTCAGTGCGACGTTGCCGCGGCCATCGGCCAGATTGGCGCCGACGGTCAGGTCGGTGCGGTAACGCTTGGCATCACCCTGCTCGGACACGCCGTAAGTCGTTTGCGCCTCGACGCCGGTGAAATTGCGCTTCAGCACGAAGTTGACGACGCCCGCGACAGCGTCGGCACCGTACACAGCCGAAGCGCCGCCGGTGACCAGATCGATGCGCTCAAGCAGGGCCACCGGAATAGCGTTGGTGTCGACGCGTCCCGACAGGTCAGAAGGCACGGCGCGCCGGCCGTTGATCAGCACGAGTGTGCGCTGGGGGCCCAGGCCGCGCAGGTCGATAGTGGCAATACCGCCGGAGCCGTTGTTGGTGCCCGGGCCGATGGCAGGGATGGCTGCGGGCAGGCCCCGGATCACCTCTTCGATAGCAATGGGCTGCGAAGAGTTGATTTCTGCAGCGCCAACGCTGGTGATCGGGCTGTTGGACACCGCGCCGATGGACTTGATGCGCGAGCCTGTGATCTCGACGCGCTCTTGGGCCTGCACGCCACCGATGGCCAGCACACCACCCAAGGCGACGAGTGCGCCGAGGCTGATCTTGGTTCTCTTGAACATATGAAACACGCTCCTGTAGACAAAGAGAAAAGCCCGAAACACGAAACTGTGAAGCAAAAACAAGGCCACGCGAACGCGTGGCCAGCTGCCCACAACCTGTAAACGGATTGTCACGGGAACTATCCGGGCACCGCTGCTCGGGAATTCCAGACCGCCCCGATCCGGATGAGCAATATGCCCAGCTGCTGCACCGGTGCAAAAGCGCTTTCGCTCGCCCTGACAAGGGCTTGGCGCGCTTTCGTCGCACCACCGAGGTGCCAGCCCGATGCGCCGTGTCTAGGGCATTCCCTAGCGGATTCGGGGGAGCGGCACGTTGGGCAGTGACAACAACTAGGCCGGCAACAAGGCCAGCCTGGGCACCGCTGCCAGCAGCATCCGCGTGTACGGCTGCTGCGGACGGCTCAACACCTCTTCGCAAGTGCCCTGCTCTTCGATCCGCCCGCGCTGCATCACCGCGATGCGATCGGCGATGTATTCGACGACGCCGATGTTGTGGGTGATGAACAGGTAGCTCACGCCCAGCTCGCGCTGCAACTCGCGCAGCAGGTTGAGGATCTGTGCCTGGACCGAGACATCGAGCGCCGAGGTCGGCTCGTCGCAGACGATCAGCTTGGGCTGAACCGCCAGCGCGCGGGCGATGGCGATGCGCTGGCGCTGGCCGCCGGAGAACTCGTGCGGGTAGCGGCCGAGTGCGTCGCGGCGCAAGCCGACCTGGTCGGTCAGGCGCTCGATGCGGGCGCGGCGGGTGGCGGCATCCAGGTCGGGTTGCAGCGCCGCCAGCCCTTCGTCGAGCAGCTCGGCCACGCGCAGGCGTGGGTTCAGCGACGCAAAGGGGTCCTGGAAGATGATCTGCACGTCGCGCCGCGCGGTGCGCAGTGCGTCGCCGTTCAGATCGAACAGGTTGCGGCCTTCGAGCAGGGCCTTGCCTTCGAGCGTGGCCACGCCGCGCAACAGTTGCACGATGGCCTTGCCCGTGGTTGTCTTGCCGCAGCCCGATTCGCCGACAAGCGCCAGCGTCTGCCCGGGCGAAATGCTGAAGGACACGCCGGCGACGGCGTCGAAGTAGCCGGTCGTGCGCTGCAAGAGGCCACTGCGGATCGGAAAACGCACACACAGGTTTTGCACGTCGAGCAGCGGCGCTTCGGAGGCGGCCCCCTCCGGCCGGGCGGCCGAGGGTTGGGGCGTGGGCATCTGTGCCGTGCTGGCCGCGGCCGGGCCGGCGTCTCCACCCGGCGCGTACAACAAGCACCGCACCTCGTGCCCCGCTGTCAGCTTCACCACCGGCGGCAGCGTGCCCGGGCAATGCGCCATCGCCTTTGCACAACGCGGCGCGAAGCGGCAGCCGTCGAAGCGTTGCCACAGCGGTGGCACCGTACCGGCGATGGCTTCCAGCGGCAGGCCGCGCCGGTCGGCAGCCGGCAGCGCCCGCAGCAGCGCCTGCGCGTAGGGGTGCTTCGGCGCGCTGAAGAACTCGGCTGCTTCGGCCACCTCGATGATCTGCCCGGCATACATCAGCGCCACCCGCTGCGCCATGCCGGAGACGACCGCGAGGTCGTGCGTGATCAGCAGCAGCCCCATCCGGTGCTCGCGCTGCAAGTCGCGCAGCAGGTCGAGGATCTGGGCCTGGATCGTCACGTCCAGCGCCGTCGTCGGCTCGTCGGCCACCAGGAAGTCGGGCTCCGCCGCCAGCGTCATCGCGATCATCACGCGCTGCTTCTGGCCGCCGCTCATGCGGAACGGGTACTCGTCGATGCGGCGCTCGGGCTCGGGAATGCCGACGCGCTTCAGCCAATCGATGGCCTTGGCGCGCGCCGCGGCGCCACGCAGCGCGGTGTGGGTTTCGATGGCCTCGACGATCTGGTCGCCGATGCGCATGACCGGATTCAGGCTGGTCGAAGGCTCCTGGAAAATCATGCCAATGCGGCGGCCGCGCACCTGGCGCATCGCCGCTTCGGGCAGGCCGAGCAGGTCGGTGCGCTGGCCGCGCTGGCTCGGGTCGTCCAGCATCACATCGCCGCCGGTGACCAGACCGTTTTCGGGCAGCAGCCGCATCAGCGCCAGCGCCGTCATGCTCTTGCCGCAGCCCGATTCGCCGACCAGCGCGAAGGTTTCGCCGCGGTCGATGGCCAGCGTGAGGCCGTCGATGGCGCGCACGACGCCGGACTCGGCGTCGAGTTCGACCCGCAAGTCGCGGAGTTGAAGATTTCCGCTCTCGGCACTCATACCGGGGCGGCCGGAGGCAGCGTCAGGTTGAGCAACCTGGCCGCACGGTTGAGCTGACGGTCAAAGCAGACGAAGTCCAGGCCGTTCGACGCGGTCCGGACTCCGTCTGCGGAGGCCAGTTGGATGGCATCGAATCCACGCAACGCGAAGGCCTCGGCGAACTCGGCGGCACGCTCTACCAGTCGCTGCGTGACGTCCACCAACTGGACCGTCTGCCAGTCCGTTTGCAGTTGCGCCCGCGCTGCAAGCCAGGTGGCCGCCGCTTTCGGCGACTCGCGTTCACGACGCGCGAGTGCAGCGCGAGTCTCCGCGTAGCTGATCCTGCTGGTGGTGTAGGGGGCGCCATCCAGATAGGACCAAAGCTCGGGCGTGCCCTGCTCGATGACGAGCAGCTTTACGATCGCTGACGTGTCCAGGTACCGAATCAACCGCGGTCCTCGATCACGGCGTCCGACAGGCTACCCACGCCGGGTGGCAACGGAAGAATCTTGCGCGGCTGCAACCGACCCGGCAGCGGCCGCTGCGAGATAACCCCCGCTGCGATTTGCCGGTCAATGTCGTCTTCCTCGGCCGCAACTGTCGCAACGGACGGCAACGGCGGCAGCAGCCGCGCCACCGGCTTCTTGTGCGAGGTGATCGTCGCCGTCTGGCCGGCGGCCACGTCGCGCAGCACAGCCGAGAGATTGGCTTTCAGCTCACGCACGGTCACTTCCATTTGAGGCCTCATTTCTGCAACAACGGGCGAAATTGTAGTCACGGCACTGGGATCGTGGCAGGTCCTGCGTGGGTACGACGCCGCACCTTGAAGGCCCGCGCGCGAGGGTCGAAGGCGTCACGCACACCGTCGGCAAACAGGTTGGCCGCCAGCACCAGCGCCACCATGAAGACGAAGGCCGAGGCGAAGCTCCACCAGACCAACGGGTCGCGGCTCATCTCGTTGCGGGCCAAGTTGATCATGCCGCCGAAGCTGTTCATCGAAGGATCGACACCGACGCCGACGTACGACAGCACCGCTTCGTACAGGATCAACGAGCTGAATTCGAGCACGGTGACGATCAGCATCAGGTGCGCGACGTTGGGGAAGATGTGCCGCGACAGGATTCGGCTGTGGCTCACGCCGAAGGCGGTGGCGGCCTGAACGTAGTCCAGCTCGCGCAGCTTCAGCGTCTCGGCGCGCAGCAGCCGGCACAGGCCCGCCCAGCCGGTTGCGCCGAGCACCACGCAGAGCAGGAACAGCTTGATGTCGGCGCGCTCGGCGCCGGTCTCGAACAGCTCGGGGTGCTTGTCGATGAAGACCTGCATCATCAGCACGCAGGCCGCGATCAGCAGCACGTTGGGCACCGACGACAGCACGGTGTAGATGTACTGGATCAGCTCGTCGACCCAGCCCTTGAAGTAGCCGGCCAGCAGGCCCAGCACCACCGCCAGCGGCAACGTGGCCACCGTTGCCAGCGCGCCAATGACGAAGGCCGTGCGGATGCTCTTCAGCGACTGGTACAGCACGTCGTTGCCGGTGAGGTCGGTGCCCAATAGGTGGTATGGACCCGACAGCGCGCTGGCCGGCCCGGCCAGCAGGCAGACCACCGCCAGCGTGATCAGCGCGACATGCCACGGCGTCGGGTCGTCGGCCGCGCGCAAACGGGTCCAGGTCTGGCCGAAGCCCTGGCTACGCGAACGCGCCAGCCCTGCGATGAAGGCCATGCCCAGCAGCACCGCGGCCAGGGCGCCGAAGGCCAGCCCGATGGCGCCGCGCGCCAGCAGGTCGCCGGCCCATTCCTTGGCGGGGTCCTTCAAGTGCTTGCCGCCGAACTCGAGCCGCGGCGCCACACGCTGCGGCTGGCCGTCGATGAGCAGGGTTTCCTTCGTGAAACCCAGGTACGACAACGGCCGCGAGTAAGTCGATTCACGGCCGTCGACCAGATCCGCCATCCAGACATCGAGCAGCGAGCGCGTGCGCGTGTCGTAGGCCACCGCCGCACCCGCCGGCGCACCTGCGGCGGGCGCCAGCAGCGGCCGGAAGTGCACGCTGTCCAGCAGCGTGATGCCCAGGCACAGCACCAGAACGATCGAGCTCGACAGCGCCGGCGCGTCGTGGAACACCTTGCGCCAGTTGGCCAGCAGGTCGGGCTTGCGGAACACCGTCACCGCGTAAGCCACCAGCGCCGTCACCAGCGCCCAGATCGCCACGTCGGTCCACAGCAGCACGAACTTCGGCATGGTCGCTCGGCGCTCTCTTCAGGCCAGCCGCACGCGGGGGTCGACCCAGGTGTAGGCGATGTCGATCAGGATGAAGGTCGCGATGTACAGCAGCGAACCCAGGAAGACCATCGTGCGCACGACCGCGAAGTCCTGCTTGCCGATGGCCTCGATGACGTAGGCGCCCAGCCCCGGCAGCCCGAAGAAGCTCTCGAACACCAGGCTGCCGAGGAAGATATACGGCAGGTAGCCGCCGGCACTGGTGATGATCGGGATCAGCGCGTTGCGCAGCACGTGGCGCGACAGCACGCGGCCCTCGCTCAGGCCCTTGCCGCGCGCGGTGCGCACGTAGTCCTTGCCGATTTCCTCAAGGAACATCGCCCGGTACAGCCGCGCCTCGCCACCCAGCCGCGCGATCAGCGACAGCAGCACCGGCAGCGCCAGGAAAGCGATCGCATCCCAGCCCGGCGCGTAGCCCGATATCGGCGCCAGCTTGAGCACGCGCGAAAACAGATACTGGCCGACGATGATGTAGAACAGGCTGGATATCGACAGCATCAGCACGCAGGCCACGACGCCCCAGAAGTCGAGCCGCGAGTGCCTGAACAGCACCAGCAGCAGCGCGAACGCCGTGCTGGCCACGACTTGCAGCAGGAACAGCGGCAACGCCATCTGCACGCTGACCCACATGCGCGATGCGACCTCGTGGCCGATGTCGCCGGCGCTCTCGGAATCGGCACGCCCGAAGTCGAGCGCGAACAGCGAGACCGAACGCTCCCAGAAGATCGTCTCGGTAACCTTCTCGGGCCCGCTCTTGGCCGCGTTCAGGTACAGCGGCTTGTCGTAGCCGCGCTCGGACTTCCACTTCTCGATCGACTCCTGCGTGACGCGTTTGCCACCCAGGTTCAAACGCGCCATGTCGTCGGGCGTGTTGACGGTGAAAAACAGCAGGAAGGTCGCCAGGTTCACGCCCATCAGGATCAGCACCCCGTAGGCCAGGCGGCGGGCGATGTAGCTCAACATCCGGGGTGAGCGAGCTTCACGCCTGGTTCAACACGCGGCCACGCGCATCGGTGCGTTCGCGCTGCTTCAGGTGGCGGCGGCCGACCCACAACAGTGCCAGCACCAACGCCGCAACCACCAGCAATGGCCACCACACCGGGTGGTTCCAGGCCGCGAGCTTGGCCACTCGGGCCTGCGTATCCAGGCGCAGATAACGCCCGTTGTCGCGGATCAGCACGGCTGCCTTGTGGTTGTGCACCCAGCCCTGCGCTGCGGCGCTGGCGTAAGGGAAAAAGCCCATCGTCCACGGCGCGTCCTGGCGCACGACGGCGACAGCCTGATCGATCAGCTTCTGCTTCTCGGGGCCGTCCGGCAGCGTCTTCATCTTCAGGAACAGGCGGTCGTATTCGGTGCTGGCGTAGTTGGCGGTGTTCTCGCCGTCGAACTTGGTCTTGCCGGTGGGGCCGTAGAGCAGGAACAGGAAGTTCTCCGCGTCCGGGTAGTCGGCCAGCCAGCCGAGCCAGAAGACCTGGTACTTGCCTTTGCGCACCTTGTCCTGGAACTGGTTGTTATCGGTGGCGCGCACTTCCAGTTGGATGTCGATCTTGGCGAACTGGCGCACCACCCAGTCGATCTCGGGTTTGCGTTCGGGTGTGGGCGGCGCGTAGAAGTCGTAGTTCAGCACCAGCGGTTTGCCGGTGGTGGCCTCGCGCCCTTGCGGGTAGCCGGCTTCGACCATCAACTGCTTGGCTTCGGCTATTGCGCGCCGCACCGCCTTGCCGTCCTTCCACACATGCGTCACCGGGTTCACGCCTTCGGGCGTGCCTTCTCGCGAGCCGAAGATGCCCGGCGGCAGCGGGCCCATCGCGGTGTCGCCGGCCTTCTTGGGGAAGACCTTGGAGTACTCCTCCCAGTCGATGGCGACCGAGATCGCCTGGCGCAGCTTGCGATTCTTGGCGATGCGATCCGGCGTGGCGCCCTCGCCGTCACCGATCACCGGGTCGAGCATGTTGAAGCCGATGAAGTAGCTGTTGACGTCGGAGAAGCGCTCCAGCCGGAATCCCTTGTCGAGGAAATCCTGGCGCACCTCCTCGCTGTCCTGCATGCCGACGAGGTGGTCCATGCCGGTATCGGTGCGGTCGTAGACCTCGATGTCGTAGTAGCCCTGCGTGAACTTGCCGCGGCGGGGCACCGCTTCGCGCTCGACGGTGGAGACGATGGCGTCGATGAAGGGCGTCGGCTTGCCGCAGTCGGCCAGCAGGCCCTTGGCCTTGTCTTCTTCGCTGCCTTCGCACGGGTAAGGCGTGCCGCGGTAGTTGGGGTTGCGCCGCATCACGTGGCGACGATCCTTGACGAACTCGGTCAGCATGAACGGGCCGGTGCCGACTGGCCAGGTGTCCAGCGTCAACGAGCGCTCGGCCATGCCGGGCTGGGCGTAGAAGGCGTCCGCTTCCCACGGCACCGGCGCGGTGAAGGTCAGCGTCATCCAGTACGCCCACTGCGGGTACTTGCCCTTGATGCGCACACGCAGCAGGTGCCTTTCGGGTGCGGTGGCACCGGCCAGCGGCCACTGGCGGAAGTCGAGGAAAGGCTTGTCCTGGCTGGCCGCGTCCAGACCCTTGCGCAGCTTGGCGTCTTCGGCCTTGATCAGCGGACCGTACTCGCGCAAGCCGATCACGTACTCGGCAAAGGTGCTGTAGATCGGCGTCGTGATGCGGGTCGTAGCCTGGCGCTTGAGTGCGTAGACGAAGTCTTCAGCCACCAGTTCACGCGTGCCCTGGTGTTCGAAGTCCAGCGGCGTGCGGCGCTCGCCGAGTTCGCCGCGCTTCATCGCGTGGTAGCGGTACTTGCCCTGCTCGTCCTTGGCAAAAGCCGGGTGCGGCTGGAACAGGATGCCGGGCCTGATCGGGACGTCGTAGACGCTCTCGGCGACCTGCTCGGCCGGCGCGTCGTCGGGCAAGGCCTGCCCGTCCTTGCCGATGTAGCGCGGCTTGGTCACCGCGGCGGCGCTCTTGGCCTCCAGCTCGAAGGGCCGCTTCAGGTAGTGGTAGCCGTAGGGCGGCTCGTAGATCTGGTAGGTGTAGGTGGTCTCGTTGCTCCAGTAGGACGCGGTCGGGTCCAGGTGGCGCGGCGAGGTCTCCTGGTCCGAGGTGAACAGCGTGTTGGTCGCTGCCGCGTCGCGCGGCCACGGGTTGTTGTTGCAGGCAGCCAGCGCCAGCACGACGCCCAGGGCAAACAGGGCAACAAGGAAAGGTCGGCGGCATCGCATCGAGCGGCGATTCTAGGGACCGGCTTTCGCGCCCGACCTACCAGCCGATCAGCACATCACGCCCCTGCACCAGCAACTGCACGCGGCGGCCGACCGGCAACGTCAGCTTCGGGTGCACATGGCCGAACGGCAGGCCGGTCAGGATCGGCGTGCGGCACACCGCGCGCAGATGCGCCACCACGCTCTTCAGCGTGTAGCCGCGGTCCAGCGGCGAGGGCTTCCAGTTGCTGAAGGCGCCGAGCACGACGGCGCGTTGCGAGCCCAGCACGCCGGCCTGGTGCAGTTGCAGCAACGAGCGTTCGACGCGGTACGGGTGTTCGTTGACGTCTTCGAGAAACAGCACGCCGCCCTTGATGCGCCTGGCGTCGGGCATGTGCTTCGTGCCGAGCAGCGAACACAACACGGTCAGGTTGCCGCCCCACAGCACACCGCGCGCCGACAAGCCGTCGAAGCCCGCTGCGGTGCGAAACCCGACCGCTTCAAGCTCGCCGCTCATCGCCTCCAGGAAGCAGTCGCGAGTGACTTCGTCGACGGGCTCGGCCGCCGCCGTGTCGGAGCTGCGGCCGAAGTCGTCGAGCGCCATCGGCCCGGCCCAGCTGCTGGCACCGGTGTGCTGAAGCAGCGCCAGTTGCAGCGCCGTCATGTCGCTGTAGCCGACCCAGCGCGTGCCGCTCTCGACGCTCTTCGCCAGCCGCTTCCACTGGATGGCGTCGAGCAGCCGCGTCAGGCCGTAGCCGCCCCGCGTGGCCATCGCGATCGACGGTGCGGCGGCTGCCACGCGGTGGATCGCTTCGAGGCGGGCTTCGTCGCTACCGCCGAATCGCTGCGCGCGGGCTGTTGCGCTGGTATCGATCTCGACCTCGAAGCCGCAATCGCGCAGGCGGCGCGCGGCCAGCCGCAACGCTGCCGCCGTCGGCACGACGCCGGCAGGGGTGAACAGCTTCAACAAGGTCACGGGGCTTTCACTTCAGTGGCGGTGGCGCAACGAAGAACTCGGTCGTTTCGCCGGTCGGAATTGGGGGCGCCACCGCTTCGACCTCGGCCGGGAGCGCGGCGACAGCGGCAGCAGCGCCATCGGAACCAGCGGCACCAGCGGCACCACCCGGGACAGGCCGCGGCGGGCGCTGAGCCCGTCGCCGTTCGACGAAGAACTCGCGCAGCATCGCGCCGCATTCGACGGCGAGAACGCCGCCGACGACCTGGGTGTGGTGGTTGAGCCGGGCTTCAGCGAACAGGTCCAGCACCGAGCCGGCCGCGCCCGTCTTCGGATCGGCCGCGCCGAACACCACACGCTTGAAGCGCGCGTGCATCAGCGCCATCGCGCACATCGCGCAAGGCTCCAGCGTCACGTACAGCTCGCACTCGGGCAGGCGGTAGTTCTCCAGCAGCGTGGCGGCGTGGCGCAGCGCCACGATCTCGGCATGCGCGGTCGGGTCGTGCGTGGTGATCGGGCGGTTGTAGCCGGTGGCCACCACCTGCAAACCGCTGTCCAGCCGCCGCACGATCACAGCGCCAACCGGCACCTCGCCGACCAACCACGCGTTCTGCGCCTGGTCGAGCGCCAGGCGCATCGGAATCGTGTCGTCGGGCGGCTCTGCCATGGCGCTGGATTGTGGTGGCGCCGCCGCCTTCGCTTGTAGCGGCGTCTGCCTCAGGCCCGCTGCCAGGCGTGAAAACGCTCGACCCACTTCAACAGCCGCTGCGGCGCATGCGCGCGCTTCCATTCGCCCGCGGCGTACTTGTTGGCCTCGGCCAGCGTCGGGTAGGTGTGGATCGTGCCGAGAATCTTGTTCAGCCCCAGGCCGTGTTTCATCGCCAGCACGAACTCGGCCAGCAAGTCGCCGGCATGCGCGCCGACGATCGTGGCGCCGAGGATGCGGTCCTTGCCCGGCACCGTCAGTACCTTGACGAAGCCGTGGGCAGTGCCATCGGCGATCGCACGGTCGAGGTCGTCGATGCCGTAGCGCGTGACTTCGACCTCGATGCCCTGTTGCTTCGCTTCCGCCTCCGACAGGCCGACGCGGGCAACTTCGGGGTCGGTAAAGGTGGCCCATGGGATCACGGAATAGTCGACCTTAAAGCGCTTGAAGCGGCCGAAGAGCGCGTTGACGGCGGCATACCAGGCCTGGTGCGCTGCCGTGTGGGTGAACTGGTACGGGCCGGCCACGTCGCCGACGGCGTAGATGTTCGGCAGCAGCGTCTGCAAGTACGCGTCGGTCTCGACCGTCTTCTTCGCCGTGATCGGGATGCCGAGTTCTTCCAGGCCGAAGCCGGTGGTGCGCGGGCTACGGCCGACGGCGCACAGCAGTTGGTCGAACTCGATCGCCGACTCGACGCCACCGGCCTTCACGATCAGGCGCTTGCGGCCATCGGCGACCTCGCAGCGCAGCGCCTGGTGGTTGGTCAGCACGTTGACGCCGTCTTCGCGAAGCGCCGTGGCGATCAACGCCGACACCTCCTCGTCCTCGCGCCCCATCAGCCGCGGCGCCATCTCCACCTGCGTGACGGCCGAGCCCAGCCGCGCGAAGCTCTGCGCCAGTTCGCAGCCGATCGGCCCGCCGCCCAGCACCACCAGCCGCGGCGGCAGTTCGGTCAGGCCCCAGACCGTGTCGCTGGTCAGACAGCCGGCTTCAGCCAGCCCCGGCAGCGGTGGCACGAACGGCGCAGCACCGGTGGCGATGACGATGCTGCGCGTGGTCAGCGTGCGCGTCGAGCCGTCAGGCATCGTCAGCAGCACGCTCCACGGCGAGGTGATGCGCGCGTGGCCTTGCACCACGTCGACCCCAAGCGCCGTGTAGCGCTGGACGGAGTCGTGCGGCTCGATGGCGCGCACCACGTTCTGGATCCGCGCCATGACGGCGGCGAAGTCGACGCGCGCGCTCGCCTCACGCAGGCCCAGCGAGTCCGCCTTGCAACGAATCTCCTTGGCCAACTTGGCCGAGCGGATCAACGCCTTGCTCGGGACGCAGCCATAGTTCAGGCAGTCGCCGCCCATCTTGTGGCCCTCGACCAGCGTCACCTGGGCCTTCACCACCGATGCAATGTAGGCCGTGACCAACCCACCGGCCCCGGCACCGATGACGACCAGGTTGCGGTCGAAGCGCGCCGGCTTCTGCCACTTCGCATAGAGCTTGCGCCGCCGCCACCCATCGACCCCGAACTTGGCGATCAGCGGGAACACCCCCAGCAGCACGAAGCTGCCCAGCAGCGCGGGCGAAAAGATGTCGGCGGTGCGCTGGATGGTCGCTAGCTGCGTGCCCGCATTCACGTAGACCGCGGTGCCCGCCAGCATGCCGAGCTGGCTGACCCAGTAAAAGCGCGTCGCCGCGATCGGCGTCAACGCCGCCAGCAGATTGACGGCAAAGAACGGGAACAGCGGCACCAGCCGCAGCGTCAACAAGTACCACGCGCCATCACGCTGCATGCCCTGGTTGATCGGCTCCAGCAGGTTGCCGAAGCGCTTCTGCACCGCATCGCGCAGCAAGTAGCGCGCAATCAGGAACGACAGCAGCGCACCGATCGCCGACGCGAACGACACCACCACCAGCCCCTTCACCAACCCAAACAGAGCGCCGCCGGCCAGCGTGAGGATGGCGGCCCCGGGCAGCGACAGCGCAGCCACCGCCACGTAGACCACGAAGTAAAGCGCGAGCGAGCCGGCCGGGTGGGCCGCCACCGAAGCCGCCAGCGCGTCGCGGCTGGCCTTCAGCGATTCCAGCGTCAGCAGCTCGCCAAGGCCGAAGTGGCGCCACAGCAGCGCGGCCACGATCGCCAGCACCGCCACGGCCAGCCAGACAGTTCGGCGCGCGGGCTTCTTCGGCGGCTGGGAAACGGACATTTGCAACACTCCTGGTGAAAGATCTTGTTCGCCGATGCGAACCACGCGCAGTGCGCAGCGCCGATCGTGTCATGCGGTCTTCGCGCCCGCAGCATGCGCCGCTGCCAGCGCTGCACCACACTCCCGCCCATCCCCGCCACCCACAAGGAACCCCGCGCCATGAGCAGCTATTACGAGAGCACCGACCTGGCCAAGTTCGGCAGCATCGGCGAACACGGCAAGGCGCTGGCGGACGAGTTCTTCAAGTACTACGGCATGGTCACCGGCGCCGACGGTGCGTTGACCAAACGCGAGAAGGCCCTGATCGCCCTGGCTGTGTCGCACAGCGAGAAGTGTCCTTACTGCATCGACGCGTACACCACCGCCTGCCTGGAAGCCGGCGCCAACCCGGCGCAGATGATGGAAGCGGTGCACGTGGCGGCCGTGATGAAGGCCGGCGTGACGCTGGTGCACTCGGTGCAGATGAAGAACCAACTCGACAAACTGGTCCTGTGAAGATCGCCACCGCCCCCGCCGTCACGCGCGCGGCGCGCGGCCGCCACGACTTCGACGCGCTGCTCAAGGGCCAGGGCATCACCTTGCCGCCGCTGGGCATCGAGACACTGCAAGTCAACATCACGCGGCTGTGCAACCAGGTCTGCCGGCATTGCCATGTCGATGCGTCGCCGACGCGCACCGAAGCGATGAGCCGCGCTGGCATCGAGCGTTGCATTGCGCTGTTGAAACAGCACCCGGAGATCCGCGCGCTGGACATCACCGGCGGCGCACCCGAGCTGCATGAAGACTTCGTCTGGATGGTCGAACAGGCGCGGCGGCTCGGCCGCCAGGTCATCGTGCGCCACAACCTCACGGTCAGCTTCGACCCGCACCCACGCAGCGGCGAATCGATGCGGCACCTGCCCGCCTTCTTCGCGGCACAGCGCTGCGAAGTGGTCTCGTCGCTGCCGTACTACCAGCAGTTCTTCACCGACGCCCAGCGCGGCGATGGCGTGTTCGAAAAGAGCATCCGCGGCCTGCAGGAGCTCAATGCATTCGGCTACGGCGTCGAGGGTACCGGCCTCGTGCTGAACCTGGTCTACAACCCGGTCGGCCCGTACCTGCCGGCGGCGCAGGCGGCGCTTGAAGCCGACTACAAGCGGGAACTGGCCACTCGCTTCGGCATCGAGTTCAACAGCCTGTTCACGATCACCAACATGCCGATCAACCGCTTCGCGCTGCACCTGCGCAAGAGCGGCCAGTACGAGGCTTACATGGACAAGCTGCTGGCGGCCTTCAACCCGCAAGCCGCCGCGGGCGTGATGTGCCGCAGCATCGTCAGCGTGTCGTACGACGGCACGTTGCACGACTGCGACTTCAACCAGATGCTTGAGATGCCGGTGGAAACGATCGACGGCCGCACACCGACGATCTTCGACTTCGACTTTGCGGCGTTGATGCGAAGGCGCATCCGCTTCGGCCCGCACTGCCTGGGCTGCACCGCAGGCGCCGGCTCGTCGTGCGGCGGGGTGACCGCCTGAGCTTTGCTCAGGCTCTCGGGCTGGCCTGCCACGCTGAACGGCGCTGGGCACGCTGCGCAGCCCGTTCGGCGCGAAGGCTCTGGACCCAATCAGCCGTGCCGCGGTCTGCGGTCGCCGCCAGCACGCCGCCGGCAGCTGCACGCGCGGCAGGCGGCATTGCCTGCAGCGCGGTCTGCTCGTGGCACCGGCCGAAGCCGTCGCGTTGAAGGAAGCCCGTATCGACCAGCCAGCGCCGCAACTCGGCATGGTCGGTGTCCAGGCAGCGTGCCACGCTGGCCAGCTGCGCCTTCAACGCGGCGTTGATCCCGGCTTCGGTCAACGCAGCCGCCGGCGGCAATGCGGCCCAGATGAGGGCCAGCGCAGCCAGCCGCTGCCGGTCGGTCAAGCCGCCGAGCATCACGCCGTCCTTGACGACGAACGCGGCGAGCCAGGCGGTATCGGGGCTGGCGACGGGTGCGGTGGGATGATTCATGCGTCAAAGCTTAGCAAGCCTGCCTTGCCTCGAAAAGTACCTTCTCTCACCGCCAATGCCGCCGGCCCGGGTCGGGTGCGGCCGCTGCTCGTGGTGATTTCAGCGCTTGCGGCTGCCGCGCCGGCGAGCGTGACGGCGCAGGCCGAACAGACCGTCGTCGTCACCGGCTCGTTGCGCGAAGCGACGATGCAGGGTGCGCCCTACGCCATCAGCGTGGTCGACGCGGCGGCGCTGCGCAGCGCCGGGCCGATGGTCAATCTGTCCGAGGCGTTAGCGCGTGTGCCAGGCCTGGTGGTGGCCCAGCGCAACAACTACGCGCAGGACTTGCAGATCAGCGCGCGCGGCTTCGGCGCGCGTGCCGGCTTCGGCGTGCGCGGCGTTCGGCTGTATACCGACGGCATACCGGCGACCATGCCCGACGGCCAGGGCCAGGCGGCGCATTTCGACCTGGCCGGTGCGCAGCGCATCGAGGTGCTGCGCGGCCCGTTTTCAGCGCTCTACGGCAACAGCTCGGGCGGCGTGATCGCCCTCATCACCGCGCCGGCGACGCAGGGGTTGGCCGAAGCGGCGCTGGACGGCGGCGGCTTCGGCCTTGCACAGGGCCGCCTGTCCGTGGCCACGCCGCTCAGCGCCGGCTTCGACGTGCGCGCATCGCTGAGCCGGGTCGATATCGAAGGCTTCAGGCCGCAAAGCGAAGCCCGGCGCACCCTGGGCCAGGCGCGCGTGGGTTACACCACCGACAGCGACCGGCTGACGTTGATCGTCTCCGACCACCGGCAACGCGCGTTGGACCCGCTGGGCCTGAGCCGCGCGCAGTTCGACGCCGACCCGCGCCAGACCACCCCGCAGGCGGCGCAGTTCGACACCCGCAAGACGATCGCGCAGACGCAGGCCGGCCTGCGCTGGCGCCACCTGTTCGCCGAAGGTGCGTGGCGCGAAACCAGCCTGGCGCTGTACGAGGGCACGCGCGACGTGGTGCAGTGGCTGGCCATCGCCCCGGCCACGCAGGCGGCGTCGCGGCACGGCGGCGGGGTGATCGACTTCTCACGCGGGTACGGCGGCGTCGACCTTCGCGGGCGCTGGGCCTGGGGCGAGACCGAACTGGCGGCCGGTATCTTGCAGGAGCGCCAGACCGACGACCGCCGCGGCTTCGAAAACTTCACCGGCATCGCGCCGAACCAGCTGCTCGGCGTGACCGGCCGCCTGCGCCGCGACGAAAACAACCGTGCGATCAGCCGCGAGGCCTTCGCCCAACTCAGCACGCCGGTCGGCAGCGCCTTGCAGCTGAGTGCCGGGCTGCGCAGCGGCCGGATCGAGCTGTCAGCGCGCGACAACTTCCTCGCCAACGGCGACGACTCCGGCACATTGGCCTACCGCTTCACCAACCCCGTGCTCGGCCTGCGTTGGGCCCTGGCGCCGCAGTGGATGCTGCATGCCAGCGCCGCCAGCGGCTACGAGTCGCCGACGCTCGGCGAACTGGCCTACCGGCCCGATGCCGGCGCCGGTTTCAACACCGCGCTGCGCGGCCAGCGCAGCCGCCAGTTCGAGATTGGCAGCAAGTGGCGCGGCGAAGCCGGCTTCGAACTCGACGCGGCGCTGTTCGGCATCCGCACCCTCGACGAGATCGGCGTGCAGACCAACAGCGGAGGCCGCTCGACCTTTCAGAACGTGGGCCGCACGGCGCGCCACGGGTTGGAGCTGGCTGCCGCCAGCGCGCTACCGGCCGGCTGGAAAGCGCAAGCGTCGATGACGTTGCTGAAGGCGAGCTACAGCGACGGCTTCCTCACCTGCACCAGCATCCCGTGCCCAGCCGCCAGCGTGGCCGTGCCGGCCGGCAAGCGCATTGCCGGCACGCAGCGCGGCAGCCTGTGGGCCGAGGTGCAGACGGCGCCGTACGCCTCCGGCCAGTTTGCGCTCGAATGGCGGGCCAGTGCGCGGACCGCGGCCAACGACCTGAACACCGAATTCGCGCCCGGCTACGCCGTCTTCAACCTGCGCTGGAGCCATCGCGCCGAGTTCGGCGACGGCTTCGCGCTCGAAGCCTTGGCGCGCATCGACAACCTCACCGACAAGGTCTACGCCGGCAGCGTGATCGTGGGTGATGCCAACGGCCGCTTCTACGAACCCGGCGCGCCGCGCAACGCGCTGTTGTCGCTGCGGCTCTTGCAGCGCTTCTGAGTCTAGGTTTGCAGCAAGCGCCGCAGCGCCGCGGGCGCGAAGGGCTTGGGCAACGTGCCGGCGAATCGCAGCCGCAGCGAAACGGCCAGCGCGGTCCGTTGCGTCGCCATGCCGGCCAGCCGGCCGACCGTCTCGACCAGGATGCCGACGAGCTCGTCGTCGTCCAGGTTCAACAGCCGTCCGGCCGCGGAAGGTTCGGATCCAGTGTCTGCGGCCATCGGCGACAACGGGTTTCTCAGCGCAGCACCGCGCGCACCTTGCGCGCGGGGTCCACGGCGCGATACAGCCTGGCCAACAGCTGCCCGCCGCGGTCCAGCCGCCCATGTTGCACGACGGCGTACTCGTGGCCGCGCGACTGCTTGGCGAATCCGTAAGCCATGCTCAGGCCCGGCCCGGCCCGGCCCGGCGCACAACGATGTGGGCACGCCGTGCAGTCTATGAGGAAGACGCCGGCCGCCGTGGCCCAGGTGTCGCAGCGGGGGGGGCAACACCACGGGCTGCGATCATCCGGTGTTGCCCAGTGCCTCGCGCACCGCGCGATCCAGTTCGCTGCGCCGGTACGGCTTGGCCAGCAACCGCGCGCCCTCGTCGAGCCGGCCGTGGTGGACGATGGCGTTCTCGGTGTAGCCCGGCCACCAGCGCATTCAAATCCACCACCCTCGGCGCCAACGCCTGTTTGCGGGCGAACGCCAGCAGGCGCTGCGTCAGCTCGGCCCCGCGCTGCGCGGCGGTACTGATCATCTCGGCCAGAACCCGCTGGCGGGCGTCGTCGCGGTTCAGCTCGGTCAACAGTTCGGCGTTGCCCATCACCACCGTCAGCAGGTTGTTGAAGTCGTGCGCCACGCCGCCCGTCAACTGGCCGACCGCCTCCAACCGTTGCGACTGGCGCAGCCGTTCGTTCAACTCGGCAATGTCCTGGCGCTGCTGCTGCAGCGACTCCGCGGTCTGGTTCAGTACGCGCATCAAGTCGCCCATCTCGCCCCGCGGCAGCGGTGTTTCGATCCGCGCCGCCAGGTCACCCGCCGCCGACCGGCTGGCCATGCGGGAGATGCGCTCCACCGGCCTTCGGATGGCGCGTTCGGCCAGCATCCACACGCCCAGGAAAACCGCAGCGGCCATCAGCGCCAGCAAGGTCAGGTCCTGCGCCAGCCGCCGGTCGGCGCTGGCCACCAGCATCTGCTTGGGCACGGCCGCCAGCATGAACTCAAACAGCGGCGTGGCGGCGATCGACGAGCCGGGCACTTCGCGCGCCGCGTCGGTGCGCGAGGTGGCCATCACCGTGCCGCGCTCGTCCACCAGCAGCAGCGACGCACCGGGCACCGAAAACGACGCCGGCTCGGCCAGCGCCTTCAGGTTCAGCAAGGCCAACAGCACAAACAGCAGTTGCCCCTGCGCGGAGCGCACCGGGTGCGCGGTCTGCATCACCGCGATGCCCGTGATGCGGCCAAAGACGGGTTCGATGGCCACGCCCTCGGCCAGCGTTTGCGCGGCCTTGAAGTAGCCGCGGTCGCGCAGGTCGAGCTGCCGGCCGCTGCGCAGCGAATCGCAGAACAGGCTGCCGTCGGGCTTGATGGTGATCAGCCCGGTGTATTGCGGGTTGGCCGCCAGCACCTTGGTGAGAAAAACCGAGCAGGCATCGCGGTCGGGCGACTCGGGGTCGCGCGCGCGGGCTAAGCCGTAGAGCAGCTGGGTCGTGCCCTGGATCTTGTCGGCGATCAGCTCCGCCCGCCGCTGCGCGATGAGTTGCAACCGCGCCGAATCGGCTTCGACGCTGCGATGCCGCTCCTGCACGAAGCGGCCGACGTGCCACAGCGCCGGCAGCGCGGTCAACAGCAAGGTCAGCCACAACAGGCGAGCACGGATGCTCATCAGCGCCGTTCTTTGCCAGCGGCAAAAAGGACATCTGGATCATGGCGCGGTTCCCGGATGGCCCCGCGCCCGGCCCGAACCCACCCACCCACCCACCCACCCGGCAGCGCCAGCAGGGTCGCATGAGCGTAGGGCTTTCCCTGCCCTGCGACTGGGTGTCTCCCGCTGCACAGCAGCCCCGCCGGACCGAACAATCGACCCATCGCAGAAGTCTGTGCAAACCTTTCGAGATTCGGTCTCGCCTCTGCACAGCAGCGCCACCGTTATGGCGGGGTGTCGCCTGGCTTTACCAAGCGTGCCGTTACCGCTGTTTTTTTGATCAATTTTTTGGAGCAACAGAGCCCCATGAAGAGCAAGAGCACCCGTACGCTGAGCCTTATCGCTGGCGCTATCGCCCTGTTGTCGGCTGGCGCTGCCCAGGCCGTCGGCGGCCACTACTTCAACCTCCGCGGCATTGCCCCGGCCGACTTCGACATCACGCCGCTGATCGTGGCCGGTGACCCGGGCGGCTCGCCCACCGACAACCCGACGCTGCGCATCGACCCGAACGTGGCGACGTCGCCGTGGAGCGGTGTGGCGAGCCTGAATTTCCAACTGAACTGGAACAACTGGAGCGGGACTGGCACGCCCCCCCCAGGCTACGGCAGCTTCATCTGCTCTGGCGCAATGGTGTCGCCGATCCACTTCGTCACGGCCGCGCATTGCATCGACCGTGACAACAACGGCACCAACCCGATCCTGGCCGGTGGCGTTGACCGTGCACGTGTGGTCTTCAATGCCACCGCTGCGGGCGCTGGCACGGCCGTCTTGACGGCCATCTCGGCCGTCATCCACCCGAACTACGCGGGCTTCGGCAATTGCCCGGCCATCGTCACCGGCGTCGACCCGTTCTGCCTGAACGACGACGTGGCCGTGATCACGCTGGGCGTCGCCGCCCCGACCGACGCCAAGATCTACCGGCTGGACCCCAGCTTCATCGGCAGCAACGCAGTCGCCACGCACGTTGGCTACGGCACCACCGGCAACGGCGTCACGGGCTTCACGCCCGGCAGCGCCAACTTCCGTATCAAGCGGGTTGGCGGCAACCACATGGACCGCCCCCTGGACGAGACCGACGACGATTTCAACTTCTCGTCGGGCAGTTCGCCGGAAGTCTGGAGTGCTGACTTCGACAACGCAGCTTTGGGCGTTGACGTCCATTGCACGCTGTACACCGTTTGCTCGCCGATTCTGGCCAACAACGTCGAAACGACCCTCGGCGGTGGCGACTCTGGCGGCCCGACCTTCAAGATGGGCGCCAACGGCGAGTGGCTGCTGATCGGCAACAACACCTTCGGCCGCACCTTCACCGCCGGCCAGGTCGGCGGCACCTTCGGTACGGCCTACGGCGGCATGATCCTGGGCGCCTACGTGGATTGGCTGGAGCAGGAAACCGGTGGTGCGATCCAGGTAGTCCCCGAGCCCGGCACCTACGCGATGATGGGTCTGGGCCTGGCTGCAGTGGCTGGCTTGGCGCGCCGCCGCCGCAAGCTGCAAGCCTGATCCGGCTTCTGCGCTAGAAACGCCGCACGGGGGCACGCCCCCTGTGCGGCGTTTTGCATGGCGTCGGCTCCGCCGACAACCGCCCGTTGCGCCCGCGACGAGAAGTGCTCGCGACCATGGCCGGTGAAGCGGGGACCGGCCGACCCGCTGCGAGCTCGGTGCCCCTGTAGGCACGGTCTGACAACCGATTGGCCCGATCGGCCTTCAGGCGGATGGCCGGCGGTGCCAGACTGCGCGAGCGGTGGCGTGTGCGCCCCGCCCACGAAGGGCCCCACCGATGAACCTGCCCGTGCACCTGAGCGTGAACGGCGTTCCGCATGAATTGAGCCTCGACCCGCGTACCAGCGTGCTCGACGCGCTGCGCGACCACCTTGGCGTGATGTCGGTGAAGAAGGGCTGCGACCACGGCCAGTGCGGCGCATGCACCGTCCTGCTGAACGGCCGCCGCGTCGTGCCTTGCCTGTGCCTGGCGGTTTCGTACGACGGCGCCGAGGTTGTCACCGCCGAGGGCCTGGGCGGCGGGCACCCGCAAGGGCTGCACCCCTTGCAGCAGGCCTTAATCGACCATGACGGGCTGCAATGCGGCTACTGCACGCCGGGCCAGGCGTGCTCGGCGGTAGGCATGCTGGAAGAGTTCAAGGCCGGCCAACCCAGCCACGTCACGCCGAACCTCAATGCGCCGTTCGCGCTGAGCGACGACGAGATCCGCGAGCGCATGAGCGGCAACCTGTGCCGCTGCGGAGCCTACGTGAACATCGTGGCCGCGATCCGCGAGGTGGCCAAATGAGCCCCTTCGACTACGCGCGTGCCAGCAGCGTGGCCGAAGCCGTGGCACGCATCGGCAGCGGCGGCGCGTTCCTGGCCGGTGGCACCAACCTGCTCGACCACATGCGGCTCGGCATCCGCGCGCCGCAACAGCTGGTGGACGTGAGCCGTCTGCCGCTGACCGACATCACGCGCAGAGACGACGGCGTGCTGCACATCGGGGCGATGGTGCGCAACAGCGACATGGCAGCGCACCCGCTGATCCGCCAGCACATGCCGCTGGTGGCGCAAGCACTGCTGGCCGGTGCGTCGGGGCAGTTGCGCAACATGGCCACGACCGGCGGCAACCTCTTGCAACGCACGCGCTGCGTGTACTTCCAGGACCTCACAACGCCGTGCAACAAGCGCGAACCTGGCAGCGGCTGTTCGGCGCGCGAAGGATTCGGCCGCTACAACGCGCTGTTCGGCACGTCTGACGCGTGCGTGGCGGTGCACCCTTCGGACTTGTGCGTGGCGCTGGCAGCCGTCGATGCAACGGTGGTGGTCGAAGCGGCCGCCGGCGAACGGCGGGTGCCCTTCGCCGAACTGCACTGCCTGCCCGGCGACACACCGCAGCACGACACGTCGTTGGCGCACGGTGAGCTGATCACTGCCGTGGAAATCGCGCCGCTGCCGTTCGCCGTGAACTCACACTACCGCAAGGTGCGTGAGCGGGCTTCGTACGCCTTTGCGCTGGTGTCGGTGGCGGCGGCGCTCGACGTGCGCGACGGTGTCGTGCACGCCGTGCGCCTGGCGCTGGGCGGCGCCTCGCACAAGCCGCACCGCGCAGCAAGGGCCGAAGCCGCGCTGATCGGCCGGCCGGCAGTCCATGAAGCGTTCCTGGCCGCCGCAGACGCCGAACTGGCCGACGCCCGACCGGGCAACGACAACGCCGTCAAGCTGCCGATGTTGCGCAACACGATCGCGGCGGTGCTTGGCGGACTCGCTGCTGGCGTAGGGGCATGAGACACCGAGGCGAGCGCCCGGCTGCTCCCAAGCCGGCCCGCATCCCCTCGGGGGATCGGCCGATGTACGCATCGGACGAGGGGCTCACATGAGCGCAATTTCCCAGACACCCAGCATCGGCGCAGCGCTGCCGCGCATCGACGGCCGCTTGAAGGTCACCGGCACCGCGCCTTACGCCTACGAACACCCGGTCGAGAACGCGCTGCATCTGTTCCCCATCACCGCGCGCATCGCCCGCGGCACGGCCGCGCGGATCGACGTTTCAGCCGCCGCGGCGCTGGCCGGCGTGCGGTTGGTGATGACGCACCAGAACGCACCGCGTCTGTGGTTGAAGACGGATGCCGAACTGCATCTCTTGCAGTCGCCTGCCGTGTACTTCAAAGGTCAATTTATCGGCGCCGTGGTCGCCGACACGCCCGAGATTGCACGCCATGCCGCGAGCCTGGTGCAGGTCGACTACGAAGCCGTCACCCACGACACCGCGTTCCGCCATGACCACCCCGACCGCTTCGCGCCGAAGCGCGTCAACAGCTTCAAGCCCGCCGCCAGCGCGCGCGGCGACGTCGACGCGGCATGGGCCAACGCGCCGCACCAGATCGACCAGACCTACACCACGCCCACCGAACACCACAACCCGATGGAGCCGCACGCCGTCATCGCGATCTGGAAGAGCGGCTTCGCCTGGTCGCCGACCGCCAAGCAGCTGACGCTGTACGACAGCAACCAGGGCCCGCTGCTGGTGCCGCTGATGCTGGGGCCGCTGCTCGGTTTGTGGCCAACGCAGATCGAGGTCATCTCGCCCTTCGTCGGGGGCTCGTTCGGCAGCAAGGGCATGCCGCACGCACACCTGGTGCTGGCTGCGATGGCGGCCAAGCTGCTGCGGGGCAACGCCGTCAAGTTCGCGCTGACGCGCCAGCAGATGTTCGTCGGCACCGGCCACCGGCCCGAGAGCCACCAGCACATCCGGCTGGCGGCAGACGCCAGTGGCAAGCTGCTGGCGGTTGAACACCACGCGGTGTCACCCACCGCGCGCCGCAAGACCTACGTCGACCAGACCGCTACCGCGGTGCGGATGATGCTGGCCACGCCCAACCTGCGAACCAGCCACCGCGCGGTGCCGCTGGACACCTCGGCCGGCTTGTTCATGCGCGCACCGGGTGAGTTCACCGGCATGTTCGCGCTCGAAGTGGCGCTCGACGAGATGGCCATGCAGCTGGGGATCGACCCGATCGAACTGCGCTTGCGGAATGAACCTGCGGTGGACCCGGAAGACGGCAAGCCCTTCAGCACCCGCAACCTGGTCCGCTGCCTGACCGAAGGTGCTGCGGCGTTCGGCTGGGGCGAGCGCAGCAGCACGCCGCGCGCGCACCGTGACGGCGAGTGGTGGCACGGCATGGGCGTGGCCAGCGCGACCTACCCGAACCAGCACCTGATCAGCACCCGCGCCGGCATCCGCTTCGAAGGCGGGCGCTACAAGGTCGAGCTGCAAGCCGCCGACATCGGCACCGGGGCGCTGACGATCCTGGGTCAGATCGGCGCCGATGCGCTGGGCGTGCGCTTCGAGCAGGTCGACGTCGCGCTCGGCCGCAGCGGCCTGCCCTGGGCCACCATCGCTGGTGGCAGCATGGGCACCTACACCTGGGGCAGCAGCATCGTCGCGGCCGCGAAGAAGTTCCGCGACAAGCACGGCGTCACGCCGCGCGAAGGCGCTGGTGTCACCGCCACGGGCCAACTGCCGAAGGACTTCAAGGCCTACTCGCGCCATGCCTTCGGGGCCCATTTCGCCGCGGTGAAGGTCAGCGCCATAACCGGCGAAGTGCATGTCACGCGGATGCTCGGCATGTACGCCGCCGGCCGGATCATCAACCCGCTGACCGCGCGCTCGCAGTTCATCGGTGGCATGACGATGGGGCTGAGTGCGGCGCTGTTCGAAGAGAGCGTGACGGACCAGCGCTTCGGGCACGTGGTCAATGGCGACCTGGCGGGGTACCACATCGCATCGCATGCCGACGTGGTCGACGTCCAGGCGCAGTGGATCGACGAGTTCGATGCCTACTTCGGCCCGACGGGCGCCAAGGGCATCGGTGAGCTGGGCATCGTCGGGGTGCCGGCGGCCATCGGTAACGCGATCTTCAACGCGACCGGCCAGCGGCTGCGCGGCTTGCCGTTCACGCCGGACAAGCTGGTGGCCTGAAAGCAGGCGCTGGCCGTCACGCCGGCTGCAATCTTTGTTCGAAGGTGATCTCGATGAACTCTGCGGGCCGCGTGACCGCGACCAGCACCGTGACGCGCAACAGGCCGTCGAGGACCTCCTGCTGCGTCATCGTCTCGCCCGCCCCCAAGTGCACGCTGAAGGCATCGTCCGGCACCGCGCCGGCCAGGCCGCCGCGCTTCCAGATGCCGGTGAGGAAGTTGACGAGCATCGACTTCAGCATCGCCCAGGTGCTGGCGGTGTTGGGCTCGAAGACCAGCGCCTTGGCGGCGAACTGGCAACTCTGCTCCAGCATGATCATCGTGCGGCGCACGTTGATGTAGCGCCAGTCCAGGCTGTTGCCGTCCAGCGTTCGCGCGCCCCAGACCAGCGTGCCTTCGCCGATGAAGCTGCGGATAGCGTTGATGCTCTTGCCGGTGGGGGTGACGTTGAGGTCCTCCTGTTCGCCGTGCGAGACCACCACCGCCGGCGCCAGCACACCCGCCACGCTGACGTTGGCTGGCGCCTTCCACACACCACGCGTGCTGTCGACCATCGTGTACAGGCCCGCCATGGCCGCCGAGGGTGGCATCAGATTGACGAGCCCACGCGCCATCTCGTGCGCGCAGGCGCGCAGGCTGCCCGGCACGTCAGCGCTCGAAGGCGGCTCCAGTTCGATCAGGTTGCTCTCGATGACGATCGGGAGGGCCGTACCGCGCTGCACCAGCGAGGTGTGCAGCCACGGGTAGTAGGCGGCCGCGAAGTCGAGCCCCTGCTCACCGATCTGGTCGCGGAAGTGTTCGATGCAGTCCCACCCCAGCGCGGCATCGTCGCGGCGACGATCGCCGCCCCAGACGTCCAGGATGGCGATGCGGTTGCGCATCGTGCCGCTGCAGTGCGACAGCACCGCCTGCTGCACATGGACGCAGGCGGGCTCGTCCAGCAGCACCGCATCGGGCACGACCACGAGCGTGGGTTCCTGCTCCGCGACCAACGGCTTCAGACCACCGATCAGGCCGGTGCTGTCGTCGCCGGCCACGATCTCGGCGGCATAGCCGCCGACCGAAACGACCCAGCACGCCGCACCGCCGTTCAAGAAGAAGTGCTGCATCGCCAGGTGCATCAGAAAGCGCCCGCCGGCCCGGCCCGGTGCGCGCGACAGGCGGTAGTTGCGGCCGTTCCACGCGAAGTCTGCGAGCTGGCCGCGGGCTTCGGTGGGCAACCGCGGCATTGGATGCGAAACGGGCGCCTTTTCGAGCTTGAAGACAGCCGGCGCCGCAACACCAAAGGCTTTGGTGTAGTCGGCCATCGACGAGATGCGCCACGGCCGGTTCAGCAGCGGCCGGCCGCCATGGTCGGCCCGCTCGGTCACGCCGATGAAGGCCGGCACAGCCGTCGGCACTTCGACCACCGAATGGGCGAACGCGTTCTTTTCGACGATGTAGACCCCGGGGGTCTTCGTGGCCATGGCAGCTTCGCAGGCGTGGGGTGCGCGACCTTAACGCGCTGCGGCTACCAGGTCAGTGACGGCAGCTCGTGAAAGACCCGGCGCGTGCCCTCGAGCCACTGCTGCGTCAGCGCCTCGAAGTAGCTGTCGCCGGCATCGAAGCGGCGTTTCATCGTCACCTTCAGGCTGTCGCGGGCATAGCACAGCAGGTCAATCGGCATGCCCACCGACAGGTTGCTCAGCATCGTCGAGTCGTACGACACCAGCACGCACTTGGTGGCGTCTTCGAGCGTGGCGGTGGAGGTGACGGCCAGGTCGAGGATCGGCTTGCCGTACTTCGCCTCGCCGGTCTGGACGAAGTTGGTGTCGATGCCGGCCTCGATGAAGTTGCCCTCGGCGTAGATCCTGAACAGGCGCATCGGCTCGCCCGCGATCTGGCCGCCGAGAATGAACGAGGCGTTGAACTTGAGGCCGCCGGTTTCGAGGTGCGGCGCGTCGCGGCGCTCGATGTCGCGCATGGCGTCGGATACCCGCATCGCCACGTCGAACATCGTGCCAGCGCTCCAGATGTTCGGCCCGTCGCCGGCCGCACGCTGGCCGAGCACGCTGATGACGGCCTGCGTGCCGGCCAGGCCGCCGGAACTGAGCAGCACCAGCACCCGGTCACGGGGCCGCTCGAACACCGTCATCTTGCAGAAGGTGGCGTAGTTGTCGACACCGGCATGGGTGCGCGAGTCGCTGGCGAAGATCAACCCTTCCTCGAGCTTGACGCCGACGCAATAGGTCATCGGATCAAGGGCCGGGCACTTCGTCGGCCCAGACCTTGAAGCGCGACAGCGTGTTGGCGCCAAAGGTGCTGGTCAGTGCCACGTCGCAGGCGTCGCGCCCGCGCGCCAGCAACACGCGGCCGATGCGCGGGGTGTTGTTGCGCGCATCGAAGGTGTACCAGCGGTCGCCCAGCCAGACCTCGAACCAGGCTGCGAAGTCCATCGGCCCGTGCGGCGGCGGCACGCCGATGTCACCCAGGTAACCGGTGCAGTAGCGGGCCGGGATGTTCAGGCAGCGGCAGAACGCCACCGCCAGGTGGGCGTAGTCGCGGCAGACACCGACACCCTCGCGGTAGGCCTCGGCAGCCGTGCGCGTGCTGCGCGCCTGCGCGTAGTCGAAGCGGATGTGGCGGTGGACGAAGTCGCAGATCGCCTGCACGCGGGCCCAGCCGGTCGGGCCGTTGCCGAAGTGGTCCCAGGCAATGTTGGACAGCAGGTCGGTCTCGCAATAGCGGCTTCCGAGCAGGAAGACCAGCGCCTCCTCGGGCAGCCGTTCGACCGCCACCTGCATCGCATGGGGTGCCAGCGTGTCGGGCAGCCCGCTGTCGTTGACCAGTGCATCGGCCGTCACCACGAATCGGCCGGCCGGAGCCACCAGCCGCGTACACCAGTTTCCAAAGCCGTCGCGGTAGGCGGAAACCGGTACCGCCGGCTGCGTGATCAATTGGTCTGGCCGCTGCAGATCGGAGGCGCGTGAATAGTGAATGCTCAGCGTCAGGATCATCGGCGTCGGCGCCGGGAACTGGTACTCGAGCTCATAGCCGGCACGAATTTTCATGACGCGAGCCTAGTCGGTTCGGTGTGGCCTGTCTGTCGGCCAAGCGCCCGCGCCCGACCACCACCCGCTCGACACGCGCCACCGTGGTCGAGGCGGTCACGTCTCGGCCCGGATGCCGTGGGCCAGCAGCACCGGCTGCCAGTACCGCTGCTCGGCCGCGATCCGGGTCGCCAGCGCCGCTGGGGACGATGAAGCCGCCGTCATGCCAGCCTGTGCGAAGGTGGCTGCCAACCCGGGGCGGGCGATCGCGTCCTGCACCGCCACGGCAAGGCCTGCGACGGTGTCCTTCGGCGTGGCGCCGGGCGCGAAGAAGGCGAACCACTCCTTCACCACCAGCTGGGGATGCCCTTGCTCGACGAAGGAAGGCACCTCGGGCAGGTAGGCGCTTCGTGTCGGCCCGGAAGTCGCCAGCACCCGAATCCGCCTGGTGGCGTGGTGCTGCCGCAGCAAGCCCTCCGGCAACACCAGGGCGGCAATCTGGCCGCCGAGCAGGTCGTTCACCGCGGGCGGCCCGCCCGCGTACGCGATGTGCTGCCACGCCACCCCCGCCTGGCCGAAGAGCATGGCCTCCAGAAGGTGGGGCAGCGTGCCGGTCCCCGGCGAGCCCACGTTCGCGGCGGCCGGATGCCGACGCAGCCAGTCGATGAAAGCGCCGAGTGTCGCCACCTCCGCAGGCACCGCGGGGCCGACCGCCAGGCCCAGCGACATTTCGCTGGCCAGCGACACCGGCTGCAGGTCCAGCGCCGGGTCGTAGCCGAGCCGGGTGTACAGGTAGGGGTACACCGTGGCGATCGCGCCTTGCGCCAGCAACAGGGTCGAGCCGTCGGCCGGCGCGGCCTTCAGGGCCTGGACACTCAGTTGGCCGGCGGCGCCGGGCCGGTTGTCGATGAGCGTGCGCCGGCCGAGCGTGGCGAGCAGCTGCTCAGCCACCGCGCGGGCCACCAGGTCGGGGATGCTGCCGGCCGGCCCGCTGCAGAGAATGCGCATCAGGTCTTCGCGCGCGGCATGCGACGGGCGCCCGAACGACAGCGCGGCCAGCGCTGCAACGCATGTGGCGCCGGCACGCAGCACGCGGCGGCGCTGCATCGTGGGTTGGTGGCAGGGCAAACGGGTCATGGTGTCCTTCAGGGTCGGCGTGCAGCCGTGATCAGCAGTTCGTTCGGGCCTGCCCAGCCCGTGGGGGTGTTGAAGGCCAGCAGTTGCCCCCTGATGTCGTCCCACGCAGCCCTGGTGGCACTCTCGTTCAGACCGTCGAGGATCTGCAGAATGGGGCTCGCCGAGTTGCGCACGAATTCGAGGTAGGCGTCAACCGAGGGCATGTGGAAGACCGCATCCACTGCCGTCGTCGCGACATCGTGAAACCCGGCGTCGCGAAAGAGCGCATCGATGCCGCCCGGACGCCCCAGGCTGAACAGGCTGCCGGGGGCGAAGGGGTCGCGCGCCGGCAGCCCGGCGTGGCGGAGCGCGGTGGCCACCAGGATCGTCACGCACGGGTTGCGCTGCGGGCCCGAGAACACCACGGTGCACACGCCACCGCCGGGCCGCAGCGCACGGTGCATTTCGCGCAAGCCCTGCAACGGGTCCGGGAAGAACATCAGCCCGAGCCGACAGACTGCCGCATCGAAGCTGCCTGGCTCGATCTGCAGATCCTCACCGTCGGCCACGCGGCACTGCACCTGCGCGTAGCCCGCGCGCTGCGCGCGGGCTTGCGCAAGGGCGGTGATCACCGGCGAAAGGTCGGTCGCAAGCACCGCGCCCGATGGGCCGACCCACTCGGCGAGGTCGAGCGTCTGGTCGCCGGCACCGGCCGCAACGTCGAGCACCCGCGCACCGGGCACCACACCGGCCATGGCGATCATCGCGTCGGTGGGCGTGCGCAACCAGGCCCGGATGTGCGGCGAGTGCGCGTCCCAGCCGGGAGCGGCGGCGTCCCAGTGGGTGCGCACGGAAGCCTTGAAAGCCTGTGTATCCGTTGCCGGGATGTCCATGCCGTCAGCGTACCCTTGGGCGCTCGGCAGCGTCAGCCGCAAATCTGCAGAGCAGGAGCCGCAATGGCGCATAGCCCTCAGGACTTCGACTGGGACGATCTGAAGCACCTGCTGGCCGTGGCGCGCCATGGCAGCACCCTGGCGGCGGGCCGCGCACTCGGCCTGGACCAGTCCACCGTGCAAAGGCGGCTGGCGGAACTCGAGCGGCGCTTCGGGCAGGCCTTGGTGCAGCGCCAGCCCAGCGGCTACCGCCTGACCGAGTTCGGACAGGCGCTGCTGCCGCACGCCGAGCGCGTCGAGGGCGCGGTGGCGCAGTTCAAGCAACACCTGGCAACGGCCGCTTCCGAAGTCGCGGGCATCGTCCGGGTGACCTGCCCGGAGCCTATCGTTTACCGCATCACGCAATCGACCTTGCTGCAACGCTTCAACGAACGCCATCCTGCCGTGCAGGTGCACTTCGTCATGAGCGACAAATACATCGACCTGGCAAAAGGCGAGGCCGATGTGGCGCTGCGTTCCGGCGACACCGACGATGGCGGCCTCGTCGGCCGCAAGATCGGTGACTCGGTCTGGGCCGTGTACGCCAGCAAAACGTACATCGAACGCCACGGACGCCCGCAGCGGGTCGAGGACCTGGCCGGGCATGCCCTTGTCGGCTTCGACGACACGATGGCCAAACACCGCATATCGGCGTGGTTGCGCAAGATCGCGCCCAACGTGGCGCTCGTGGCCCGCAGCAACAGCGTGCTGGGTCTCGTCTATTCGGCCAAGGCGGGGGTTGGCGTGGCACCGTTGCCGATTGCGCTCGGCGACGCCGAGCCCGATCTGGTGCAGGTGATCGAGCCGGTCGTTGAACTGACGCGTATCTGGCGCCTGCTGACGACCCCCGAGTTGCGGCACACCCCGCGCGTGGCCGCGTTCTACGACTACATCGTGAGCGAAATCGAAACCCTGCGCCCGATCATCACGGGCTGATCACGTCGATCGCTGCGGCGCTACGACGCCGGCGTGCTCGGCGGCCTACCGAAGCGCCGACGCAGCGTGTCCTAGAAGGCGGCGGCGGTCTGCGGCTTGATGAACAGCGTCACCACCTCAGCGTACGCGGCGCGGGCCTTTCGCTCGATCTCGGATCAGGATGGACGCCGGCGCCAGGTTGCGGCGGTTGCGGGGCTGGAGATTGGGCAAGCGGTTCATTGCGATCCACGGGGCACGCACTTTAAGATGCAGAAGTCTTGCATGTTATGTCGCGGGTGAGCGAAAGAAATATTGTTGGTGCATCTTTATGAGTCTGCATGCGACTCGCCGAATACACCGACTGCACCTTGCGCGTGCTGATGTACTGCGCGGCCCATCCGGGCCGTCTGATCACGATCGCTGAGTTAGCGGAACGGCACGCGGTCTCCAAGAACCATCTGATGAAGGTCGTCAACGACCTGGCGCGCCAGGGCTTGCTTGAAACCACGCGCGGGCGTGGCGGTGGCCTGCGCTTGTCGATGAGTCCTGTCTCGATCCGGGTGGGCGATGTCGTGCGCAATTGCGAAACCGACTTCCGGCTCGTCGAGCGTTTTGACAGCAGCACCAACACCTGTTCATTGCCGCCGACCTGCCGCTTGAAGGGGGTGCTGACCGCGGCATTGCAGGCTTACTTCAAGGCGCTGGATGGCGCAACCCTGGCCGATATCACCGGCCCCGAACCAGCGGTTCGGGCCTCAGCGGCACCGCCGTCGCGGCGTGCGGGTGCTGGGATGCCGATGGCCGCTCCGGTCACGCGTCGGCGCGCTGCCGCAAAACGTTCGTCTTAGCCCGATGCATCCCATGACTTCCCCATTCCCAGGCCACAGGGCACCCAACGCCGGCTTCGAGGTGCCGCTCGAAATGCTGGCGGCCTGCCACCACCGCGTCGAAAGCCAGTGCACGACGCTGCAGCGTCTGGTCGCGCACGTGGCCACGCACGGCTCCGACGAAGAGGCTCGTGTTGCTGCCGCGGCGGTGCTGCGCTACTTCGACACCTCGGCGCTGGACCATCACGCCGACGAGGAGATCGATCTATTTCCCGCGTTGATGAATTCGATGGCCGGTTCGGACGCGACCTGCATCCGAGACCTGATCGAATCGCTGAAGGGCGATCACCGGACCCTCGAATCGCGGTGGCAGCGGCTGCGGCCCGCACTGCTGAAGATTGCCGCAGGCGAACCGCAGCCGCTGCTGGCCGGCGACGTGATGCCGCTGGTCGCCTTGTACGGGCAACACATGGCACGTGAAGAGGCTGAACTGCTGCCGATGGCCGCCCGCCTGCTGAGCGACCCGGCGCTGGAGAGCGTCGGTCGCGCGATGCGAGAGCGACGCGGCATCCCGTGAACCCGTCGTCAGCGCCACCCGACGCAGAACCGGGCGGGCTTGTCCATGCGCTCATCACCGGCTGATTCCCGATCTCGCCGAAGCGCCTTGTCGCGTCCGGGCACACCGCCAGGCGACCGCGCGACCAACCCTGAAAGCCGCCAGAACGACGGCTGACGACAAGGCTGGTCAGAGCGCATCATCGCAACGTTGCTGGACTGCGCAGCAGCAGAGTTCAGGAGACATCATGGCTTTACCGCACGCCCAACCCCTCGACGTCATTGACGTCAGGCCACTCGATGCCGGCCTTCAAGCTGCGGTGACGACCAGCCTTTTGAAGACGCCGGCACTGCAATTGATGCGTCTGGTTTTGCGCGCTGGACACGGGCTGCCGCAGCACAGCGTGTCAGGCGCGATCACGATCCACTGCCTGGAAGGCGAAGCCGCCGTGACGACACCTTCACGCCACTGTGAGTTGCGTCCGGGCCACTTGGTCATGCTCTCCGGCAGCGAGCCTCACGCGGTGAAAGCGACCACGGACGCGTCGCTGCTGGTGACCGTGGTGCTGCACACCCCCTCTTCAGAAAGCCGCCCATGACCATCGCAAGCTTCGACGACCTGCTGCGCGTTGCCACCGAGCAGCCCGAGCCTCAGCGCCTGCTATTCGTGTTTGCCACCGCCGGTGTCGATGCGGATGCCACGGCCGAACAAAAGGCGCGCTTCGAGTCGGGCCAGGGCGGCACGCTGACGCCGCTGATGTGTGTCGACAAGTTGCCCGGCGAACTGGCTTCGTTCGATACGCTGCTTGAAGAGTCGCGCGAGTTCGAGCAGGGCTGGGACATGGTGTTCGTCGCTGCGCTGCCCGGGTCGGGCGGGGCCAGCCCGACGAGCCAGCAGGCCGAGGCGCCACTGCAGCGCATGGTCGACTCGATCAAGTCCGGCAGTATTGGCGGTTTAATCCCCTTCGATGCGCAGGGCAGGCCGGTGCAGTTCAGCTGAGCGCGGGTTCGTCGAGCCAGGGGCTTGAGCTGCATCAGCCGCGAGTTGTGCATCGGGCCCACGATAGATGCATGACCTATGACTCTTTCATCAAACGGCCTGGCTCCGGGCGCGGCGGAAGAACTTCGAGGTGACCGGCGGCCCCGGCGGGCCTAAACCGAACCCCTTGATCAGCCCTCCCCCATGCACGCCACCGAACAATCAGTTCCGCCGACCCTGCACAACCTGCCCGCGCAGGACATCAGCACCGAGGTCCTGCTGGAGAAGTACGCCAAGGGGCAAGAGACATCGATCGACGCCGTGAACCGGCGCGTCGCCCGCGCGCTGGCGCAGGCCGAACTCTCGGACCAGCGAGCGCAGTGGGAGTTGCGTTTTGCCCAGGCGCTGCGCGCGGGCTTCGTGCCCGCCGGCCGGATCCAGTCGGCCGCAGGCACCGGACTGTCGGCGACGCTGATCAACTGCTTCGTACAGCCCGTGGGCGATTCGATCTCGCAGGCCGAGGACGGGCACCCCGGCATCTACACCGCGCTCAGCGAAGCGGCAGAGACGATGCGGCGCGGCGGCGGCGTCGGTTACGACTTCTCGCGCATCCGGCCGCGCGGCGCCTGGGTCGGCAGCACGCAGAGCAGCGCCTCGGGGCCGGTGAGCTACATGCGCGTTTTCGACCGCTCGTGCGAGACGGTCGAATCGGCCGGCGCACGCCGCGGTGCCCAGATGGGCGTGCTGCGCTGCGACCACCCCGACATCCAGGAGTTCGTCCGCGCCAAGGACCGTGGTGACCTGAAGAACTTCAACCTTTCGGTCGGCGTGACAGACGCGTTCATGCAGGCGGTTCAGGACGGCACCGACGTCAAGCTCGTTCACCGTGCCGAACCGGGTGTCGCGCAAAAGGAGACAGGCGCCTACCAGGACAGTCAGGCCGACGGTGGCCTGTGGGTCTATCGACAGCAGCCGGCGCGTGAACTGTGGGACCAGATCATGCGTTCCACCTACGACCATGCCGAGCCGGGTGTGCTGTTCCTCGACCACATCAATCGTGACAACAACCTCTCTTACTGCGAGAACATCGCGGCCACCAACCCCTGTGCCGAGCAGCCGCTGCCGCCCTACGGTTGCTGCTGCCTCGGCTCGATCGACCTGACGCGCTTCGTTCGCGAGCCGTTCGAGGACCGCGCACACTTCGACGCCAGCGCCTTCGCGGACGTTGCACGCGCGGCCACACGCATGCTCGACAACGTGCTCGACGTGACGGTCTGGCCGCTGCCGCAGCAGCAGGAAGAAGCGCGCAGCAAGCGCCGCATCGGCCTCGGCTTCACCGGCCTGGGTGACGCGCTGGTGATGCTCAACCTGCGCTACGACACCGAGCCGGCCCGGGCGATGGCGCGACGCATCGCCGAAGAGATGCGCAATGCGGCCTACGAGGCTTCCGTCGAGCTGGCCCGCGAGCGTGGCGCGTTCCCGCTCTTCAATGCCGACCTGTACCTCACCGGCACCACGTTCGCTTCGCGGCTGCCGCAGCCGCTGCGGGACCGCATTCGCGCGCATGGCCTGCGCAATTCACACCTGCTGTCGATCGCACCCACCGGCACCATCAGCCTGGCCTTTGCCGACAACGCCAGCAACGGCATCGAACCGGCCTTCAGCTGGAGCTACACGCGCAAGAAGCGCATGCCCGACGGCAGCACCAAGGCCTATGAAGTCGAAGACCACGCGTGGCGCCTGTACCGCCACCTCAAAGGCGAGACGGCGGCGCTGACGCCGGCCTTCGTCACCGCGCTCGAAATGAGCGCGCAGGCCCACGAGGCGATGGTCGCCGCCGTGGCGCCCTGCATCGACACCGGGATCTCGAAGACCGTCAACGTGCCGGCGGACTATCCCTACACGCAGTTCCAGGACCTATACCTCGACGCCTGGCGATCCGGCCTGAAGGGCCTGGCCACCTACCGGCCCAACAGCGTGCTCGGCTCGGTGCTGAGTGTCTCCGCGACCGCGGCCAGTGATCCTGCCGTGCCGCTGCGCATGGACGGTGCCAACCGCCGCCTGGCACTCGACCGTCTACCCGCAACGGTGCTGTCGTCGCTGCGCTGGCCGGGGCGGCCGGAGCTGCCTTCGGGTAACCCGGCCTGGACCTTCATGGTGCATCACCCCTTCGGCGACTTCGCGCTGTTCGTCGGTGAGCTCGCCGCTGCCGACGCGGGGCCGGCCCAACCGTTCGAGGTCTGGGTCAATGGCGCCGAGCAACCGCGCGGCCTGGGAGCGCTGGCCAAGACCTTGTCGATGGACCTGCGCGCCAACGATCCGGCCTGGCTGCAACTCAAACTCGATGCCCTGGCCACGGTGGCCGAGGAACGGGCTTTCGAGATGCCGTTCCCGCCGCATGGTGAGCGGCGCCTGTTTCCCGGCGTGGTCGCGGCCACGGCGGCCGTGATCCGCTGGCGCTGCGAGCAATTGAAGGCCTTGCCTGGAGCGGGCTACAGCGGCCCAACGCCGGTGATGGACGCCATGTTCAGCATCACCGAGCCGCACACCGGCCCGTCAGGCACGCTGGCCTGGGCGGTGGACATCGACAACCCGGCCACACAGGAGCAGTTCACACTGACGCTGAAGGAAGTGACCCTGCCTGTCCACGGCAGCGGTTCAGATCGCGCGATCGAGACACGCCCTTGCGCGGTGGGCTTTTCGGGTAACTATCCGCGCGCGCTGGATGGCTTGGCGAGGCTGTTGTCGCTGGACATGCGCGTGATCGACCCGGCCTGGATCGGCATGAAGCTGCGCAAGTTGTTGAACTATGCCGAGCCGCTCGGTCATTTCATGGCCTTCGTGCCGGGCTTGCCCGACGGCGAACGCCGGCAGCAGACATGGCCGTCGACCGTGGCCTACATGGCGCGGCTCATCATTCATCGCTACGCGATGCTCGGCGTCCTCAACGAAGACGGATACCCGCTGCGCGACATGGGCGTGCTCGAGCCGTCGAATGGCGAGTCGCCGCGCAACACGGTCATGGCTGGCAGGGTCTGCGCCGAATGCGGCAACGCCACCGTCATTCACAAGGACGGCTGCGACTTCTGCACCGCCTGCGGTGATGTGGGGCAGTGCGGCTGATCGGCCTGCAGGCTAGCCTGCTCTTTTCGTTGAGAAAGTTCAAGAACGGGCAGTGGGCAGCCGCCGCGGCGACCCTGGTCAACGGGCGCGTGCGGCCCGTCGGCGCAGCGCCATCTCGCGGCCCATCGCGAGCCGCTCGCGCGCGCCCAGCTGCGCGCGTGCCTGCGGATAGATGCACGACTCTTCCAGCGCCATGTGGTCGTGCGAGAGCGCGGTGAACGTGGCTGCGCCGTCGCGCAGCAGATCCAGGTCATACCCGATATGGCCATTGGCGACCGCGGCGATGTGGGGCGCGAGTTCCATCCAGTCCTCTTCCAGCCAGTCGTGGTCCTGCTGCAGCCGGAGCACGTTGTGCACGAGTTCGGTGTCAGCGCTGACGGCCAGCCGCGGAAAGACGTGGCGTTCCTCGTCTTCGTGATGCTGGCGTGCCGTGGTCTCGAAGTGGAGCAGGATCTCGGCGGCCAGCGACCGCGCCGCGTCGTCGGGCCCGCGGACGCTCAACCGGGTGATGAGCGCAGCGAGTTTGCCGAGTGCCAGCACGGTCTGGCGGTGACAGACGTCGAGCACGTCGAATCCGTCGGCGTGGGCCGGTGCTCTGGACTTGCCGGGTGGATCAGGGATGGTGGTCATCATGTGTTCCTTCGACGATCAGCCCAATCAGACGAACTTCGGCGGGCCCTTGCCGGACAGCGCCTCCAGTGCCGAACCGACGCTGCCCGACGGCGCCAGGGCGCGCAGGATCTTCGCGAACAGCGGGGCGTAGGGCAGGCTCGGCGAGTGGCCGGCGAGCGGGTCGCAGTTCGTCAGAAAGGCCGCATCGAGCACGGCCCAGTCGTCAAGGCCGAGTACCGCTTCGGCCATCGGCAATACATCGGTTTCCTCGACGCGCATGTGCTCGAGGTAGAAGTCGACGTAGCGGGTCATCGAGCGCTCGAAGGTGTCGCGGCGGGCCTCGCGCTGATCGGTCTCACCCATCATCTCGAAGCCGAGCAGCGCATGCTCGATTTCGCGGATCGCGTGCTCGCCGTGTTCGTGGTCGCGATCAAGCCGATCCAGCACCGCGTCGATACCAGCGCTGCGCCCACGCAGCTTCGGGAACAGCAGCCGGCTCTCCTTGGGGTGGTGCAACTTCTCGGGGAACTCGTCGACGTAGAACAGCATCGCGCGCAGCGCGCTGAAGTCAGGCAGAGTGCCGCGGCGACGATGCTCGCCGAGCAGCAGCAGGATCGAACGCAGCATGGCCGAGAACGCACGGTGTTCGTGTCGAATGATGTCCAGGCTGGCGTGCGTCACGATCTCGTACTCCGACGGCGGATCGCGACAGTGTTCTCCTGCCGCTGCCCGCACAACTTGAGCCAGGTCAAGGAAGGGCGCCGCCCGAGCCGTTGGCCTTGGGTTTACTGTTCGATCTACTCGGTGGTGCGCGTTTCCGCGCCCCCCTCCAGCTGACCCGGGCCATTCAGGTCACGGCCTCGGGCTGGTTCTTCGTTCGTTCCGTCGCGATGGTGTTTGATCGATACCTTCAGCACGGCCAGGAAGGTCAGCGGTGGTTATGCGTCATCTGACACGCTGGACACCAACCCGTCCGGCGCGCCTACCCGGGGGTGTACGGCAAGGGGCCGCCTGGATCGCCGACAAGCGAACGGGCCGCTGGCGCCAGCGCCTCGTCGATTTCGTTGAAGATCGGGCTGCCGTCGTCGACGGGTGTGTGATCGAACGCCCCGGTGCCGCTGTGCTCGGCGTTCGAGGCCGGCACGAAGCTGCCGCTGCGCACGTCGAACACGTGGACCTCGCCGTCTTCGATCACGTAGTGCCAGCCGTGCAGCTTGAGTTGGCCGGCCTCGACCCGCTCGCGCACCATCGGGTAGCCCATCAGGCGCTCGAGCTGCAGCACGACCGAGCGTTGTTCGGTGCGGCGCAGCGCCTCGGGGCATAGCTGCACTGGCAGCGTCGCTTCGCGGCCGAGTTCGAGCCAGGCCGCAAGGTTGGTGGCCTGCGGTGTGGCTTCTTCGTACAACGCGCGGATGCCGCCGCAGTGGCTGTGGCCGCAGACGACGATGCGGACGACACCGAGCTTGAGCACCGCGAACTCGATCGCGGCTGCGGTGCCGTGAAAGCCAGCGGAACCATCGTGCGGTGGCACAAAGGCACCGACGTTGCGCACCATGAATACCTCGCCCGGCCCGGCACCGGTCAGCAGATACGGCAGCAGGCGCGAGTCGGAACACCCGATGAACAGCGTGCTCGGGTGCTGGCCGTCATGCACCAGGTTCTGGAACTGGTCTTGAACCCCGGGGAAGTAGTCGTCATGAAAGCGCCTCAGGCGCTGCAGCAGTTCGTCGGCCACGGCGAGCGGTGATGGGAGGCTTACTGCACCAATGGCGTGTTCGCCGCGTCGAGGTCGATGCCTTCGACGACGGCCTGCCCCGCCAGCAATTGCAGGCATTGCCTGAGCGCCGTGACCCAGGCCTGCTGGCGCAACGCCATAGACACTGCACCGCGCACAGCATCGTAGGTCTGCGGCACGCCGCCCTCGCGCTCCAGCACCTCGACCACGTGCAAGCCGAAGCGGCTGTGCACCAGGCGCGGCAGCACGCCGACCTCGATGTGGCCAAAAAGCTCGCGTGCGAACTCGGGCGCGCAGTCGTCGGGTTTCAGCCAGCCCAGCTCACCCCCTTGTTCGCCGCTGGGGCAGTTGGACAGCTCACGGGCCGAGCGCCCGAAGCCGTCGCTGGCCGTGCCATCGTGGCAACGCACATCGAGCAAACAGGTTTCGGCTCGATTGCGCAGCGCCACCACGTCGGTGCCCGGCGTCACCGCGAAGAGGATATGGCGTACCCGCACCTGTTCGCCGGTGCGGTAGCGCGCCAGGTGCGCGGCGTGGTGGCGCTGGCAGGCGTGCTCCGACGGTTCGGGCAGATCGAGCTCGGCTTCGAGCCAGGCGTCGATCGCTTCGGAGGCTGCTTCGCTGACCACGCCATCGGCCGCGACGGCATCCCCCGCGTCGAGCAGGCCGTCGCGAACGGCGACCTGGCGCAAGAGCTCGGTGTAGGCGCGCTGGCGCAGCGCTTCGGGCGCGAGGACTTCGGACTCGGCGCTCAAGGCCACGCCGTTGATGCGGGCCACAAGCACTGGCGCAGGCGACGCTGGGGCGATGGTTCTGAGATCGACGGTTGCGACGGACATACGCTTCCCCGGTCAGACGCCGGCGCCAGGCTGGCGCGGCTGGTTGTGGCCGGCCGGCACGTTGAGCCGGCGGCTGCGCACGATCTGGTGCGGTCGGAAAAGGAACGTGACGGTGGCAAACCCGCTCCACACGTGCACCAGCCGGCTGAACGGGAACAGCAGGAAAATCGTCATCCCGAACACGATGTGGAACAGATACGGCCACGGCAGGGTCGACAGCAAGGTCGCATCGACGGGCCGCAGCGTGACGATGCGCTGTGCCCAGTCCGCCAGGATCAGCATCACGCTGCCATCGGCGTGTTGCCACGAGAACGGCAAGGTGATCAGGCCCACCACCAACTGCACCCACAGCACGACAAGGACGGCGATGTCCGTGGCATGGCTGGTCAGGCGGATGCGCGGGTCGAAGACGCGGCGGTACAGCAGCATCGACAAGCCGACGAAGCAGACCATGCCAGCGATGCCGCCCGCCACCACGGCCAGCATCTGCTTGTTGCCTGCAGTCATGAACACGCCGTACACCGCGTGCGGTGTGAACAGGCCGACCATATGGCCGAAGAACAGGAACAGGATGCCGAAGTGGAACAGGTTGCTGCCCCAGCGCAGCAGCCCGGCGCGCAGCATCTGCGACGAGTCGCTCTTCCAGGTGTACTGGTCGCGGTCGAAGCGGAACAAGCTGCCCATCAGGAACACCGTGAAGCACACGTACGGATAGACCTGGAACAGAAAACCATAGACGCCGTTCATGGTGCGACTCCTTGACCTTGTCCACTTGCCGCATTGGGCTTGCGCACGATGGACATGGGCTGCGGCTGACCAGGCTTGGCCTGGCCCTTGGACGAACAGCCGTCGAAAACCACTGGTTCGGCCCAGCTCTCGTCGAGCGGCGGCTCGGGCGCCGGCGTGACGGCTTGCGCTTTCTCGCCTGCCAGTTCGAGCAGCGCTCCGAGCACGCTCGCATAGGCACTGCCCTGCTGCTGCAGTGCGCCGAAAATCGCGTTGAAGATGTGGCTCATCTCGCCGAGGAAAGCCTTCGCTTCGTTTGCAGGCTGGGTCGAGACGAACTCCAACACCGCAGGCAGGTAATCTGGCAGCTCACCCTCGGCAAGGATCAGCCCGGCTTTTTCGTAGGTCTGGCCGAGATCGATCATCGCCGGGCCGCGCTCGCGCGAATCGCCATGGACGTGCTCGAACAAGTGCAGTGACGTAGACCGGCCGCGGTCGAACAGCTCGACGTAGTCGGACTCCGCCTGCAGCGGATCTTTGCGCTGGATGCTGTCGATCAGCGCAGCGAGCTCTTGCCGGCGTGATGCCGACACCGCGCGCTCGTCCTGCAACACGGCACCCAGTTCGTCGAGCACGCTGCGATGCAGGGCGTCGGGGTAGCTGAGCAAGGCCGCCAGCACACGCAGGCTCTTGCTCATCGGGCGGGGGGGATTCAGTGCAAACATGGTCATCAAACCTCCGCCTTGATCGGGATCGTGCGCTTCTTCTCGCTGCCGAACACGCTGGTCTCGCTGATGCCCTCGGAGCAGCCGTTGCCGAACGTGAAGCCGCAGCCGCCGCGCACATTGAAGGTGTTCTCCGCGTATTCGCGGTGGGTGCTCGGGATCACGAAGCGGTCTTCGTAGTTGGCGATCGCCATCACGTGGTACATGTCCTCCACCTCGGCCTGGCTGATGCCGACCTGCTTCAGCACCTCGTGGTTGATGCGCTGGTCGACATGCTTCTCGCGCTGGTAGGCCCGCATCGCCAACATGCGCTGGAGTGAGCGCACCACCGGCACGGTGTCGCCGGCCGTCAGCAGGTTGGCCAGGTACTTGACCGGAATGCGCAGCTGGTTCACGTCCGGAATCTCGCCGTTGGCACCGACATGCCCCGCGTTGGCCGCAGCGCTGATCGGCGACAGCGGCGGCACGTACCAGACCATCGGCAGCGTGCGGTACTCCGGGTGCAGCGGCAGCGCCACCTTCCACTGCACGGCCATCTTGTAGACCGGGCTCTTGCGGGCGGCCTCCATCCACTTGTCCGGAATGCCGTCGAGTTGCGCCTGCGCGATCACCGTCGGGTCGCAGGGGTCGAGAAAGATGTCGAGCTGCGCCTGGTACAGGTCGCGGTCGTGTTCAACGCTGGCGGCCTCCTGGATGCGGTCGGCGTCGTACAGCAGCACACCCAGATAACGGATGCGGCCGACGCAGGTTTCGCTGCACACCGTCGGTTCGCCCGCTTCGATGCGCGGGTAGCAGAAGGTGCACTTCTCGGCCTTGCCGCTCTTCCAGTTGTAGTAGATCTTCTTGTACGGGCAGCCCGACACGCACATGCGCCAACCCCGGCACTTGTCCTGGTCGATCAGCACGATGCCGTCTTCCTCGCGCTTGTAAATGCTGCCCGAGGGGCAACTCGCCACGCACGCCGGGTTCAGGCAGTGCTCGCACAGGCGCGGCAGGTACATCATGAAAGTGTTCTCGAACTGGCCGAGCATGTCCTTCTGCACCTGCTCGAAGCTGTTGAGGTTGGTGTCCTTCGAACGCTTGGCGAATTCGCCCCCGAGGATCTCCTCCCAGTTCGGGCCCCAGACTATTCTGTCCATCTGCTTGCCGGTGATCAGGCTGCGCGGGCGCGCGGTCGGCGTAGCCCGCATCTCGGGCGCCGACTGCAGGTGCTGGTAGTCGAAGGTGAAGGGCTCGTAGTAGTCGTCGATCTCGGGCAGGTTCGGGTTGGCAAAGATGCGCATCAGCAGCTTCCACTTGGCACCCTGGCGCAGTTCGGTCACGCCATTGGCCTTGCGGATCCAGCCGCCGTTCCACTTGTCCTGGTTCTCCCATTCCTTCGGATAGCCGATGCCGGGTTTGGTCTCGACGTTGTTGAACCAGGCGTACTCCATGCCGGGGCGGCTGGTCCAGACGTTCTTGCAGGTGACCGAACAAGTGTGGCAACCGATGCACTTGTCGAGATTGAGCACCATCCCGATCTGGGCGCGGATCTTCATGCGACTTCTCCTTCGGCCTGAACCTTCGGGATCAGTTCATCGGCCACTGGCGTATCGAGCCAATCGACTTTGTTCATCTTGCGAACGACCACGAATTCGTCGCGGTTGGTGCCGATGGTTCCGTAGTAGTTGAAGCCGTAGCTGAACTGCGCGTAGCCGCCGATCATGTGGGTCGGCTTCAGCACGATGCGCGTCACCGAGTTGTGGATGCCGCCGCGTGCGCCGGTGATCTCGGAGCCCGGCGTGTTCACGATCTTTTCCTGGGCGTGGTACATCATCACCATGCCGGGCTTGACACGCTGGCTGACCACCGCGCGAGCCGCGATCGCGCCATTCAGGTTGAACAGTTCGATCCAGTCGTTGTCTTCGACGCCGATCAGCTTCGCGTCGTCTTCACTCAGCCAGACACAAGGGCCACCGCGGCTCAGCGTGAGCATCAGCAGGTTGTCGGTGTAGGTGCTGTGGATGCCCCACTTCTGATGCGGCGTGATGAAGTTGAGCGCGATCTCTTTGTTGCCGTTGGGCTTGACGCCGTGGATGCCCGAGGTCGCCTTCAGGTCCACTGGCGGCCGGTAGCTGGTGAAGCCTTCGCCGAAGGCAATCATCCACGGGTGATCCATGTAGAACTGCTGGCGCCCGGTCAGCGTGCGCCAGGGGATCATCTCGTGCACGTTGGTGTAGCCGGCGTTGTAGGAGACGGTCTCGCTCTCGATGCCGCTCCAGGTGGGCGAGCTGATGATCTTGCGCGGCTGCGCCTGGATGTCCCGGAATCGGATCTTCTCGTCTTCGCGGTGGATGGCCAGGTGCGTGTGGTCCCGACCCGTCTGCTTACCCAAGGCCTGCCAGGCCTTGACGGCGACATGGCCGTTGGTTTCGGGTGCGAGTTGCAGAATCATTTCGCAGGCATCGATGTCGGTCTCGATCTTCGGCATGCCGCAGGTCACGCCTTCTGCCGTGACCAGGCCGCTGAGTTCGCCGAGTTGTCTGACCTCGGTCTGCGTGTTCCACGCGATGCCTTTGCCGCCATTGCCGACCTTGTTCATCAGCGGCCCCACGGCGGTAAAGCGCTTGAAGACATTCGGGTAGTCACGCTCAACGACCTGGATGTTCGGCGCCGTCTTGCCTGGAATCAGCTCGCACTCGCCGCGCTTCCAGTCCTTGACGTCGAAGGGCTGCGCCAGCTCTGAAGGGCTGTCGTGCATCAGCGGCATCAGCACCAGGTCGCGCTCGACGCCGAGGTGGCCGACGCAAACCTCGCTGAACTTCTGCGCGAAGCCCTTGTAGATGTCCCAG